>Ga0308163_10000192_pt1 | contig 161160 bp, 160 predicted proteins | sample PhyTR1_FD_201037 | JGI IMG/M metagenome (GOLD analysis project Ga0308163, IMG submission 201037) | Phyllosphere microbial communities from UC Gill Tract Community Farm, Albany, California, United States - DLSLT.R1 | ecosystem: Host-associated > Plants > Phyllosphere > Unclassified | place...
CCCTAAGGCATTCAGCTTGTCATTGTCAAGGGCAACCTCATACTGCTTCACGTATCCGCCCCATCCGCTAACTTCAGCAACGCCAATAGTACCTGCAAGTTGCGTCCGGACGAGCCAGTCCTGAATAGTACGAAGCTCCATTGCTGTATACTTTTTTTCATAGCCTTTTTTAGCATGAATAACATACTGATAGATCTCTCCAAGCCCGGTGGTAATTGGAGCAAGCATAGGCTCACCTAATCCTTCAGGTATCGTATTCTCAGCTTCCTTTAGCTGTGCGTTGACCTGTGCCCTGGCCCAGTAGATGTCTACATTGTCACCAAATACCAGGGTAATAACAGAAATTCCTGACCTGGATATAGAGCGCTTTTCAATGATACCTGCAATATTGGCCATAGCAAGTTCAATTGGCGCAGTGATAAACTGCTCCACTTCTTGAGCGCCAAGATTTGGGGATTGAGTAATAACTTGCACCTGATTATTGGTGATATCAGGCTGAGCATCTACAGGGAGATGATAAGCTGAATAAACGCCTGCTAAAATCAGCAAGAGCGTCATAATCCCAATAGTGACCTTGTTCTTTATAGAGAACGAGATTATTTTTTCAAACATAAAAATAAAAGATAATACGTATAGAAATGGCCGTTGTGATTTACAACAGGCAATAAATTAAATAAGACGTATTAACCCAGTTGTGGGGGTTGCCAAATTGAAATGGCAGGAGAGAGTGTTTCTGGAGCAGTTAGCCCTGGATAGCTAGAAATAATAACTTTTATGAAAACGGTTAAAACCGCCTTGGAGGAGACTTGTCTTGCACTAGAACAGCAGCTGCAGTTACAAAACGGCGGACAGGTCTCCTGATTACACCGTTCACTGTTAGCATGGCTTTTTTGAATGATGACATGGTTTATTTCAGCAGCCATATCCTCCCTATCCTGACAAGGCAAGATAGCAAGCAACGTACAATACAGGCTGATAAATAAAGCAAGGTATTTCATTCCTTGCAAAGGTAATAAAAATACTCATCTGATATCTAGCTTACTTATCTAAGAAAAGAGTAGTAATAGGACTATATAAATGTTTATTCAAAACAAAAAAAGCTTTAATGCTTAATTTAGCATTATGGAAATTATAAGATCTTTGTTCTTTTTTATTGTAGCTGGAATTTTTGAAATTGGCGGTGGCTATTTGATATGGCTGTGGTTAAAAGAGGATAAACCATTCTGGTACGGAATATTAGGTGGACTAATACTTGCGCTTTATGGCATCGTTGCTACTTGGCAAACCGCTAATTTTGGGCGGGTATATGCAACTTATGGAGGTGTGTTCATTGTTTTGGCTTTAATATGGGCGTGGAAAATAGACGGATTTAAACCTGATAAATATGATATAATTGGTGCATCAGTTGCTTTGATAGGAGCTTGTATCATCATCTACGCTCCACGAAATTAAGTTCGATTATAATAACCTAAGAACTAGAGTCGGATTTACAGAAAACCTTTATATCAGAAACGCTTAAAAAATTTGTCGTTTTCAATTATATATCGTAATATTGCAATATACAATTATGGGACTTACAAGAACAGAAATATTCAGCACTGAACAGAATCAATTAGCAACGTTATTAAAAGCGCTGGCTCACCCTGCCCGTATTGCTATTTTGCAGAGGATACTAGTTTCCAATACTTGTATTTGTGGAGATCTAGTAGAAGAGCTGGGTCTTGCCCAGGCTACAATATCTCAGCATTTAAGGGAATTAAAGTCTGTTGGAATTATCCAGGGTACCATTGAAGGGGTTAGTGTTTGCTATTGCATTAATCCGGAAACATGGAAATTACTGGAAACCCAAATAGGTGCTTTCCTTGGATCATATAAGCTAGAAGCTAGCTGCTGCTAGCTTTTTTTTAATCAAATCAATCGTTTAATTGCAATATAATAATACTTAAATCTTTAATTATGAAACTATCAGAAATAAAAGCCTACTTGGCACAAGCTGAAAGCGTAAACTTTCAGTTAGAAAACGGTACACCAGTTCCTGAACATTTCCATGTGACCGAAGTTGGTGTTGTTACAAAAGACTTTATCGATTGTGGCGGTACAGTACGTCATGAAAAAGTAGCCAACTTTCAACTTTGGGATGCCAACGATTTTGAGCATCGTTTGAAAGCAGGCAAATTGCTAAACATTATATCGCTTTCTGAGAAAGTATTAGCAATGGAAGATTTAGAAATTGAAGTAGAATACCAGGCTCAGACTATTGGTAAATACGACCTTGGTTACGATGGTAAAAACTTCTTACTAATTGCTAAAACAACAGCATGCCTTGCGCCGGAACTATGTGGTGTCCCTGAAGTAAAACAAAAAGTACAATTGCAGAATCTTGCTGCTTCCGGATCCACATGTACACCAGGTGGCGGTTGCTGCTAAATAAATCATAACCATGTCTGCAAACAACTGCGCACCTATAGCCGAAAGAAGAAAATTAAGCTTTTTAGACCGGTACCTTACACTATGGATTTTTCTGGCAATGGGTATCGGTATAGCTACCGGTTATTTTCTTCCATCTTCTTCCGGATTCATCAATTCGTTTTCCAGCGGAACCACAAACATCCCCTTAGCTATCGGACTGATCTTAATGATGTATCCCCCACTAGCCAAGGTGAAATATGAAAAGATGGGAGAAGTGTTTAAAGACACTAAAGTCTTAAGCGTATCCCTGGTTCTGAATTGGGTAATTGGCCCAATCTTAATGTTTTTTTTAGCAATCACTTTTTTAAGAGATTATCCGGAATATATGGTTGGGCTGATCCTTATTGGCCTGGCCAGGTGTATTGCTATGGTGGTGGTTTGGAACGAGCTTGCAGAGGGTAATAGGGAATATGCAGCAGGTTTGATTGCGCTGAACAGCATTTTTCAGGTATTGCTCTACAGTGTGTTTGCTTATATCTTTATTACCGTTTTGCCACCTTTTTTTGGTCTGGAGAGTCTTGAAGTAAACATCACCATTTCTGAGATTGCTAAAAGCGTAGGAATCTATTTGGGACTTCCTTTTGCAATGGGTATAATCAGTCGGTACGGACTTATAAAGCTGAAAGGTGAAGACTGGTTTCAAAACAAGTTTATCCCTCTAATTTCCCCGATTACACTTATCGCTTTACTATTTACAATTGTAATTATGTTTAGCCTGAAGGGCGAGCTTATTGTACAGATTCCTATGGATGTAGTAAGAATTGCTATACCCCTTGTTATTTATTTCTCGATCATGTTTGTGATCAGCTTTTTTGCTGGCCGTTACTTTGGCGCAGATTATTCAAGAAGTACATCAATTGCTTTTACGGCAACGGGAAACAATTTTGAACTAGCCATAGCAGTTGCTATTGGTGTTTTTGGAATCAATTCGGGACAGGCATTCGCTGGTGTTATCGGCCCTTTAGTAGAAGTTCCTGCACTGATCGCTCTGGTCAACCTCGCTTTTTACTTCCGCAAGAAATACTATCCAACAAAGACCTTAAACACCATACAATAATGAGAATTGCACTTTTTTCAGATATCCATGCAAATCTTCCTGCCCTGGAAGCCTTTTTTAAAGACGTTGAAACCAGAAATACGGACGCAATTTATTGCCTTGGAGATTTAGTTGGATATAACATCTGGCCAAACGAAGTAATAGATGAAATCCGCAAACGAGGCATCCCAACTATCGCAGGAAATTATGACTGGGGCATTGGCAGGTCTAGCGATGATTGCGGTTGTGCCTATAAAACAGACGAAGAAAAAGCATTAGGTAAGGTTTCTATCTCCTACACCAATGAAGTGGTAAAGGATGAGCAGCGTGCTTATTTAAGAACCCTTCCTGCTCATATTAGACTGGAATATCAGTTGAACCACGGTAGGCGCAATGTTCTGTTTGTACATGGTAGTCCCCGCAAGGTAAATGAATACCTTTTTGAAGACCGTGATGAAAAAAGCATGCTCCGGATCATGGAACAGGCAGATGCAGATATTATGTGTTTTGGCCATACCCATAAGCCTTATCATAGGATTTTAAACTCAGGGAATGAAGGTGAAAATCATTTCAGGCATGCCATTAATATTGGCTCAGTGGGTAAACCAAAAGACAGCGACCCAAGGGGTGGTTATGTTATTTTAACCATCAATCCTGATAGTACAGTAACAGACAAAGAAAGCATTAAAGTTGATTTTATTCGCTTTGAGTATGATATAGAAAAGGCAGCTAAAGCCGTAGAAGATAGTCCCCTACCGAATGAATATGCAGACATGTTACGAAAAGGATAAGGTATGAGAATAGCGCTATTTTCAGATATCCACGCCAATCTACCGGCATTTAAAGCAATGCTAGACGATATGGATGACCAAAAACCCGATGCTGCTTATTGTCTCGGTGATTTGGTGGGATACCACATTTATCCAAACGAAGTTATCCAGGAGATCCGTAGACGTGGAATCGGAACTTTAAAAGGCAATCATGATCAGAAGGTTGAAAAATTAATTACAACCCCAAATAGTCTCCAGGAGCCAGGTAAAAATTACGCTTATCATTTAATTAGCCAGGATAACAGAGATTACCTGAAGACACTGCCTGCGCACATTAAATTGGAATATAAGTTACAATCCGAAACACTCAATCTTGTTTTTGCGCATGGCAGCACCAGAAGTATAGATGAATATATTTTAATAGATACGGATGAAAAGTATGTTTTAGATATGATGCAGGAAGCAGGTGCAGACATGCTCTTTGTTGGTCATTCTCATAAGCCTTACCATCGTATTTTAAAGGATAATGATAATAAGTTTAATCATGTAGTTAACCTCGGGTCAGTAGGAAAGCCTAAAGACGGAGATCCAAGAGGCTGCTATTTGATAATTACCATTGCTCCGGACAGCTCTATATCAGATAAAAACAGCATACAGGTAGAATTTAGAAGGTTTGACTATGATGTCGAATCCTCAGCAAAAATGATTGAGAATAGCCTGTTACCAGGTGAATTTGCAGATGCACTGCGACTAGCCAAATAAATTACTAAAGCAAATGGATGTCAAAACTAGTGACTATGAGCCAGTAGAAAAGCAACTTGCAAAGTTCATGCGGGCATTGGCACACCCAGCCCGGATCGCTATAATGATCCGGCTTGCCAGGCAGGAAGGTTGTACTGAAGGTATAATAAATGATTTGCCAATTGAAGAATCTTCAGTTGCAAAACATCTTAAAGCACTGGAAATTGTTGGTCTTATAAAGGGGAATACCTCAAATTTGAGGTCACGTTATTGCATCAACTGGTACGCCTTTTCGGATTTTTCCGAAGAATTCAATTTGATATTTAAAACCTTTGTGGAGCAAGCACCGACGCAAAGCTGCAAAACCAAGGTTTAAGCTATCTTTGATAATTCAACTAGGGTTTCTAATACACGACAGAGCAAGAAAAATATTGCCGTTACATATTTCTCCTTCTTCAAATTATCAAAAAACGGTCGTTTTTTGAGGCAATCTTGCATTTCTTCTAATTTTCATTGCCGAATAAAGGATCGTTTATTGCGTACTTTACAACTCATGAATGAAAGGGTTTCCATAGCGAAATTAAAATCAGAAGATTTTATAATAATCTTGGCGAGTATTAAAAGTTGATGAAAGATTTGATGTTTTTAATCTGGTCATTGACAGAATGAGTCAACGGCAAGTATTGAGTTTTTGAAAACTGAAATCTGACTAATCGTTTTGAAAGAATAAGGTTCGCCCAAATTTTCACTAGTTGGACAACTCCAAACAAACACTATAAAAAAGGCGTTGTACGTTTAAAGATTTTGACATGAACATTATTTGGGCAATTATATTTATAGCAGGCGGATTCTATTTGAGATTCCAGATAAACAAACGACAGTTTAACCGACGAAACGTGGCCGGGGTTGAAGAATTTAAATCATACGGGAATGCGTATACCACTCAAATGATCGAAAAGGTGGGCAGATATGTTGGTGTTTTCCTTATAATCATTGGAATATTTATGGCAATTTCTTTTTTCCTTAGACCTTCAAGTGGGATTCATGATACTAACAATAAGGTTGAACAGCATAGAGTGCAGTAAATACAGTACGAGCAATATGTAAGATTTATATGATTCGCTTTGGAATTAGATTTTCCGTTGAAAGAAGTATATCACACTTCATACAATAATTTGCACATTCAAACGCTTAATATATGAGAGCGTTAATTTAGATAAGGCCCGTTGATTTTTAATCAAGGGGCTTTTCTTTTTCTCCAATTAAAAATATAGAGAAGTTACTCTCCAAAAGGATCAATAAGTGGTAGTAAGTCAGACTCCGAAAATAAAAGAGAGGTTTGGATAATTACATTAGCTGCCCTTTACGTTTTGCGAACCGGTACCCCAGTCGAGCTTTTCCTTGACTGTTTGTTGCCGAAATTGTAACTGTATTCAAGCGCCATGCTACGGGTATCATTATAATAATTATCCTTTATGCGTAGTGTGCCAAGCATATATTCAAACCGGTACTTATTGCTTCGAAATCAATCCTTCGCAGATAAGGTGATTACAAAAGGACCGGGCGTCTTTCGTAGGCGCACGGGAGATGTTAACTCATTTTGAATATTATTACAGAGGATCCCAATGCGATTTGATGCATGCATATGTAATTGCGTTTGGGTGTACCACATCTAGTAAATAAAATAAATATTGATTAAAGCGCGCTCCGCATGTCCGAAACATCAAGTAATTCTAAATATTTCTCTCAATCAGGTCCCATAAATTACCATATAAATCTTTAAATACTGCAACTGTTCCATATGCTTCAACAATTGGCTCACGCACAAAGGCAACGCCATTAGCTAACATTGTATTGTACGTTTCAACAAAGTTATCCGTATCAAGAAATAGAAAAACTCTTCCACCACTCTGATTACCTACACTTGAATCTTGCTGTTCATTGACTGCTTTGGCTAGAAGAAGACAGCATCCCGAGGAACCAGGAGGCTGGACTAATACCCATCTTTTCAAATCTGAAAGGCGTGTATCTTCAACGACTTTAAATCTTAACTTATTAACGTAAAAGTCGATGGCTTCGTCGTAATCTTTAACTAAAAGTGCGATATGAATTATAGATTGTTTCAACTGATTTTTCTGGTAAAGTACGGAATAATTTAAACCGATAGTAGTACAGGATCTAAATCATAAGCATTATCCGTTTAACCGTGAAATAATGATAATGGTCACAACATAATATTTAGCTTTTCCAGTATTGCTTTATGAGGTTGGTTTTCCTCTAATTCCCAGCTACAAACTGTAGCTCCGTCAACTCCAAGAATTTTCCCCAGTTGTTTTTGGCTAAGCCCACGAATGTGCCTATGTGCTTTTAGTTTTCCTGAAAGAGTGGTCAAATCAACCTCAAATGGCATATAACCCAAAAATTTTATAATATGCGGAAAAAATTGAATTTGAGGAATACTCCTGTTTTTTTCCCAATTTGTGATGCAATCTTCAGTAACACCGCAAATGCTTGCCACTTCTTTTTGAAGTAGCTTTAGTTCCATTCTTCTCTTTCTTATATGATCACCTATAGATACTGGATTTTCAGGATAGGAAATAGGCATTGGTTTTCCGGTTTGGCTTTCAAAACGCAAACAAGGCAACGCAGGAATGCCCTTGTGGCTTTTACAATCATCCTGAAAAAGAATGCAGCTGCTCCCCCGGTGTGGTACAAAAGTACCTTAGTAAAATCTCCGGACCGCTGATGGACCGGATAGACCTGCATGTAGAGGTTACACCAGTGGATTTTAACGCACTCTCCTCCACTAAACCTGCAGAAAAGAGCTCAGTGGTCAGGGATAGGGTAATCATGGCCAGGGCCCTTCAGGATGTTCGTTTTGCTGAACATACAGCACTGCACTATAACGCTCAGATGAATCCCAATATGGTAAGAAAAATATGCAGGATTAGCCCCGAAGGCCAGGCATTGATAAAAATCGCCATGGAAAAACTTAGCTTATCGGCGCGGGCATACGACAGAATCCTGAAAGTAGCCCGTACAATTGCTGATCTCGCGGCCAGTGAACACATTGAAACTGATCACCTGGCCGAAGCAATACACTACAGAAGCCTGGATAGAGATCACTGGGCAGGATAGCTGAAGCTGTTCTGCCCCACCCTTAGGGGTTAAAAATTATGTCGTCTTCATCATCCTCTTCCTCCGGTACGTAAGCAATAATTTCTCTGCCTATGGCATTAATCTCCTCGTTTTCTTCGAAAAGAGGCAAGGCCGTTTCGGGATCCAGCTTTAACCATTGAGATTCGGTATCCTTCTGTATTTGTACGTATTCTTTTCCTTCCTTAAAAACCACGTAGATATCTTCCCCTTCTGGAAAGATGGCGTAGTTAATATCTCCGATAACAATATCAAATGGTTGTTGCATACAGCAAAGATGTAAAATAAATCCTATTTTGCATTATCGGGCACACAGGCGTATTGTTAACTTAACCTCAGATCATATACATGAAAAAAGTACTTCCGGCGGCGCTATTGCTTAGCCTGGCTCTGGCCTGCACAAATAAAGACAAAAAAATGGAAAATTATAAATGGCCGGATGCTACCGCTCCGGTGGCTGAAATTAAACCCAAACAACGGATCATCCATGGCGATACGGTAACGGATAATTATTACTGGATGATCGATTACTTTAAAAAGGGCCCGGATAGCAGCGCTGTGGTTAATTATCTTAAGGCAGAGAATGCCTATCTGGATACCTTAATGAGTGGCACCAAAGATTTACAGACTGAGCTTTTTAAAGAAATGAAGGGCCGCATCAAAGAAAAGGATGAGTCTGTGCCTGTATTTAAAAACGGTTATTTCTACTATTCAAGAACGGAAGAAGGAAAACAATACTCCAAATACTGCCGGAAAAAAGGAAGCCTGGACGCAAAGGAAGAGGTATTGCTGGATATTGATGAACTGGCAAAAGGACATGCCTATTATTCTGCCAGAGGTTATAGCGTAAGTCCTGATAATAAACTGCTGGCCTATGGGGTGGATGATGTATCCAGACGCCAGTATACTATTCAGATAAAAAACCTGGAAACAGGAGCCTTATTAAAAGATGTGATTCTGAATACAGAAGGTGATCCGGTGTGGGCATCCGACAATAAAACATTCTTTTATACTGCGAAAAATCCGGTTACACTCTTAAGTGAAAAGATCCAGAAACACAGCCTTGGCAGCGATGGAACAAAAGATGCCGTTGTGTATGAAGAAAAAGACAAGTCTAACTATATTGGTGTTGGTAAATCGAAGTCCGGGAAATATATCTTCATTTATTCTTCAGCAACATTGTCTTCAGAGGCGAGGATGATTCCTGCCGATAAACCTGATGAAGCGTTTAAGGTCTTTACGTCGAGGACAAAAGACGTACTCTACGAAGTGGTACCATTGGCGGACAAATTTTTGATTGTGACCAATTGGAATGCGAAGAATTTTCGCCTGATGGAATGCCCGCTGGACCAAACAGATAAATCGCATTGGAAAGAAGTGATTCCCCATCGCAAAGATGTGTTGCTCGAAGCTGTGGAAGAATTTAAGGACTTCATCGTAATTTCTGAGCGCAAAAATGGCCTTGCTCAATTGCGGATCCGCAGCCTGACTGGTCCGGAGCATTATATAGATTTCGGAGAGCCTGCATATACCGCTGTTGCAGGAGCCAATCCAGAATATGACAGCAAAACCTTCCGCTATGCATATACTTCTATGACAACGCCTCTGTCTGTGTACGATTACAACATGCAAACAAAGGCCAAAAAGCTGATGAAACAGCAGGAAGTAATTGGCGGCTATAATAGCGAAGACTATACAACAGAAAGGCTCTATGCAACCGCCAAAGATGGTACGCAGGTACCAATTTCACTGGTTTATAAAAAAGGGCTTAAAAAGGACGGAAATGCGCCGCTATTGCTTTATGCTTATGGTTCATATGGCCACAGCATGGATGCCTCTTTTTCAAGCAACAGCCTCAGCCTGCTCAACAGAGGATTTGTATATGCTATTGCACATATACGCGGGGGACAGGAAATGGGCAGACAATGGTATGAAGATGGTAAACTGATGAAGAAGATGAATACCTTCACTGATTTTATCGACTGCGGTAAATTCCTGATCGATCAGCAATATACCGGGAAGGGCCATCTATATGCGCAAGGCGGAAGTGCGGGAGGCTTGTTGATGGGGGCAATCATTAATCTGCAGCCTGACTTATGGAATGGTGTAATTGCACAGGTTCCTTTTGTAGATGTGGTGAATACAATGCTGGACGAGAGTATTCCGCTCACCACCAACGAATTTGATGAATGGGGGAACCCGAAGAATGAGGATGCCTACAAATACATGAAGAGCTATTCTCCATACGAGAACATCGAAAAGAAAGCTTACCCAAATATGCTGGTAACTACCGGTTTGCATGATAGTCAGGTACAATATTTCGAGCCTGCTAAATGGGTTGCGAAGCTGAGGGCCACAAAGACCGATAAGAACGTACTGCTGCTAAAAACAGATATGGATTTTGGTCATGGCGGGGCATCCGGCAGGTTTGATTACCTGAAAGATATCGCCCTGAACTACTCCTTCCTGCTGAGCCTTGAAGGGATCAGCAAGTAAGCGAGGAATACCCAGGTTTATGGCCCAAAGCCTCCTGGACAAAGCATGATCAATTTATAAAACAAAGCGGCCTTTCATCAATCCCCGTTCTCCTTTAGAGAGAAATCATCAGGGTTGATCAAAGGCCGCTGCTGTATGATCTAAGTTGCCGTTACACGGCTACCATAGACAGATTATATCAGTTCTACGCTGCGGTTAACAAAAGCTGTTAATTCAGCACCTGTAAGCATTCCCTGAGAAAGCAAGGCTAAATCTACTGCCTGTTTCGCCAGCGCACTTTGCTCCTCAGCATTTTCAGTCTGCAGGATACGGCTTACCAGTTTGTGGTTACCATTGATGGCAACTTTATAACTATCTGGCATATTTCCATAGAAACTCATTCCGCCACCCATCTGAGCCATGTCTTTCATGCGGCGCATAAATTCATCCATTGTTACTGTAACAGGAAATTCTTCCGGATTAAGGCCTACAACCTCTACCTGAAACCCTGGTTTAACAATTGCTTTTTCAAACACTTCTTTCACTTTGGCCGATTGATCGTCAGTTAATACAGATTCAATCAATTCGTCTTTTTCAATCAGCTTGCTTGCTACACTAGAATCTACACGTTTCATCAACGTTTTTTCCAGCTTTTGCTCCAGTGAACTCACAAAGTGGTTGTCGATCGCTGAGTTCATCAACAATACATCATAATCTTTGCGCTCGGCCGACTGAATAAAACTATCTTGTTTTGCAGGATCGTTGGTATAGATGTAAACTACCTGACCATTTTTATCGGTTTGTACCGGAGCTACTTTCTCCCGGTATTCTTCTAAGGTAAAATGTTCGTTTTTAGTATTGGTTACCAGGGCGAAGTCTTTTGCTTTATCATAAAACTTCTCTTCGCTCACCATTCCGTATTTCACGAAAAGGCCAATATCACTCCATTTATCCTCATAAGACTTACGGTCTTTATTGAATAGTTCCGCCAGTTTATCAGCCACTTTTTTAGTGATGTAGCTGTTGATTTTTTTCACATTGCTATCTGCCTGTAAAAAGCTTCTTGAAACGTTTAAAGGAATATCAGGTGAATCGATCACCCCGTGCAGCAACATCAGGAACTCAGGAACGATATCTTTAACCTCATCAGTAATAAACACCTGGCGGCTAAACAATTTGATTTTGTTGCGCTGCATGTCAAAATCATTTTTCACTTTCGGGAAGTACAGCACTCCTGTTAAATTGAAAGGATAATCTACATTAAGGTGAATCCAGAACAAAGGGTCTTCCGAGAAAGGATAAAGCTGTTTGTAGAAATCAAGATAATCCTGATCTGACAAATCTGCAGGTGCTTTTGTCCAGATCGGCGCAGTGGTGTTGATGATATTATCTTCTTCAACGGCAATAGTTTTAGGTTTGCCTTCCTCATCTTCACCATCCGGCTCTTGTGTAGTTTTAGTACCAAATTTAATTGGAACAGGCAAGAATTTACCGTATTTATCGAGGATCTCTTCGATTTTATGTTTAGCCAGAAACTCTTCAGACTCAGCATTGATATGAAGGATGATATCTGTTCCGCGGGTAGTTCTTGTACCTTCGGTGATCTCATAAGAAGTACTTCCATCGCATACCCAACGTGCAGGTTCAGCGCCTTCAGTAAAAGATAATGTTTGAATCTCTACCAGATCAGACACCATAAATGCAGAGTAGAAACCTAAACCAAATTTACCGATGATCTCATTGGCATCTTTAGCATCCTTGAATTTCTCTACGAACTCGCTAGCACCTGAAAAGGCTACCTGGTTGATATATTTCTTAATCTCCTCAGCGGTCATTCCCAAACCATTATCGCTGATGGTTATTGTTTTCTTCTCTTCATCCAGCGCAACTTCTACAAGTGGCTCTCCCAGTTCGCCACTATACTGTCCTAATGCAGCAAGGCGTTTAATTTTTTGTACCGCATCAACTGCATTTGATACCAGCTCACGCAGAAATATCTCGTTGTCCGAATACAGAAATTTCTTGATGATAGGAAAAATGTTTTCGGTGTGTATGGAAATGCTTCCCTTTTCTTCTATGCTCATATGTTAACTCATTTTTAAGTACATATCTCTTTATCAAGGGATGTTCCAATTTCATGGGATTTGCCAATTTGACAGTGAATTGCGATAAACAAATCAAATTTTCGTATGATTACAAAAGATTTTATATTATCAACTAAAAATATGGACGCTGACTTTTACAAAAAGCTGTATGAAGAGGGCCTTATTAACCAGGATACTCTGGAAAAGGCGCACCACAGGCAGCAAAACCCTTTATTTTCCGTTCACTGGGAGCTAAAAACATTATTGTACCTGGGTGTAATGTTACTCAGCACCGGGCTTGGAATATTGATTTATAAAAATATTGACAGCATCGGTCACCAGGTAATTTTACTTTTTATCGCATTGATCTGCGGAGGTAGTTTCGCCTATTGTATCAAACATAAAAAACCTTTCAGCAGAGAAAGGGTAAAATCACCTAATTCATTTTTCGATTATATCTTGTTATTGGGTTGCCTAAGCTTAGTCAGCTTTCTAGCCTACTTGCAATTTCAATATGAAGTTTTTGGGATGAATTACGGAATGGCGACGCTTATACCGATGCTCATCCTGTTTTACATTGCTTATGAGTTTGACCATATGGGTATCTTGGCCATGGCGATTACCAATCTGGGTGTTTATCTGGGGGTGACCGTAAATCCTTACAGCATCCTAGCAGGGGATTTCTTAACTAAAGATGTGATTTACACTTACCTGTTTCTTGGTATTTTTCTGGTTGCAGCAGGCTATTTTAGCAGGGAGTATAACTTTAAAAAACATTTTAAATTCAACTATACTCATTTTGGACTAAACCTTGTTTTTCTGGCACTGCTGACTGCTTATTTCGTGGATTATGGTGATGATGTTATGCCGGGATATAATTCAATCTGGCTGTTGGGCGTATTTATAGCCGGTTATTTTCTATATATAGATGCGCTGAGGGACAAGTCGTTTTATCTCCTCTTATTGATAATACTCTACGTCTATATTGCTTTTAGCGCTCTTGTGCTCAAAATGCTTTTTATCACAGAATCGGGAATTATCATACTGGCACCAATGTATTTTATTGGCTCCGCAGCGGGCCTGATTATAGTATTGAGCAGGTTAAACAAAAAATTAAAAGACATATGATCATTTATAACAAAACCTGGCTGGCTAATCTGATTATACATGAACAGGTGCAACAGGACTTGTCGTCGGGAACGCTCAGCAGTGAAGAAGTTAAAAACATAGAAAAGGCTTACCCTGTAGGTTTTTATTCACCGAACATCTTTGTAAGAATAGGTCTGTTCCTCCTGGCTAATGTCATTGTCTCGTTTTCTGGTGGATTGTTTGCCCTGTTTGTTTCCGATCTACGGTTCATCGCCCCTGAAGTATGGCTGCTGGCGGCTGGGATAGCCTGCTATTTCGGACTTGAAACTATAGTGAAACAGAGTCATCATTACCGTTCTGGTGCAGATGATGCGCTGCTCTGGCTTTCAGGGGGAATGGTATTTGGTGCATTAAACCTGCTCACGGAGCCTGTTTTAAATAATTACAAGGATACGATTTTTATGATGTTTAACGCTGGCTTTCTCTTTGGCATAGGTTTATTCCTCAGCCTGCGTTTCGCCGACCGGCTGATGTCAGTTTTAACGTTCTTAGCCTTTGTGGGATGTATTGGCTTTTTCTGGATCAGTGCGGTAAGTTTTGGAACGGCAACATTGCCATTGCTGGTGATGATCTTATCTGCCTCAGCCTACTTTTACTTCAGTAAAAAGATGACTAGCCTGAATGCGGTTTACTATCTGCATTGCCTTAAGTTTTTACGCGTAGCGAGTCTGCTGGTCCTCTATCTGGCGGGTAATTATTTTATTGTAAAGCAGCTGGGAACCCAATTGTTGGCAGCGGACGGCGTTTATGAAGTTCCACTGCCTTACCTCTTCTGGACCTGGACTTTTGTCATCCCATTTGTATACATCTTTTACGGTATCAGGAAACGTGATATGATTCTGCTGCGTTCAGGATTGATACTTGTTGCCGCAGCGGGATTCACCTTCAGAAATTATTATCATGTAATGCCTGCGGAATTGACGCTTGTAATTATTGGATTGATCCTGCTGGCAGCGTCATATGCCATCATCAGATATTTGAAAACACCTAAATACGGGATTACCTATGAAGATTTAAATCAGGGTGGGCTTTCCGACCAGCTAAAAATAGAGTCGCTTATAGTGGCTGAGATGCCTACAGGAGCGGAGATACCACAGGAAAACAGGTTTGGCGGGGGCAGTTTGGGCGGCGGCGGCGCCTCGGGCACTTTTTAGCCGAGAATATTACAATCGGTTAGCAAAGTTCTTCTGTATCTTTGCAACCGAATGGAATACAATGTACACACCCTGCCAAATGGCATCCGCTTACTTCATGTACCAGCAGCATCGGCAATTTCGCATGCCTGTATTATTGTAAACAGCGGATCAAGGGATGAGACCGAATCGCAGTCAGGATTGGCACATTTTATTGAGCACCTGGTTTTTAAACGTACGGAAAAAAGAAATACCAATCAGATCCTGAACAGGCTCGAGAGTGTCGGTGCAGATTTAAATGCCTACACTACCAAAGAATACACTTGTATACACGCTTCGTTCCTGCATCCATACCTGGATAGAACATTAGAGCTGTTTAATGATATCGTTTTCCATTCTACCTTTCCGGAGGATGAACTGGATAAAGAAAAAGGAGTGATCCTGGATGAAATTGCTTCCTACCTGGACCAACCGGAAGAGGCTATATATGATGATTTCGAAGACCTTGTTTTCGCTGGTCACTCTTTGGGAAGAAACATTCTGGGTACTACTGAAAGTGTAAGTGCCCTTGGTCGAAAAGACATCAAAGACTTTATTAACGCAAATTACCGTACCGACGAAATAGTGATCGCCGTTCTTGGCAATTACACTGCGGCAAAAGCCATTAAGATTTTTGAAAAGTACTACGCTGAAGTTCCGGAAAATCTTAAGCCATCCAATAGAACTGCCCCCTCAAAGGCGCCGCTTATCGTTCGTAATGATGAGAAACCCATTATGCAGGCACATACTGTAATCGGCTCACAGGCTTATTCTCTTCATCATCCTTATAAAGCTGGACTATTACTGCTAAACAATTTACTCTGCGGTACCGGCATGAGCTCCATCCTTAACCTCCAGATCAGGGAGAAACATGGCATCGCTTACAGCATAGAATCTGGTTACAGCCCTTTGAGTGATACCGGGATATTCACCGTTTACTTTGGTACAGATAAAGAAAAAGTGGATAAAGCACTAGCGCTGATTTATAAAGAATTTAAAAAAATAAGAGAGAACCCGCTGACAGAAGTGCAATTGCAAAAGGCCAAGAATAAGTTTATAGGTCAGATTGCCCTGGGCGAAGAAAACCGCATAGGCCTTATTGTTTCTATGGCAAAAAGCCTGATCGACTATAACCGGATAGACAGCCTGGAGACAGTATTCAAGAAAATTGAAGCCGTAAAGACCGAAGAAATGGCCGCCATTGCAAGTGAAATTCTGGATGAGAAAAATTTGAGCGTTTTAACCTTTTACCCTTTAGGCTAATATTCGTACTTTTGTACCTTCTTCTTCATTGTGTTACAGCACAGTTTAGAATTTGATGAACATAAATTTTTATGTTTAATAGCTATTAAAAAATTATATAACAGATGAAATTACCAATTGTAGCTTATGGGGATCCCGTTTTAAGGAAGGTATGCGTAAGCATCGATGAGAATTACCCTGACCTGAAAACATTGATCAGCAACATGTTTGAAACGATGTATGCAGCATATGGTGTAGGATTAGCCGCCCCTCAAGTTGGATTGCCTATCCGCTTGTTTATCGTGGATACAGGCGAGGATGAAGATGGCAAAGAAGGCTACAAAAGAGTTTTTATCAATGCAACCATAGTCGAAGAAACTGGAGAGCCATGGGCCTTTAACGAAGGTTGTTTAAGCATTCCTGAAGTAAGGGAAGATGTGATGCGCAAACCTAACGTCCGCATACAATATTATGATGAGAATTGGGAAATGCATGAAGAAGATGTAACAGGAATGCCTGCACGCGTTATTCAGCATGAGTATGACCATATTCAGGGTAAACTATTTACAGATACTTTGAGCCTGCTGCGCAAAAGAATGCTTAAATCGAAGCTGGATTCTATATCCAGGGGCGATATCAGGGCAGACTATAAAATGAAATTCCCACAGCAGCGCAAAAGACGTTAATTATTGCTTTGCCTGCTCTTATCGCCGCTAAAAATTTGCTGCATAAGTTTACCCCAGGCAAAAGGATTAAGCAAAGGATTCCCCTGACCGAGGTTTTTCTGAAGGTTTGTCTCCTGGTCTATCCTGAAATTCATTGTAGAAATCTCCCCGGCATCTTTGGGGAGATTTTTTATCATCCCGTTCAAAGACCTTTGTGAGAGATTTTTACGGGCAATTTCCGTATCATCATCCGCAATTTTCAGCGCCATAAATTCTTTGGTAAATTCTTCTACTGTAGCCCATGGATAAATCCTTACTGCGGGCAAATAAACGATTTCAGATTTCATCTTCACCATCGCAGTATACTTGGTTTCCTTCACATTTGTCGGGATAACAACAATCTTCTCGGTATAACCAATTGCATTGTAGATCAATGTATCGCCGGGGTGGGCAACAAAAGAGAAATAACCTTTATAATTGGCACCATAACGCTGATCCTGGTTAGACTGATTGGTTATGGTTACGTATGGGACAATAAAACTGCTGTCCTGATCGGTGATAATTCCCGAAAACTGAACCAATCTTTTCCCGGCAGGCGTTTGCTGGGCAAACAATCCTGCTGTAAAAAAAATAAAGATCAGTGTGAAAAAATACTTCATCAGACAAAAGTAGCTGTAATAAATACAGCGACTAGTTAAATTTTGTTAAATGGCCTATACCGGCTCTGATAAATTAACCGCCTCAACAGCAGTAATTTCAGGAACAGCTTTCATAATCGCCTGCTCTATTCCGGCTTTCATGGTCATAAAACTCATTTTACATGAACCGCAGTTTCCCAGCAACCTCAATTTGACAACTAAATCAGGTGTAATCTCCTCTATAGCAACATCTCCCCCATCTGCGATAAGATATGGACGGATAGTTTCTAATGCTTCTTCAACTCTTTGTGTTAACTCCATGATAGATTTTAAAATATAAATTTAGTAAAAATTTAGCAAATAGCAGTTTGTGCGTTGTGAATTGAAATTTGCTGGGCTATTTTTCCCGCTATTTCTCTGAAAGCTATTGCAGTTTTACTTTCCTTATTCAGTGCAATTGGTGCGCCAGTATCACCACCCTCAGTAATACCCTGTACAAGAGGTATTTCCCCGAGGAAAGGTACTTCAAATGATGTCGCCAGATCTTTTCCACCATCCTTACCAAAAATGTAATATTTGTTTTCTGGTAATTCTTCCGGGGTAAAATAAGCCATATTTTCAATCACACCTAACACCGGAATATTGATGGACGGCATCTTGAACATCGCCAGTCCCTTTCTGGTATCCGCAAGAGCAACCTGCTGCGGTGTGGTTACAATCACTGCCCCGGCAATAGGGAAACTTTGCGTAATCGTGATATGAATATCTCCCGTTCCCGGTGGCAGATCTACAATCAGGTAATCCAGCTCGCCCCAGTCGGCATCGTTAAATAACTGCTTAATCGCATTGGATGCCATTGGTCCGCGCCATGGCACAGGCTGATCAGGATCTGCAAAAAAGCCCAGAGAAAGTAGTTTTATCCCATATTTCTCAATTGGAAGTATCAGTGTTTTACCTTCAGGTGTTTCCCTGGCACTTGGCTTGGCGCCAACCAACCCAAACATCGTAGGCACCGAAGGGCCATATATATCTGCGTCAATGAGGCCTACTTTTGCACCGTCTGCCGCTAGCGTAACAGCCAGATTGCTGGCTACGGTAGACTTGCCTACACCACCTTTTCCCGAAGAAACGAGAATAATGTTCCTGATGGCCGCCAGCTGGGTGGTATCTGCGGGTTTAGTTACCCTGGAAGTAATATTGATATGTATATCTGCATCCTTATCCACAAAATATTTGATGGCATTGAGACATGCATTTTTAAGCATGTCTTTCATTGGACAGGCCGGGGTAGTCAGTTCAAGGGTGAAACTTATTTTTTTATCTTCGATTGTCAGCTCCTTGATCATATTCAAAGTCACCAGATCTTTTTTAAAATCAGGGTCTTCGACATTTCGCAGTGCCGCCAAAACTTGTTCAGTGGTAATATTCATCGCTCAAAATTAACAAAACCAAGGTACAATTAATTGATTTTAGGCTTTTTAAGTGTAATTTTAACACGAAATAAACATTTGCATTTAACGTTATGCATTTAAACATCTATTTTACGGCATGCATCTTCCAAAAATAAACATCCCTAAAAAATACATCAAAATTGGTGCATGGATTTCAGGGGCTTTGCTTGTTATCCTGATTGTCCTCGGCTCCATCGCCTATAGCAAGAGAGAAGCTCTTCTTAAACAAATGATTGCCAAGGCGATAAAAAAAGCAGACACGCAATATGGGCTGGATGTTAAAATCGAAAAAGCTGGTTTTAATGGACTAAGTTCGGTCTACATGAAAAATGTTACTGTGGTTCCTAAAGACAGGGATACGCTGGTAACGGTAAATGACCTCACCATCGGTGTCAAATTATTTCCTTTGTTGTTTGGCAATGTGAAACTGGCAGAGATAGGACTGAACACCGGTAAGCTGAATATTGTACTGAAGGATAGCCTGACAAATCTGGATTTTATCCTGAAGAGAAAGAAAAAAGACAAAACCGATAACCAGTCTAAGCTGGACTTAAGTGAGCTCGCTCACGATATTATGAATCAGCTGCTCAACAAGGTTCCTGACCAGATGGAAATGAAATCTTTGCTGTTCAGTTTAAATGATAATGATACCGCTAAAGTAAACCTGCTCACTACCAGCGCCACGATAGATGATGGGGAGTTGAAATCTACTATTATTGTAAATGGCGGAGAGTCTACCTGGCACCTCAACGGTACGGTTAAACCCGGGAAACAGCAAATGGACGTGTTATTTTATGCTGATAATAAAAAAGTTGAGCTCCCTTACCTGGAAAACAAACTTCACGCAAAGCTGAGTTTTGACACCATCAGAACCGAATTGAAAAGTGCCGATTATAGTGGCGACAACTACAAAATAAGCGGCGCCTGGTCGGTAAGCAATATGCTGATCAATCACCCTAAAATCGCGGCAAACGATATCGTGATTAAAAACGCAAAGATTGATGCTGACCTGCTGATCGGAGAAAACTTTGTTGCCCTGGACAGTACTTCGGCAGTCCACCTTAAAGATGCCGTTATCCATCCTTTCCTGAAATATACGCTCTCCCCGAATAAAATTTATGAAGTTAAACTTCGTGCAGATGAGCAGGATGCCCAGGCGATGCTAAATGCTTTCCCACAGGGATTATTTGAATCTTTGGAAGGACTACAAGTGCAGGGAAAGATGAAATATGCACTTAATTTTTACCTGGACAGCAAAGAGCCGGACAGCCTTAGGTTTAATTCTACGCTAACACCATACGGCTTCAAGATCGTTAAATGGGGTAAAACAGACCTGCAGAAAATTAACCAGCCATTTGTATATACACCATATGAGTATGGCAAACCAATGCGTGATATCACCATTGGCCCCTCAAATCCTAATTACACGCCTCTATCTGCAATCTCCAGCAATTTTAAAAATGCTTTGCTGACGTCAGAGGATCCATCCTTTTTTACCCATAAGGGATTTGTAGAAGAGTCTATCCGTAAATCTTTTGTAGTCAACTTCAAGGAGAAGAAATTTGTCCGCGGTGGCAGTACAATTTCCATGCAGCTGGTTAAAAACGTTTTTTTAAGTCGCAATAAGACCCTGGCCCGCAAGGCCGAAGAAATCCTCATTGTATGGATGATTGAAAATAACAGGCTGATTAGCAAGGCAAGAATGCTGGAAGTTTATTTCAACATTATAGAGATGGGCAAAAACATATATGGTATTGGCGAGGCTTCAAGACAATATTTTGGAAAAAGTCCGGCTGAGCTGAGTATTGGTGAAGGTATATTCCTGGCCAATATTGTACCTCGTCCAAAAATTGCGATGTACAAATTCCGCGGAGATGGTGGTCTGAAAGATTATATGCTGCCCTACTTTAAGTTTATGGGTAGGATAATGGCCAGAAGAGGCCTGACCCCTGCAGACACCAGTGGCTATGGCTTCTATAATGTGAGACTGAGAGAAGGGCTGCGCCAGTATTTACTGCCTGATTCAGCAACGGTCGACACTACAGCCTTTGATTCAGACAATGAAGTACAGACGCCGGTAACTATGCAGGATGAATCGAAAAACCTGTTTGACAGGTTATTCGGGAAATCTAAAAAAGATACTGTCTCAAAATTACCCGCGGCTCAGGATACCGTACCGAAATCAAAAAAAGAATTGCGCAGAGAGCGTCGCGAACAGCGAAAACGTGAGAAGGAGAATGAAGGAAACTAAGAAAACGCCTGAGAAGAAGATGAAGAATACAATTGAGGTTGGCGATAAGCAGTTTGAGTTATTTATCGGGAATGAAAGTATAAATCAGCGTAGCCGCCAGATCGCTGCAGCGCTGAACCAAACCTACGCAGAACGATGTCCTGTTTTTATAGGGGTATTAAATGGGTGTTTCCTGTTCCTGGCAGACCTGGTTAAAGAGATTACCATCCCATGCGAGGTAGGATTTATCCGTGTAGCTTCTTATCAGGGCACAGCCACCAGCGGAAAGATTAAAGAGGCATTTGGCCTACCCGAAAACCTAAAGGGCCGCGATATAATTTTGGTAGAAGACATTGTAGATACCGGCCTTACGCTAAAATTCATTCTCGAAAAAGTTTATCTGCAGGAACCTGCATCAGTCAGTGTATGTGCTTTATTATATAAACCAGAGGCTATCCTATCCCCCCTGAAAGAGCTCGAACATGTGGGTTTCGAGATCCCCAACGAATTTGTTGTTGGTTATGGACTGGACTACAATGGCTTAGGAAGAAACCTTAACGACATCTATCGCGTTACCGAAGATCACGATTCCTTAACCTGATTCCGGTAATTTTTTCACAAATTTGCAGAAACATATTTTTTTATAAATGACAATACATAAAGAAGGTTATACAACCATAGCAGTTTCATTACTAGTTATTTTCGTCCTGAATGCTATAATTGATTATAGGTTTGCCGATATCACCTGGCTGAGATGGCTGGTATATATTTTATCCTTTGCACTATTTATTACCGTTCTTCAATTTTTCAGAAACCCTTCAAGAACCTTTACCAGCGAAAAAAATTCAGTGATCTGTCCTGCAGACGGAAAAGTTGTGGTTATTGAGGAAACTACAGAAGGCGAATACTTCAAAGACAAAAGGTTACAGGTGTCTATATTTATGTCTCCCGTAAATGTGCATATTAACAGGAACCCAATTTCTGGTGTTGTAAAATTTTTCAAATATCATCCGGGAAAATATCTTGCGGCATGGAACCCTAAATCATCTACCGAAAATGAGCGCACTACAGTAGTTGTAGAGCACGAAAACGGTACTCCGGTACTCTTCAGACAAATCGCAGGTGCTTTAGCCAGAAGGATCGTTTGGTATGTTAAAGAAGGCGATGTTGTAGAACAGGGAAAAGAATTCGGTTTTATCAAGTTCGGCTCCAGAGTGGATATCTTTTTGCCATTGGGCACCAAGGTTAACCTGGAACTTAATCAGGTTGTAAAGGGAGGCATTACGGTGCTTGCTGAGCTTGCATAGTAAACTTTAGAAGTAAATATATGAACAGGATGTTTGATTGAGGTCAGGCATCCTTTTTTAATGCTCGATAATAGCGTAGGTTAAAGCCTATCAGTACGCCAAATAACACCCGAGCTATAACACAATCAGGCATGATCGAACAGGCCTAAGATAGATGTCTGGGAATGCATCTAATTGCCCTTGACAAGGGCAATTAGATCTTGTTTCTTTTTAACATGGAGAAACAACAGCTAAAATTTTGCCCATAGAAAAAGCCTCCCCGATAAGATCGGGAAGGCTTGTATATAATTTCCTGAGTAATTAAACTCGTTTTGACTTGATACGAGCGGCTTTACCAGTTAATTCACGAAGATAGAACAACTTAGCTCTACGCACTTTACCGTGACTGTTAACCTCAACTTTAGCGATGTTTGGGGAATTGATTGGGAAGATACGCTCTACACCAACTCCGTTAGACATTTTACGAACTGTAAATGTCTCATTAGCACCTACGCTGTTACGTTGTAAGACCACGCCTTGGTAAATCTGAATACGTTCTTTATTACCTTCGCGAATTTTATAGTGAACACTCACTGTATCTCCTGATTTGAATGCAGGAAACTCGTTCTTTGCGATTACCTGCTCTTCAACAAATTTTACTAAATCCATGATTTTAAGCTATTAAGCCGACTTTTTGTTGTTTAAAATCGGACTGCAATATTAGGAATTTTATTTTATAAAAAAAAGTGATTTTTAATTTTTTCCACATCCTTTTAAGATTTCCACAATAATTCATACTGAGGCATCTACCTTAACAGGAGCTTCTTTTTCCAATAATGCCTCTTTAAATAATTCTGCAAGGCTTTTTCCTGTTATCTCAGCATTTTGTAGCCCTCCGCTCGGAACCTCAAATAAAATTTCCAATTGTTTCACAGCTTCATAGGGAATATCCTGAGAGCTTTCCAACTTAATCCTTCGGTAGTTGTGGAATGTGTTCATAGAAATTCCTAAAATTCCCGGTATGGTTCGCATCGCAAACTTATACTCCTTGATGGTCATGTTGTCCAGGATCTCGTTGATCTTATATTTTTCAATAGTTTCACTCATCGCAATTAAATTTTTGTAACCACTTAATAGCCCCGAAATCAGCTTCAGAAAGCTATATCGTAAATATATAAATATTTACAAACAAAAATAAAATATCTGCAAAATTTTTATTGAATAAAGAAACACAAAGAGGTGTTAAAAAGTTCCTATAGTAAAAGAATTAAACTTAGTCTTCCAAAAGATCCGGACGGCGTTTTTGTGTACGCGCTAATGCCTGTTCGTGCCTCCAGTTATTGATATTTGCTTCGTGACCGCTTAATAAAATTTCTGGTACACGGTGCCCATTCCAGTCTGCCGGTCGTGTATATATTGGCGCATCAAGCAGTCCTCCCTGAAAGCTATCAGACAAAGCGGAAGTCTCATCATTCAATACGCCCGGTATTAATCTCACGATGGCATCAACGAGCACCGCAGCGGGAAGTTCTCCCCCTGAAAGGACATAATCCCCAATGGAGATCTCACGAGTGACGTAGATGTCCCTGATGCGCTGATCTATGCCCTTATAGTGACCGCATAAGATGATTACATTTTTTTTTCCAGACAATTCATTGGCCATGGTCTGATCAAGCGTTACCCCATCCGGACTCATAAATATAATCTCGTCATATGTCCTTTCAGCCTTCAATGCTTCGATACACCTGGCAAAGGGCTCAATAGACATCACCATGCCACTACCGCCGCCATAAGGATAATCGTCAACACTCCGCTGTTTATTAGTCGAATAATCTCTTAAACTATGAACATGGATTTCGGCGATGCCTTTTGTTTGGGCACGCTGCAGAATTGAATGCGCAAAAGGACTTTGCAGCAGATCAGGTAAAACGGTTATGATATCAAAGCGCATAAGATCAGTATTTTAATTGGACAGGTAAAGATCCAGCAAGCCTTCGGGAAGATCGACAAGCAAGGTTTCCTCATCTTCGTCGATCTCAATGATCAAATCCTCATTAAGTGGGAACATAATTTCTTTATTTTGGTAAAGCACCGTAGCCACAAATTGCTGGGGATACTCGTTAACCTCAATAATCTCACCCAGTTCACCTTTAGTTTCGTCTGTTACAATAAAGCCTTTGAGGTCGTTGTAATGAAAATCCTCGTCCGAACGATCGGGCATTTTGGTCAAAGGAAGGTAGATCTTTTTTCTCAGCAGAGGCTGGGCTTTATCTATATGATCTATATCATCAAAATAGATATTGCATGTATTGTTGGGCTGCAATTTGCAGACAGACACAAAAAAGGGTACCATTTTACCATTCATATCTGCAAAAACCACATCCAGGTCCAGAAGCTCCGGTGCATCGTACTCAAAATACAATTGCACTTCACCTTTTAATCCTTTTGTTTTGGTAATATATCCTATGTAAAATGCCTCGTCGTGCGTCATAATTATCGTATTCGGTCGTCCTGTATTTAAATAAAAATAGCGAAGAAAACCTTCAGTTGAAGGATTCTTCGCTATAATCTGGAATCACAAGGACTATGCTTGTTCTTCTGTGTTTTCTTCAGCTGCAGGAGCTTCTGCTTCAGCTACCGGAGCTTCTTCAGTTGCTTCTTCTTCTACAACTTCTTCTACTGGTGCATTTTTAATTGCAAGAGCAGCAGCACGATCAGCATTTTTCTTTGCTTCAGCAGCAAGAGCAGATTTCTTAACTTCTTCTTTAGATTTAGTTAAGCCATCTTTTTTACCTTCGATTTTACTGTCTTTAGCCTCTAACCATTCTGCAAATTTTGCATCCGCTTGTTCAGCTGTTAAAGCACCTTTTTTCACACCACCTTCTAAGTGTTTTTTGTATAAAACACCTTTGTAAGAAAGAATCGCACGGCAAGTATCAGTTGGTTGTGCACCACTGTTTACCCATGCTAATGTTTTTTCGAAATTAATTTCGATGGTTGCTGGATTGGTGTTTGGGTTGTATGAACCTAAACGCTCAATAAATTTACCATCTCTTGGAGAGCGAGAATCTGCTACTACCACGTGGAAAAAAGGTTTTCCTTTTTTACCGAATCTTTGCAATCTGATTTTAGTTGCCATTTCGTTATAAGTTTATGTATTCAACATAGTTCCCGGAGCTTCATGCTTGCGGGGATGCAAAAGTAAGTAAAATACTAATGATTAACAACATGACTGATTTTTAAAATCAAAAACATTTATTTTAACCATCAATTCAGGATATTTGATCAAAAAAATGAGATAATGAGAATAGCTATAGACATGGACGAAGTACTCGCCGATCCGATCAGTAAATTTATTAAGCTCTATAACCGTGATTATGGCCTGCCATTAGATACAATTTTAGACCCTGGAAATGAAATCTACCATCATGTCCCAGCGCATGTGAACACTAAATGGTTTGAGTATATCAATGAAAAGGGTTTTTTCCGGGACCTGCCGGTGATTGAAGGAAGCATAGAAGCGCTAAAAAAACTTCAGGAAAACAACGAAATTTATATCGTTTCTGCCGCTACCGAATTCCGCAACTCACTGGAAGATAAAATGGACTGGCTACAGGAGCACTTTCCGTTCATCAGCTGGCAAAACATCGTTTTCTGCGGCAATAAGATTATCAAAGCCGATGTATTAATAGACGACCGCATCAAAAACTTTGCTGATTTTGACGGCCGCAAACTGCTGTTTACATCTTCGCACAATATGCTCATTACAAATTATGAGCGGGTGGATAACTGGGAACAGGTTCTGCAGAAGTTATTATAACAAGAAGTCCGCCATTTTCCGACCTGCATAAATCTCCCATCAGAGAAATTTGCCTTCAGAAAATGGCGGACTATGCTATACGAAGCCCTTAAAAGCTTCTTTAAATTATAGTGAAAGTATCTCTACTAATTTCAACCAAACTGGGGTCACAGCTTCTGCGTCGATATGTTTAATTGCATGGTCAAAAGGTGTGAAAACAATTTGTTTATTTACCTGTCCTACCATTTCTCCCGATCTGCCCTCTAACAATCCCTCTACAGCCGCTACACCAAATCTGCTGGCCAGAACGCGATCCATGCAGCTTGGCTTACCACCACGCTGAATATGCCCTAAAACAGACACACGGATATCATACTGAGGAAACTTTTCTTTAAGCACCTCTCCAACGTTGAAAGCACCGCCAATTTCATCTCCTTCAGCTACAATGATAATCTTTGAAGCCTTGTCCTTACGGCCAATTTCAAGTCTGTTTACCAGCCCCGCAACACCCATATTTGCTTCTGGAATCATGATTGCTTCCGCACCCACACCAATACCACTTCTCAAAGCAATTAGACCTGAATCGCGGCCCATCACTTCAACAATAAATAAACGGTCATGTGATTCGGCAGTATCTCTGATTTTGTCAATCGCGTTCACCACAGTATTGATCGCCGTATCGTAACCGATGGTAAAATCTGTACCAGCAAGGTCGTTATCTATTGTACCAGGCAAACCAATCACAGGAAAGTCGAACTCACTTGTAAATAGATCTGCACCAGTGAAAGTTCCATCACCACCAATAACCACCAGGGCGTCGATGTTGTGTTTTTTCAACTGGTCAAAAGCTTTTTGTCTGCCTTCTTTAGTGCGAAATTCGTCGCTACGCGCAGTTTTAAGAATGGTACCGCCCCTTTGTATGATGTTGGCAACAGACTTACGCTCCATCGGAATAAAATCGCCATGAATTAAACCTTCATATCCGCGCAGCACACCAGAAACATTTAAATCATAATATACTCCGGCTCTTACCACTGCCCTAATGGCAGCATTCATTCCTGGGGAATCTCCTCCTGATGTTAATACAGCTATGTTTTTAATCTTGTTCATTCTTTATTATTTCTTGGATGCTTTAAACTTGTCTAAACCACTCTGCAGATAAGCGGCGTATTGCGGCGCATCGAAAATTGCACCCTGAGGAGCAACTAACGGAACCAGATCATGTCCGCCCAGCACATAAAAAGGCTGAGAGTTTGAATTATATTTTGTTGCCTGAAAATCTCCATTCCATCTGCCCAGGTCGTCTGTCGTGGTACGCAGAATCTTTGAGTAATGAACTTTATCTGCCGGCATTTTTACGGAACGTTCATCAACATATAACTGAATTAAAACGTATTCTTCTTTAATTAAGCGCGCTACTTCAGGATCAATCCAAACCTTATCTTCCATTTTCCGGCAGTTTACACAGGCATGCCCCGTAAAGTCGATCAGCACTGGTTTATTCACCTTCTTTGCAAAGGCCAGGCCTTCATCAAGATCAAAAAAAGCATTAAAGCCCCTTGGCGGATGCAAAACATCATTGTATTTTACAGTGGCAGGAAATTCACCTGTTGATGCCGCCGGGGCACTGCTTACTCCTCCAAGGATAAAATCCTGGGTATTTAAAGGCGGTGCAATTCCACTTAAGATATTTACTGGCGCCCCCCATAATCCAGGAACCATATATATGGCGAACGAAAAAGCAAAAATAGACAGGAACAGTCGTGGTACCGATACATAAGGTACATCGCTATCATGAGAAAACTTGATCTTTCCAAGGATGTAAAAGCCCATCAGAACGAAAATTATAATCCACAGTGCAAGGAATATCTCTCTGTCGAACCACTCCCAGTGCCATACCTGATCTGCCGAAGAAAGGAATTTTAACGCCAGTGCCAGCTCCAGGAAACCCAGGCACACTTTAACGCTATTGAGCCATCCGCCGGATTTTGGCATAAAGCCTGGAAATACTGCAGACAACGTAAATGGTAGCGCCAGCGCCAGGGCAAAGCCAAACATACCTATGGCCGGCGCAAGGATATCGCCTTTTGAGCTAGCCTGTACCAGCAGGGTCCCGATAATGGGCCCTGTACAAGAAAATGAAACCAGTGCCAGCGAGGCTGCCATAAAAAAGATTCCGCCCAGTCCTTTGCTGTTGTCAGCTTTCTGATCAATCTTGTTGACAAATGAACTTGGCAAGGTGATTTCAAAAGCACCGAAGAATGAGATGGCAAAAACTATAAGTAACAGGAAGAACACAAAGTTAAACGTTCCACTGCTGCTAAGCTCATTGAGTTTGGTAGAGCCAAAAAGAACGGTGATCAGTAAGCCGAAGGCTACATAAATAACTATGATCGACGCACCATAAATCAGTGCCTGTCCTATACCTTTGGATTTGCTCCCTGCGCGTTTGGTAAAATAACTCACCGTAAGCGGTACCATAGGAAATATACAAGGCATCAGGAAAGCAATAAAACCGCCAATCAGACCCTGTATAAAGGTATCCCATAATGTTTTTTCCTGTTCCTCCTGTGGCGCAAGTGCTGCAGCCTGTGCAGAAGCTCCTGCTTTTACTACCGTGTCCGATGTTACGGTATCTTTAACTATAGCGTTTGCCGCGCTATCCGCAGCAGAACCAATCTCGGTGAACTGGATATCTTCGCTGACCGCTGCTGTATCCTGCACACGGTTGAAACCGAAGCCTGGCTGTATCTGCAGCAAAAATGCTGTAAGCAGCAGAACAGACATTAAAAATAACTTCTTCATTGGCATAACTTGTTTAATTTCTCACCCTCCAATTCTACAAGGGCGTGAAATTACTTATAATTTCTTGTTTAAAAAGATTTGGAGCGTTCATATCTGATTTTTTACCCTGAAGAGATATTCAGCGCACAAAAAAAAAGCGCCAGGAATTTCCAGCGCTCTTTTCAATAAGGTTTTACAAGGTAATTACTTCACCTGTACAGAAAACTTAACTTCATCCGGAGGGAGACATCTCGACTCATCGCAAACCATAAACTCAATCGTTCCGCTAACCGTTGTAGCAGGCTTATTCAATTTTATCTTTTGCTGGAAAATAACCTGTTTCTCAAAGTAGCCAACACTCATGTCAAATACCTTCTCGAATTTGGAAACTGGTTTTGGTTCCGTTGTTGTACCAACTTTGGTAAATTCTTTTGATGGATTAAACTTTATTGTCGTTTTCACCGGGCCACCTGGCTTAACATTCTGAGAATAGATGTGCCATCCGTCCTGTATAGTTGCTTTCAGGTAAACGATGGCCTCTGTTTTACTGATCTTTTTTTGTGCATAAGACCATGTTACGGGAGTTTCGATCTGAGCTGAGGCTCCCAGAACGGTGAACAATAACAATGCAAATACTAAGGTTAATCTTTTCATGGTTCAATTGTTTTTGTGTTTTTATTTATATAAGTATTGTTGCTAGATGAATTCAATTTCCTTGAAATTATACGTCTTTATTCCCGCATTGGTTTCCAAACTTAAAATACCGTTATCACCTACGCCTGTAATTTTTCCTTCGATGATCTCGCCATTTTGTCTGTAATTGGCCTTCACTCCATTCAGGTAAAGGCAATCCAGGTACTGCTGGCGTAAATTATTATAGTTTCCGGCCCTCAATTTCAAATAAGCTACCTCTATACGACTACAAATTTGTGTTAAAAGCGAAAGTAAATTAACATCATTGTGTAAAATTTGATAGATTGATCCCGCCCGGTTCTGTAATTTTTCATCAAATTTTTGCTGGTTAACATTAATACCAATGCCAATGATACAAGCCTTGATACGACTTCCGGCTACTATATTCTCAATAAGTATACCGCCGATTTTCTTATTTTGGAAATATATATCGTTAGGCCATTTAATAGACAAGCCTACTCCCGTAAGTGGTATAACTGCTTGCTGAATAGCTACACTTATTGCCATATTAAGCTTAAATTGAGCAGATAGATCAAGAAATGCCGGACGCAGAAGCAGACTAAACGTAAGATTTTTACCTGGCTCTGCCTGCCATGTACTTTCTACCTGTCCCCTGCCGGCAAACTGATTTTCTGCCATAATAACAGTACCTTCGGGTAATGGCTCGGATTTTGACACCAAGCTTTTAAGAAAATTATTGGTGGAATCAACTGAAGATAATTTGATGAGATTTTGACCAACAAAAATTGTTGAAAAAGTGTTATTTTGCAATAGTTGATTTTATAGTTGTTATTTATCAAAAATAAAAAATTTTAATGGTAAAAAAGAAATTAGTAAACCTTTCTACATACCTATCAGAAATAGCCGTTCATGGCATGCAGGAAAAAAAAGGACATGATATTGTCCGACTGGATTTAAGAGATCTGAACAGTGCTGTATCTGACTTTTTCATCGTCTGTAACGCAGACTCCTCTACGCAGGTAAAGGCTATCGCCGATAGCGTTGAAGATGAAATTTACAAAAGCACAGAAGCCACTCCCTGGAGAAAAGAAGGACTGGAAAATGCGGAATGGATCATACTGGATTATTTTGACGTGGTAATACATATCTTTAAAACCGAAAAGAGAGAATTTTTTGGAATTGAAGACCTATGGGGCGACGCTCAGACTACCTCTTACCAAAGCGCCTAAACCTACAAACCACATACATTTTTTTTAATCAAAGATGAAAGAGAAAGAAAATACAAAACCCAAATTAATCAAGAGAATACCAAATATTCCGAAAAAGCCCCAGAAAGGGTCTAACTTTAATATCTTCTGGGTTTATGCAGCAATCATTCTGGGACTTGTCCTGGTTTCTGTTTTGTTTACCAACGATACCAATAAAACCATTACTTACCGCGAGTTTGAATCAACCATGCTCGTTCCCGGTGATGTACAAAAAATCGTTGCCTACAAATATGAAGACCTTGTCAGAGCGGATGTGTTCATTAAACCGGATCGTCTGGGACAAGAGAAATACAAAAAATATCAGGTAAAAAATAGCTTTGGTTCTTCCGGAGGTCCGACGGTATCTTTTACTGCAGGTTCAATGGACGCGCTGGATAAACAACTGAGTGAATCACAGGCGGCTGTTCCTAAACAAGACCAGATATCTGCTGATAAAGAAACAAGACAGAGCACTTTCAACTCATGGTTCTTCACAGTTATCATTCCTGTATTGCTATTCATTGGCTTCTGGATCTTTATCATGCGTAAAATGGGCGGCGGCGCTGGCGGCGGCGGCGGTCAGATTTTCAACATTGGAAAATCAAAAGCTACGCTGTTTGACAAAGAAAGTCAGGTTAACGTGACATTTAATGATGTTGCCGGACTTGAAGAAGCTAAACAAGAGGTGATGGAGATCGTAGATTTCCTTAAGAACCCTAAAAAATACACTAATCTGGGTGGTAAAATTCCTAAAGGAGCACTGTTAGTTGGTTCTCCGGGAACAGGAAAAACCTTATTGGCGAAAGCTGTTGCCGGTGAGGCGCAGGTTCCGTTTTTCTCACTGTCTGGTTCAGACTTCGTAGAAATGTTTGTTGGTGTAGGTGCTTCACGTGTGCGTGACTTATTCAAACAGGCAAAAGATAAAGCTCCTTGTATCATCTTTATTGATGAGGTAGATGCGATTGGACGTGCCCGTGGCAAAAATAGCATGATGGGTGGTAACGATGAGCGTGAAAACACGCTGAATCAGTTGCTAGTAGAAATGGATGGTTTTGGTACCGACTCAGGAATTATCATTCTTGCCGCAACCAACCGCCCGGATGTACTTGACAGCGCATTACTGCGTCCAGGAAGGTTTGACAGACAAATATCTATTGATAAACCAGATTTAGTAGGCAGGGAGCAGATCTTTAAAGTTCACCTGAAACCTATCAAAACTGCAGAAGTTGTGGACGCTAAAAAGCTATCTGCGCAAACCCCAGGTTTTGCGGGTGCAGAAATTGCCAACGTTTGTAATGAAGCAGCCTTAATTGCTGCCAGAAGAAATAAAGAGTCAGTTGACATGCAGGACTTCCAGGATGCGATTGACCGTGTGATTGGTGGTTTAGAGAAGAAAAATAAGATCATCTCTCCTGAAGAAAAAAGGATTGTTGCCTATCACGAGGCCGGTCATGCAATCGCAGGATGGTTCCTTGAGCATGCAGACCCATTGGTAAAAGTATCTATCGTTCCACGTGGCGTTGCCGCCCTGGGATATGCACAGTATCTTCCTAAAGAGCAGTTCCTGTATACTACAGAGCAGTTAACAGACGGCATGTGTATGACTTTGGGAGGCCGTGTTGCAGAAGCGCTGGTATTCGGTAAAATTTCAACAGGAGCACAAAATGACCTGGAAAGAATTACCAAACTGTCATATGCGATGGTTACTATCTATGGTATGAACACTGCTGTTGGAAGTGTTTCCTTCCATGATCCGCAAAATGAGTATAACTTTAACAAGCCATATTCTGAAAAAACATCTGAGTTGATCGACATCGAAGTACGTGGTTTGATTAACGATGCTTATGCCAGAACAATGGATCTTCTGGTAGAAAAAAGAGAAGGTTTAGAAAAACTAGCACAGAAATTACTGGAGAAAGAAATCCTGTTCCAGGCAGATCTGGAAGAGATTTTAGGCAAACGCCCATTTGAAAACCGTACCACTTACGATGAGTTTGTAAATGGCACAGGTGATCAAAAACCTGCGGCTGAAGGTTTGGTACATGAAGGAGTAGGAGAGACTACAGACCCTTCCGCACCGGTTAACCCAGCGCAGTCAGAATCTTAATTTTTTTTTATGGAGCTATCACCCTTATAATGGGTGATAGCAAATCCATCTTTTATGCAAGAGAATATTTCTTCAAAGGAGTTAATGCTAAAAAAGATCAGGAAAGCTCTACTGGAAAAAAGAGATAATCCGCATCCCAATTTAGAAGAAACACCCTTATACACACCCACCACAGAGATTCCAGAAATTTTATTTGCCGAACAGCTAACTGCTGTGTCCGGCAATTTTATTTTCTGCGAGAACGGTATCGATTTCATTGAAAACATTCTCGAACTGGCAGACAAATACAACTGGAGAAAAATCTACTGTTGGGAACCTGAGCTTCAGGCTTTGCTTGCTACCTACGAATTCCCCTTTTACAAGACCGACAAAGACTTTGAAATGGCCGAAGTAGGAATTACTATGTGCGAGGCTTTAATTGCCCGTAATGGCTCTATTTTGATCTCCAATCAGAACGAGGCTGGTAGAAGACTGAGCATTTTTCCGCACCACCACATTGTGATTGCGAGAACCGGTCAAATGGTAATGGATCTTAAAGACGGCTTCAAACTATTGAAAAACAAATATGGGACACAGATCCCTTCGATGATCACGACGATCACTGGCCCCAGCAGGACTGCAGACATTGAAAAAACACTTGTATTGGGTGCCCACGGGCCCAAAGAATTATTCGTTTTTTTAATCGATGATTTTTCTTAAATTTTTATATTCAAGAAATTTATCCTAGGTTTATACTGAATACTAAAAGAGTATACGGTTCAAAATGAGTAAAAATAAACAGTTTTCTGCTGTAATTGCAGGCACAGGATGTTATATCCCTGAGAATATCATTTCAGGTGAATCTTTCTTAAGCTCAGTATTCTATGAAAACGGGGCCATAATTGAGAAAAACATAGCAGAAATTATCAGTAAATTTTCTGAGATCACTGAAATCATGGAACGTCGTTATGTTGATGATAACATGGTAAACAGCAATATCGGTACTATTGCTGCGCAAGCTGCAATTGATGATGCTGGGATAGACAAAGAGAGCATAGACCATATAATTTTCTGCCATAATTTTGGTGATATCCAAAAAGGCACCAACAGGATGGATATGCTTCCTGCCTTAGCCGCAAAAGTTAAACAACAACTTGATATCAATAACCCAGACTGTGTTGCCTATGACATTATCTTCGGATGTCCGGGTTGGGTACAGGGCGCCATACAGGCAAACTATCTCATTGAAAGCGGAGATGCCAAACGTGTTCTTGTGATCGGAGCGGAAACGCTATCAAGAATTATTGACCCGCATGACCGTGACAGCATGATATTTTCGGACGGAGCGGCAGCGGTAATTTTTGAAGCCAAAGAAAGCGAAGAGCCCATCGGGATCATCGCACATAAAACACAAACATACGGCGGAAATTATGCTTCATTACTCACCATGGGCCAGAGCAGTAATCCAAGGGCAAACGATGGCAATACCTATCTGAAAATGAACGGTAGGAAACTCTATGAATTCGCCGTTCTAAACGTACCTCAGGTGGTGAAAAAAGCGATTGATAAAGCCGGTATCCACATCACAGACATCAAAACTGTATTTATCCATCAGGCGAACGGAAAGATGGATAATGCTATCATGAAGCGTCTTTTCAAACTTTATGACTTAGATGCGGTACCCGACAACCTGGTTCCTATGACCATCTCATGGCTGGGCAATAGTTCTGTCGCAACCATTCCTACTTTACTGGACCTTGTAATTAAAGGTAAAGTAGAAGGTTATAAGATAAACGAAGGTGAATATGCTGTATTTGCCTCCGTAGGTGCAGGTATGCATATAAATGCTTTTATCTATAAATTTTAATTTCTTTTCAGGCTTTTGTTTTTAACTTTTATTGTTTAATTTTATTAAAACTGTAAAAGCCATGAAACAAAAGCTCTTTTTTTTAGGGATGGTGGTGGTGCTGGCATCCTGCAAATCATACCAAATGAGTACGGTATCTAGTGTTAGTACTCCACAAAACGATTCTACCGGTGTTATATCGGTGGTTAATGATTCACTTGCAATCAGCTATAATTTCTCGGGGAAAAATGCACCATTGCACGTAGAGATTTTAAATAAACTGGATGAACCCTTATACATAAGCTGGGAAAAATCTGCGTTGATCATAGAAGATCAAGCCTATAGCTTTGTGAATGACGTTCTTAAAATAACGGGGGAGGCATCGTCCACTACATACGATTACAATAGGATATTCAGAGATTTAAACAACACAAAATATACAGACGGAAGTTTTGATGCCAATGTGAAGCTCTCGAAGAATGAAAGTTTTATCCCACCGCATAGCAAAGTGACCAGGACAATCTATGCCTTAAACCTCGAAAAGGTGGCAAAAGTTGATAAAGCAGGCTTCAAACCAACCTATGTGAATTTAAGTGATGGAACCGGGCAGATTCGTGCGAGTGTGATGGAGTTCTCGAAAGAAAATTCTCCACTGCAATTTAAAAGTTATATGACGCTATATACTGTTAAAAACAATCAGCCACACCTATTTAACCACCAGCAGGATTTCTTTATTTCTTCGGTAGTACGCTCGTCAGCCAACCCTAAAAATGTATTTGAATTCTACAAAAACCCCGGAAACGTTATTGTAAGCTCTAAAACCACAGGTTATGGAAAAGTGATGACCGGTGTTGCAGTGGCAGGAGTTGTTGTTGGTGCATCAGCATTATCTGATACAGAATCAAGAGAACGGTAATCAATTTCCCAGTTGTTTCAGCGCTGCTTTGGCCTGAGATTCAATACTGTTTTCATATTCATGATTTTTCATATTCACAGCAAGGTTAAGGTATGCTTTAGCCTTGCTGTTGTTTTTTTGCTTAGCATAAATCCGGCCCATGTTTAAAGCCGATGTTGCTGCATAATAATACTTCAGATTCTTTCCACTATTAATGGCATGCTGATAATGTGCCAACGCAAGATCCTGTTTGTCCAATGCGTCACAGATCCTTCCCGAACGATAATAAAATTCAGCCCGATCTTTTTGTGTTTTATAGTCCTCACCATTTTGTCCCTGTAACAGGCTAAATGCCCTGTTATAGTAACCCCCATCAAACAACAAACGGGCTTTTAGTAATCCCGTGTCAGGAGCCGGGCCAGACGCTTCGCTCAGGGCTTGTTTGTCTTTTTCCCCATAAGTATAACCTGTGCCCTTAACCTTCGATGTATAGCTATTATAAGCCCCTGTATCACCTTTTAATAAGGCCACCCAGGATAAATGGAGGTTAACATCTTTCAGGTAATTTACACCTTTGTTTGCCTGTATAAATTTTCTGAAGTTAACAGCAGAACTGTAATCCAGTTTGTTAAGCTTGGCAGTGCCCATCAAAAGCTCCAGGTAGGGGAAGGGCTGGTAAGCATCTCCGGACGGCCGTTCCGAAAGAATGCTGATAGCCTCGTCATTATGCGCATTTCTGGCACAGACATAAGCTTGTAAATATGCTTTGAGCAAGCTGTTTCCTGATATTCTTGCCGTGTATTTCATCGTCTTCGTATATGCGTCCGGAGCATGTACAATATCAGAAAGCACAAAGGCATAGTAAAAAACTACCTCTTCATAAAAGGGCTCATAAGTAGATTTGGGTAAGTTCTGAGCCAGGTTGTCCAGCATGGTCAACCCTTTTTGTACATCGCCTCTAATGCCAAATGTTGATAAGGCACTCTTCAATATCCCATCTGGTAAATTTCCCAGAAAAACGTTAATTAATCCCAGCCCTTTACCATTCAAATGGAAACCGGGGTATTTACGGCTGTTTTCCTGCAGTAAAGCATTGGCACGCCTTATTTCCCTGGCGGCGGCAAAAAACTCTCCGTAGCGGCTTCTTAGCAGCGCCCACTGTAAATTGATCTCTGCCTGGGCATAGCGATAGTAGGGCGAATTGTCTGATTCATCTTCAATCTGGCTTAACCGCTTCGATTTTAATTGTTCCAGCCGGTCAAAATCTACCTTGCTCTCGGTAGTAATCAAATGAAAATAGTCTACATAGTTTTCGAGCAAGGGAATGATGGCGTTTTGGGGATGAACCTTCTTTTCATTGCTGATCAGCAGCCGCGCGCCATTTAACTTCAGTTCAAAGATGAGCTGATAGGCCTTTAAACAGTTAGGGTTGAAATCGAAATTTGCCTTAACAGTGCAGGGAAGTATGATAAAAAGAATAATGAACGGATATTTCAGTAGAGTAAAACTACTTTTAGCAAACATATAATGTAAAAATTTCTAAAATGTAATATAGCAGAAACGCTGAAGTTGTGCTATTGTTTTACCGGAAGGAGAATCCATAAAAAAGGCCGGATGAGGATCCGGCCATTTTGTATTTTATTGTAAGCTAATTAAGCTGATACTGTTTCTTGCGTCAAGGCTTCATCTACTAAAATCCTGCCGCAATGCTCGCAAACAATGATTTTTTTACGCTGACGAATATCTAACTGACGCTGAGGCGGAATCTGGTTGAAACAACCTGAGCATGAATCACGGTCGATAGTAACTACCGCAAGACCGTTAACGGCATTACTTCTTAACCTTCTGTAAGCAACCAGTAACCTGTCTTCAATTACAGCCTCTGCTTTTTCAGATTTTTTAGATAAGGCAAGCTCATCTTTCTCAGTTTCAGCAGTGATCGTCTGTAATTCCCCTTTTTTAATTTCTAAATCACTTTTTCTGGACTCAAGATCAACTAAAGCTTTCTCAAAAATCTCAGTTTTAGAAGCGATCTCAAAACCGTGCTCTCTGATTTTCTTTTCACAAACCTGGATTTCAAGAGATTGAATTTCCACTTCTTTTGTTAAAGCATCGTATTCACGATTGTTTTTTACCTCTTTTAATTGAGTATCATACTTTTTGATCAAGTTTTGAGATTCTTTGATCATATTTTTACGTGTTACAATGGCATCTTCAGTTTCATCCAATTCAGCCTTGAATTTTTGTATACGTGTTTCCAGTCCTGCAACTTCATCTTCTAAATCAGCCACTTCCATTGGCAATTCACCACGGATCTGACGTATTTTATCAATTTTTGTATGAAGGGTTTGTAATTCGTATAAAGCCTTTAGCTTTTGCTCTACAGTTTGTTCCATTAAATGAAATAATTTATGGGGTTTGTATTATTCGTCGTTAAACGGATCGCAAAGTTAGGAAATTTTTCCCGAATAATATCAATCAACAAATCAGATGTAAATTGTTCACTCTCAAAGTGTCCGATATCGGCAATCATCAGTTTTCCATCAGCATCAAAAAATTCATGATACTTGAAATCTGCAGTGATAAAAGCATCTGCTCCAGCCGCAATGGCATGCCCTAATAAGAAGCTTCCCGAACCACCGCAAACTGCCACTTTCTTGATTTTTTTGCCCGTAGGGTGGGTATGTCGGATTACTTTCACGTTCATTGCCGATTTTACCAGCTGAAGGAACTCCGCAGCTTCCATATCTTGCTCAAGCCAGCCAATCATGCCAGAGCCCACGGTATCCAGTTTATTTTCCAATGGATAAATATCGTAGGCTACTTCTTCATAGGGGTGATTTTCCAATAATGCGAGTAGTATTTTACGCTCATCCTGCACTAAGTATATCATCTCCAGTCGAATTTCTGGTTCATGGTGCTGCAGCCCTTCCTCTCCAACAAATGGATTTGTTCCTGCACCTGCTTTAAACGTCCCGATACCATTTACATTGAAACTGCAGTCACTATAATCAGAAATATTACCGGCACCTGCAGCAAATAAAGCTGTTCTGAGCGTAGCCGTCTGGTCAACCGGACAAAAAGTTACAAGTTTTTTCAGCAGTCCTTTTTTGGGGTTGAGAATTTTTGGGCGTTTAATTCCAAGGCGTTTACAGATAACAGCATTTACTCCATTATGAACGCTGTCCAGATTGGTATGTATCGCATATAAAGCAATATTATGACGGATTGCCTTCAGCATCACGCGCTCAACATAAGTTTTGCCGGTCAGCTTTTTCAAGCCCTTAAACACAATGGGGTGATGCGTAATGATGAGGTTACAGTTGTTTGCGATGGCTTCATCAACAATCGCCTCTGTACAATCGAGGGCAACTAATGCAGCTGTAACCTCAGCATTCACATCGCCTGTGAGCAATCCAGAATTATCGTAATCTTCCTGATAATTTAGGGGGGCATATTCTTCAAGATATTTAATCAACACAGCTAATCTCATGTTGTAAATATACGTTCCTAAAGGCTCTGCTGGGTAATATTACCCATTTTTACCATTTGCAGACTTTCAAAAACCATTTTTTGATTGTACTCAAATGCAATTGTTTTATAATTGATGAGGTCAACGATTGTACCTATCATACATAAACCGAAAGTAAAAAAGTACAAAATACCCATTCCAATCTGGTTAACCAGAAACCTGGATAATCCCGGAACAAAAAAACCAAGTACAGAATAAAGTACCATATCGTCCGGATTTCTCCTTTTGCTGTTATATATCATCAGAAACCCATTCAACTGTTGTTCATTGAAACCTGTAGTAGCGGTTTGCAAATAGGAAAATTCTTGAGGCGAGATACCCGGAAGCATCATAAACGGTGAATTATACATTGTTTTTCTCCTTTTTCGTTTAGTTAATATTTTAATTTTTTCCACTCATACCGGCCCAGCGAAAAAATCCTGTACCCGAGGATCATCAGTGCCGGTATTCCGAACCAGTGTTCCTTTAAACTTTCCGCAACATGACCATGGAACAGCTGTGTCAGTGACCTTCCCAATCCACAGCCGGGGCACCAGGTCCATCCTAAGTTTGCCAGCGGACATAAAGTAAAGTGGCTGTGCTGCCGTGGGTCTGCTGGTTCTGCTAAAGCTAGCAAGGCTAAAGCTGTGATCCAGAAAATAAGTTCCAGCGGAACATGCATCAACCAGTTTCGCTCTCCGGTTTTGAATTTTAGAGTCATTAATGGCTTCATTGTTACAGATTAGCAAATCATAACCGTTATATTTGTGAAGTGAACATTCGCGACCTGATCAACAGATATAAAACTGATGAGCGCATCGAAGCGCTCGCAAAAGTACTCAACACGGGTAAAGGTAATAAACTTCAGCTAAAGGGGTTAGTAGGATCGGCCGATGCTACCATTGCCATAACTACTTACTTCCTATTGCACCAGCCACAGCTGTTTATCCTCCCTGACAGGGAAGAAGCCGCATATTTTATGGCTGATCTGGAGAGTATACTGGAAAAAGAAGTACTCCTGTTTCCTTCGTCATTTCGTAAAGCATTTGACTTTACCCAGGTTGATACCGGAAACGTACTCGCACGGGCGGAAGTGCTCAACGAGCTGAATCATCATTCAGAATACGGAAAGATTGTTGTTACCTACCCCGAAGCGCTGGCCGAGAAGGTAATTGACAGAAATATACTCGAAAAAAACACCCTGGAGATTAGCCTTGGTGCCAGATTGGGTATCGATTTTATCAATGAGTTTCTGATCGATTATGATTTTGACCGGACAGACTTTGTGTATGAACCTGGTCAGTTCTCCATCAGAGGGGGTATTGTCGATATATTTTCTTTCTCACACGACCTTCCTTACAGGATTGAATTTTTTGGTGACGAGGTAGAAAGTATCAGGACATTTGAAATTGAAAGTCAGTTGTCTGTAGACGATGTAAAAATCCTCACCATCATCCCCAACGTGCAATCAAAATACCTTACCGAAAGCAACATCAACCTGCTGGAATATATTGGCAAAGAGACACAGCTTTGGTTTAAGGATATAGAATCTTCACTTGATATCATCAAAGGCGGTTATAAAAAAGCCGTGGAACTTTGGAAGGCCCTGCCGGCGAAGGATAAGCAGGAAAATGTAGATTGGATAGACCCCAAATTTGCCTTCTCAGACGAGAGAATGGTAGGAGATATCCTTCATGATTTCTCCGTGATAGAATTTGGAAAGCAGTTTTTTTATAAAACTGATAACGTTATTCACTTCGATACCAAACCGCAGCCCTCTTTCAACAAAGATTTTCATCTGCTGATCAATAACATCAAAGAAAATGAAAAGAACGGCATCTTTAATTTCATTTCGAGTTCCTCTACTAAACAAACAGAGCGACTTTATGCCATTCTGGACGATATCGATAAGTCAGTCAAATTTGTTCCTGTAAACATCCAGCTCCGCGAAGGTTTTATTGATGCCCAGCAGCACATCGCCCTCTATACCGATCATCAGATCTTCGATAGATTTTATAAATATAAACTCAAAAGGGGCTATCAGCGCAGTCAGGCAATCACCATGAAAGATTTGCGTGACCTCAAACCTGGTGATTTTGTAACCCATATTGACCATGGTATTGGTAAGTACGCCGGACTTGAAAAGGTTGAGGTAAACGGAAAAACACAGGAGATGATCCGGCTTGTTTATGCCGATAATGATTTGCTCTATGTAAACATTAACTCCCTCAACCGTATCGCAAAATACAGCGGAAAGGATGGCACTCCGCCAAAAATGAACAAGCTGGGGACCGAAGCCTGGGAAAAGCTAAAAAAAACCACTAAAAAAAAAGTTAAGGATATTGCCCGCGACCTGATCAAGCTCTATGCCCTTAGAAAATCGCAAGTTGGAACCGCTTTTGATCCCGATGGTTACCTGGAAACTGAACTCGAGGCCTCTTTTATCTATGAGGATACCCCCGACCAGATGAAGGCGACCAGCGACGTAAAAAAAGATATGGAGGCGCCACACCCAATGGACAGATTAGTCTGCGGGGATGTGGGTTTTGGTAAAACCGAGATCGCTATCCGCGCCGCATTCAAAGCTGTAGCTAATGGAAAACAGGCTGCGGTACTTGTGCCAACAACCATTCTCGCTTTGCAGCATTTCAAGACATTTTCGGGCCGTCTGAAAGATTTTCCATGCAGGGTTGACTATATCAATCGTTTCAAGACAAACAAACAGATTAAGGAAACACTGGCGCTTGTAGAAGAGGGCAAGGTTGATATCATCATTGGAACCCATCGTTTACTTAGTAAGGATGTCAAGTTTAAATCGCTCGGCATCATGATCATCGATGAAGAGCAAAAATTTGGTGTCTCTGCGAAGGAAAAACTGCGCGCATTACGTGTAAATGTAGATACGCTGACACTTACCGCTACCCCGATCCCAAGAACCTTACACTTCTCGCTGATGGGTGCAAGGGATCTGTCGATCATGAGTACCCCGCCACCTAACCGCCAGGCTGTAAATACAGAATTGCACGTTTTCAATGATAAACTCATTCAGGAAGCTGTACAGTTTGAACTTGACCGTGGGGGACAGGTATTTTTTATCCATAACCGTGTGAATGATCTGCCGCAGCTTGGCGGACTGATACAAACATTGGTGCCAAAAGCCCGTATTGGTATTGCACACGGCCAGCTCGATGGGGATGCCCTGGAAGATGTAATGCTTGATTTTATCAACGGAGAGAAAGATGTATTAGTGGCAACCACAATTATCGAAGCAGGACTGGACATTCCAAATGCCAACACAATTATCATCAATCACGCACATATGTTTGGGCTCAGCGACTTACACCAGATGCGCGGCCGGGTAGGCAGGTCCAACAAAAAAGCTTTCTGCTATTTGCTGAGTCCTCCCTTATCTACCTTAACTTCTGAAGCGAGGAAACGTTTGAGTGCCATCGAAGAGTTTTCAGATTTAGGCAGTGGTTTTAATATTGCTATGCGCGATTTGGATATCCGCGGAAGTGGAAACCTTCTGGGAGCAGAGCAAAGCGGATTTATAGCCGAAATTGGCTTTGAGATGTACCATAAAATCCTCGATGAAGCCATTCAGGAACTGAAGTCAGATGAGTTTAAAGACCTCTTCAAAGACGATACAGAACGTCCATTTGTCACCTTTACCCAGATAGATACCGATCTCGAATTGTATATCCCGGACGATTACGTAACCAATATCACAGAGCGTTATAACCTCTATACAGAATTGTCCAAACTTGAAAGTGAAACACAGCTGGAGGCCTTTGAAAGCTCGCTTAAAGATAGATTTGGCAGCGTCCCGAGACCTGTAAAAACCATGCTCAGCGTGCTCAAATTACAGTGGTCTGCCAAAAAGCTGGGCTTTGAAAAGTTAAGCTTTAAAAAAGGCGTGCTGAGGGGTTATTTTATTGCTGATAAACAATCCAATTTCTTCGATTCGCCAATGTTCCATAAGATATTGAATTTCGCACAGCAGCATCCGCGCATGTGTAATCTTAAGGAAGTTAAAAATACGCTACGTATCGCCTTCGAAGACCTCAATACAGTAGAAGATGCGATACAAATGCTCGAAATGGTAGCCCAATAATTCGAAATATGAACCCACAGCTGTTAAAAGAACTGGTTACCATGGAGATGCCATTTGGAAAATATCAGGGCAAATTGATCTGCAATTTGCCCGAAACTTACCTGGTATGGTTTCATAGCAAAGGATTTCCCCCGGGTAAATTGGGAGAGCTGATGGCTACCATGTATGAAATCAGACTTAATGGCCTGGAATACCTGCTTACGCCTTTAAAAAACTCACGCTAATTCAGTATCAGGTACAAATAGGCATAAACTATCGGCCCCGCCATTAAAAGTCCGTCAAAGCGGTCTAAAAGACCTCCGTGGCCAGGTAATAAACTTCCTGAGTCCTTAGCGTTCAGACTTCTTTTCAGCATTGACTCTACCAGGTCTCCCAGTGTACCAAAACAAACAATCAAAATGGCCATGCCCGCCAGGATCAATGGCGATATTTCAATAAAAAACAGGGAGATCAGATAAGATACCAGAACACTCGTAAACATGCCCCCGAAGAACCCTTCCCAGGTTTTTTTAGGCGAATGACGCTCAAATAGTTTATGTTTTCCCAGCTTCATACCAAATAGGTAAGCCCCGGTGTCGCTAGCCCATAACAGCAGTAAAAATGCCAGTGGCAGGTGATAGTTATAGCTATTCCAGTCGTTCAAAAAGCCCAGAGAAAAGTAAAAGCAGAACGGTACCGTTACATAGATAAATCCAACAAAAGTGTAGGAAATATTGGCAAATGGAATTTTATCTTTTTTGTACAGCTCGCACAGAAATACAGAAAATACCAGGGGGATCAATAAAAGCAGGTACTTGGTGTCGAACTGAAAGAAATGATAGGCAGCAGTCAATGTAAAAATCAATGCACTCACTACCAATCCAACAGTTCTATGCGGCCTGATTCCCGATGGCCTGATCAGCTTATAAAATTCTGCCAGTGCCAAAACACTGAGCAGTAAGTAAAAACCCGTAAAAGTATAGGCTCCCAGAAATATGGAACCCAGCATCACTATAGTAAAAAAAAACGCCGTTATTGCTCTGGTTTTCATGCTGTTTCTATCGATTTGATATAAGTTTCCGCAGCTTCCGTATCCTCTTTATTTACCATGATATCTACCAGTCCAAAGGTCTGATAAGAAGAGTCTTTTTTGTTCATCAAAACAGCGGCAATGTCATTTTCTATCAGTCCCTGTTTGATAATCTCTGCCGTAACAGGATTTTCTGTGGTGTAAACCTTAATCCAATTTTGCTCCATCGTCATGTGTTGTTTTATCCTTTAAATATTTCAATAAAAATATACTCAAAATTAAGCTAATAACATATCCATACCATGGAAAATGTAAAGTAATATCTGCTTCAGACAGCGACATATGCTTTGATTGCATATACCATGCGATACAAACTGCGTAAGCGTTATTGAGAAAATGCGCCAGCATTGCATACCATAAGCTACCGGTCCACAGATAGATATAACCAAATATCGCCCCCAATATCATTCGTGGAAAAAAGCCAAAAAACTGCAAATGAATAGCACTGAAAATAAAGGCAGTTAACCAGATGGCCACATGTGGATTTTTAAACATCCGCTTAAAACTTCGCTGCAGGGCACCCCTGAAAAATAGTTCCTCACCAACTGCCGGCATCAGGGCAATGATAAACAGGTTGATGAAAAAGTCGCCCGTAGACTCTATTCTCAGTAATAATACAGTCATTTTCATCAACTCATCTTCCTTGTTCCTCATCCAGTTTTCTACTGGTTTTAGAAATTCTGGAAGCACCATCTTTTGATTCGTTATGGCTACCCCTTCCATTACCGGCGAAACAGCCGTCATAAAAAGTATAACCAGCAAGACCAAAATGATGTCTATTTTTTTAAGGCTATAAAAATTGGTGAAAGCCATATTTTGGCTCTTTGAAAGCCATATCGGGGGAATAATAAAGATAAAAAAGGTAGTTACTACCTGCGAAATCCGCATTATGTTTAAATAAGCTGGCGACTCGGTATCCATGCCCTGGTAACCTGTCAATCCTCCGCTACCTCCCATAAAAGCGAGAATGATCACACTCAGCACTATCCCGATAACCGCGCCTGCCAATGCGTAAAGGGCAATTCTAAGTAACTGTATATAAGCGCTATTTTCCTCTCTGCCTTCCGCTATCAAATTCATTTTATGGGATTTTTGTACCTTTGTATCTTAATTTTGGTTTGAAGATAAAAAAATGTCTGTAAAGATAGGAAATATTGATCTGGGGGAATTCCCATTATTGCTTGCACCAATGGAAGATGTGAGCGACCCGCCCTTCCGTTTTGTTTGTAAACAAAGCGGCGTGGATATGATGTATACTGAATTTATTTCCTCTGAAGGATTGATTCGTGATGCAGCAAAAAGTCGTCAGAAATTGGATATTTTCGAATATGAACGCCCTATTGGTATTCAGATTTTCGGCAGTGAAATATCTACTATGCGCGAAGCTACAGAGATCGCTACCCTTGCAAAACCAGATTTAATTGATATCAACTATGGCTGTCCCGTTAAACAGGTAGCCTGTAAAGGAGCCGGTTCTGCTTTACTCCAGGATATCGATAAAATGGTAAAAATGACCGAAGCAGTGGTAAAAGCCACAAATCTGCCAGTAACCGTAAAAACCCGCCTGGGATGGGACGATAATACCAAAAATGTAGATGAGGTTGCAGAAAGGCTGCAGGATATCGGCATCCAGGCACTTACAATTCATGGCAGAACCAGAGCGCAAATGTACAAGGGTGTAGCCGATTGGCGGATGATCAGGGAAATCAAAAGAAATCCACGTATCAAAATCCCCATTTTTGGCAATGGTGATGTAGATAGTCCGCAAAAAGCCCTCGATTGGAGAATGGAATACGAAGTGGATGGTATCATGATTGGCAGGGCCGCTATTGGCTATCCATGGATATTCAGGGAGATTGCCCACTTTTTTAAAACCGGCGAAAAGCTTGCTGGCCCTACCGTTCAGGAAAGGGTAGAAGTATGCCGCACACACCTGGATAAATCCATCGCCTGGAAAGGACCAAAAGTTGGAATATTTGAGATGAGAAGGCACTATGCCAATTATTTCAAAGGTTTGCCAGACTTTAAACCTTACCGGATGCTACTGGTTCAGGAAGACAACATTGAAACGATACATGCTATTTTAGACGAAGTGGCAGATAAATACAGGTACGTTATTCCAGAAGGGGAAATGGCTTGATTTTTGAAAAACACTGATCATTAATTTATAAAAAATGGTTACAGCAATCACACAAGGCGTTAAAATCTCAGTAGATACTGTTTATCAGGATGAATACTCAAATCCTGAAAAGGAACATTTTATGTTTGCTTATCAGATCACTATAGAAAATCTTTCCGAGTTTGCGATACAGCTGATGCGCCGCCAGTGGTTTATTTTTGATTCCAATGGTACACAGCGGGAGGTTGAGGGTGAAGGGGTAGTAGGCATACAGCCGATGATAGAACCAGGCGATAGCTATTCTTATGTTTCTGGCTGTAACCTCACCACAGATATCGGATCTATGTCCGGCACCTATTTAATGCACCGCACAGTAGACGATATAGACTTTACGGTAGATATTCCAGAATTTCAGTTGATTGTTCCTTACAGGCTAAATTAACAGCCTAATTCCTGCTTCTGCCGAACAGCATAGAAGCATAATAGAGCAAGTTCGCCAGGGCGCCTAATGCAGCAACCACATAAGTCATGGCCGCCCACCAAAGGGCATCTTTTGCCTGTGAATTTTCATCAGTCGTATTCATTACACCCTGGTTATTCTTTAACCAGATAAGTGCCCTTTTGCTGGCATCAAACTCTACCGGAAGGGTAATGAAACTGAATATGGTGATCAAAGCCAAACCCGCTACGCCAATACCCAATACAATAGGGTTGCCTGTAAAACCAATCAGTAATACGCCTATGATTAACACCCATTGCAGCAGATTAGATGATATGCTCACCACTGGTACCATATTGGAACGGAGCTGGAGCCAGCTATAAGATTTTGCATGCTGAATGGCATGTCCACATTCATGTGCGGCAACCGCTGCGGCAGCAACACTTCTTCCATGATACACGTCGGTACTCAGGTTGACAGTCTTATCTGCCGGGTTGTAATGATCCGTAAGTTGTCCGTCGGCATTCATCACCCGCACATCATAAATCCCATTATCACGCAGCATTTTCTCCGCCACTTCATGACCAGAAAATCCAGAATTAAGCTGCATTTCGGCATACTTTGCAAATTTACTTCTAAACTTCCACTGTACGAACATGCTAGCTATCAGCATCGGAATAATAAAAAATAAATACATTACCATCTTCTCCTTGTATGTTTTTCATTTTGCCATAAATCAAAAATTGTTCCTTTAATGGTCGGGAAGGCATATTTACCTAAAAAAAGACGATCAGGAGTCCTGAGACCATAATTTAGGGTCAGTTTACCCTAACATATCTTTCAAATTTTCCCGTAAAATCTTTGTATTTAGTACCAGTGCAGGTGATATTATTGCTAAGCTATCAAGCGCCTATGTCCTTTAAAAACCTCAGCAATTGACAGCCTGATCCTGCTATATCATACTAAAATGTTTGTTATAATCATTAATATTATAGATTTTTGATAAAAATATTAGCAAATGAATATCCTCATCATTGTACTATTGTTCATCGTCATGATCGCCTTGTTGTTCCTTCTGTTTAAGAAACCGGTAAGCAACAATAACCATGAAATTTTACTCGGTCTCAAGGAAAGTGAACATCAAAAAACATTATCCTATCACCGGGAAGAAAAACAAAGACTGGAAGATGAACTGATCGATTTGCGCACAGGCTTTATGGACGAGAGAAGCAGGGCGGTTAAAGCAGAAGAAATGCTCAGCGCACAGCTCGAAAAACAAATTCAGCAGGAGAAATATATTGCAGAACTACAATTGAAGTTCAAATTGGAATTTGAGCATATCGCCAATAAAATCCTCGAAGAAAAGACGTCTAAATTCACGTTGCAGAATAAAACCAGCATGGACCTTATTTTAAGCCCGCTGAAGGAAAATATAAAAGCTTTCGAGGAAAAGGTCGACCGTGTCTACAAAGCTGAGTCAGACGAGCGGAATATACTCAAGGGTGTAATCTCACAGCTGATGGATCAGAGCAGGCAAATACAGGAAGATGCAAACAACCTTACAAAAGCATTAAAAGGGGACAATAAAAAACAGGGAAACTGGGGCGAGGTAATTCTCGAACGTGTTTTGGAACGCTCTGGACTGATCCGCGACCAGGAATACCGTATTCAATCCAGTTTTAACACCGCTAATGGCAATAGGGTGCAACCAGATGTAATTATTGATCTGCCAGACGAAAAACATATCATTATTGATGCGAAAGTTTCCTTAATCGCTTATGAACGAGCCGTGGCTGCAGAAACCGAAGAAGAAAAAGAAGTATATATCAAGCAGCATTTACATTCCTTAAAAAACCACATTCAGGATCTTTCCGGCAAAAACTACCAGGCACTCTATCAAATCAACTCTCCAGATTTCGTACTGCTGTTTATTCCTATCGAATCCTCATTTGGGATGGCTGTACAGAAAGACGCTGAATTATTCAGCTACGCCTGGGAAAGAAAAGTTGTCATTGTAAGTCCTTCAACATTGCTCGCCACGCTGCGGACCATATCGAGTATCTGGAAACAAGAAAGACAAAACAGAAATGTACTCGAAATAGCGCGTCTGAGTGGCACCATGTACGACAAATTTGTAGGTTTTGTAAACGATTTAGAGGGTATCGGCAGAAATATACGCCAAAGTCAGGATGCCTACGAGAAAGCACTGGGCAAACTTTCTTCCGGCGCAGGAAACCTTACGGTTACTGCCGATAAAATTAAAAGGCTGGGTGCAAAAACTACCAAACAAATAGATCGTAAGTTTTTGGACCCAGCCCTGACTGATGAAGAAATTTTATAATTTAAACGCATTCCATCCCTGAGCTTTCAGCTCATGGACAACGTTAGATTTCGAAACCATTTTGCAGCCTGAAGGTTTATCGGTCATATGCCCGATTACCGTAATATCCACATCATGCTTCAGTTTTGCATAATCTTCCTGTTTGATCGTGAACAATAGTTCATAGTCTTCACCGCCATTCAAGGCGCAGGTTGTTGGGTCCAATCCTAATTCCCGCGCAGTTTCATAGGTCATCGGGTCTATCGGCAGTTTATCTTCATAAATTGTACAACCTTTTTCAGACTGTTTGCAAATGTGCATAATCTCAGAAGCCAGGCCATCAGATACGTCAATCATTGAAGTTGGCAAAATTTTCATTTGTGCCAGTAAATCTACAATATCCCTTCTTCCTTCCGGTTTAAGCTGTCGCTCGATGATATAATCTTTACCTTCCAGATCAGGCTGTATATTAGGATCTTCCAGAAAAATCTGTTTTTCACGCTCCAAAATCTGCAGCCCTACATAAGCGCCTCCTAAATCCCCGGAAACACATAAAAGATCGCCTTCGTTAGCGCCGTTTCGGTAACAGATATCTTTTTTATCGGCAAAACCAATACTTGTTATGCTGATGACCAGACCTTGTTTACTGGAGGATGTGTCACCACCAATCAGGTCAATATTAAATTTATTACAGGCCAGCTCAATACCCTTATAAATTTCCTCAACTGCTTCGAGCGGAAATTTGCTCGATAAGCCAATGGAAACCGTGATCTGGGTAGCCACACCATTCATTGCATAAATATCGCTCAGGTTGACTTGTACAGCCTTATAACCTAAATGCATCAGTGGCACATATGCCAGGTCAAAGTGAATTCCCTCCAACAGCAGGTCTGTGGATATCAGCATTTCTTTTTCACCAGAATGCAATACTGCCGCATCATCGCCAATTCCTTTGATGCTGCTTTCATGCCTGATTTTGAAATTTGTTGTAAGGTGTTGTATCAGACCAAATTCACCTAATTCTGCAAGATCTGTACGCTCTTTATTTTCAAACATATTTTTTTATTATCGTCTAAATTGAATTGCTCAAATTATAAACCAAGTCTAGCAGATATCTCAAGCATTCGTTCGATTGGTTTTCTCGCTTCTTCAATAATATGTGCTGGCACAGTAACTTCAGGGCTCTCGTTTTTGAGGCACAGGTAAAGTTTTTCCAGCGTATTTCTCTTCATATACGGGCAATCATTGCAGGCACAATTGTTATTCGGCGGTGCCGGAATGAAAGTTTTTCCCGGATTTGCTTTTTCCATCTGGTGGATAATTCCACTTTCTGTAGCTACAATAAATTCCTTTGCATCACTGTTCACCGTATAAAGCAGCAATCCTGTGGTAGATCCAATATAATCTGCCATTTGTAATACCGCCTCTTCACATTCCGGATGGGCAATAAACTTGGCCTCCGGGTGACGTGCTTTGAGCTTGGTGATCTTCTCTCTTGAAAAAATCTCATGTACCATACAGGCACCATTCCACAAAACCAAATCCCTGCCGGTTTTTTTAGCCACCCAGGCACCCAAATTTTTATCCGGTCCGAAAATGATCTTCTGCTCTTTTGGCAGACTCTCTACAATTTGTACAGCGTTGGTAGATGTACAAACGATGTCACTCATCGCTTTAAGCTCCGCGGTACAGTTTACGTAGGTAATCACCAGGTGATCGGGGTATTTCTCTTTAAATTTTTTAAACAGGTGTGGAGGACAACTATCAGCTAATGAGCAGCCTGCCTTTACGTCAGGTAATAAAACCTTTTTATTTGGCGACAGAATCTTAGCTGTTTCTGCCATAAAATGTACCCCTGCAAAAACAATCACATCAGCCTCCGTTTTAGCTGCTTCCTGTGAAAGTCCTAAACTATCGCCTAAATAGTCCGCAACATCCTGTATATCAGGTTCTTGATAATAGTGAGCCAGTACTATGGCATTTTTCTCCTTTTTTAGTTTTTCAATTTCTGCAAAAAGATCAAGTGTTGGGTCGATACTTTCTTCTACAAATCCTCTTCTATTTAATTCTTCTAAGGTATCCATTTTCAACGTTTCAATAATTAATAATTATTTAATATAAATAGACTTCTATTGTTTATTAGTGTGTTAGTAATGTTTGTAACTCCGTCTTTTTTATTCGTTAAATTGACTTGTTCTATAGTTACCAACATGAAATCGAGTTATTTTTGAAATTTATCAGCTGATTAACAATTACATATTTTTATGTTTATAAACTTATCCATACCCAGATGTTAATTGTTAGTGGTGTGGGAAATCGTTAATAACTCATGCAAAGTTGCTGAAAAATAACTTAAAATATTGTGTCTAATTCTCATTTTAGCTTAGCTTTAAACATTCTTAAATAGTTCCTCTATTTATATAGACAAGTAATTAACATTTTTCTAACGTTGTTAACAACACGGCAGAATTAGCAGAATTCAATGAGAAAAGCAGATTTTTTAGTAATAGGATCCGGTATTGCAGGTTTAAGCTTCGCTTTGAAGGCTGCAAAACATGGAAAGGTTATTATCGTCACCAAATCCAATGAAGACGAATCCAATACAAAATATGCCCAGGGTGGGGTAGCAGTAGTAGTTAATAAAGATGATTCTTTTGAAAAACATATTCATGATACTTTAATTGCAGGTGATGGACTATGTGATCCCGAAATTGTGGAAATCGTGGTGAAAGAAGGGCCCCAGCGCATTCAGGAGATCATTGACTACGGAATTAATTTCGATAAAACACACTCAGGTGTCTATGATCTTGCAAAAGAAGGCGGACATTCCGATCATAGAATTTTACACTATAAAGATGTTACCGGATATGAGATTGAGAGCGTTTTACTCAAGCAAATTCATGAAAATGATAACATAGAGATATTAACACATTACTTCTGTCTGGAGCTAATTACCCAACATCACCTGGGTGAGTTTGTTGACAAAAGCTCAAAAGATATTAACTGTTTTGGTATATATGCCTTTAACACAGAGCTTAACGATGTGGAAAAGATCTTAGCAAAGGTAACTTTGCTTGCTTCTGGAGGTGCCGGCCATGTCTATTCCAGCACTACAAATCCTGTGATCGCAACAGGTGATGGAATGGCAATGGTTTACCGCGCGAAGGGAAAACTGAGAAATATGGAGTTCATTCAATTCCATCCTACCGCTCTATACAATCCCGGAGAGTATCCATCCTTCCTGATTTCGGAAGCTGTAAGAGGCTTTGGAGGGGTATTGCGCAGAAAAAATGGGGATGAATTTATGTACGAATATGACCCTCGCGGATCACTCGCACCACGTGATATTGTGGCCCGTGCAATTGATTCAGAAATGAAAAAATCGGGCGAAGATTTCGTATATCTTGATATTACACATGGTAAAAAGGCTGACATTTTGGCGCATTTTCCAAATATTTATGCGAAGTGTTTATCTATAGGTATAGACATGACCAAAGATTTGATTCCTGTAACACCAGCGGCACATTATATGTGTGGCGGTATTTTGGTAGATGATTACGGAAGGTCTACTATTAATAACTTATATGCCTGCGGCGAATGTTCTTCCACCGGATTGCATGGTGCAAATCGTCTAGCCTCAAATTCTCTGCTCGAAGCTCCCGTATTTGCACATCGTATTTACCTGGACGCTGTGAAGCAATTTGCTGTAAGTGTCATTCCGGATAATATACCTGACTGGAACGATCATGGCGTGGTACAGTCCAATGAAGATATTTTGGTTACGCATAATCTTCGCGAAACGCAAAAGCTGATGAGCGATTATGTGGGTATTGTAAGATCCGATTTTAGATTAGACCGCGCATTACGAAGGCTATTTTTGCTGCATGAAGAGACTGAAGCTTTCTACAAGGAGAACCAGGTTTCGGTCAAACTTTGCGAGTTGCGCAACGTTATTCAGGTAGCTTTTGTCATCATCAAATCGGCAATGGCCAGAAAAGAAAGCAGAGGACTTCACTATACCACAGATCATCCCGGGCATGCTGCTGACTTAAAAGACACAATTTTTTAAAAAAACATAAAATGGCTGTAATTCTTCCGGTTTTAGATAAAAACCCACAATGGGGCGAAAATTGTTTCATTGCGCCCAATGCAACTATAGTAGGGGATGTAACCATGGGCACAAATTGCTCCGTTTGGTTCAACGCCGTGATTCGTGGGGATGTGAATACTATTACGATAGGTAACGATTCCAATATTCAGGATGGGGCTGTGATTCATGCAACTTATCAGAAAGCGGCTACGGTTATTGGTAACCGTGTTTCTGTAGGGCACAATGCCATTGTTCATGGCTGCGTATTAAAAGATCACATTTTAATAGGCATGGGGGCCATTGTAATGGATAATGCGGTGGTGGAGGACTATTGTATCATTGCAGCTGGTGCTGTGGTCTTAGAACGTACCATTTGTGAATCCGGATACCTGTACGCTGGCACTCCGGCAAAAAAAATAAAGGCCATTACTGATGAGCAACGGGCTTTATTAAATAAACTGCCTGACAATTACATATTATATTCAAGCTGGTTCAAATAGAAATCTATTCTTTTGGAAGTGTTATCGTTTCGTTTCTATCCCAGTTTGCACGGATCGATAACTCTTTTGGTTCATTCCAGATTTTCTCTGGCTGTACACCGGCCAATACGTCCCCAGTGTCCCATTTCCCATTCTTATTGTTGTCGTAGATGATCCTCGTGAAATACTTGCCCGCCCGGTAGTTGGCAAATTTCACCGTTGTATCCTTAGCCACAATAAGTGTGTTCACTACCGCTTTTGCTTCATTTACAATTTCCAATACATATTGTTTATTGGGTTCAGGAACTTGGATTTTTAATTGCAGTGTACCATAATCATCTTTTTTAGCCAGCTCAAATTTCTTATCAAACTCTTTGTTTTTGGTATCGAAAATACCGGTAATGGCTCCGGCACCAAACTTTATCTCGTAGATATTGGAAGGTTTCCAGGCATACTTTAAGTTGTAGGATAAGAAGTCTGCACTGTCCTTTACCAGCGTAAAATTTTTTCTTACTACCGAGTCTTCCATCAGGGTAATTTTAGTTGGATCTATTGCAGTTATAGGAAGACCAAATGTTAGTTTCAATTGTTTATTTGGATTCAACAAGTTTCCTTCGATGTTATCCGTAGCCGTTACCGTTCTCGTATAGGTTTCCCTTTTTCCCCGGTTAAAGTTCACTGTCTGCAGCAATTTTCCTTTTTCGGTGATGCTAACTTTCGTAGAATCAAAGCTCATATCATTCAGCCAGATTTTTACCGAATCTTTTTCTTTGTTAAATTTAAATTGCTTTCCCGCATCCAGAGTTTTTGGTTCAATTACCGTAATATCCGGATTGAGCAACTTCTTATTGAAGGACATGGTGATACTGCCGTCCTTATTTAATCTTCGGTCGGTTACCCTAAATACCTTCGCCTCCTCTTTAAAGATAAGCATATTCACATTTTGGGTGTCCTTCGTTAATTTTAATGGCTCCTTCACAAATCCAATTTCATCGGTACTTTGCTGGTAAATTTTATCACTGCTTTGCTCTTTTAACGCATAAACCCGGTACGTATCTTCCCTCAGGTTGTTAATTTTGAAGCGACCACTGCTATCTGTAATGGCATATATAGAGGCTTTCTTTTTTCCAAACAGACTGTCCCTGGATAGTGGAAATACAAATGCTACACCTTCGATCACTGGCTTGTCTGTTTGTGAATCTTTTATCGTTCCAGAGATACTCAGTGAATCCAATTTCGGACCAGTAGAAAAAACATAACTAAAATTAGTCAGCGCATTGCCTTCGTTCACATCTACAATTGCCTTTCCAAAATTGAGGGTATAAGTTGTGTTTTTCTCCAGTGTATCAGTAAAACTGATCTCCAGCGATTTTCCCTTTACCTTCAAGGTTGGCAATACCTCAACATCCGGCGAAACAGAAAATTGTTTAGACTGCTCCGCAAGTTTGAAATATTCATTGAAGGTGATCACAATTTTTTTCTCCTTGAAATTCCTTGTTTTATTTTCCGGAACCATCGACAAAACTTTTGGTGGTATTTTGTCTTTCGGACCACCCTGAGGACCTGCTCCTATACTTGCACAGCCTGCAATTATTAAAATTGAAGTAAAAAAGAGAAATAATTTTGGGACTGTGGCTGCTATGCTATTCTTTGCCATTTATATGGGATATAATGAACTTGTATGCTTTTTTAATGATTATGTCTTAGAAATCCTAAAAGTGTCTTAAATCGCTTTAAATCGATCCAGTATTTGATCATTATTTTAAAATTATAATACACTGTAAAACAGTGCATTATAATCTATTTACTGATGTGAACCATCAAAACAGAGATGTCTGAAGGCGAAACCCCTGATATTCTTGATGCTTGACCCAAAGTGCGGGGTTTAATCTTCAATAATTTTTCACGCGCTTCTTTGGACAGCGATCCTAATGTAGAATAATCGAAATCTGGATTGATATCCTTGTCTTCCATTTTCTGCATCTTATTCACAATTTCCTGTTCCTTCAGGAAATAGCTTTCATACTTGATCTTGATCTCAGACTGTTCGATAGTTTCCTGGTTAAAGCGATTCAGGTATTCGTTAAACGTTTCACTAACTTTCCTTAGGTCATCTATTCCAACCTGAGGTCTGCTTAGTACGCTAAATATTTTCACATTCTGCGTGAGTGGGGTAGAGTTTAGGTTCTCCAGCATCTCGTTAGCTTCAGACATTTCTATTCCTTGTTTCCGTGTGAAGGCAACAATTTCATCTGAGTCCGCGACTTTATTTTTAACCTTCTCTAAACGTTCATCACTAATCAGTCCCAGTTGATGGCCAATAGGGGAGAGCCGGATGTCTGCATTATCCTGACGTAACAATAACCTGTGTTCTGCTCTTGACGTAAACATACGATAAGGTTCTTCAGTGCCTTTTGTTACCAGGTCGTCGATTAACACACCAATGTACGACTCAGATCTCTTCATAATCAGCTCATGCTGATCAAAAACCTTCTGATGTGCGTTAATTCCAGCTATAAAACCCTGACTGGCAGCTTCTTCGTAGCCGGTTGTGCCATTTATTTGTCCCGCGAAGAACAGATTCTGGATGAGCTTGGTTTCCAGCGTTAACGAAAGCTGTGTAGGTGGGAAATAATCATACTCAATGGCATATCCCGGTCTGAACATCTTCGCATTTTCAAATCCTGGAATTTGAATCAGTGCTCTGTACTGTACATCTTCCGGCAGGGAAGTAGAGAACCCGTTTACGTAGATCTCGCAAGTATTCCATCCTTCAGGCTCCACGAAAATCTGGTGCCTGTCGCGCTCCGCAAAGCGGTTAATTTTATCTTCAATCGATGGGCAGTAACGCGGACCTAATCCTTTAATTCTGCCGGTAAACATCGGCGATTTTTCAAAACCTTCTTTCAATGTTTCGTGAACATTGCTGTTGGTATAGGTTATCCAACAACACCTTTTATCTGTTGGTCGCGCCACATCAGTGTAAGAAAATCTTCCTGGATTTTCATCACCCCATTGTTCTTCCATTGCTGAATAATTCAACGACCTGCCGTCGATCCGTGGGGGAGTACCAGTCTTCATTCTTCCCGCTTCGAAACCGATTGAAGTCAATTGCTCTGTAATTCCGGTCGCTGCTTTTTCTCCTGTTCTACCACCACCAAATTTTTTCTCGCCGATGTGGATCACCCCATTCAAAAAAGTTCCATTGGTTAACACCACACTTTTACCTCTGATCTCAGCACCTATAGAAGTTCGTACTCCTGCAACTTTATTGTCTTTTATAATAAGGCTGCTCACCATGTCTTGCCAGAAATCCACGTTTGGAGTTTGCTCCAAAGAAAGTCTCCATTCTTCGGCAAATCTCTTACGGTCTATCTGCGCACGGGGGCTCCACATTGCAGGACCTTTTGACAGATTTAGCATTCTAAATTGTAGCGTCGTCTTGTCACTAACAATTCCTGAGTAGCCACCCATTGCGTCGATCTCTCTAACAATTTGTCCTTTTGCCACACCACCCATCGCAGGATTACAACTCATCTGTGCGATGGTTTCCATGTTCATCGTTACCAATAATACCGATGAGCCCATGTTAGCTGCAGCCGCTGCTGCCTCGCAACCTGCGTGTCCGGCACCAACAACTATCACATCATATTCTTTAAACATCTTCTTTTTTATCTATTGTTCCACGTGGAACAAGGTTATTAATATTACGCTGAGAGCGGTATTGTTCCACGTGGAACGTTTAATCATTTTATCACCCTTTTAAGGCTAATTGTAGTCGGAGTGGCTACAAGAAGCTTAAATTAGGTGGTTTGGTTTTTCTTCTCTGAAAGCTCTAACCATCTTTCCATTGTTACTTCCAAAGTTGAATTTAAAGTCTCAATGGATTTGGTCACCGCCTGAAGTTCCTGATAGTTCGCACTGTCTATAGATAGGAGTGAGGCAGTTTGTTTTTCAATCTCTGCTTCAGTTTCTGCAATCTTCGCCTCAGCGTCATCCAATTCTTTTTGTTCTTTATAACTTAATTTAGTGCTGGCGCTAGCTTGAGCTTGAACCTTCGGCGCTGCCGCTTCAACTTTTTCTTTTGGAACATCTAAACTGGTTCTGTATTCAGAATAGTTACCATTGTAGATGCTCACAATACCTTCGCCTTCCATGATGAAAAGCTGATCACTCATTTTGTCCAGCAAGTATCTATCATGGGAAACCAGTATCAGTACACCCGGGAAATTCTCCAAAAATTCTTCAAGTACATTCAAGGTGTCAATATCCAAATCATTGGTAGGCTCATCCAGAATCAGGAAGTTTGGATTCTGCATTAACACCTTCATCAAGTGCAAACGTTTCTTCTCCCCACCGCTCAGTTTCTCCACCATTCCGTGTTGTTTTTTGATAGGGAACAGGAAAAGTGTAAGTAATTGCGAAGCTGAAATGGTTTGCCCATCCGCCATTTTAATATATTCCGCATCAGCAGTTACGATATCGATTACCCTGTCTTTATCATTGAATGCTAGGCCGCCCTGTTTATAATAACCATAAACGGTAGTTTCACCGATATCAACTTTTCCTTTCTGAGGCTCAAGAAAACCAGTGATAATATTTAATAAAGTAGATTTTCCTGTACCGTTTTTACCGGCTAATCCAATACGGTCAGACCTCTTGAAAACATAGGAGAAATCATTGATAATTTTTTTCTCATCAAAAGCCTGCCCGATGTGATCAAGCTCAAGGATCTTATTTCCCTGACGGGACATCTTTACGTTGAGCGTTACATTTTTGTTATCGCTACGCTGTTTAGTTTTACTATCCAGATCATAGAATGCATCAATACGTGCCTGGGATTTCGTTCCCCTGGCCTGTGGCATGCGGCGCATCCATTCTAATTCTTTCTTCAGTAAATTCTTATTCTTCTGGAAAGTACTTTCATCTGATGCTTCACGCTCTGATTTCTTTTCAAGGAAATAGGCATACTTACCATTGTAAGTATAAGTTTTTCCTCTGTCCAATTCTACGATGGTATTGCAGACATTATCCAGAAAGTACCTGTCGTGGGTTACCAGTAAAATGGTTTTATTTCCACTGGTCAGTAATTTCTCCAGCCACTCGATTGTATCAATATCCAGGTGGTTGGTTGGCTCATCCAGCACGTACAAATCCGGATCTTCGATCAACAATTTGGCCAGCGCCAAACGTTTTTTCTGACCACCCGATAGGGTAGAGATTTGCTGCTGCAGGTGGTTGATTCCCATACGGCTTAAAATTGTTTTAATTTCATGCTCGTATTCCCAGGCATTGTGCTCGCTTAATTCCTCATATAATCGATTGAGCTTATTCTCATCAGGATTAGGATCTTCAATTAATTCTTCATATTCCTTGATTAGCTGTTGCTGTTTGTTCTCCAGTGAAAAGATAAAATCACTGATCGAATAACCTTCAGGAAAACTTGGTTCCTGGTCTAGGAATCCAATCTTAACGAATTTGTTTTTTACAATTTTTCCTTCGAGAGGGTTAAAGCGTTCTGCTAATAATTTTAATAAAGTACTTTTACCGGCACCATTGATTCCAACCAGCGCAACACGCTGACCGGTTTGGATACCTAAAGTTAAATTTTTGAATAACCATTCATCATGGTAGGCATGGCCTAAGTTTTCTGCTGCAATTAATGTGCTCAAAGTATTTTTTTAACGAATTATCAGATAAGAAATTACCTGCAAAAGTAATCATAATTTATGGGTATAAGATTTATGAGTACCAGCCGCTAAACATTAAATAATAATTTACTTCTGCCTGACCGGAGCATAACGGCACAGAATCCCTGATACCGTCTGTGAATTAACGATCTATTCATATTAAACAATTGTAAAACAGGAGTTTGTGGAATAATAGAAGGTGAGGAATCTATAATTTAAGTAAAGCCAGGTACTGATCTTCTTTTTGTGTCATCAGTGTCTTGGCGGCCTTACCTTTATCTTTAAAACCCAGCAGGTGTAAAGTACCATGGATCATCACCCGGCAAAGTTCCTGCTGAACGGTTCCCTTAAATTGCTTTGCATTTTCCTGAATCCGCTCTATGCTGATAAAAATATCGCCTAAAATTGATTTAGGGACCTCTGAGTTATCAAAAGTGATTACATCGGTATAAGTGTCGTGGTTCAGGTATTGTTGGTTTATAACCAATAAATATTCGTCAGAACAGAGAATAAAGTTCAGTTCCTCCAATGTGTATCCTTCAGCTACAATCGTATCATAAATCCATTGTCTGATCTGGGTTTTATTCTTCAGGGTATACTTTACATCTTCTGAAAAAAAGTTCACTGGCGCTTTACTCATAACTGCTCTTTTAATTTGGCGAATTTAGCGATTTAAAATAATCAGCTATTCGATTTTTATAATAGTAATTGAGCGTTGGCGGCAGTTTCTGCAGAAATTCAGTTTCCTTCGACTTGTTTTTCCGGAACTCTTCCAACAGCTTTGGATAAGAAGGAGGGAAGTCCTTTGCAGCCTGTGCTTCTCTTTTGCTGTCCTGATCCTGCTCACGCATCGCATTCTGGGCATCCAGCATTCTGTTGGATAATTGTTGCTGCCGACGCATCGTTTCTTCTTCAATTTTTTTATTCAGCAAATCATCTTCAGTGAGCTTCATCTGTTTTACCAGCTCGTTCAGCTTACCTGCTTCGGCAGCACCTTTACCTTTTTCCTCACTATTGATACGTTGTAAAGCCTCCCGGATCATCTGCTGCTGCTGCGCCATTTTTGCAAATCCTTCGCTCATTTTGCCTTTTGGAACAGACCCTTTATTTCCTTTTTTCTGCATTTGCTGACGCGCCTGCTCCATATTTTTGTTGAGCTGTTCCTGCATCTTTTGCAATTGCTGCATGGACTGGCCACCCTTTCCCTTGCCACCAGACTTGCCTTTTTTCTTATTTTTCTCTAGCTGTTCCAGCGCCTCGTTTAACATCAGGGCCAGGTTATTTATGCCCGACATGGTGTATTGCTGATTTTTCGCAGCTTCAGCTGTCCTGCGTTCTCCCAGATTATTAAGGCTTTTATCAAGGTTAAAGTTAATCTGTCGCATTTCCGTCGTAACCGTACTTTCAATCTGTGGTATCCGTTTGCTCAAAATAGCAAGACTGTCGGCAATAGTTTTCATGTTGTCTTTTATCACCCGCTGCTGTTGTACATTTCGGTTGTATAAAGGATCACTCGCTGATATCTTTTTGAGCGTAGTCATCACTTTTTCCTGGTCAAAAGATGTTTGCAGCAGGTGTTGCAGCAGGAGCCGTAACTCCTCGGTATTCAGCTTATTTTCCATCTCAGCAGATTCTTCTCTGCTTTCGTCCATTTGCTTGGCCATTTGCTGAATTTTCTCTGCGGCATCCTTTTGCATATCCGCCGCTTTTTGCTGCTGATTTTTCTGCAGCATATCTTTACTCAACTGCTGTCGCTGCTGTATAGCCTCACTTTCTTTTTCCATAGGGGCAAAGGAATTGGGACGTTCCAGGGCCTGGTTTTTATCGTTCAGCTCCCTGAGTTCCTTTTTCAAAGCATTAAAATCATCAGTTTTTTTATCCTGCTGCTGTTTCAAGGCATTCAGATCGGCGTTTTTCTGCATCGATTTTTTACTGAGCTCCAGCTGTTCTTCAGCCAGCGTATTTAAGCGGTCAATTTTGTTCTGCAGGTTCTGCTCAAATTCCAGCTGTTTATAGAGTTCCAGGATGCGGTCAAGTTCGGTTTTTAAAGACTTATTGTCCATGTTCATCTTCGACAATTCATACTGTACACTGTCCTTGTTGTTTTGATCCATCAGCCGTTGCAATTTCTCCAGCAAGGCCTTCGTTTTCGGATCAAGCACATGATTAAATAACTCGTCTATTTTTTGCTGTTTTTCTGCCAGTTCGGTATTCATCTTATCATTTTCCTGCTGCTGAATGCTGTTTTTCTTTTTCGCTTGCTGGATTTCGTCAACCATTTGCTCCAGCTTTTTCTGTTTGTCCAGCAACTGGCTTACTTCTTTCTTGTTCTCGAAGGATAAGTCTTTTTTATCCAGCAATGCCTGACCGAGTTTTTTGCTGTCTTTCTCCACTTCCGCAGCCAGTTTTATCGCCGCATCCATCTTATTTTTAAGGTTTTTGCCCTCCGCATTCTGCTGTTTTGCCAATTCCTGTTGTGAGGGGGGCGAATATGTTTTCATCGCCGACCGGCTTTTCTTAAAGCCATTCAGCTGATCATTGTCCGATACTTCAAGAAAATACGTCAATTCCTCACCAGCCTGCAATGAAATTTTTGCCAGGTTCCAGTAATAGAAATACGAATTTTGCTGTTTGGCAGCATCAATCGGCAGGGAGGTGCTTACCCTCTTTTTTTCTTTGCCGTTCTCCTTAATGAGGTAGATAAATTTTAGCGAACTAAAGCCATGGTCGTCACTGATATTGCCAGTGAAATACAGCGAATTTCTGCTCAGAGAATCGGCTTTTTCATTGACAAGAATAACAGGAAACTGATCAGCAATAACATTGATGCGATGCATTATAGAGTCTGGATGCACAGCAAAATCATTTTTTGGTACTACCTGATAGCTTTGACTTTTCCTCAATTGAGCCTTAAAACTCGCCGAACGATCATTTATCGCCAGCATATGAGACTTTGCATCAAGCTTAAATATCACATTCTTTGCGTTTTCAGTATTGATGTTCCACGTGACAATTGTTCCTTCCGGCAATAACAAATCTCCGGCATTGGCTACTACTTCGTTTTTCTTTTTCAGGTAGGCTGGATAGACAAGATTCGCAGCAATATTTAAAATTGAAGGACGCGGTTTAACTACTACCGTAAATTCCTTTGACTTGAAGCCTCCCGCGCTAAAGCGGAAAGATTTATTTTGCTGCAGGTTCTTAAAAGTATAGCTGAAACGGCTGTTGACCTTCTTTTCAAGCTTGTAGGCATTTACATTTTCGGCAAGATAAACTTCCTGTGGCAGTTCATTTCCAGTTAGTTCTACATCAATCAGCAAGTCATCGCCCTGCGTTACCGTCAATGTTTGGTTTCTAAGCTCAAAATTAAAGGGTGATGGAGGCAGAATTTCCCGGTCATACTGAATAAAACTTCTGCTGCCTTCCCGCCATACCGCAGGCGCTAAAATCCCGATCAGGAAAATAACCGCCAGTGGGGCCAGCACAAATTTGATATATCTTTTATTTTCCCCCAGCTGGATTGCCGCGCTGAAGGGGATAGGGTTAAGCTCCGTTACTTTTTGTGCTATACCCGCCATAATTAGCTGGGTATGTGCCTTAGGTTGCGCTGCGAGGGTTTTTAGCTGAAGCGTGTTCAGCAATTTATCTTTTATTGGCTCAAAATGGTTCCCGATTAATATGGCCGATTCCTCGAGACTGAGTGTTTTAGTGATGCTAAAATAGGCCAGCAGGGGTTTGATCATTCCGAAGAATACTGCAATGGCAGAGACCAGCAGAAAGAAAAAAAAGAGCAAGGTTTTCACCAGAACCCCCGGATGGAGGTAATATACTAACAGAAAAAGCAGCAGATAAACCGTCAGCAACAATGCCAGCGAATAAATCAATCCACGCAGCAATTTGTTCAGGTAAAACTTCCTGGTAAAAGAGTTGATCTTAGAAACTAGAAGTTCATAATTGCTGTCCATTCATCGGGGATATAGTTAAAGATAAAAAAGCTAGGCTTCAGGAGCGAATACATTCACATTTTTTTATCCGTTCCACAAAAAACAGGACATAAAAAAAGCTTCCTGATCAGCAATCAGGAAGCTTGTACGAATATGGTTAATATAATCTAGATTACTTTAACATTGATCGCATTCAAACCTTTTTTACCGCTTTCAACTTCGTATTCTACTTTGTCGTTTTCACGGATTTCATCGATAAGGCCTGTTGAATGTACAAAAATTTCGCTATCGCCATTAGCTGGTACGATAAAGCCAAAACCTTTAGTTACATTAAAAAATTTTACTGTTCCTTCTTGCATTGTATTAATATTAATTATGAAGTTAGCAAGGTAGTAATAATTTTATGATAATGTGCAAACGCTTCATTTTTTGATAAATATAATTTTTTTAGGCCTATTTGCCTGCCTTTCTGCCGGTAACGGTAACCGTCACTTCGCTGGCATGGGGCATTCCCAAAGTACTTCCTGGTTTAATTATTAATAAATTCTGAAGATAAACACTGACGATTCCGGCTAAAACCTTTTTCCTTACCTCGCGGTATTCTGGCAAATTCGTGAAAAAATTACCCAAGCGCAGTTTACCTTTTTCATCTATAAGAATATTGAATTCATAGGCGAAGTCTTTATAAGCTCCCGGAATGACCAATCGATATCTTGGATACAGATAGTCGTAGGCCTCTGTCTTGCCGTTTAATTTGTCTACACTGCTCAGGCGTTCTACAGTTATCCGATTATCTTTGGGCGTCAGCAACGCAACCTGTCTGCCTGCAAAAACGCTGTCTGCGTTAGCCGGATTACGGTTGGCCCTTGCCACACGTGCTGCAATAAATAGTGAATCGGCTTTGCTCGGCCGCTGTAGTTTTTCTGCGCTGCTATGCAATACATTTTTGATATAACTTTCTGCGTAAAAAGTCATGTTTACATCTGAGCGGATATCGTCTGCAATTTCTTTGCCCGTTACCTGCAGCCGTTGTAAAACCAAACTATCTTTGGAAACGGTCTTGAACCTGAACCACTCTTTCGCAAAATTGTATACATCAGCATGGTCGTAATGTAAATGAAAACCCTGCATAATCTTTTGTCCAGGATCATAAGCAAGAATGGTGTCCGCTTTTTGCACCTCAATAATCCAGCTTGGTTCTTGCTGAAAACCTATCGTATCAAAGGACAGCCCATTGCTAAACCTACGTTTAGCTTCTGTGAACCTGATCCCATAAATCGGGCTCAGATCAAACTTAGTTTTGGGCGCTGGTTTCTCTTTAACCGGTTTAGAGTTGCAGGCAAATAAAAAGAGGGCGGAAACTACGACGAATGACAGGGAGGAAATTACTCTCATACAGGGATAACGCTTTTTTAACGCAAATATATCAGCCTTTGTCTGCTTAACCTAAGGAATTTGATTTTAGCCCTGGAAAATGAACGTTAAAATGGTCGATACGAAATGACCGGGGATAGCAAATCAAACAAGGAACATACTGTATGTAGGAGTGATACAGGAGCAAGTAAATGCAAGACAAATCCAGCCCAACAACGGTATAAAACCAGCATTTTCAGCTAGCCTAAAATCCGGTTTTACCCTTTTTTTGTTATGCTGTTATCTTGGTTTTGATCATACCTTAACCGCTCTTTGGTTATTATTGTTCCGCCAGGCTAAGCTAAGTACCCCAACATTTCCTGCATAACAGAAAAGCCCTTCTTCCGATAAACCACCACAGGGCTTTTGATCAGAAGAAGGGCTTACGCCTCAAAAAAAGGCGGCTATTTTTTAGGGAACAGAATATTGTTGATTCTCACTATCAGGTCCTCATAATGCGCTTTTGTCATCGCATCTCCAGCCACCGCTCTTGCTTTGGCAGTAGAAAGCAAGGTTTTAAGCTCAACTCTTACCAATGGTCTGATGTCTGATAAGGCAACATTCACCGGTGTCATCCCGAAATTTGCAATTCTATCTACCGCTACTCCCGGAGGAAGTATCATTTCCTTGGTCATCAGCAATTCCAGGTCATCAATATACGAGCGCTGTAGGTTGCGTTTAAAGGCATCCGGTCTTGCGGCGCTAAAGATACCAGCCTTAAGGTCTGCAAACAGCTCAGTTGGCGTGTACGCCACCTTTGTTCCGTTTTTAGTTTCGTTATCCAGCATTCTGGCTAAACGGGAAGGAGAGAGGATGTTGGCCAGCGTGCGCGATTGCACATTTTTTATCAAGGATAACAGCGTTCCGTTATCAAACTTATTGATTTCGGCACTATTGATCATCCAAAGCGGCGTCGCAAAAAGTTGTGTGTTCAAAAAGGTAACGGCTTCCTTCTGTTTTGACTTAGGCAGGTAGCTGTAAACGGCGCCCTGTTGGTCGTAGGTTTTGAAATTTTCGCTCATCCCGCCGATATTCGTGGTAACATGACCCATATATCGGTTAAACTGACCAATTACTTCCGTATAAATTTCCTTCAGGGCGCTGTAATCTCTGCCTTTTTCATAAGTCCATTTTTCTACGTTCGGCAAAATGCGTTTCAGGTTGGCAATGCCGTAAGTACTCGCTTTCATTGCATTGTCGCCCAGGTCTTCATTTTGCAGGCGTGGGTCTAAGCTTGTGCCCTGTCTGCCGTAGTAGTAAAGCGGATTTCCTGCTTTCGCCACAGTCCACACATCCAGTTTTTCACGCTCAGCTTTGGGTGTAAGGTTGCCCGGAAACCAGGTATATCCCCATTTCACTGCCCACTTGTCGTACTCGCCAATCTCAGGGTGTAATTTTGTTACCCCATCTCCAGGCTGTGCGATATAATTAAAACGCGCATAATCCATTATTGACGGTGCTGTGCCATGTGTGTCCGTGAAATGTTTTGACCGCAGGGAATCTACCGGATAGGCATAACTGGAACCAAAATTATGTGGTAAACCCAGTGTATGTCCGATCTCATGTGAGGATACAAAACGGATTAATTCGCCCATCTGCTGATCGTCGAATTTTGCTTTTCTCGCTGCAGGATTCACTGCCGCTGTTTGCACAAAATACCAGTTTCTCAATAAACTCATCACATTGTGATACCAGCCGATATGGGTCTCCAGAATTTGTCCGCTGCGTGGATCAGAAACATGCGGACCATAAGCATTGGCAATATTTGAGGCAAAGTAACGAACTACAGAGTAACGGGAATCGTCTACACTAAACTCCGGATCTTCTACCGCAGTAGGTGCTTCTTTACCAACGATAGCATTCTTGAAACCTGCTTCCTGGAAAGCAACCTGCCAGTCGTTGATCCCCGCGATAAGGAAGGGAACCCATTTTTTAGGGGTAGCCGGATCTATATAGATGGTGATAGGTTTTACAGGATCAACCAACTCGCCCCTCAGGTAGGCTGCCGTATCTTTCGGAACCAGATTCCAGCGATGGATATAAGCGGTACGTTCTGCTTTTTGTGCATCAGAGCCATAATCAATTTGAGTCTGACCGAAATAGCCTACCCTTGCATCCGTAAGACGTGGTTTCACGGGTGTTTTAGGTAACAATAACATTGAAGTGTTAAACTCATAGGTGATTGCACCAATGCTGTTGTCGATAGGCGATTCTGCCGATTTATAGGTCTTGCTGGTAACCACCTCAATGTTCAGCGGAAAAGTTTTCACGGTATCAATATATGATCGTGAAGGATCCAGAGCTGTAGCTTTGTAAGCTTTTCTCAGCTCATCAGTTGCTCCAATAGCCATCACATCACTGTTATAAAAATCAGTCACGTCAATTACCACACCACTGGTGTCTTTGTTGTAAGCTTTAATATCAAAACTTGCAATGATAGTGGAGAGGTTTGAGTTTTTCACCGACTGGTGCATATCTGATGTACTGTCTGCTCTTACAGAATAGCTCGGTACGCGAACATAAACCTGTTTGCCGCGACGTTCCCATTGCCATACCTGCTCATTTAATTCTTCTCCACCATATTGCTGATTGCCAACAGATACACCGGCAGGAACTTTATTCAAGCGCGATACGACCAGCATTTCACGGTTCAACAGGCTATCCGGAATTTCAAAAAACCACTTGTCTTCTACTTTATAAGTGGTAAACATGCCGGCTTTTTTTCTTGCTTTAGCAGTAATTACATCTTTAAATGGCTTAATTCCTTCCTTTTTTTGAGGAGGCGTTTGTGCAGCTGTTCCTGCGGGAGGCGTATTTTTCTTTGATTTTTTCTGCGCGTATACAGCATCACTGCTCAGGGCACCTAAAAAACACATACCGGCGATAGCCAGTAGGGCAGTTTTTTTATTCATCTGGAGTTTTATGGGTTTAAGGTTTATAACAAGAGGTCAAATATATTTATTACAAAAATCAATAACCCTGCGTATTTATAAAGTTACAAGTTGTTTATGCCCGATTTTTTTAGGAAATTACCTGATATTACTATCACGAACCATATTATAGACCTGGTCTGCACCGCAAATGTTAAATAGAAGACAGAAAAATACCCTTTGTACTCCCAGTTTTTATTTATTGGCGCTGCTGCTTTCAATATTGGCAACAAGCTGCAGTGTAAACCGCAGGATAGAAAAAAAAGTAAACAGAATCTTTAAAAGTTCCCCTGTTCTGAATGATCATGCGGTAGGTTTTGCCCTTTCTGCGCTCGACCAGGATAAGTTTATTGTGCAAAAAAATGCTGATAAGGGTTTTATTCCTGCTTCCAATACCAAACTATTTACTTTTTATGCAGGATTGATGATGCTTCCCGATTCTATTCCGGCTTTGCGTTATATTGAAAGAGGAGATTCCCTCATTTTCTGGGGCACCGGAGATCCTTCTTTTCTGCAGCGCAGGCTGAAGGGAGTGAACGCCTTAAACTTTTTAAAAGCCAGCAATAAAAAACTGTTTTTCGCTACAGGCAGGTATACCGGACGTTTCTATGGCGCTGGCTGGGCCTGGGACGATTACAATGATTATTATCAGGCAGAAATCAATGAGCTGCCCATAATGGATAACCTAGTCGAAGTGCTTAACCAGAATGGAAAAATAGCTGTGAGTCCGGCGCATTTCAACAGCTGCTTTAAAGTAGAAAATGAAGGTGGAAAAAAGCCATTTAATGTGATCAGGGATTTTAATGAGAATATCTTCAGGTATGATAGCCAGACCGCACTACCTGCAGGATATGAGCAGTTAATCCCTTACAAAATTACTACTGCCACAACCTTAAACCTGCTGACAGATACACTGCACCGACCGGTGGAAATGATCGACATGGAAATGCCTGCATCAGCTAAAACTGTCTATAACGTTCCTTCGGTAGATGTACTGCGTGAAATGATGCTGCCCAGTGACAACTTTATTGCAGAGCAGCTGCTGCTGGTCTACTGCGACCTGCTGCAGCGGAATTTAAATACTGCCGATGCCATCCAGTACATCAGAGAAAAATACCTCGCTAATTTATCGGCTAACCTGAGCTGGGTAGACGGTTCCGGACTGTCACGCATGAATCTGTTTAGTCCCGCCGATATCGTAAGCCTGCTCAAAATGATAGATAAAAAAGTTGGCAACCGCGAGCGACTGTTCAGTATGCTGCCGGCTGGTGGAAAAACAGGAACCTTAAAAAACGCCTACCCTAAAACAGAGCACCCCTTTGTATTTGGAAAAACCGGTTCACTGTCCAACAATTACAACCAGAGCGGCTATCTGGTGACCAAAAAGGGCAGGGTGCTTGCCTTTTCTTTCATGAACAACAACTACGTTAGTTCTACTGCGGAGCTTAAAAAAGAAATGGCAAAATTGGTCATCGCGGTGCATGATGAATTTTAAAAAGCTATTTTTGCCGCTGTATGCAAAAATCCTCTGAAACGATTTATACCCTGCAGTTTGGCCTGGTTTGTTTAAGTTCTTTTCTTTTCTCTGCCAGTTTCAACATGCTGATTCCCGAACTGCCGGCCTACCTGACTGCCATGGGCGGGGCTTCTTACAAAGGATTGATTATTGCGTTGTTTACCCTCACTGCTGGCTTCTCCAGGCCTTTTAGCGGTAAACTGACCGATACTATTGGCAGGGTACCGGTAATGGCCGTAGGGTCTATCGTGTGTTTTGTCTGCGGTTTTCTCTATCCGGTGCTCACTACCGTGGCAGGATTTTTATTTCTGCGCCTGATCCATGGATTTTCTACCGGATTTAAACCTACCGCTACTGCTGCCTATGTAGCAGATCTGGTACCCCAAAACAGATGGGGTGAAGCGATGGGCATTCACGGTGTATGTTTTAGCACAGGACTGGCCATCGGGCCCGCGATTGGAAGCACCATTACCGATCATTTTAGCATCAATATCTTATTTTACTGTTCCTCTTTATTCGCGTTGTTGTCCATCGCCATTTTGGCAAATATGAAAGAATCGCTGAAAGAAAAACAGCGTTTCAGCTTCGCGCACCTTAAAATTAAAAGAGGAGATATTATTGAATGGAAAGTGATTCCTGCAGCATTGATCACATTGCTCAGTTATGTAAGCTACGGAGCGATCTTGACGGTTATTGGCGATTGGGCAAATTACCTGGGAACGACCAATAAAGGCTTGTTTTTTATGGTGTTCACGCTCACTTCGCTGCTGATCAGGTTCATCGCCGGTAAGGCTTCAGATCAGTATGGCAGAATTTTGATCTTAAAAATATCCCTGGCAATGCTGGCGGTTTCGCTGTTGTGGATAGGCCTGGCCGACTCGTCAATAAGTTTAATGGGGGCGTCTGCATTGTATGGAATCGCTACCGGAATGCTTTCTCCTACCGCAAATGCCTGGACAATAGACCTGAGCGATCCTGAGCACAGGGGAAAAGCCGTGGCAACCATGTATATCGCATTGGAAGCGGGAATAGGCTTTGGAGCCTTATTAGCGGGATGGCTATTTATCGATGATATTTCCACCATACCCACCACATTTTATATTTGCACGGGTATTACGCTGATGGCATTGGTTTACCTGCAGTTTATCTGGAAAACAAAAAAAATTATTGATTAGAGACCACCAGCAGTTCTATGTCCTTATACGGCAGGCTGAACATATTGGCCAGATCTTTACTGGTAAGGTGACCCTGATAAATATAAAGTGCTTCGCGGATTCCCGGTCTGTTCCATACTACGTTCATTAATCCGCCCATATCACCTATATCCACTAATATAGGCGTAAAGATATTCGTTAATGCATAAGAAGCTGTCCTGGGTACCCTGGAAGCAATATTTGGCACACAATAATGGATCACATCATGTTTCCTGAATACCGGGTCTTTGTGGTTGGTCACTTCCGAGGTTTCAAAACAGCCGCCCTGATCAATGCTTACATCAATTACCACAGAATCCGGTTTCATCCGTGCTACGGTCTCTTCCATAATGATACAGGGGCTTCGGCCATGTGTGGCGCGGATAGCACCAATTACCACATCGCAGGTGGTAACGGCTTTCCCTAAAACGATAGGCTGCATAACAGAGGTAAACACACGGCTTCCAAGGTTGTTTTGCAAACGGCGCAGGCGATATATCGAGCTGTCGAATACCTTAACCTCGGCACCTAAAGAAAGGGCCGTCCTGGCAGCATATTCACCTACAGTACCGGCACCAAGAATCACGATTTCTGTTGGTGGCACACCTGTAAAACCACCCAGCATCAGGCCTTTGCCGCCGGTTACGCTGCTCAGGTATTCCGCGGCAATGAAAATTGAGGTTGCACCAACAATTTCGCTCATGGCACGCACTACGCTTAAGATATTCCCTTCATCACGCAGGTTTTCAAAACATAGTGCATTGATCTTTTTATCCATCAATGCCTTCAGGTATTTTTCTTTTAATGCACCCATTTGCAGGGCCGATATCAGCGTCTGCCCTTTGTGCATCAATTCTATTTCTTCGAGTGTTGGCGGGGCTATTTTTACAACGATGTCGGCATCAAAAATATCCTTTTTGTTAAAGGTAATAATGGCGCCCTGCTCGCTGTAATCATTGTCCGAGAAGTTGGCACCTGTTCCGGCACCGCTTTCCAGGTATACTTTGTGCCCGTTGTTTACCAGCAGGGCAACGGATAATGGGGTAAGAGCTATTCTGTTCTCCTGAAAGGAGATCTCCTTAGGTATACCGATGTAGAGGCTGTTGCTTTTCTGTTTGAGTTCAGAAAGTGTTTCCTTAGGCTGTAACAAACCTTTTTGAGCAATGGAGGCCATGTCTTCCCGTAATCCTGTAGCCATTTATCTGATGATTTATTTGATTGAAATTAAGAAAAATAAGGCGAAATCAACTAACTATTTTAAAATTCTGCTGAAACTGAAGGTTCTCTTATCGGCAGCTAATGCCATAATCGATACCTGGATATAATGTTCGGGGAGTAACTCTGCCACCCGTTCGGGCCATTCAATCAGGCAGAGGTTGTTGGAATAAAAATACTCTTCATAGCCTATGTCATAAGCTTCCTGAAGGTTTTTAATTCTGTAAAAATCGAAGTGATAAATGATGGTATCATCGCCATCATATTCGTTCACAATAGAAAAAGTAGGGCTGCTCACTACCTCTTTTACGCCAAGCTCTTCACACAGGGCTTTAATAAATGTGGTTTTTCCGGCACCCATTTCTCCTTCAAACACAAAGATCTTTTCTTGTCCGGCAAAATTAAGCAGTGCCTTGGCGGCGCCGCTTAATTCTGAAAGACTGTTTACTTCAATATTCATTGCTGTTATTAAGAACGTGAACTATAGGTAGCGATAGGGATAATCATCTCCTCGAGTGAAATTCCCCCATGCTGGAACGTTTCGTTGTAATAGTTCACGAATTGATTATAGTTGTTTTGGTACACAAAGTAACGGTCTTCCTTCGCAAAAATATAATTGGAACTGATATTAATTTTAGGCAGCTGTGCCTCATGCGGATTTTTAATCAGGAATACTTCTTTGGCATTGTAGTTCAGGTTTCTTCCCTGTTTGTAGCGCAGGTTGGTATTGGTGTTACGGTCGCCAATTACCTTACTCGGGTGTTTAACGCGGATGGTACCATGATCTGTAGTGATCACTACTTTGACCTGTTTCTGCGCCAGCTTTTTCAGCAGGTCCAGCAATGGCGAGTGCTCAAACCAGGATAGGGTGAGTGAACGGTAGGCGGCATCGTCGTTTGCCAGCTCCCTGATCATCGCCATATCGGTACGGGCATGCGAAAGCATGTCTACAAAGTTGTAGACGATTGCGTTAAATTCGTTCTGCATCAGGTTATTTACCTGCTCAGACAAGGCTTTACCATCGTCAAAAGTCAGGATTTTATGGTAGCTGAACTTAATGTCTTTCTTTACGCTTCTTTTGATCTGATCGGCAAGAAAGGCTTCCTCATGCATGTTTTTTCCACCCTCATCATCATCATTCTGCCATAATGTAGGGAAACGTTTTTCCATTTCCAGCGGCATAAGGCCAGAGAAGATAGAGTTTCTGGCGTATTGCGTTGCTGTAGGCAGGATGCTGGAATAGATATCCTCTTCATCAAGTCTGAAATGCTCGGTAATCAGCGGGTTGATAATCTTCCACTGGTCGTATCTCAGGTTATCGATCAGGATAAAAAATACCGGGGTAGTGGAGTTGATATGAGGGAATACCTTTTTCTTCAGCAGCTCATTGGACAGCAATGGGGCCTTTTCTTTTCCATTTACCCAGCCCAGGTAGTTATCTTCAATAAAACGTGAAAATTGGGTGTTAGCTTCCGATTTTTGCATCGTTAATATTTCATGCATCTGCGGATCGTCCAGTTTCTCCAGTTCCAGTTCCCAGAATATGAGCTTCTTGTACACCTCAATCCACTCGTCGTAGCTCAGTTTATCATTCAGAGTCATCCCCAGGCGCCTAAAATCCTGCTGGTAAGCCATTGATGTTTTGGCACTGATCAATCTTTTATTGTCGATGATTTTTTTGATAGTCAGCAGTACCTGTTTAGGGTTTACCGGCTTTATCAGGTAATCGTCAATTTTTGACCCGATAGCATCTTCCATCAGGTTTTCTTCCTCACTCTTGGTAATCAACACGACAGGAATGTCGCTTTTTATATTTTTTATAGCGGATAGTGTCTCAATTCCGCTCATTCCCGGCATATTCTCATCCAAGAACACTAAATCGAAATGTTCCTTTCCAAAGGCCTCCAGTGCATCGTTACCGTTGGTAAACGTGGTAACGTGATAACCTTTTTCGTTTAGTAATAATATATGTGGTTTTAATAAGTTTATCTCATCGTCGGCCCATAGAATCTTGGTTTCCTGCATTATTGTATATATAAAATGTAAATAATTCTTTAAAAAAAGAGCGATCTCTCTTCTTAAGTACGGATAAAAATAGCAATTTTTGTACCGTATAATTTATTTTTCAAGTTTGAACAAAAAGAAAATAATAAATGACCCGGTGTATGGATTCATCAATATACCTTCAGCATTGGTATTTGATCTGATCTCACATCCTTACTTCCAGCGGCTGCGTTATATCAAGCAATTAGGGATGACACATTTGGTTTATCCCGGCGCATTACATACCCGTTTTCATCATGCCCTGGGTGCTATGCACCTGATGAGCCTCGCCATAGAAGTGTTGCGCGGCAAGGGGCACCATATTTCGAAAGAAGAGGAGGAAGCCGCCAGTATTGCCATCCTGCTGCACGACATCGGCCATGGGCCTTTCTCGCATGCCTTAGAATATTCGCTGGTTAAGGGCATCCACCACGAAGATATTTCCATGCTGATTATGCAGCGGCTAAATGCGCAGTTTGAGGGGAAGCTCACGATGGCTATTGCCGTGTTTACCGGCCAGTATGTCAAAAAATTCCTGCACCAGCTTATTTCGAGTCAGCTCGACCTGGATAGAATGGATTACCTGAACAGGGACAGCTTTTTTACGGGTGTAAGTGAAGGGGTAATCAGTTTTGACAGGATTATCAAGATGTTCAATATTGCAGACGACCAGCTGGTAATTGAAGAGAAAGGCATCTATTCCATTGAAAAATTCCTGATTGCCCGCCGGCTGATGTACTGGCAGGTATACTTGCACAAAACAGTTATTGCCGGGGAGCAGCTGCTGGTAAAAATCCTGAAAAGGGCAAAAGAGCTGGCACTGAAGGGAGAAATACTCTTCGCTACACCAGCGTTGCATCATTTTCTGGTCAGCGATATCTCCAAAACAGATTTTCTGAGTGCGGATATCCACCTGGAGCAGTTTGCCCAGCTTGATGACCAGGATATTTTTGCCTCTGTAAAAGCCTGGCGTTTACACGCTGACAGAATTCTTTCCATGTTATGTAATATGTTGGTAGGCCGACAGCTCTATAAGACAGAAATCAGCAATGAACCTGCGGATGAAGAAAGGATCGCTCGTATCCGCCAGAATACACAGCTGACGCTTGATATCGACGAAAATGAGAGCGCTTATCTCGTATTTACGGATGTGATTAGCAACCGCGCCTACAATACCGGCGGGGGAAACAGCACAATTAACATTCTCATGAAGAATAATAGTACCGTGGATATCGCTAAAGCGTCAGATTTGTCCAATCTGGAATCCCTGGACAAGACCGTTACCAAGCATATTCTGTGTTATCCACGAATAATTTAGCTTTTTTTAACAAAATAATTCATTTATTATCCCGTTTTTTATTCCGATTATAAACTGTCTTCAGAAATAGGCTGGCGGTAATATTTGTTCATATCAATTTAACATTTAACTTTGTAGAATGCAATTTACTGCCAAGCAGATAAGCGACTTTTTAAGTGGAACGATTGAAGGTGATGAAACGGTTACGGTTTCTGAACTTTCAAAAATAGAAGATGGTAAAAAGGGAGCCTTATGTTTTCTATCTAACCGTAAGTACGAACAGTATATATATGCTACAGCAGCTTCTGTAGTGATTGTTGGCGAAGATTTTTTTCCTTCCCAGCCAGTAAGCTGTACCCTGGTAAAGGTTAAAGATCCTTATAGTGCTTTCTCAGTTTTACTGGAAAAATACAATGAAGCGCTAAATGCTTCTATGGACAAATCTGGAATTGAGGAACCTTCTTTTGTACATCCTTCGGCCAAAATTGGCAAAAACGTGTTCATAGGCGCCTTTTCTTATATTTCTGAAAATGTGATTATTGGCGATAATACCAAAATCTCTCAGCAGGTTTTCATTGGCGTTGATTCTAAAATCGGTTCAGCAAATACGATTCATCCGGGCGTTAAAATCTATAACCGCACAGTTACCGGAGAGCGCGTAGTGATCCATTCCAATACGGTTATTGGCAGTGATGGTTTTGGCTTTGCGCCTCAACCCGACGGCACCTATTCAAAAATTGCACAAATCGGAAATGTAGTTATCGAAGATGATGTGGAAATTGGAGCCAATACTGCGGTTGACAGAGCAACAATGGGATCTACATTTATCAGGAAAGGCGTAAAGCTGGACAACCTGATCCAGATTGCGCATAATGCCGAAATTGGCGAAAATACAGTGGTGGCTGCCCAGGCAGGCATCTCTGGCAGTACAAAAGTTGGCAACCGATCGGTTATTGGCGGACAGGTAGGTATTGCAGGGCATTTATCGCTGGCCAACGGGACGCAGATTGGTGCGCAGGCAGGTATCAACTCCAACATTACTGAAGAAAATAAACAATGGCATGGTACGCCAGCACAGCCTTTAAGGGACTGGATGAAGGCTTCGGTACTATTTAAACATTTACCGGGTATTGAAAAACGCCTGACTAAAGTAGAAACAGAATTAAAGCGAGACTCCAATATAGCATAATTAGTAGCACACACAACAATAATGAACGTTAAACAAAAAACCATTAAGAACGAAGTTTCTGTACAAGGGGTTGGCTTACATACAGGAGCTAATGTGACCTTAACTTTTTGTCCGGCACCGGAAAATCACGGCTTTAAATTTCAAAGAACGGATTTACCGGGGCAGCCAATAGTGGATGCCGACTGTGATAATGTTACCGATACGGCAAGAGGAACTACCATCACGCAAAACGGGGCGAGTATCAGCACTGTGGAGCACGTAATGGCATCTCTTGTAGGTATGGATCTGGACAATGTCCTGATGAAGCTGGATGGCCCAGAAACTCCGATTATGGATGGAAGTGCGATCTTATTTTTGGAGGCGCTGGAAAGTGTTGGTGTGGTAAGTCAGGATATCGACCGGGAATATTTTCAAATCCCGCATAACATCATCTATACTGAAGCTGAGCGTAAGGTAGAAATTGTGGCAATGCCGCTGGAAGATTACAGGTTTACCTGTATGATTGATTATAATTCACCTGTATTGGGTAGTCAGCATGCCGTTATTTCGAGCATTGCCGAGTTTAAAAATGAAATTGCTTCCTGCCGTACATTTTGCTTTTTGCACGAACTGGAATACCAGCTGCAGAATAACCTGATCAAAGGTGGTGATCTGAACAATGCGATTGTTATTGTTGACAAGGAGGTTACACGTGATGAGCTTGATCACCTGGCAAAGATCTTCAACAGAGAAAAAATTGAAGTGGCGCCACAGGGCATCCTGAACAATATGGAGCTGCGTTACCAGAACGAGCCTGCAAGACATAAATTGCTGGACATGATTGGCGATCTGGCCTTAGTGGGTATGCACATTAAGGGGCATATTATGGCTGCCCGTCCGGGACATGCCGCAAATATTGCCTTTGCCAAAAAAATTAAGGCGGCAATCAAAAAAGAGAAAAATAAAAAGACTCAAAAGGTATATGATCCAGCTGTAAAGCCATTGTATGACGTGGTGCAGATCATGGACATTTTGCCGCACAGACAACCGTTCCTGTTTATCGACAAGATTCTTGAATTGTCTAAAACACACGTTGTAGGTGTAAAAAATGTGACCATGAATGAAGAGTTCTTTAAAGGTCATTTTCCTGGTGCACCAGTACTTCCGGGAGTTATCCAGATTGAGGCGATGGCACAAACTGGCGGGATTCTTGTGTTAAGTACCGTACCAGATCCAAGAAATTACCTGACTTACTTTTTGAAAATTGATAAGGTAAGATTCAGGGCCCAGGTATTACCTGGAGATACTATAGTTTTCAGATGCGACCTGATGGAGCCAATCCGCAGGGGCATTGCACAAATGAAAGGTGTGGGCATGGTAGGGGAGAAAATAGTGGTCGAGGCAGAAATGATGGCACAAATTTCAAAAGTAAAAGAAAGCGAACGCGTATCATGATACAACCTTTAGCATACATACATCCAGAAGCGAAAATAGGAGAAAACGTAGTTGTAGAGCCATTTGCAGTTATACATAAAGACGTTGTCATCGGAGACGGTACCTGGATTGCATCCAACGTAGTCATCATGGACGGAGCCAGAATCGGCAAAAACTGTAAGATATTTCCCGGATCGGTGATCTCGGGGGTACCCCAGGATTTAAAGTTTGCCGGGGAGGTAACTACTGCCGAAATTGGCGATAATACCACTATCCGAGAATGTGTAACGATCAACCGTGGTACCAAAGACAAATGGAAAACAGTTATCGGCAGCAATTGCCTTATCCAGGCTTATTCGCATATCGCACATGATTGTGAGGTTGGTGATCACTGTATTTTTTCCAATAGCACCACACTGGCAGGCCATATTACTATTGGCAGTTATGTAGTGCTGGCGGGTCTGGTGGCCATCCATCAATTTGTAAAAGTTGGCTCACATGCCTTTATCACCGGTGGTTCACTGGTACGTAAAGACGTTCCTCCTTACGTTAAAGCAGCAAGGGAGCCACTATCTTATGCTGGTATCAATTCTGTTGGTCTAAGGAGAAGAGGTTTTTCTTCTGAAAAGATCAATGAGATCCAGGAGGTTTACCGCGTGCTGTTTGTAAAACATAACAACGTAACCAAAGCGCTGGACAAAATAGAAGCAGAATTTGCACCTACAGAAATTCGTGATGAGATTGTAGATTTCATCAGAAACTCTAACAGAGGTGTAATGAAGGGCTTTGGCTCCGGAAGCTAAATCATAATCATGAAGATCGATTTAAGCGGCGCCGGCAGGAGGTTTAACCAGGAGTGGATTTTCAGAAACTTCACTTACCAGTTTAATGCTGCGGGCAAATATGCCATCCTTGGCCCCAACGGGTCCGGAAAATCGACGCTTCTTAGTGTAATTTTAGGTAATCTCGCTCCTTCAGAGGGCGAGATTACTTATACTGCTGCTGAAGATGTTCCTGTTGAAAAAATATATTCACAGCTTAGTTTTGCGGCGCCCTATCTGGATCTGGTAGAGGAATTCACGCTGCAGGAAACCATCGCTTTCCATTTCAAATTCAAAAACTTTTACCCGGGACTGGATGCTGCGGAAGTGCTGGCAATTCTGGGCCTTTCCAAAGCGCATGATAAGCCGCTCAAATACTTCTCTTCGGGGATGAAACAGCGTACAAAGCTTGCGCTGGCCTGTTGTACAGACTCACCGCTGCTGCTGCTGGATGAGCCGACTTCCAACCTCGATCAGCAGGGAATGGAGTGGTATCACCGTTTAATTGCAGATTTTACCGCAGATAAATTGGTTTTAGTGGGCTCTAATCAGGAAAATGAGTATTCTTTTTGCGATAATTTAATAAGAATAACTGATTATAAATCTTAGTATCCCATAGATTGCAAGCCAATTGTCACGAAATAGCGCTATAATTATATTTAAATATAAATTTTAAAATAACTCTTGTAGGATTCACAAATAGTCTTTACCTTTGCGGCACGAAATGGTGCTGTTGGTTTAGGCAATAATTTCAAATAAAAAATGGCAAAAGCATCAGAAGTAAAAAACGGCAATATCCTGCGTTTCAATGGCGAATTGATACAAGTAGAAGAATTGATACACCGTACTCCTGGTAACTTAAGAGCCTTCTATCAGGCGAGAATGCGGAATATCAAGACCGGTAAACTGGTGGAGTATAGGTTCCGTACCGACGAAGAGGTAACCATTTGCAGGGTAGAAACCGGCGATTACCAGTACTTATATGAGGATGGAGATTTCCTTGTAGTAATGGACAACACCTCATTTGAGCAATATAACATCCCCCGTGCTTTATTTGGGGACGCTGTTAAGTTCTTAAAAGAGGGAATGAATGTGATCATCGCATTTGAAAGTGAAGAGCCAATCATGGCTTCCACACCACAGAATGTTGAATTAGAGATCACTTATACAGAGCCTGCAGTTAAAGGCGATACTTCTACAAGTGCCATGAAATATGCTACAGTAGAAACAGGAGTAGAGATTAAAGTGCCATTGTTTATCAATCAAGGCGATAAAGTTAAGGTTGATACACGCACAGGCGATTACATAGAAAGAGTAAAATAAGAATTTTCATAGTTTAGTTTTAGGTTTAGGTTGATTTTGGCTTCGGAGTGGTTCCCGAAGCCATACTTTTTTAAGAACCTTTCTGAATGGATGTTGTATCTTTCCACGGTAAAACCTCCGATAATGGATAAAGCAGCAATCAGAAAGCAGGAAAACCTTCGCAGAAAATCCCTGACGATTCAGGAACTCATCTCTTTAAGCGAAAAATTACTCGCGCAGTTTATTACCCTTGATTTTAGTCAGGTGCAAACCATACACTTTTTTCTGCCAATCGAGGAGAAAAAGGAACCGGATACCTTTATGCTGATCAAATGGCTCAATGTCCATCATCCGGAGATCAGAATAATTGTTCCCAAAGCAGATTTTACAACTTCTCTCATGACGCATCATCCTTATACGGGTGAGGAAAGTCTGCAGAAAAATCTTTTTAATATTCTGGAGCCTGTTTTGGATGAACAATATGCTGGGAAGATAGACATGGTGATTGTACCGTTGCTGGCTTTTGATCAGGAGGGATATAGGGTAGGTTATGGAAAGGGGTTTTATGACCGCTTTCTGGAGGGATTGGAAACGCTTAAAATCGGACTGTCTTTATTTGAAAGCGTGGATACCATTGCTGATATCCACGTAAATGATGTAAGGCTTGATTTGTGCATCACCCCGGAAAAGATTGTTTTTTTCAACAATTAAGCTTGCATTTCCAATAATATCGGGCAATGATCTGAATGTATGGCATCCGGAAGAATAGTCACATTGGTCAGCTTCGGTAACATCGGCAGTGTTGCTAAATGATAATCGATACGCCAGCCGAGGTTCTTAGCTCTTGAGCCTGCCCGGTAGCTCCACCAGGTATAATGATGCGGGTCTTTGGTAAAATGCCTGAAAGTATCCACAAAACCACCCTCGAGGAACATTCCCATCCATTCTCTTTCTTCGGGCAGGAAGCCGGAAGAGTTGGCGTTCGACTTAGGGTTGTGGATATCAATTGCGGTATGACAGATGTTATAGTCGCCCGAAATAATCATGTTCGGGAAGCTTGATCTGAGTTCAGTGATGTAATCTTTAAAGAAAGACATAAAGGCGTACTTTTTAACCTGTCTCTCGTCGCCAGATGATCCGGATGGTAAATACACGCTCATGAGGGAGAAGTTGTCAAAATCGGCCCTTAAAAGGCGTCCTTCTTTATCAATCCACTCTTCTCCGCAACCATACTCAACATGATTTGGTTTTATCCTGCTCAGGATGGCAACTCCGCTGTAACCTTTTTTTTCTGCTGTGAACCAGTAATGATGATAGCCGAGCTGTTCGATCAGCGCAATTATCTCGGGGATTTGGGAAGGCATGGCTTTAACTTCCTGTAAACAGATCATATCTGCGTCTGTGGTTTTCAGCCAGCCAAAAAAGTCTTTTGTTGAAGCAGCACGAATGCCATTCACATTGTAAGAAATTATCTTCATCTACTTATTGTTTTTTATTGGTGATGAAAGCTGTTTAGGTTGCTTTCACTAAATTCTTTTCCAGCTTTCTGGCGGCTCTTTTTTTCAAAAGACTGATTTTCATGCGCACATCTTTTTCCGGACGGTCGTTAGCATTAACCGCTGCGCTGGCAATCTTGTCCACCATCTCAATTCCTGAAACAATCTCTCCATAGGCCGTATACTTTCTGTCGAGATGAGGCGTCCCACCAAGGGTTTTATAAACCTCCCGCTGCCATTCGGGAATCTTGAAGTGCAGCCTTTTTACTTCCATGCTATCCAGCTGTGCATCGCTGAATCTTTTGCCCTGTACCAGATAAAACTGACAGCCACTAGATGCTTTTTCGGGATTATCGTCGCGCGCAGCAGCCAAAACTCCTTTTTTATGGAAAATACTATCCCTGAATTCTGCCGGAACGGTATAACCGACATCGCCATTGCCAAGCTCGGCGCCGGCAGCAGCATTTTTGGAATCTGGATCGCCGCCCTGAATCATAAAATCTTTGATTACACGATGAAATAAGGTGCCATTATAAAAGCCTGACTTTACCAGTTTGATGAAATTATCCCGGTGCTGTGGCGTTTCATTATAGAGCATTATGATGCATTCTCCCTGTTCGGTTTCGATCTTTACGTATTGATGTTTTGGCTTTGCGGCATATGCGACACCGAAACAGAGGATCAAAAGCAGAGTTATTAATCTTTTCATTTGGGCATTGATTTAATTTGCTAAGGTAGAAATCTGATTTTCTAAAATGTATTTTGACGGTAAGGTTTTTCTATTTTGATGCCTGATATTTTTTTATTCATATAAATTATTGGTAATTTTACGTTTAGATATTTTGTTTAAACACAAAAGCGGCATCAATATCAAATGAAGTTGAAACAGAAAATAGCTTTAGGATTGTGCGCCTTTTACCTCATTAGCGTAATTGGAGTAGCCTTGAGTCTGCATTTTTGCGGAGGGAAGCTGTCTGCTGTTCATTTCACCAAAGTAGCCTTATGCAAAAGCTGTAAGTCGACTGAGAAGGTTACCAACAGCGACAAATGCTGTAAGAATACTGCCGTTGATGCCAAAATTAAAGACAGCCATCAGTCTGGGGTAAAGGTTAACCTGCCCAAAGATTTCAGTATTCAGCTGTTTTTGCCGAGTTTCCTTTCAGAGGCCTTTACGCTCGTGCTGCCTAAGCTATTCAGCAAGGTAGAGAACAAAGCACCGCCATTTTCTGCAAGGTTCTCCCTCTACGCTTATCACTGCGTTTTCAGGAATTAGACCAGGAATGATTTAAAAACCTCTGTAGGGCCTTGTCCTATGAGGAATGACGCGCTCATTTTTTATTTCATTTACTAATTTCAATCTTAAAAATTATGAAAACGATCAGTTCTTTCATCTTATCCTCATTATTATTCATTGGCGGAAGCGCTTACGCCCAAAAAATATCTCAAGCCGAAGTACAGGTTAACGGACTTACCTGCTCTATGTGCTCCCGTGCTACAGAAACGTCACTAAAAAGCCTTGGCTTTATTGAAACAGTTACCCCGGATCTGAACAGAAATGTATTTGTATTAACCTTCAAGGATGATCAGGCCGTTAATGTGGATGATATCCGTGATAAAGTTCAGGATGCAGGATTTTCTATTGGCGACCTTTCTGCGACGATCAACTTTAGCAATACCGAAGTGGATGAAAAGGGGCTTGCAAAGTCTGACGGAAAGGTTTTCCAGTTTGTGAATGCAAAAAGCAAAACACTTAACGGACCGGTTACGGCAAAGGTGGTTGATAAAGATTTTATCAGTTCTTCAGCCTTTAAAAAACGTGCAGAGGAACTCAAATCACAGGTTTACCAAACTGGAAAAGCGGAGATTGACGGTAAAGAAACACGCGTTTACCACCTGAGCATCTAATTCCGGAATGAGATATTCTATTATCACAGCAGTAGCAGTGCTACTGGCTGTGAGCCTGCATACGCAAGCACAGGAATTATATGTTTTCTCGGAACCAGCCAGCAATATGGCCGCGAAGTCAATTGGCGTAAGGCTAACGAACGAGGGTATTTTTGATGGCGGCAAGATGAACCGGACTATTCCTGAACTCATGCTTAGTTTCAATAAAAAACTGATGACGCATGTTCAGGGCTTTTTCTCGGATATGGATGGCAGCTACAGACTTGAAGGAGCGAGTATTTACACCAAATACCGTTTCTTGTCCATCGACGATAGTCAGAAGCATCTGCGTGCCGCAGTTTTCGGGCGACTAAGTACCAGTAAAAGGCCTACCTATACGGAGGATATCAACCTTGAGGGTGATAATTCCGGTGCGCAGGCAGGAATAGTGGTTACGCAGTTATTACATAAACTGGCATTGTCTGGTACGCTGAGTTATGCCAAATCTTTTGAGCGCGAGAGCCGTCAGCTTTCCGGTTTTCCGGAGCCGGACCAAATGATTGGCTATAGCCTGTCATCGGGTTACCTGGTATTGCCGGTAGTGTATAAAAACTACAATCAACCTAACTTTAATGTCTATGTAGAAATGCTCGGAAAAACAAATCCGGTTAATGGCAGGACCTATGTAGACCTTGCCCCGGCAGTGCAGATGATCATCAACAGCAGAACACGTATCGATCTAGGCTATCGCTTTGAGATAGCGGGCGATATGGCCGATCGCTACAATAAAAATATGTACCTCATCCGTGCAGAGTTTAACTTTTTTAATGCTTTAAAATAATCAATATGAAAAAAATCATTTTATGTATAGCGCTTGTACTAGGCGCCTACATTCAGCCTTCAATGGCTCAGACCAATAACCTGTCAGTGAAGTTTAACCAAAGTTTGCAACGTTATTATGCCCTTAAAAATGCTTTGGCTGCTGACAAGGCAGAAGAAGCGGCAAAAGCAGCATCAGCATTGGCGCTTGCCATAAAAGAGGTTCCGCATAAAGGGTTTACTACCGATGCGCAACATCAGTTTTGGATGAAAGAGTCTAAACAAATTCTGGCGCAGACAGCTGTATTGGGAGAATCAACCGACCTTAAGGTTCAGCGCAAGAGCTTTGAGGGCATCAGTGCTTCGATGATCAGGCTGGCAGAAGAGCTAAAGCTGAACACAACCGCGGCCTATGTGCAGTACTGCCCAATGGGGAAATTTAGCTGGTTAAATGAGGTTAAAGCTATTCAGAACCCATATTATGGCAGCGAAATGTTCGATTGTGGTACGATCAAAGAAACGATAGCTAACAAATAGTGATTTCTTATCCTAGATCAACTAGCCTTCACTTTATTCCGTATAAATTTGTGACATCATAAAAAAATGAACAATATGAAGAAGATATTTTTATTCATGCTTGCCCTGTCAATCAGTGCGGCATCATTTGCACAGACAAAATGGACAGTAGATCCAATGCACTCTTTCGTTAATTTCGAAGTGAAGCACATGGGTATTTCTTTTGTAAACGGATCTTTCAAAAAATTTGAAGGAACAGTTGATGCTGCGAAACCAGATTTGACAGATGCAAAAATTAACTTTACAGTTGATGTAAAAAGCATTAGTACAGATGTTGAAATGCGTGATAACCATTTAAAAACTGATGATTTCTTTAATGCAGAGAAGTATGCTACAATGACTTTTGTAAGTACATCTTTCAAAAAAATCAAAGGAAGCAACTACTTGTTAAGTGGTAAGTTAACCATCCGCGATGTAACTAAAAACGTTGTTTTTGCGGTTGTTTATGGTGGTACTGCTAAAGATCAGCAGTCTAACACTAAAGCAGGTTTCAATGCTACTACAACAATCAACAGGTTAGATTATAACATTAATTATGACCCAACTGGTATGGGCGTAGCTAAAGATGTTAAAATCAGCCTGAACCTGGAGTTCGCCCAGGCAAAATAATTCTGTTATACCTGGAAAGGGGTTGCCGGGTATAGATTCCGTGCAACCCTTTTTTTATTTCAACACATTATGGCCAATCTATCAGAACTTAAAAATTTAACGGGAAGCCTCCCAGTACAGGATGAGCTTATGCCGGTGTTATTTATAGGACATGGATCTCCCATGAACGGTATCGAGGATAATGTCTTCAGTCAAAAATGGGCCGAAATTGGGCGTTCTATGCCAGTGCCAAAAGCTGTGTTGGTGGTATCTGCGCATTGGTTAACCCGCGGAACGGCGGTAACGGCGATGAACTTTCCAAAAACCATTCACGATTTTGGCGGCTTTCCTCAGGCGCTCTTTGATGCTCAATATCCCGCCCCGGGCAGTCCGGAACTGGCGCTGGAAACTTCAAAATTGATTACGGGTACAGCTGTGGAGTTAGACCACGACTGGGGACTTGATCATGGTGCCTGGACGGTGCTTACCCATATGTTTCCTGAAGCAAATGTGCCTGTTTTGCAACTGAGCATGGATTATACCAAAGATGCCAGGTCTCACTATGAACTGGCGAAAGAACTTTATCAGCTTCGCAGAAAAGGAGTGTTGATTATGGGCAGCGGCAATATGGTGCACAACCTGAGAATGCTGAGCTGGCAAATGATGGATGGAGGGGGATACGACTGGACGATGGAAATGAATGACCAGTTTAAAAGGCTGATCCTCAGTAATGAACATCAGCCTTTGCTAAACTATCAGAATCTTGGAAAAGCAGCATCACTGGCTATTCCCACCCCAGAGCATTATCTGCCATTGTTATACACCCTGGGTTTAAAAAATGATAGAGAAGAGGTCTCTATTTTTAATGATAAAGCTGTCGGTGGCTCCTTAACCATGACCTCTGTTCGCATAGGCTAGTTGTAACAATTATAAAACCTTAATGAGGCTTGATTCTTAGCGGATATTTTTTGCATAAATTGCATCAAATGTAAATCTGTTAACGCCGCTAAGAATCTGGACATGATCAGGAAAATAATTTTTGCGCTTACCTTTGGTACTACAGCTGCTTATGCGCAGCAAACACCGCCGCTTACTGTAGAAAAGATCATGAGTGATCAGAAATGGATAGGCACTTCTCCCTCAAATTACCGCTGGTCGGCCGATAGCAAAAAGGTATATTTTGACTGGAACCCTGAAAATAAAGACAGCACGCAGCTCTATCAGGTTGGCCTGTCTGGCGCAAAACCTGTTAAAGCCAGCAATGCCGAAGGCGATAATGCCATACTGCCCGACTGCATTTATAGTCCATTGCATACTCTTGGTCTGGCAACCCTGTCGGGCGATTTATACCTATACGATTTAAAATCCAAAAAAAGACGCAGACTTACCCAAACCCTTGAGCGCGAGGATAGGGGGCTGTTCTTGTCTGAGCAAAAAATAGCTTTCCAGCGTGCAGATAATCTTTATACGCTCGATCTTAAAACCAATGAGCTGGTTCAGCTCAGCAATTTTATCAAAGGGAAAAAGCCAGCTGCAGCAGCAGCCGGAGAGCAGAACACCTGGCTAAAAAAGCAGCAAACCGAACTGTTTGAGGTGATCAAAAACAAGAAAAAGGCTGCTCCGTTTTCATTTGGGGCTTCCTCTTTACTGGTTCCTCAAAAGCCACTGAAGCCCATTTATCTTGGCGAGAAGAGTTTGGCTGCGGCAATCATCAGCCCTGATGAGCGTTTTATTACCTATAAGTTAGTGAGCAGGGCTGCTGGAAATACAGCTACTGTAGTGCCATCCTATGTTACTGCATCAGGTTATACTGAAGATATTCCCGGAAGAACCAAGGTTGGCAATACAATGCCATCATACGAAAGTTTTATCTATGACCGAACAAGAGACACCATTTACGCGGTAAAGGTCGCTCAGATAGCGGGAATCAAAGATTTACCTGATTACCTCAAAGACTATCCAACTGCCCTTACGGAGGCCAAAATTAAAAATGCAGACCGCCCTGTGAATTTATCGGGCCCTTTCTGGAACGCCGCAGGGAGTATCGCCTTGCTCGTTGCAGAGTCTCAGGATAATAAAGACCTATGGATCCTCAAATTAGATGCTACGACCGGAAATCTGGCCGTGCTGGACAGACAGCGTGATGAAGCCTGGATTGGCGGCCCGGGTATTGGCTCAGTCAACTGGATTGATAACGACCGTTTTTATTTCCAGAGTGAAGCCAGTGGATATGCTCATTTGTATACCTATAGCATCGCCAAAGGGCAGAAAAAACAGCTGACCAGCGGCAAATGGGAGGTTAAGGACCTGCAGTTATCACGAGACAAAAACACCTTTTACTTCACAGCCAATAAGGAGCATCCGGGTATTACCCATTTTTATAAGATTGACGTTAATGGCGGCAGTGCTGTGCAGTTAACAAGCATGAAGGGAGGCAACCAGGTTAGCCTTTCACCTGATGAACGCTGGCTGGCAATCAACTATTCCTATCTTAATAAACCCTGGGAGTTGTATATCCAGCCTAATAAAGCAGGTGCAAAAGCAGTGCAGGTAACGGCATCTGCGTCGACAGAGTTTAAAGCCTATCCATGGCGTGAGCCAGAGGTGGTGTCCTTTAATAACCGCTACGGCGCTCCGGTTTATGCAAGGGTTTACCCGGCTGCAAAACCAGCTCCTAACCGTCCGGCTGTAGTTTTTGTACATGGCGCGGGCTATCTGCAGAACGTACATTACTGGTGGAGCCAGTATTCGAGGGAATATATGTTTAACAACCTGCTGGCAGATAACGGTTATACTGTTATTGACATCGATTATACTGGCAGCGCCGGCTATGGCAGGGACCACCGTACCGGAATTTACAGGCATATGGGCGGCAAAGATTTGACCGATCAGGCCGACGGGGTGAAAATGCTGGTAGAAAAATACAATGTTGATCCTAAACATGTAGGACTTTATGGCGGATCCTATGGTGGCTTTATTACGCTAATGGCATTATTCAAGGAGCCGGAGGTTTTTGCTGCGGGGGCAGCCTTAAGGTCGGTTACCGACTGGGCGCATTATAACCATGGCTATACGTCAAACATCCTCAACGAGCCATTTAACGATGAAATCGCCTATCGCCAAAGCTCACCTATCTACTTTGCGGAAGGATTAAAAGGAAATTTGCTGATGTGCCATGGTATGGTTGATGAGAATGTTCACTTTCAGGATATCGTGCGCCTTAGCCAGCGATTTATAGAACTGGGCAAGAACAACTGGGAGCTGGCGGTTTATCCGGTTGAAGATCATGGCTTTGTGCAGCCTTCAAGCTGGACGGATGAGTACAAGCGGATCTACAGACTTTTTGAAAATACGCTTAAAAGTAAATAGACGATCTCTAATTTTCAGCCCCAAAGCTATAGTTTTTGTCTATGCCCACATCAATATTAAGTATCTGTTATCTCTGTAATTCTATTGGTATAACAGCAATATTGATGTATTTTTGCACAACGAAAAACAAGATATTATGATAAATATAGGTGAACAATTCCCGTCTTACTCAAAGCCAGCTGTAGTTAGTATAGAAAAAGGTAAAGAATTTGAAACATTAACTTCTGATTCTTTGGTAAATGAAAACAACCAATGGACTTGCATGTTCTGGTGGCCAAAAGATTTTACTTTTGTATGCCCAACTGAGATCGCTGAGTTTAACGCTAACTTCGGTGAATTCCGTGACCGTGATACTACACTTATCGGTGCATCTACTGATTCTGAAAACGTGCATTTAGCATGGAGACACAACCACGATGATTTACGTGGATTGAAATTCCCAATGCTTGCGGATACTTCAAAATCTTTAGCTGAAGCTTTAGACATCCTTGAGCCATCAGAAAAAATCGCTTACCGTGCAACTTTCATCATTGACCCACAAGGTATTATCCGTTGGGCTAGTGCAAACGATTTAAGCGTTGGACGTAACGTTAAAGAAGTATTGAGAGTTCTTGATGCTTTACAAACTGACGAACTTTGTCCTTGTAACTGGGAAAAAGGAGAAGCTACTTTAACAGTTTAATTAAATTATAACACCAAGAGTCCCTGTAAATGCATTTTGCAGGGGCTTTTTTTATACTCTAAAAAATAAAAAATGAGCGAAATTACTGAGACTATCCAAGAATTATTAGCTGTTGTAGGTTTAGATGCTGATTATAGAAACGATAGCATTGGACTGTTAGAAAAAGGAAATTCAAGATACGTACGTGACCTGAAACTGAACCTGACAAGTACATTTACTTCGGCGCATATGACCGAAAGAGAATGTGCCCTGGTTGCATTAAGCATTGCCGTAAACAACAATAACAAAGTGTTGACTGAGTTCTTCGAAAAATTATCGGCAGATAAAGGTGCTACAGCAGAAGATATCGCTGAAGCTGCAGGTTGTGCTTCGTTATTGGCATTAAACAACGTGTTTTACCGTTTCCGTCACTTCACCGGAAAAGAAAAATATACGCAGATTCCTGCCCGTGTACGCATGCAATTGATGAGCAGCCCCGTAACAGGTAAAGAATTCTTCGAATTAATGAGTTTAGCCGTTTCTGCAGTTAACGGATGTGAAATGTGTGTAAATGCACATGAGAAATCTATCCTGGCTTTAGGTGCTACAGAAGAGCGTGTTTTTGACGCTGTACGTATTGCTTCAATTATTACCTCAGCAGGTAAGGTTTTATACTAAGCAACACCAATTGATATCAAAAAAGGCTGCGATTCGCAGCCTTTTTTGATATCAGGTAATTTGAACTTAAGCAGAGTTTCTGCCGGCGTTTACAATTCCATAAACGGTACGGATAGCCAGCTTCTCGTAAGATTGTAATTCTGCTTCCGAAAGCTGCTCCTGAAGCTTCTCTAAGGCGAAATGCTGGATCAGTACCAAAGGAAGTACAATCTTCTCTCTAACGGCTACAGATCGCTTCTCTACAGGATAATTTTCCATCAGGGTCTCATGACCTGCTAATTTCAGTAACATCTCTTTAGAGCATTCGTATTCGTTATACAACATTGTCCAGAACTCTCCAAACTCAGGATCTTTGGCAAAGTGCGCAGTGATAGAGAAATCTGCTTTACTCATACTCATCATACAGTTGTCAATGATGGTTTTGAAATAGCCAGACTCCAGGTATGTTTGACGGAGGTTATCCCAGTTACCGGCTGCCTCTTGTTTTTTAAGGGCGGTACCGATACCATAAAAACCCGGAATATTTTGTTTAAGCTGTCCCCATGACGTTACAAAGCTGATAGCCCTTAAATCTTCCAGTCTCAGCTTTTCTCCGGAACTTCTTTTTACCGGTCTGCTGCTGATGGTAATTTTTGATAACAGGCTTAGCGGAGAAAAACGCTCCAGGTAACCTAAAAACAAGGGATGTTTCCTCAATTTAACAAAAGCATCAAAACTATCGGCTGCCATTACATCCAGCACATCTTTATGCACAGGATCCAGCAGGATGTTGTGTTTTTCTTTCATTCCTGCAGAAATACCTGCATTAATCAGCTGATCGATATTGAATCCGGCACTGTCAATAGAACCGTACTGTGAACTAATTGTCTGTCCCTGAATCGTCAGCTGGATATTTTTATTGGCAATCTCTTTGCCCATAGAAGCGTAGAACAAGTGTGTTTTACCCCCCCCTCTAGAAGGAGGTCCGCCGCGTCCGTCAAAGAAGGCTAGTTTCACATTGTTTTCTACCGAGATCGCCGTCAGGGCCACTTTAGCGTTAAAAATCGACCAGTTGGCCATTAAATAACCGCCATCTTTGGTGCTGTCTGAGAAGCCCAGCATAATATCCTGTTTGTTGCCTCTGCTCTCCAGGTGTTTCCTGTAAAACGGATGTGCGTACAGAGTTTCCATAATTCCACCTGCAACTTTAAGGTCGGCCACAGTCTCAAATAATGGCACAAAGTCGATGTTCAATGCCTTTTCATCCCATCCGTTCCATAAGAACAGTTCCATCAGCTGTAGGATATCTGATGCTTGCTGACAGTTGCTAATGATATAACGATGGCAGGCCAGCTCTCCATTGCTGTGGTGGATTTGTTTAATGGCTGCGATAGTTTGCAGCGTATCCATAATCAGCGGGGATGCTTCTGCTGTATAATTTACTTTTGCTGTTTTGAACGATAAGGTCGCGATTTTATCAGCTTCGCTAAGCTCGTCATAATTCTCAGGGAACAGGGAGATAATCGGTTTACTTTGGCGGCAATAAGCATGAACGTCTCTTAATACACGGCTATCCTGTCTGATGTCCAGCGATGCAAAGTGGCTTCCAAAAAGCTCTACTTTACGCAGCAGGTCGTCTACCTGGTCGGCAAACAGCCCATCATGGGAGGCAATCAAAGTATTTTTGATCTGATTTAAATTCTCTACCAGGAACTCAGAAATGTTTTCGGCCACAATATTATTGTCGAAAGCATTCTGATACAGGATTTCCTGCACTTTATTAATCGTTTCTTCTACTCCTCTAAAGGTAATTCTGCGTTTCAGTTTCCTCAGATCCCTGTAATAGCAGCGGAAGAGAATCTGGCGCAGCATTTTTGCCACTTGCAGGGTATCTTCTGCATGCACATTTGGGTTCCCGTCGCGGTCACCTCCTGGCCAGAATCCCAGCTCAATCACATTTTTTGTAGGGATATTATATTCTTCAAGGGCGCTGTCAATATCTGCCTGGATATTTGCTGCAGCAAAATAGAATACATTTTCCAGGTACCAGGATAAGCTGAAAGCCTCATCTACCGGTGTTGGAGATTTTTTATTGAAAAAGGGCGTTTTGCCCAATTGCTGTAATAACTGGTTGATGGTAACGATATCGTTGACCTTAATGGCTGAGGTAAGGTCGGTAATGATCGACAGCACGCTGCCCGGATAAAATTGCGTTGGGTGTGCCGTAAGTACCAGCCTCAAAGAAAGTTCTTCAATCAGCTGTGCTGTTTTTTGATGAAGTTCTTCATTCAACTCACTTTTTTTCAACATCGACCGCAGCGAACTCTGGCCTTCTGCAGCATTTAATTTATTAAACGATGCATCTTCTACCGCGTCAAATAATACCACCTGACGTTCGATGTATTGAATAAAACGGAAAAGTAAGTCAATAATATCTTTGGGATTTGAAGCTTGTGTATATTTCTCAAAAAAGACACTAATGATCTCAGCAGGTGTCTTCTGATTCTTGACTCCATCTTCACAGTACTTGATAAATAGGGGCAGGAGGGTACCTGTATCTTTGATCTTATAAAATGGGAGGGTAAGGAACAGGCTGTTATATAATTCAAATCTGGAGACAACTTCATTGTTGAATATAGATTCTCTCTGGCCTGTAAATCGTGGTTTCTGCATGGTATTGGTTGGTATAGTAATTTTTTACGTGCTGAAGCTAACAAAAATGATGCTAACATCGATGTAATAATGTTAATAAATTTATTTTGGTTTGCTGATAAATAAACTATAAATTGCTTTCAGAAAGGTTTTTCAAACATTTAAAAGTATAATCAAGTTGTTGTGTAGCAACGGTCGCATTGAGGTGTGATTTTTTTGGAAAAAAAACAGGCTGTCCCTAAAAGAGACAGCCTGTTTTTATTTATATCGATATCTGGCTTGCTTTTAATGCACATCAACCGGGATATCAACGTTCTTTTTGAACTTCTGCAGGTATAATAATGGAATTGAACAAAGCATTACCATTCCCGCAACCCAATAAGCGTCGCTATACGTTAACAGCAGTGATTGTTTTACTACCGTACCCTCAATCGCTTTAGTCGCCATCAATTTGGCGTCAAGATAAGAATATCCCTTACTCATAAAGTTATTGATAAAAGCAGTAAAGCGCTGCGTAAAGGCAGGGTTATACTCATTTACATTCGTTAACAGGTTACTTCTGTGGAAACCCTGACGGGTATGAATCAACGTTGTTAAAGCAGCAATACCAAATGAACCGCCCAACTGTCTCATCATGTTGTTTAAACCCGAACCCTGACCAACTTCTGCACCTTTAAGATCCTGGATAGCCAGTGTGGTTAACGGAACAAATAATAAGGCCATTCCAATACCCCTGATTACCAATGGCAGGAAGAAGTCGCTCGTTCCCGAAGCCAGTGTAGACTTGCTCAGCATATTACAGAACACGAAGAATAGGAACATCCCTATCGTAGCCATAAACTGTGCAGGGATCCCTTTTTTTAAGAAAATACCCACAAAAGGCATCATCGCAATGGTGAACAATCCTCCAGGGAATAATAATTCACCAGTCTGTAGGGGTGAAAATCCTAAGAGGTTCTGACAGAATACCGGGAATACGAATACCGACCCGTAAAGACCAAAGCCCAGAATGAAGGAGGTGAACATGCCGACCGAGAAACTCCGGTGGCGCATGATCCTAAAGTTCACAATAGGGTGATCGGTAGTCATCTCTCTCCAGATAAACAGTAATAAACCAACAACAGAGGCAACACTAAGAGCGGTGATATAAGGAGTGGTAAACCAATCTTCAGTTTCCCCTTTCTCTAATACCGTCTGTAAACTACCTACTGCAATTGCCAGTAAAAGAATTCCCCACCAGTCTACCGGTTTACCCTGTCCATCTTTTGGGGTGGCCTTAATAAACGTTATGGTACAATAGGCGGCGAGAATCCCGACGGGAATATTCACGTAAAAAATCCATGGCCAGGTACTGATATCTAAAATATATCCTCCGATGGTTGGACCAACGGTAGGCCCTACAACGGCTCCAAGCCCAAATAATGCAGTAGCAATACCCACATCCTCTCGCGGCCAGGTCTCTAATAAGATTGCCTGTGCAGTAGATATTAATCCTCCACCCGCTACACCCTGTAAAATACGAAACAGGATAAGCTCTTCCAGACTGGTGGCGTTACCACACAGAAAAGAAGTGATGGTGAAGACAATTATTGAGGTAAGAAAATAGTTTTTTCGTCCGAAACGGCTACCGAGCCAACCCGACATGGGGAGCACGATAACGTTCGCAACAGCGTATCCAGTAGATAACCAGGCCACATCCTCTAAGGTCGCACCCAGGTTTCCCTGAATCTGTGGTAAGGCCACGTTTACAATAGTGGTATCAATCAGCTCCAGTAAGGAAGCTGTGATCACTGTAAACGTGATTACCCATTTTTTTAAACCTTGCTCGGCCATTTTGTTAATCTTTTGTTGATACAGAAACGTTCACACTCATACCCGGACGTAATTTTTCCAGAATTTCTTTGTTTGCTTTGATTTTGATTTTAACAGGAACACGCTGAACAACTTTCACAAAGTTACCTGTAGCGTTATCTGGCGGCAATAACGAACCTTTGGCACCAGTGATAGGAGAGAAGTTATACACTTCACCTTCAATATGCTGATCAGGGTAAGCATCAACCTCAATCTCTACCTTCAATCCTGAGCGGATTTCTTCCAGTTGTGTTTCTTTAAAGTTTGCTGTTACATACAGGCTGTTTTCGTTTACAATAGAGAACAACGACTGACCGGCCTGAACCAGCTGACCTTTCTGAATGCTCTTTTTACCCACGATCCCTGTTGCAGGAGCGGTAATGTTTGTATAAGATAACTGCAGTTTAGCAAAGTCCACATCAGACTGACGTACACTTACACTGTTGCTGCTTACTGCCAGCTGAGATTTTGTAGTACCAACCTGTTTAAGTGCTGCTGCGTACTGATCTTTAGCACCATTATATGTTGCCTGTGCTACATCTCTCGTTGCTTTAGCCTGGTCAAACTGCTGTTGGGTGATTGAACCATCTTTAATCAGGTTTGCATAACGGTCAAAATCCTTTTGTGCCTGCCATAATTTTACTTTTGCAGATTCAATGTTAGATTTTGCAGTACTTGTATTGGCAGAAGTTGCCAGAATTTCGGACTGAGAAACACCAACACCCGCGTCAGCACCTTTTTGTCCGGCCATAGCCTGCTCTAATTTCACTTTGTAATCTCTATCGTCCAGTGTTACCAATGTTTGGCCTTCTGTTACTTTAGAGTTTTCTTCAAATTTGATCTCGTTTACATATCCGCCTACACGTGCAACTACCGGACTGATATCCCCGTCAATCTGGGCATCATCAGTATCTACGTGTTTGCTGTAGTACATATATTCTTTTACGCCGAAGATGGCACCTATAACCAGAAGTACAGTTAATATTATAGGGACAATTTTACTTTTCTTTTTAGGTTCCATTGTCGTTTCTGTGTTCGATTCTGTTGTCATTACGTTATGTTTGGTATTATTGAGAAATTTTTCCTGTTGATTTTAATAATGTGTAGTAAGCGATGCCTGCATCTGCTTTTGCAATTTCAAGATTGATTTTTGCCTGGTATAAAAGTGTTTCGGCATCAATCCTGTCTGTTACCGAGGCAACATTGTTTTTGTATTTCGAAGCAAATAACCTGTCGTTTTCCGTTGCCTGTGCAATGGAAGTTTCCAGGACATTGATTTTATTTTTTGCAACCTGGTAATTCTGGAAGCTTCTGTTGATCTCTGTTTTCACATTATCACTCTGTACTTCTTTTTCAATTACCACTCCCTGCTGCTGTATCCTTGAGTTGCTCAGCTTGTTTTTGTTGGTCCAAAGGTTACCGATATTCCATGAAAGCGTTGCGCCAACCGTCATTGGTACAATATATTGTTTGTTTGATGGGATAAAATTACCGCTTGGATTAATATAATATACGTCTGCACCTAGTGCAAAAGTTGGCAATAGGTTAGCTTTCACCGTCTTAACATCCAGTTCCGCTACTTTGTTACGTAGATCCAGTTGTTTTAATTCCTGACGCGTAGACATTCCCTGATCTAAATACGCTGAAAGGGCAGATACCTGCAGGGCATCTCCGGCCGGATCCGTGATTTCGATCTCTGTATCCTCAGGAAGTCCCAATAAGATATCCAGATTGTAGTTCACAATTTTCTGGTTTCCTTCGATATCAAGTTTGGTCAGCGTAACGTTTGATTGCTGCAATTGAAATCTCAATACATCATTTTTGGTCACGATACCTTGTTCAAAAAAACGTTCTGCCTGTTTCAGCTGACTTGCAATTGAAGCCAGGTTCTGGTCTACTACTTTATGGCTTTGCGACAATTTGTAAAGCGAGTAATAAGTGTTGATGGTAGCAAAAGTTACCTCTTCCTTAGCTTTATCCGCATCCAGTTTGGCTACGTCAGACAGCAGTTTGGTGCTTTCCTTTGCATATTTCAATTTACCACCACCATATACCAGTTGCTGTACAGAGGCAAGACCTAAATAAGCATCGGCACGTTTAGGTAAATTAATAGGATCTCCGCCGCCGATTAATAGCTGATTGGTTGGGATTTCCGCGTGGTTATATATTGCGCTGGCGCTGGCCGTTGGCAAAGCATTATCTTTAACTACTTCCAGCTGAGCAAGTGACTGATCAATTTTATTCTGAGAGAGTTTTAAGTTTTTGCTGTTTTCCACCCCTAGCTGGATAGCTTCCTGAATGGTTAACTTTTTGGTGTTCTGTGCATAGAGCATGCCCGGCAGCAGGAGTGCTAAACAGCTCATTTTAATCGTGTTGTGTATCATTTCTGGGGTGTTAAATGGGTGGTAACCAAGTCTTTTAAGTGGGCGATCAGTCGTTGTTTCAATACTTCCCGATCTTTAGGAATCGCAATGTCTAGTACCGATCCCCGGGTAATTTTTGAAGGTGTAGTGGCTACGCTGGTGATTGTTCCCATGATTGTAGCAATCAGCATCCTTATATCTACTGTTCTGAACTCTCCACTGGCAATTCCGTCTTCAATAATCATTTCGATGGCACACATATTTCCAGACATGGCGTCTTTCAATTTCTCGTACATCTCCGGGCGTTGTGCTAAAGAAAGCTCCCGGTGCATCATTTTGTGAAATGAAATATTGCTAAGGATCCTGTCGGTATAACTCTCAATCACCTTATATAACTTCTCCATCGGGGGGATGGGGTATTCATTGATGCTGATTAAAACTGCTTTGAAGGCGATGACCCTTTCATTCATGATCTCCAGAAAGACTCCTTCTTTAGATCCGAAATAATAGTTGATCATGGACATATTCGCACCGGCTTCTTTAGCGATCTGTCGGGTCGAGGTACCTTCATAGCCGAGTTCCGAAAACAGTTTCTCAGCTGCTGCTAAAATACTACTTCTCTTATCTGGCTTTTCCATTATTCTTTTTTGTTGGGCCAAAATTAATCAATCGATTGATTGGTTTATAGGAATATTTGTAGTCTGATTCTTAAATTACAAAGTGCTGACAAAGGCTGGAAGGTTGGATATTCGATTAAATGCTGGATTCTTCCATTTTTAAAATAAATCAATACCTTTGGGGCATAAGAATTTAAAGATGATTAAAGAAGATAACGTTAAGAGTTTTGACTGGGTTTATTATGTATTAGGCCTGTTTTTTGGTGGATTTACCGGAGCGGTAATCTCAGGAAGTTTTGGATGGACAATCTTAAGCGCAATTATTGGGTTTATCCTTTCTGCAGTTTTTGTAAGTAACATTACCAAAGGCCGTAAATACTAAACCGTTTTCATGAAGAGATTTAATCTGCTGCTGGTGATGGCACTGTTTGGCCTTGCTGCGCATGCACAAGAGGTCAAATTTCCTGCACTGGATACCAGCCCTGCTGATATTCTTTATTATCCGCTAAATGCCACTAAAGTAAAAAATGGCGAAGAACTACAGCCTCTAATTAAGGTTGCTTATTCGCGACCTTCTTTAAAAGGACGTACTATCTTCGGACAATTAGAGGTTTTTGGAAAGGTATGGCGGGTAGGGGCGAACGAAAATACAGAGATCAGGTTTTTTAAAAATGCTGTAATTGGCGGCAAAAAGATTTCAAAAGGTACTTATAGTTTATTTGCTATTCCTGAGAAAGACAGCTGGACAATGATCATCAATAAACAAACTGATCGCTGGGGTGCTTTTACCTATGATGAAAAGAAAGACGTTGTAAGGGTTAAAGTTCCTGTTAAAGCATTAGCAAAAACAGTGGAAGCCTTATCAATGACATTTACGCCGGCACCTGAAGGGGCAAACTTGATTATCGGATGGGAGAAAACTTCGGTTGAAGTTCCTGTAACGATCAAATAAGCGCTTTAAAATATACAAAAAGCCATTCCTTATCAACTGATATGGAATGGCTTTTTTATTATACTCTCTTTTTTCTGAGCAGCCCATCAAAATAAAGCAGGGCGATGCAGCTGTCTATAAATAAGAACAACTTGATAAATGAGGGGCTGATGTAACGCTCAAAATCAATGTTTAGGCTAACCTTGCCAATACTCAGGCTGCTTTCCGAAATGGCCGTTGCCACAATAGCCAGTAACGCGATGATGAAAAATCCTGCAATGCTAAAGACAATTCTTCGGTCTAGCCTCGTTTTTAAAGCTACCGGAGCCGGCTCTTTTTCAATGGCATCCATTACCCTATTGGTAAAGCCCATTGAGGGTTCATCCAAGCTAATTTCATTCATTTCCAAATGAATGGCCATGCAGCTTTCAAAGGTCTCGCTATAGAGCGGATCGGTAGCTATTTTAGCTCCAATCTCGGTTCTGTATGCGCTATCGCCATTACCATCAATATAATCCCATATTTGTTCTTCTATTGTTGTCATAACATTTCTTTAACTTCCTCTTTTAACAAATATTGTAATTTCTCTTTGAGTTTTATCCTCGCCCTGTGCAACTTTACCTTCACTTTGTTACTGTCCATAGACAGCGCCTGCGCAATTTCTTCGAGGCTTTGTTCAGCTTTATAAAACAGGATGATGATGGTTGCATCTTCGGGAGACAATTGATCAATGGCCATGTTCAGGTAGAAATGCGATGATTTCTTCTCTATGGTATCTTCATTGGCTGCTGCAATAAAGCTGGTTAAAGGCGTCCCCATTTCTTCATCATCCAGGGAAAAAGTGTCAGGTCTTTTCTTTCGCAAGGCTGTCATCGCACAATTGTAAGTTATCGTATAAAGCCAGGTCGTAAATTTGGAGCTCTGTTTAAAGGTCCCGAGCGACCGGTAAGCTTTTATAAAACAGTCTTGCGCAACTTCTTCTGCATCCTCGCGGTTTTTAGTGAAACGCAAAGCAAGGGTAAATACAAAACGCTGATGTCGTTTCATCAAAACAGCATAGGTAGAGCTATTGCCGCGAAGCACCGCTGTAATTAACTCCAGATCTGTTTCTTGTTCCTGCATCTGTATTTAAGACGCAGTGTTTAAGTTGCAGGTTACAGTGGTTTTAAAATATTTTATAAATGCAGGAAAAACTCTCCCTGGTGTAACCTGACTCAAAAATAGGTAGTCATAGTCTTCAATAACACGGTTCAACAAACAGAATATTAACCTTAAAATACAAGAACATGGAATATTTAGTCCCTATCACCCTTTTTATCGCCGGATTTGCAATGATTTTCGGTATCAGATACCTGATGAGTAAAGAACGTATGGCAATGATTGAACGCGGAATTAATCCTCGTGAAGGTCAGGCTGCCCCTAAACCATTTTTAAGCTTGAAAGCCGGACTTTTCTTAGTAGGCCTGGGTCTGGGATTACTGCTGGCGCTAATGGTCACTATACTTACCGGACTCTCAGAAGATCAGTCTGTAGCGGTTTACTTTGGCTGTATCCTTATTTTTGGCGGACTCGGTCTGATTATATCCTATACAATCGAGAAGAAGTGGCTAGATAAACAGGAAGAGCAGTTGAAAATCTAGTTAAAATCGCTGTCAACTCAATTTATTGGGCAACCATTATTTCCCTGTCCTTACCCTACTCTTAAATTATCAACCGGATAAGGTAAGGACAGGGAAAGGACAGAGAACTGATAGTGCTAGGATAGTTCAGCCTATTTGAGATTTTGCTGAGGCGGTTGAGATTTGATTCCCCTATCTTATACTAAATATCTTTCCTTTATCACCTGAATATGGTGTGTCAGGTGACCTGCAATGGTCAGGCGCAATCTTTCTACCGTGTTTGGCTTCTGTGAGGCCGTTCCACTGCGACTTAATTCTTCGGTGGTCAATGACCTGAAAAGATACATGTTTGCGGTTCTCAATGCACTGAATTCTTCAGAAAGACTCAACAGGCTACGATCAGAAAAATGTGCTGCGGCTACGTAAGCATCCTCCTCAAAACCAGGTAAAGGACTTTGCTCGCCGCGAGCTATTGCCGTTAAGCGGTACACTAAAATCCTTTCGGTATCTATGATATGGCCCACCACCTCTTTTATCGTCCATTTCCCGGGGGCATAGGCATAGTCGGCTTTAGCGGTTATGGCAGACAGGAACTCTGGAAACTCCGTCGCCTGCCGCTGTAAAACGACGATTGGATCGCCATTTACCAATGCTGGATAATCAGCATATTGCTTAGGTTGTTGGTGTTGGTTCATATTTTATCGTGCTTTTTAAGATAATCCTAAAGGTGGTTCCTTTACCTAGTTCCGAGTCTTTGACAAAAATTTGTCCGCTATGATAGTTTTCTACGATGCGTTTGGTTAAGGAAAGCCCCAGTCCCCATCCTCTTTTACGGGTAGTATAACCAGGCTGAAAAACAGTGTCAAATTTAGATCTTGGAATACCTTTTCCTGTATCGCTAATATCTATAAATACTTCTTCTTTAGCCAGGTTTTCGATAATGTTCACTGTAATTTTGCCCTCATTTTCAATGGCATTAGCGGCATTTTTAAGCAGATTTTCTGTCACCCAGTCAAATAAAGGGATGTTTAACAGCGCGCGCACCTGATCATCCCCGGTAATGGTAAAAACTACTTTATCGGAAGTCCGGAGTTGAAAATACTGGATGAAATTGCTCACCACCGTATACACGACATGGTCTTCGAGCACAGGCTTAGAGCCAATTTTGGAGAAACGGTCGGTAATCACCTCCAGCCTTTTGATGTCGTTCTCCATTTCGGCAATCAGTGGATCGTCTTCCGCATCAAAACGTGATTTCATCAGTTCTACCCAGGCCATCAATGACGATATTGGCGTGCCTAACTGGTGCGCAGTTTCTTTGGCCATACCCACCCAAACCTGATCTTGCTCAGATCTGCGGGCAGAACTAAATGCCACATAGGCGGTAAGCAGGAATAAAGCGATCACACCCAGTTGTATATATGGAAATAATCGCAACTGTGTCAAAATAGAGGAATCCTTATGATAGATATGCCAGATCTTGCCATCCAATCCAAAGATAGGTGTGGCAGGGTGCTGTTCTTTCATCTTGTGTAGCTCCCTTTCAAAATAGCCGGGGTCGTAGGTTTTTTTATCCTGTTTCTCTACGTCGTAATTGGTTTTGGTAGAGTCGAGTCCCTGGTAAGAATTGATTACACCGTCTCCATCGGTCATAATAACCGGCAGTTTAGTGTTTTTGATGATGGTTTCTATCAGGTCGGTAAAACGATCGTCATCATACATCACCAGCGACTGCTCAGTTACCTTCACATACAATTGAAACTGGACACGCTCTTCGCGCTCCATTTTTTTCACAAAGAAATCTGTGTAGAATACAGAGGCAGTACCAATTATAATTGCAAAAATGAGAAGGAAAAATTTCCAGCGGCGTTTTTTCTCGTAGGGGTTCATAGATTATTTATGCAAAATACAAAATAGCATTCAAAAAGACATCAATAGAACGGTAAGCGCTTAAAAAATATATCTTTGCAGTTCAGAATATGGAAAAGAAAGTTAGAGTAAGATTTGCCCCTAGTCCGACAGGTGGCTTGCATTTAGGCGGTGTACGCACGGCTTTATTCAATTATTTATTTGCCAAAAAACATAATGGCACGTTCATTTTACGTGTTGAAGATACCGACCAAACCCGTTTTGTTGAAGGTGCCGAGGAATATATAGTAGCCTGTTTAGCCTGGTGTGGTATGCACCCAGATGAAAGTCCTCAGCGGGGAGGTGAATATGCCCCATACCGTCAGAGTGAGCGTAAAGCGAGCTACAGACAGTATGCAGAGCAGTTAGTTGAGGCGGGAAAAGCATACTATGCTTTTGATACCCCGGAGGAGCTGAATGCCAAACGTACTGAGGTTTCTAATTTCCTTTATGGCCAGGCTACACGCATGGACATGAGAAACTCGCTGACACTTGCAGAAGAGGAAGTGAAATCGCTGCTTGAGCAGAACGTGCCGCATGTTGTACGTATAAAAATGCCCGAAGATGAGCATGTTTCTTTTGTGGATATGATCAGGGGACTGGTAAGCTTTGATACTAATCTTGTAGACGATAAAGTACTGCTGAAGGCTGATGGTATGCCTACATACCATCTGGCTGTTGTTGCAGACGACAGAGCGATGAAGATCAGCCATATATTCAGGGGAGAAGAATGGCTACCTTCGGCGCCGATTCATATCCTGTTATGGAGATATCTGGGCTGGGAAGATGAAATGCCGCAATGGGCGCATTTACCGCTGATCCTGAAACCTGATGGCAATGGAAAGTTGAGTAAACGTGATGGCGACCGTCTGGGTTTCCCTGTATATGCACAGAACTGGACTGATCCAAAAACGGGCGACCTGACTAAAGGTTTCAAAGAGCTTGGTTTTATGCCAGAAGCTTTTGTAAACCTTCTGGCGATGCTGGGCTGGAATGATGGTACTGATCAGGAGATTTTTACCATTCAGGAGCTTATTGATAAATTTTCTATCGATCGTATCAGTAAAGCCGGTGCAAAATTTGATTTTGAGAAGGCCAAATGGTACAATCACGAATGGATTAAAAATGCCGCAGCAACTGATTTGCTGGAGGTAGTGAAGCAAGAATTTGCCGCGAACGACGTAGGACTGCAGGATGACAACTTCACTTTGAGAGTTATTGACCTGATCAAAGACAGGTGTAACCTGCTTACTGATTTTATCCCTCAGACCAGCTATTTCTTTAATGCGCCGGTGGAATTTGACCTTGCGGCAGTAAAGGGAAAATGGAATGCGGAGAAAGCGGCCTTTTATACAGATTTTTCCAACAGTTTATCGGAAGGCATAACTGCAGCCGAGATGGAGGAAAAGTTCAAAGCTCTGGCGGCCGAAAAGGGCATAAAACCAGGCGAGCTGATGCTTCCCTTCCGTATCATGCTGGTTGGTGGTAAATTTGGCCCTGGGGTATTTGATATCGCGTTTTTACTGGGGACAGAAGAGACTAAAAAAAGAATTGCTTCAGCACTCGCTGCTTTCGAATAATAATTAAGAAATGCTTTAATCTTGGTATAACAATTGACACATAGAAATTCTTATACCAAGTTAAAGACATTTTATGAAATTTTTCGGTAAGGGTAGTGGCAATATCGAAGATGCCCGTGGAAGCTCTGGCGGTGGAAAGGTGATTGGCGGGGGAATTGGAATCCTCGTAGTACTTGTAGGAATGTTTTTTGGTACTGACCTCACCGGTCTGGTGTCACAGATGCCTGTAGGTAATTCTGAACAGACAGCCGTATCCAAGAGTGCACCTAAAGATGCCGAAGGTGAATTTGTTGACAAAGTTCTGGGATCTACTGATCAGGTATGGACAGCCCAGTTCGAACAAATGAACAGGACTTATGAAAAGCCCGTGTTAAGGTTATTTACAGATGGTTCGTCATCTGGCTGCGGTTACGCAAGTTCTGCTGTAGGCCCATTCTATTGCCCGGCAGATCATAAGGTTTACATAGATTTAGATTTTTACAGAGAATTAAGGGAACGTTTTGGTGTTAATGGCGACTTTGCGCAGGCCTATGTTATTGCCCATGAAGTGGGTCACCACGTACAGAACCTATTGGGCATATCTGATAAAATGCAGCGTGCACGTGGTTCTCTCAGTGAAAAAGAATATAACAAGCTTTCCGTAAAATTAGAATTACAGGCAGATTTTTTCGCCGGCTTATGGGCGCATAATGCACAGATGATGAAGGATATCGAATTGGATAAGGGTGATCTTGATGAGGCTTTGAATGCGGCCAGTGCCATTGGCGATGACAAGCTGCAGAAACAAGCACAGGGAGAGGTTGTTCCCGACGCCTTTACACATGGAACCTCGCAACAGCGGATGTTCTGGTTTAAAAAAGGATTTGATACGGGAGATATTAATCAGGGAGACACTTTTAAAAGTAGTGCACTTTAAGCAAACCTATGAGTGTAATATTGCTGTGTTTACGGTCTGATAAAAGATTTATTCTCGAAAGTTGTATAACTTTGGTCCATTCTATTACGATTTGATAGCAAATGGTAGTTACTATTTATTCATTAAAATGATCCTAATTGTAGACGATACCCCTGAGAACCTAATTTCACTAAAAAAGGTTCTCGAAAGACATAATTTTGAAGTTGATACGGCCTCTTCTGGTGAGGAAGCACTTAAAAAGGTTCTAAAGAATGAGTATGTACTGATTATTCTGGATGTACAGATGCCAGGAATGGACGGCTTTGAAGTCGCCGAAGCTATTTCTGGCTATAGCCGCGCTAAAGAAACAGCTATTATTTTCCTTTCTGCTGCCAATACCAGTCTAAATTTTATTACCAAAGGTTATTCTTCGGGCGGACTTGATTATATCACGAAGCCGGTAGACATGAATATCCTGTTGTTAAAAGTGCAGACTTTCTACAGGATTTATGAGCAAAGCCGGAAGCTGATAGAAATTCAGAACGCTTTACTGGAGGAAATAGAATTCAGAAAAAAGGCCGAGCGCAAGAAGGACGAGTTTATCAGTATTGCCAGCCATGAGCTAAAAACACCATTAACCAGTGTAAAGGGATATGTGCAGTTGCTGGAGCGCAGTGTAGATAAAGGCGATACGCCTACGGTAAAACGCCACCTTAAAAAAGCACAGCTGCAACTGGAAAAACTCAATGAACTCATAGCAGATCTGCTGGATATCTCAAAAATTGAGAGTGGCAAGCTAAAGTTCAATATGAAGTATTTCGACCTCAATAGACTCGTTGATAGTATTTTAGAGATCATCCACCAATCTAATCCAGACTTTAAGATTATTAGAGAAGGGTCGGTTTCCACAGAGATATTTGCCGACGAGATGCGGATAGAGCAGGTGATCGTTAACTTTTTAACCAACGCCATCAAATATGCTCCGGGAACCACAGAGGTTCATCTCCGCATAGCGGAAGTAGATGGTCGCGTGATCATTACAGTGAAAGACTTTGGCATTGGGATACATCCTGATCAGCAGAACAGTGTATTTGAGAAGTTTTTCAGGGTCGAAGAAACAGCGATACATTTCCAGGGATTGGGGATTGGATTGTATATTTCGGCAGAAATTATCAGAAGACACGGCGGAACAGTTGGTGTACAGAGTACCCTGGGTGAAGGCTCCGAATTTTATTTCAATATCCCGTTAGTTTCAGCTAACGAACTAGATTAAACATATATTTTTTATTATGCAGAAAACTTTAAAAAATAACCTTCGAGTTGGTCTCGGGCTATCTTTATTGCTGCTTTTTATCAGCTCTCTTGCTTCCTATATTAGTATTCATAACCTGGTTAAAAGCTCCGACATGGTGTCGCACAGCAATGTGGTGATGACTAATCTAGAAGATGTAATTTCGACCTTAAAAGATGCCGAAACCGGGCAACGAGGCTTTTTGCTAACTGGGAATGATATTTTTCTGGAACCCTATGACGGTGCCAAAGAAAAGGCGGTAGGGTTGCTTGATACCATTGAAAATCTTACGAAAGATAATCCGCAACAGCAGGAGAACGCTAAAAAGCTGCGTGAAATTATTGTAAGCCGGCTTACAGTTCTCGATAAAATAGTAAATGTCAAAAGAAACGGTGGCGTGGTGAGCATCGGCGACCTGCTAACGGGCAAAGAGTACATGGATAGTGCCAGGAAAGTAATTTTGTCCATGAAAGCTGACGAACAAAGCCTGCTGAATAAACGTACCTCTGACCAGAACAAACTAGCGGGATATACCCCGATGCTGATTATTCTGGCGGCGATTTTAGCCATCTTGATAACGGTGTTTTTCTACCGGAAAGTTTCTTCAGATTTCAACGTGAGGGTGCGGTTACAGCAGGCATTGCAGGATAAAAATGACGAGATAGACCATAGAATTGAAATTATCAAAGGTATCGCCCAGCAGATTTCGGATGGTGATTATAAAGTTAGGCTGGATGAGCAGACTAAAGATGGCCTGGGCAGTGTTGCCGGGTCGCTGAACGCGATGGCCCAGTCGCTAGAGTATTCATTCACCCTGCTGGCAGATAAAGAATGGCTGCAAAGTGGTATTGCTAACCTGAATGATAAAATGGTTGGCGAAAAGAGCGTAAGCACCATAACCAACGATATTCTTGAAAACCTTATTGAACATACTGATGCACAGGTAGCAGGATTTTACCTGCTTGAAGATGACCGTTCGCTACACCTGGCGGGAAGTTATGCGCTGGTGGCAGAGGGCACTACCCAGGTGTTAAAATCCGGGGAAGGCCTGGCGGGACAAGCCTTAAAATCTGGTAAACAAATTCTGCTGAATGATATTCCGGATGGAGAAATGACAATCAGTTATGCTGCGGGGGCTACTAAGCCCAGAAACATTGTCGCCATCCCGGTAATCCGCGACCGCATGGTCATCGGTATTATTGAGCTAGGTTCAATCAACATCTTTACGCCGCTACAGCTTGAGTTTTTCAATAGTGTTGCCAACAATATCGGTGTTGCCATCCATGTAGCGCAGAACCGTAAGAAATTGCAGGAGTTCCTGGAAGAAACACAGGCTCAGGCAGAAGAACTTCAGGCACAGCACAGTGAATTGGAGGGCCTGAATTCTGAACTGGAAGCACAGACACAGAAAATACAAACTTCTGAAGAAGAGCTGAGGGTACAGCAGGAAGAACTGCTGCAGAGCAATCAGGAACTGGAAGAAAGAACCACCCTACTGGAGGAAAAAAATCAGCTTATCCAAGAGCATAACCTGGAAATTCAACAAAAATCTGAACAGCTGGAACAGAGTACAAGGTATAAATCGGAGTTCCTTGCCAATATGTCGCATGAACTTAGAACGCCACTGAATTCTATACTGCTGCTCTCCAAGTTAATGTCTGATAATAAAGAGCTGGATCCTGAGTATATCGAATATGCTGAGGTGATCCAAAGTTCCGGCCAGGGATTATTAGGACTGATAGATGAGATTCTGGACCTTTCTAAAATTGAGGCCGGAAAAATGAAGCTTGAACTGGCGGAAATCAGACTGAAGGAAGTAGCCACGGATATGACCTCACTGTTTAACCCTATTGCTAAAAATAAAGGGCTGGAACTGATTGTAAATCTTGAAGAAGGCCTTCCTTCGGTACAAACAGACAAAATGAGGCTGGAGCAGATCCTGAAGAACTTGTTATCTAATGCGATGAAGTTTACAGCCAAAGGGAATATTACCCTGGCGATAAAAGCCAATCAACATGCTGAGATAGTAACCTTCAGTGTAACAGATACAGGAATAGGAATTCCGGAAGCTAAACAAGGATTGATCTTTGAGGCCTTCCAGCAGGCAGACGGTTCTACGAGAAGACAGTTTGGTGGTACTGGTTTAGGATTGTCTATCAGTCGTGAACTGGCAAGACTGCTGGGTGGCGAAATTAGCTTGTCGAGTCAGGAGAATTCGGGGAGTACCTTTACGCTCACTTTACCGTATGACGGCGTAGCGGTAACGCAAGCCGAAAAAGAAAGTGCCCTGGAACTGAGCAGTCAGCCGCTCTATGTTGAAAAGCCCGTTGTTCTGGAAGAACGGTTTACGGTAGATCATATTCCACAGGAGATTGATGACGACAGGGACAATATTGTTGCAGGAGATAAAGTGATCCTGATTATTGAAGATGATACCCCTTTTGCAAAAACATTGCTGGCGTTTACGCGTAAAAGGAATTATAAAGGTGTTGTTGCTGTACGTGGCGACCTGGGAATAGAGCTGGCTAATTATTACAAACCTTTAGCCATTCTGTTAGATATCCAGCTGCCTGTAAAAGACGGATGGCAGGTAATGGAAGAGCTGAAATCTAATCCGCTAACCAGACCCATTCCCGTGCACATTATGTCGTCGCTGGAGGTTAAAAAAGAAAGCCTGCTGAAAGGGGCGGTAGATTTCATCAATAAACCCGTTGCCCTGGAGCACATGCAGCAGATTTTCCAAAAGCTGGAATATGCTTTGAGCAGGCACCCTAAAAAGGTGCTCATCGTTGAAGAAAACCAGCAGCATGCCAAGGCACTCAGTTATTTCTTAAGCAATTACGAAATCCAGACAAGGGTGGTAAACAATGTGACTGAAAGTATAGATGCATTGCATGGGAAAGAAGTAGACTGTGTGATTTTGGATATGGGAGTTCCAGATCAGAATGCTTACCTGACACTGGAAACGATCAAAAAAAGCGAAGGGCTGGAGAACTTGCCGATTATCATTTTTACAGGTAAAAACCTGTCAATTGGTGAAGAGCGGAAGATTAAGCAGTATGCCGACTCTATTGTGGTTAAAACCGCTCATTCTTACCAGCGGATTCTTGATGAAGCAGCCTTGTTCCTGCATCTCGTGGAAGAAAAAAATGTAGACAAGACCAAAAAACTATCAGAGGGTGTAAACGGCCTCCATGATGTTTTACGAAACAAGACTGTGCTGATTGCAGACGATGATGTGAGGAATATTTTCTCACTTACCAAAGCGCTGGAGCAACATAATATGAAAGTTCTTGCTGCTACAGATGGAAAAGAAGCATTGCAGCTGCTTAAAGACAATCCAACTGTTGATGTAGTACTCATGGATATGATGATGCCACAGATGGACGGATATGAAAGCACAAAAGAGATCAGAAAAATAAATGCCTTCAAACATTTGCCGGTGCTTGCTGTTACAGCAAAGGCAATGATGGGCGACCGGGAAAAATGTATCGCTGCCGGTGCATCAGACTATATTTCTAAACCAGTTGATGTAGATCAGCTGATCTCTTTGTTACGTGTGTGGCTTTACGATAAAAATTAGAAAATTACACTGTTTTAATCCTTATGGAGAATAAGAAAAAAGTACTGATTATTGATGACGATAACAGGAATATCTTTGCTTTGACGGCTGTACTGAAGTCTAAAGGTTACCAATGCCTGTCGGCTATTGGAGGTGAAGAGGGATTGCAGCTGCTTGAGGAGCAGAAAGATATTGCCGTTGTGTTGATGGACATGATGATGCCCGGAATGGATGGCTACGAGGCCATGGCGAAGATGAGCACAGATCCCGAACTGAAGGATATTCCGGTGATTGCCGTTACGGCACAGGCGATGCTTGGTGATAAAGAGCGCTGCCTGAATGCAGGTGCGGTAGGATATGTTTCCAAACCAATTAATGTAGACAATTTAACAGAACTACTTTTAAAATATATATAGATGACGCTGGAATTACCTATGATTAGTGACGAGCAGGTAGAAATATTGCTATCTGATCTTCTTGAACTTTACGGTTATGATTTCACAGGTTATTCCAGGGCATCCATAAAAAGGAGGATTATCAGGTTATATTCGCTGGACAAAGCGGTAAGTTTTGCGGAGTTTCGCTACCGGATAAAAACTGATACTTTTTATTTTAAACGATTTGTAGAGCAGATTACGGTAAACGTGACGGAAATGTTTCGCGATCCGGGCTTTTTCAGAACACTAAGGGAGGTTGTGCTGCCTAAACTAGGTACCTATCCTTTTATCAGAATCTGGCTGGCGGGCTGTTCTACCGGCGAAGAAGCCTATTCCATTTCAATTATACTCAAAGAACTAAACCTGCTTCATAAATCATTGGTTTATGCTACTGACCTGAACCCGGTGGTACTGGAGAAAGCAGCACAGGGAATGTTTGCAATGAGTCAGATGAAGCAGTATTCAGAAAATTACATTGCTTCGGGAGGGATGAACGACTTCTCCAGCTATTATACGGCAAATTATTCATTGGCTAAATTCAATGAAGAGCTAAAAGCAAAACTGATATTTTCTACGCATAACCTGGTTTCTGACCGCTCATTTAATGAGTTTCAGCTGATCCTGTGCAGAAACGTATTGATCTACTTTGACCGCGACCTGCAGCATAAGGTGTTGCGTCTTTTTGATGACAGTCTGGAGGGCCTTGGCTATCTGGCCCTGGGATCAAAAGAAACGCTGGATTTTTCTCCTGTTACGCAAAACTATAAAAGAATTCCAAACGAAAAGATCTGGAGGAAGGTGGGCTGATGGGAAGTTGTGAGGCATTGATCATTGGCGGTTCTGCCGGAAGCCTGGATGTACTCTTGAAGGTATTGCCTGCGCTTCGTTACGACTTAAGTTTTCCCATTGTGATTGTTGTTCACCGGAAATATGGGACCGACTCGCTACTTCCTGAACTGTTAGCCGGCAAAACCAGGTTACACGTTAAGGAAGTGGACGAAAAAGAAAGGCTGGTGGCAGGAACCATATACATTGCACCTTCAGACTACCATACACTTGTAGAGCAGGACCGTACGTTTTCCCTCGATTATTCGGAGAAAATCAACTATTCCCGACCGGCAATAGACGTTACTTTCCAGACGGCAGCCGAGGTATACCAGAAAAAGTTAGTATGCCTATTGCTTTCAGGCTCCAATGCAGACGGTGTAAACGGCCTGAAAAGCGTTAAATCCTGGGGCGGGGTGGCAGCAATTCAGGATCCTTCAACTGCCCAGGTAGCCTATATGCCCGAGCAGGCTTCAATTCACGTTAAAATAGATCATTTTTTAGCCATTGAAGATATGGCAGAATTTATAAATTTGTTATCTTAAATATTTTATACCAAATGGCTGAACAAAAGAAAGTTTTTATTTTCGATGACAATACCGATATCCTTGAACTATGTACATTTATTTTGGAGGATGCCGGATACGAGATTAAAACTTCGTCTACTTCAAATAACATCATTGATCAAGTTTCCGGCTATATCCCGGACATTATTTTTATGGATAACTGGTTACCCGATGTGGGTGGAATTGAGGCCACCAGAGAGCTTAAAGCTCATGATACGCTAAAAACTATCCCGGTAATCTATTTTTCTGCAAATAATGATGTGATGTCATTGGCAGATCAGGCCGGTGCGGATGGTTATCTTTCAAAACCTTTCGATATTCAGGAACTTGAAAACATTATTTTGAAACACCTTCCGGCCTAAATCGGTTTAAATCTTAAAAAAAGGCCTGTTATGTATTAAAATAACAGGCCTTTTTTTATCAGATATTTTTAGTTTAGTTTACCCCAAGGATGTCTACGCCCTGCTCAAAAACAACATCTACAGGAATTCCTTTTTTACTCAGGCGGTCTAAATCTGATTGCAGTTCTGCACCGATCATCGCTTTTTGCTGCTGTACCTTTTCTACTGCAGCTTTATCACCATTACCCTGCAGGGTAAGGATAATTTTGCTAAGGCCGTTCATGGCTGATTCAAATTTCTGATAGTCTACCTGGTAGCTGCCATCAGCTGTTCTTATAAATGCGCCTTTTTCCTTGAAGAAATTGAAACACTGCATATTTGCCTGTCCGTGTGCATTTGCTGCGCCAAAGCGTACGGAACGCAGGATGCCGGCCATAAAGGTTGTGTAATAAGCTTTGATATCGCCTTTAAGCTCACCCTTTTTCAATAAACCGGTAACCATATATAAGCCAAGTACATCTGCCTTACCTTCTTCCAGCCAGCTATACTGTTCTTTCAGTGCCTCTTTTACAAAACCCTTGCCGGTTACAGTTTTCTTGATACCTAATCCGTGGGCTACCTCGTGGAACATTACATTGGCAAAAAAAGCATCAAAATTAATGTACTGCTGCTGGTCTTTCGCAATCAGCTCATTAGCCACGGGCACAAGAATCTTGTCAAATTTCGCCCTCATGGCGTTTTTTAACTGCGACCTGCGGGTTCCTTTTTTCTGCTGGATGAGCTCATCATTGGGTAGGTTAACAGCAATTGTTTTTGAACCTGCATTACAATCACCTGCATAATATACCACGTCGTAAGCGTTCAGTTCTGAGTCTGTTCCAGGTTTCTCGTTTTTGTATTTCTGAGGCACCGGAAGTCCTTTTTGCAACGCAGGCAGCATTGTTACGTATTTTGCTAAACGTTTGCTCCATTCTTTGTCTTTGATCAGCACATAGGCTTCATAGGAGCTGCGGGCATTAAACATCTTGTCCTCATAGTTCTCTATTGGCCCCAAAATGATGTCCAGCGTGTTAGTTTTCATATCCAGCCAGGCATAGTCGCTCGGGCCATAATTGTCGGTCACCAAAGCATCAGCCCTTAAATTCAGGTATTTTTTGAAGCCTTCATCTTCTGCGATCAGCGCTGCCTGTTTAAGCAGGGAAGATGCTTTCTGCAATTCTGAGGCATATAATACGTGGTAAGGAACGGAAGTTAATACACCGGCAGAGTCTTTTTGAATGACGGTATAGGGGTTAAACTTATCTTTAAGGTCAGACTTTTCCAGCTCTGCTTTAGTAAGTCCGGCCGGGTAAAATGCCGCGCCATCTGGCCTTGGCCCAATACCATTAATAAAAGGTTTATCATCGTTCAGCCTGTCCCAGGGGCCATAGTTGATCTTAACAAAGGCTTTGGCTTTTTCGTCTTTCAGCGCTGCCAGCAGGCTATCGCGCTGCGGGTAGGTTTGCCTCCAGAATAGTTCGTCCATAATTTGTGCTGCCTGTATTAACAAAGGAAGCACTTTGCGCTGGCTCACTGTAAGTGCGTTGAGGTTGGTGGTAAGTTTTACTGGCTCATAGATTTTAATTCTGCTGTCCACATAACCCTGCAGCGTATCTTTAACAATAACGGTTTTACCCGGTTTAGTCTGTTTGGTAGTTGATGTATTTGTGCAGGCTCCTATACCTGCAATTATGGAGCATCCGGCAATAAATAATGATGCTTTATTCGCTTTGATCATTGGTAGTTTTTTTGAACGCAACTAAATTAGGAAAAATTATAGGGCATGCATAAAAATTAGCCGTTTCGGGAGCATTTATGTAAATATTTGTAATTTCACCCACACAAATTACCTAGCTATGAAACAACATTCCCTGAGAAAAAGCAGCATGCTGCTCGGCATCTCTGTGCTTTTCCTTTCTGCCTGTTCTACCAATAAATACGCAGCCACCAATAAAATCTATAAAGACCAGGCCAAAACCTTTGGTAATATTCTGGAGCAAATACCGCCCATTGGGCAGCAGGTAGACTCTGTCCCGGTTACGGAGCAGTCTTTTATCGGATCGGTAAATTTCGGAATCAGGAAGCCCAACTTTATTATCATCCACCATACGGCACAAAAATCTACAGACCAAACGATAAAAACCTTTACCCTGGCCAGCACGCAAACCAGTGCACATTACGTCATTGGCAGGGATGGGAAAATTATTCAGATGGTGAACGATTACCTGCGGGCAAACCATGCTGGTGTGGCCAGATGGGGAAATGAAACAGATCTTAATTCCTGCTCGCTGGGTATTGAATTGGACAACAATGGCGACGAGCCTTATTCTGACGGGCAGATCAATAGCCTGATTGCCCTTTTAAACACCCTGAAGAAAAGGTATAATATCCCGGTTCAGAACATCATTGGGCACTCTGATATCGCACCGAGAAGAAAGATAGATCCAAATAAATTTCCATGGAAAAAACTGGCAGAGTCTGGTTCTGGATTATGGTACGATGCGGTGCTGCAGATTCCGCCACGTGAGTTTGATTCAAAATTAGCACTGCGGCTGATTGGTTATGATGTGAGCAACCTGCCGGCCGCTATTATCGCTTTTAAACGCCATTTTGTACAAACAGATATTACTCCGGTGTTGACACAAGCAGATTTGATGATCTTGTTCAATCTTTACAAAAAGTACATATAAAGGTCTTGCCGGCTATACATGCTGGCAGGATAAATAAATGCAGGTGCATTACAAATAGGCATTACATAAAAAAGCCCAGGGATGCCAGCTAAAAATCTCCTTTTTAGGGGAATTTGTAGCTGGCATCCCTAAGCTTATTACAATCTGCTTAGCGATTGGTTATTATTTTTTTGCTTTCGCCCAGGCATCTTTCAGTCCAACAGTCTGATTGAAAACCAGGTTTTCGGCTGTCGAATCTTTGTCGAGGCAATAATATCCCTTACGAATAAACTGGTAACGTGAATCCAGGTCGGCATTTGCCAGGTAGGGCTCAATATAAACCTGCTTAAGTACTTTCATGCTGTCAGGATTCAGGTAATCTTTAAAGTCGCCTTCTTCACTGTCAGGAGATTCTACAGAGAATAACCTGTCGTAAACCCTTATTTCTGCAGTTTTCGCATGTGCTGTGCTCACCCAGTGGATGGTTCCTTTTACATGGATCTCGCTGGTATCTTCGCCACTTTTTGATTCTGGGATATAGGTACAGTGAATTTCTGTGACGTTGCCATCAGCGTCCTTCACAAAGTCTTCGCACTTTACAATATAAGCATGTTTTAACCTCACCATGGCACCCGGAGCAAGTCTGAACCATTTTTTTGCAGGTTCTTCCATAAAATCTTCGCGTTCAATCCAAAGCTCATTGCTAAAAGGAATCTCTCTTGAGCCGCCTTTGTCTTCTGCTTCAGGGTTGTTTTCGCCGATCAGGATTTCACTTTTTCCTTCGGGATAATTAGTGATTACCAGTTTGATTGGATCCAATACCGCCATTACGCGGTTAGCTGTTTTATTAAGGTGCTCACGAACGCAAAACTCCAGCAGGCTAAGCTCAATCAGGTTTTCTCTTTTTGCAATACCAATGCGCTCACAGAATTCACGGATGCTTTCTGGTGTATAACCTCTTCTTCTCAATCCGCTGATGGTAGGCATGCGCGGATCATTCCAGCCATTTACTACGCCCTCGTTTACCAGTTGAAGCAACTTACGCTTGCTCATCACCGTATAGGTAAGGTTTAGTCGAGCAAATTCATATTGGTGCGATGGAAAGATATTTAGCTGCGCGATGAACCAGTCGTACAATTCGCGGTGGGAAACATATTCCAGTGTGCAAATCGAGTGCGTGATTTCCTCAATACTGTCGCTCTGCCCATGGGCAAAGTCGTACATCGGGTAAATACACCATTTGTTGCCGGTACGGTGATGTTCTGCATGTTTAATGCGATAAATAATCGGGTCGCGCATCAGCATATTCGGACTTGCCATATCGATTTTGGCCCTCAATATACATGCACCGTCCTCAAATTCACCGGCCTTCATTCTGGCAAACAGGTCCAGGTTTTCTTCTTTTGTGCGGCTGCGGTAGGCGCTGTCTGATCCCGGTTCTGTAGGCGTTCCCTTCAGGGCGGCAATTTCATCGGCAGTGCTGTGATCTACATAAGCCAGGCCTTTTTCAATCAGTGTAACTGCAAAATTATATAAGGCATCAAAATAATCTGATGTATACAATTCATTTTTCCACTCAAAGCCAAGCCATTTAATGTCTTCCTGCTGGCTGTCTACATATTCGGTTTTTTCTGTTACCGGATTGGTATCATCAAACCTTAGATTGGTATAACCGCCATATTTCTTGGTCAGTCCAAAGTTTAAACAAATTGCCTTTGCATGACCGATGTGTAAGTATCCGTTAGGCTCAGGGGGAAAACGGGTAACTAAAGTCTTGTATTTTCCGCTATTTAAATCGTTTTCAATGATCTCTTCAATAAAGTTCAATGATCTTTCCTCACTCATAAAAACTGTAAATTTGTGGCCAAAGTTAATATAAAAGCGCTAATTTACTTACTTTTACGATAGACTATCGGCATTAAATATGAGCAAAACTTTAAATAGGCCAATCCGCGTTTTGATTGCCAAGGTTGGCCTGGACGGGCACGACAGGGGGGCAAAAGTTATTGCTACCTCACTGCGTGATGCTGGTATGGAAGTGATTTATACGGGTTTACGCCAGACACCGGAGATGGTGGTAAATACCGCACTTCAGGAAGACGTGGATGCGATAGGGGTTTCTATCCTTTCAGGGGCACATATGACGGTTTTTCCAAAGATCATGGAGCTGATGAAGCAGAAGCAGGTGACGGATATCTTGCTCACCGGAGGAGGCATTATTCCGGGGAAGGACATGCAGACACTCAAAACAATGGGTGTGGGCGAGTTGTTTGCTCCAGGGACAAGCATGGAAACTATTGTTAACTATATCCGAAGCTGGACAATTGAAAACAGAAACTTTTAGACATCATGAACTATCAAAATATACTATCAGAAATAAGAGACAACATACTTTACCTTACCATTAACCGTGAGCAGAAACTCAACGCGCTCAACAAACAGACACTCACTGAACTGGCCGATGTAACTGCTTTTGCAATTAGCAGCAAGGAGGTAAGGGGCATATTGTTGACTGGCGCCGGTGAAAAAGCTTTTGTTGCGGGTGCTGATATTTCTGAATTTGCGTCCTATTCCAGGGAACAGGGAGAGGCCCTTGCCCGAAATGGCCATGCGACAGTTTTTGATGCCATTGCAAATTCGCCGAAACCATTTGTAGCAGCGATCAATGGTTTTGCGCTGGGCGGAGGCCTGGAGCTGGCGATGGCCTGCCACATTAGGGTTGCCGCAGAACACGCTAAATTAGGACTTCCGGAAGTTACCTTAGGGCTGATTCCCGGTTATGGCGGTACCCAGCGTTTAACACAGCTGGTAGGCAGGGGAAGGGCATTGGAGATGATTACTACTGCTGATATGATTACTGCAGCACAGGCCGAAAAAATTGGCCTGGTGAATCATGTGGTACCAGGCACTGAATTATTAGCAAAAGCAGAAGAAATTTTGGCCAAGATCAAGAAGCGTGCACCGCTTGCAATAGCATCTGCAATAAGAGCCGTAAACGCCGGACTCGCAGATAGCACCACTGGCTTCGAAACAGAAATTGATGAATTTGGCAAATGTTTTGGTACGGCAGATTTTAAAGAAGGTGTATCAGCTTTTCTGGAGAAGCGTGCAGCGACTTTTAAAGGCCAGTAGCGATAATTGACATTTTACAGACAAGAATAGGCGGGAATTTTGACTTAAAAGTGTAGAAAATATTTCCCATAGAAAAATAATTCTTTATATTTATCCTCGAATTATTTGTAATTTGTTGGTGAATATGAAAAGAATACTAATAGTAGACGACGAGGTCAACATAGGGTTATTATTGTCAAAATTCTTAACGAGGAATGGATTTACTGTGGACACCGCTACCAGTGGTTTGTCTGCACAGGAATATTTAAGTAAAGAACCTTACGATCTTGTATTGTGTGATTACAGACTGGAAGATACAGATGGTAAGGAAATGCTTATAAAAATTAAAGAAGCTTATCCTCAGACAGGTGTAATTATTATTACTGGTTATTCAGATATAAAACTTGCTGTTGAACTCATCAAATTGGGTGCATACGACTACATTACGAAGCCGCTATACCCGGATGAGATTTTAAATACGATAAACAAAGCAATAGAAACTCAGATTGCACTCAACGACTCCAACATAGAGGGCGCAAAGGCAGAGCAGCAAAAAGCTAAGCCAGCTAAAACAGCATACAATCAGGTGGAAAATTTTGTGGCCGGACAAAGTCAGGCTTCAAAAGAGTTATTGAAACAGATCCAGCTGGTGGCACCTACATCTTACAGCGTTATCCTTACCGGAGAGAGTGGTACCGGAAAAGAATCTGTGGCCAAAGCCATCCACCTGAACAGTCCGAGAAAAGATAATCCTTTTGTAGCAATGGATTGTGGGTCGCTAACTAAAGAATTGGCGGGCAGTGAGTTTTTTGGTCATGAAAAAGGCTCATTTACCGGTGCGTTGAATACCAAAATTGGTCATTTTGAAATGGCTAACGGCGGAACGCTGTTTTTGGATGAAGTGGGCAATCTTTCCTATGAAATCCAGGCGGCACTATTGAGGACCGTTCAGGAAAGAAAAATCAAAAGAATTGGTAGTACCAAAGAGATAGACCTTGATGTACGCATTATTGTGGCCACCAACGAAAACCTGGGCAGCGCCATACAGAAAGGCCGTTTCAGGGAAGATCTTTACCACCGCTTTAACGAGTTTGCTATAAACCTGCCTCCCTTGAGCCAGCGCGGCAAAGACATCATGATATTTGCGAAAACCTTTCTTGATTTTGCGAACGATGAACTGGGCAGAAACGTTCTGGGATTTAGCAAGGATGTGGAAGAGTGTTTCCTTACCTACAACTGGCCGGGTAATGTACGTGAGCTTAAAAACGTGGTAAGAAGAGCTACTTTGCTGACAGAATCTGATGAAATTCAGCTGAAAGCATTGCCACTGGAAATTTCAACCGATGCTAAGGTAACGGCGATAGAAAATACCATCCATCGTACGCATGAGAAATCAAGAGATTTAAAAAATGCCGCTTCGGAGGCAGAATATGAGGCTATCTTAAAGGTTTTACGCGAAGTAAACTTCAATAAAACCAAAGCGGCTAAAATTCTGAATATCGATAGAAAAACACTTTACAATAAAATGAAAGCCATCAACCTCGATACCTAATTTGTAGGTATGATGTGCTTTTTTAATGAGGCCTCCGAGCCTAGTGTAGCGGAGGCCTCATTACCCATAGACGATGCCATGGTGCTGATCGTCCGCTCCTCCTGTAATATTTATCCTGCTTATCAGAATATAACGTACCATTGCCACGGTTTCGGAAAGATTGGAAAGAATTAAAACAATTTTTGAAGCTAAGGAGTTATGATATTAATAATAAAATTACAGGATCTTTTTGATACAAAATCAATTATTAAACATAAAAATAAAGTCATGAACGATAACTCAAAAGTACTAATAGGACTATTAACTGGTTTAGCTGCAGGTGCGGCATTGGGATTATTATTTGCTCCTGAAAAAGGCAGTGAAACACGTGACAGGCTTAACCAATCGCTTAAAGACCTTGGAGAAACGATCAAAGACAGAGCTGCTGACGAGATCAATGCCCTGGCAAACTTAAAAGACAAAGTGGTAAGCTCTGTAAAAAGCAAATTGAACGATGCTGAAGAAGAGTTTGTTGATGATATCGAGCACGCCTAATCAACATCCGGCAGCTTAAAAATAAATACCAAACTCCTATAGAATAAAACTACCAATGGAAGAAAAGAAAGAAAAAGGCTTTGAGGATATACTCTCTGAAGCAAAGGTCTACTTGGACACACGTGTAGAGTATACCCGTCTGTTTCTTGTAAAAAGGGCCTCTAAAATGTTTGCCGATTTATTAACGACAGCTATCGTGGCTATTTGTTTTATATTGGCTTTTATCTTGGGTACGGTAACCCTGGCCTTGTTCTTATCTGATATTTTCCATAGTTATACCGCAGGTTTTGGAAGTGTTGCGCTGATTTATCTTGTTCTGGCGCTGATTGTTTTTCTAACTAAAGACAATTTTATTGAGAAGGCCATTGTAAACTTCACAATCAAAAAGTATTTTAAAAAATTAGAGGAGGACGAGGACGATGAAAACCAGGCATAACATAAATAACCTGCAAGAGTTAAATGCAAAGCTGCTTAGTCTCAAGGTAGACTATAAAACTCAGGAAGTAATGATTAAAGCTGATGCACAGCATTATCTGCAACAGTTTACACCAGCAAATCTGCTTAAAAAATACGCTACGCCATCAAACCTTTTTAAGGCAGATGACAAGCTGAATATCAGCAGTAAACTGATGTCAATGTTATTACCTATTCTGATGAACAGTACCTTGTTTAGGGGCTCTGGCTTTATTACTAAAACTATAGTAGGGCTTGCAACGAGTAAAGTGGGTAAATCACTTGATGCGGAACATTTAACAGGTATTTTTAATTCTGTTAAAGGTTTTTTCACTTCTAAGAATAAAAAAGTAAAAGACCCGGCGTTCCTGGACTATGGGATACCGCCAGACAGCGAAACGTATTAAATAAAAAAGGAAGCCCTGGGGCTTCCTTTTTGTTATAAACTGGTTTTAATTCTCAGTTCTTTTAGCTGTTTGTCGTCTATAGTTGACGGACTATCGATCATTACATCCCTGCCCGAGTTGTTTTTAGGGAAAGCAATTACATCGCGGATACTGTCCAGTCCGGCGAAGATAGAACATAACCTGTCGAAGCCAAACGCGATACCACCATGTGGAGGGGCACCAAATTCAAATGCATCCATCAGGAAGCCAAATTGTTTTTGTGCTTCTTCTGCTGAAAAACCCAGGTGTTTAAACATCAGGGCCTGTAGCGTTCTGTCGTGGATACGGATAGAACCGCCACCAATTTCAGTTCCGTTAACCACCATATCATATGCATTAGCCCTTACTTCACCTGGATTGGTATCCAGCATGGCTATGTCTTCTGGTTTTGGTGAGGTAAACGGATGGTGCATCGCATGGTAACGTTCAGACTCTTCATCCCACTCCAATAGTGGAAAATCTAGTACCCATAGTGCGCTGAATACATTTTTATCACGCAGGCCTAGTCTTGTTCCCATTTCGAGACGTAACTCGCTCAGTTGCTTTCTAACCTTGTCTTTGGTTCCTGCCATAATCAGCATCAGATCGCCTGGTTTCGTAGCTAGCGCCTCCGACCATTTTTTAAGGTCTTCTTCACCATAAAACTTATCTACAGATGATTTGATAGACCCATCTTCATTATGTCTGGCGTAAATAAGGCCTGTAGCGCCAATCTGCGGACGTTTGATGAATTCAGTTAACTCATCAACCTGCTTACGGGTATAATGTGCACATCCGGCTGCGTTAATTCCTATAATCAATTCAGCCTGTTCAAATACAGGAAAGTCTTTTCCTTTGGCAACGTCATTCAGCTCCACGAAACGCATCTCGAAGCGTGTATCCGGTTTATCAGATCCATACCAGCGCATAGCATCGGCATACTGCATTCTCGGTACTTCAGGAAGATCAAAATCTTTTACTTCTTTAAATAAAGTACGGATCAGCCCTTCAAAGGTATTGAGGATATCTTCCTGCTCGATGAATGACATCTCGCAGTCGATCTGCGTAAATTCTGGCTGCCTGTCTGCACGAAGGTCTTCGTCCCTGAAACACTTCACAATCTGGAAGTAGCGGTCAAAGCCAGAAACCATCAGTAACTGCTTGAAGGTTTGTGGCGACTGTGGCAGGGCGTAAAACTCACCTGAGTTCATACGGCTAGGTACCACAAAATCCCGTGCACCTTCTGGCGTGGATTTGATCAGTACTGGTGTTTCTACCTCTATAAAGTCCAGCGCATCCAGGTATCTGCGAACAGATTGAGCCATTCTGTGACGTAAGACCATGTTATTTCTAACAGGATTTCTTCTCAGGTCAAGATAGCGGTATTTCATTCTCAGGTCGTCTCCACCATCTGTTTCATCATCGATGAGAAATGGAGGGATCTTTGAAGCGTTCAATATTTCAAGTGCCGTGATTTTAATTTCGACTTCTCCAGTTGCTATTTTAAGGTTCTTATTGGAACGTTCAACAACCAGTCCGCTTGCTTTGATTACAAACTCACGACCAAGGGTGCGAGCAGTTTCACAAAGTTCACGGTTATCATCCATATTAAAAACCAATTGGGTGATGCCATAGCGATCACGAATGTCGATAAAAGTCATTCCTCCCAAGTCTCTGGATTTCTGTACCCAACCGCACAGAATTACGTTTTCGCCTAAATTTTCTATAGTCAGCGCTCCGCAAGTTGTTGTTCTTAACATTTTTTCAATCGGATTAAGCCGCAAAAATATTCATTTTGAGCCACATATTTTAATCGTTGTTGATTTAGCATCTTATATTCAAAAGTTTTTTCCTTTTTGTGCAACAGTAAGAAAATAAAGGTGTCTCTTGTATTGAATACGAAAACATTGGAAGCAGTATATATCGATAAAAATATTGAACTGGTTAACGGCTGCCGCAAGGGAGACCGGGAAGCACAATTTGCCCTATACAAACTGTATGAGAAGGCGATGTATAGTGCCGCACTGCGCATTCTGAACCATGAAGGCGAAGCAGAAGATGTTTTGCAGGAAGCTTTTCTGGAGGCTTTTACACGAATTGGTGATTTTAGGGGCGATACTACTTTTGGTTTATGGCTAAAGCAGATCATCATTCATAAATCGATCAACAGCCTGCGGAAAAGAAAGGCTGAAATTGTAAGTCTTGACGGTGTAGATGTTGCTGAAGAAGTGCTGAGTGATGAAAGGGCTATGGAATGGAAAGTTGAAGGTATTAAAGCGGCAATGAAAGAGCTGCCGGATGGATACAGGGTGGTGCTGACGCTTTATCTGTTTGAAGGCTATGATCATGAAGAGATTTCACATATCCTGAAGATCTCTGAGGCAACTTCCCGGACACAGCTGATGCGGGCTAAGCTGAAATTAAAGAATATGTTAGAAAAGAAAGGAGCAAGAGATGAGTACAGAAATTGAGGATTTTATTAAAGCAAACAAAAAGGATTTTGATACAGACAGGCCTAAGGCAGATATGTGGGCAAAGATTGAGGAGGTGCTGGATAAAGAGGATAAAAAAAAGAAGGTTAACCTGCTGATGTGGATAGGCATAGCCGCTTCGGTAATAGTGCTGATGAGCATAACATTGCTTTACATTTCGCCATTGAAAAAGGAGCGGGTAAATCTGGCCGATGTGAACCCTGCCTATGCCAAGAAACAACTGCGTTTCGCGAGTTTGATTGAGGAGAAAAGGGATAGCCTGGAGGTTTTTGCAGCCTCGGATCCAGAGTTATATAAAAAATTTAACGGAGATCTCTCACAGTTAAACAGGGCTTATGAGGACTTGAAGAAAACGCTGCCCTCGAGTCCAAATCAGCAGCTGGTGGTAAAGGCGATGGTTAAAAACCTGGAGATACAGTTGCAACTGCTCAACCAGCAATTGTCGATTATCAGCGAAGTAAGTGCGTATAAAAAGGAGAATAGTATATGAAAAAATTAATGTTATGCTGTGCAGCGCTTTGCTTTATTAGCGGTGCTTTTGCCCAGCAGCTTCCCTCAGAGGATAAAACGGGTACAAGTATCAACTATAATACCGATGTTCAGCAGAATGATGATTCGGGGAGGACTAAAAGCATCAGCAAAACATTTGCGGCAGACCCGGCCGATAAAATTACGCTGAGCAATCAGTTTGGCAGCATGCAGCTGAAGGTGTGGGACAAAAGGGAGGTGAAGATTGACATCACTATCACTGCTTTTAGCAGTAACGACAAAGGGGCAGAGCAGCTGATGCAGCAAGTAAGAATTGATGCTCAAAAAAGTGGTGATGTGATCTCCTGCAAAACAGTTATAGACCAGGATGGCCAGCAGTTCTTCAGGAGTAAAAGCAAAAGAAGGGAAGTGAAAGTAAACTACGTGGTGTACCTGCCCGCAGCAAATTCGCTGACGCTTTCGCAGCAGTTTGGCAATGTCACGATGGGTGATTTCTCTGGTCCGCTGTCCGCTAAAGTTCAATACGGTGATTTTAACGCCGGGAATCTGTCTGATGATAACAATTACATCAATGTTCAGTATGGTAAAACGACTATTGCAGGCTTAAATAAAGGGGTAATCAAACAGCAATATGGCTCTGGGCTAAACATTGGGAACAGTGGCGACCTTGATCTCAATGCGCAATATGCCAACGTAAACATCAATACCATTCGGGGGAATGCCAAAATTAAACAGCAATATGGCTCCGGGCTTACTATAGGCTCCGTGGATAATCTTGAGCTTGACGTGCAATATGCAAATGTGGTGGTGAAAAATATAAAAGGCAACGCAACGGTTAAACAGCAATATAATGGACTGGAGATAGGTTCAGTAGGAAAACTGAGCCTTAAATCGCAGTACGCAAATGTTGCGATCGGGACCTTAAGAGGAGACGGCAATATCAGAACAAGTTATAATAACCTGGGGGTATCTTCGGTAACGAGCGGTTGCAAAAACCTGGATATTGATGCAGATTATGTAAGTATCAACCTCGGTTTTGCTGCCGGCTACAACGCTGACTTTACACTGGAAAAGAGCTATGGGGGCTTCAAATATGGTGATAATGTAAAAGCTAGCCTGGCAGGGGATAATAACTCGTCGACTAAAAACTATTCGGGTAAGATTGGCGGCGGCGGTGCTGCGTCTCTCCGTATCAAATCTGACTATGGATCGGTGAGTTTCAAGTAGGATAAGTTATAATTTGGAGATTTGTTTGAGGGATTCAAATACTAAAGGTATTTTTGAGCCCCCAAACAAATTTTTAATTTTCAGCAAATTATGATCACTTTCTTTGAAGCCTCACTGGCAGAACTTTCTATCCATAGAATAGGCAATAAAGCACAGGATGAGTTTTATGTATTGTCGGAGGCTTCAATGCAAATTCAGGACCAGCTGCTTAAAAACCTGCTGATACAGTATTTCCTGAGTCCTTATGAGAAGGTAAATGAGATTTTCAGGTTTACGCACCCTAATGACGACCTGAACTTAAATGAAGTTTATCATTTTATTGATCAGGTTTTTGCAGACGGCGGTAAGTTTCATGAGAATTCAGAGCAGCTGGCGAAATATCTTTATGAAATATCCAGTCATCCAAAAATCAAAGCAGGAGAGCTCTATGTAGCCTATTTTGAGAATGTACAGATTGAAGGTGAATTGCACGATGCGATAGGGATCTTTAAATCAGAAACCAAAGAAACATACTTAAAAGTGTCTCCTGAGCAGGCTGGCTTTAAACTGAGCTATGAAGAGGATGCGATCAATATCAATAAACTGGATAAAGGCTGCCTGATTTTTAATACCGAAAAGGAAGAAGGATTTAAAGTAGCCGTTATCGATCAGACCAACCGTAGCGCAGAGGCAGTTTACTGGAAAGATGAGTTTTTAAAGCTTAAAGTCAGGAACGATAACTACAATCAGACCCAAAACGTGCTGGGCGTATATAAGAATTTTGTAACGGAGAAGCTGGACCAGGATTATGATATCAGTAAAGCGGATAAAATAGACTTGCTGAACAAATCGATGAAGTATTTCAAAGAGAAAGAAAGCTTTGATATCGATGAGTTCTCTAACGAAGTAATTGGCAACAAAGACGGTATTGAATCTTTTAAAAACTACAAGAAAAGTTACGAAGAGGAGTTCGATACCCCGATTGCAGATAGCTTTGACATCTCAGGTGCGGCGGTGAAAAAGCAGGCCAAGGCCTTCAAAAGCGTATTAAAGCTGGATAAAAACTTCCATATTTATATTCATGGTGATAAGGAGCTCATCGAAAAGGGCTTTGACGATGATAAATCCATGAATTACTACAAGGTTTATTTCAGGGACGAGGAATAGAGGCTAAAGCACATATTCCCCGTTAATTGGTTTCACTGGCTTTGGTATTTTTTCTGCGTGGATCATCTGAAGCAGATTGATTTCTATGGTCCGGCTGATTTGGTTGAGTGGTATTGCCGTTGAGCTGTTTTCAAAAGGATCCACGAGACTCATTCCGTTGATTTGTGTAGACACAAATACAAACCCTACCAGCCATCCGATAAAGATTGACCATAAACCCACGGGCTGGCTGATTACCAGTGTCAGCGAAACCACAAACAGCCAGATAAATACCTTGGTGAAATAATTATAGGTGGTAGGGAATACGGTGTTTTTTATCCGTTCTGCCATGCCCATCTCGTCGGAAAACTTAACCAGCAACTGGTTCATTTCCATGAAACGGAAGCCGTCAATCATCCCTTTTTCCCTCAGTTCCTGTATATCTCGTGCTTGAAGGGATAGAATGGCATTGTGAATGTTGGTATGTGTTTTAATTTCTTCAATATCCTTTTGCTGTAGGTATTGATGGTAGTTCTCGTCTACTGCACTTCTAAGATTAGCTTTTAAAGCATAAACAAAAGCAATATGGCGACGTACCATTTTGTCTTTTATGACTTTTACCTCCGGATCGCTGAGATCTTGCGGAGAGATATAGCTGGTGACAGACCTGGCCCATGACCTTGAGTCGTTTACCAGTGCTCCCCATACTTTACGGGCTTCCCACCAGCGGTCGTAAGCCTGGTTATTGTTAAAACCTATAAAAAAGGCAATAGCAGTACCCAGTACCGTTGGAATAATGGTAGGGATTTCAAAATGGTGTTTGATTAGAAATTCTCTGAGAAAGTAGGCGGCTGTACATGAAATGATCATAATGATATCGATCTTCCATGTATTCTTAAGGATGCGGCTTAAAGGTATATTTTGTATAACGAGCATTTGTAAACTAGGTTGTGTATGAACTAATTTACAAATAAACCCGTAATTTGTTTGTTATTTAAGCTGTCTTTCGTGTTAGAGCACCCGAACTAAAAGCCCTTTCAGATATTCTCCTTCGGGAAAAGAAATTCTTACCGGATGATCTTCCGGCTGGTGAAATTGTTTGATGATTTGCACTTCTTTACCTGCGTCTAAAGCGGCCCAGGCAATAATCTGCTTAAAGGTTTCAAGGTCTACCGCACCTGAGCAGGAGTAAGTTGCAAGAATGCCACCCGGGTTAAGCAGCAACATGCCTAATCTATTCAAGTCTTTGTAAGCTCTTGCTGCACGGTCCAGGGCAGAACGGGAAGGGGCATATTTAGGGGGATCAAGTACAATGATATCAAATGTTTTGCCTTCTTCCTTAAAAGCGCGGAGCTGCTTGTTAACGTCAGACTGTATACTATTCTGCCGATTGGCATCAAAGCCGTTCAATCCCAGGTTATGCTGTAGCGTTTCGATGGCTAGTCCTGAGCTGTCTACACTTGTCACATGTTTTGCCCCATATTTTAAGCTGTTAAGGGTAAACCCTCCGCTATAACAAAAGCAGTCTAATACCTCTTTGTCTTTGGTGTAGGCGGCAAGAATCTCTCTGTTGTCTCGCTGATCGCAATAAAAGCCTGATTTTTGTCCATCTGCGATGTTGATATGATAGCGCAGGCCATTTTCAGTTACTTCGATAAACTCTGGAGGTGTTTCTCCCCATAACAGTCCCTGTGAAGCTTCCATGTTCTCATGTGTACGCGCGGTTGCGTCACTCTTATCGAATATACCTTTTGGATTCAGCTCTGCGCGTAAGATATCAATGATATCTGCCTTTGCACTTTCAATACCTGAACTCAGGATCTGCAGGGAAAGAAAGTCGGCATATTTATCGACAATCAATCCGGGAAGATAGTCAGCTTCACTGAATACTAACCTGCAGGTGTTTGTAGCAGGATCTGCCAATACATGCTGGCGGGAGGCAATTGCTTTTTTTAGTTTCTGCTCGTACCATCCTTTATTGATAAGCTGTTCTTCGTCCCATTCCAACATACGAACGGCTACTCTGGATTCGCTGTTGTAATAACCGTAGGCTAAAAATGATTTATCGCCCGCAAAAACTTTTACGACCTCTCCATTTACGGGAGCTCCCTTTACTTTGTCAATTGCTCCTGAAAAGATCCAGGGGTGTTTTTGCAGTGCGGCTTTTTCTTTACCTTTTTTAAGTACAACATCAATCATGCTGCAAAGGTAGTAAAAAGCAATAGCCAATTAAGGGCATTAATATGGTTAAGATTCGTAATTTTAGCGGGCTTAGTATTTACCCTTATTATTTTTAAAACATGGAGCAGATCAGCTGGGAAGATTTTGAAAAGGTGGAACTCAGGGCAGGAACAATTCTTGAAGTACATGATTTTCCGGAAGCGCGAAAGCCTGCATACAAAGTAAAGGTTGATTTTGGCGCGTATGGCATTCGTATGAGCAGCGCCCAGATCACCGCAAAGTATAACAAAGAAGAGTTGATTGGACAGCAGATTGTGGGGGTAGTCAATTTTCCGAAAAAACAAATCGGCAAGTTTATGTCAGAGTTTTTGGTCACCGGCTTTGCCGATGAAAATGGAGATATTGTTCTTACCACATTGAAGGGGAAAGTACCGAACGGTAATAAAATGATTTAAATGAGCTATTATAATTTTTCAGAGGAAAAGGATCAGGTTAAGGAAGATGAGCATTATATGCGCCTTGCCATAGAGGAAGCGAAAAAAGCTTATGACATCGAAGAGATTCCTATAGGTGCAGTAATTGTTAGCAAGGGCAGAATTGTTGGTCGCGGGCATAACCTGACGGAGCAGTTGAATGACGTTACTGCGCATGCCGAGATGCAGGCTTTTACTGCCGCCAGTCAGACGCTGGGTGGAAAATATTTGAAAGAATGCACACTCTACGTCACTGTGGAGCCTTGCGTGATGTGCGCCGGTGCTTCCTACTGGACGCAAATTGGTCGCATAGTATATGGTGCATCGGAAGAGAAACGCGGGTTTATCAGTAAAGGGGGCAATTTGCTGCATCCGAAAACGGTATTGGCAGGCGGTGTGCTGGCAGAAGAATGCGCGCGACTGATGAAGCTTTTTTTTGCAGACAAGCGGGGATAATTTGACAAACTATTGAACAAAACCATCCCTTGAATGTTATCTTTGTTGAGGAATAAAATTTTAAACTTTAAAACATAATAATATGGCTTTTGAATTACCTGCGTTACCTTACGCAACAGATGCACTAGAACCGCATATCGATAAAACAACTATGGAAATTCACCATGGTAAACATCACCAGGCTTATGTTACAAACTTAAATAAAGCGTTAGAAGGTAAACCTGAAGCAACACATAGCATTGAGGATATCGTTAAAAATATTTCAAAGTTCCCTGTAGCAGTAAGAAATAATGGCGGTGGTCACTATAATCACTCTTTATTCTGGGAAGTATTAGGTCACGGTAAAGGTGGTGAGCCTACAGGTGAATTAGCTGAAGCCATCAAAGCGGCTTTCGGTTCTTTCGCAGACTTCAAAACTAAATTCGCTGAAGCTGGTGCTACACGTTTTGGTTCGGGCTGGGCTTGGTTAAGCGTTGGTGCTGATCATAAATTAGTAGTTTCTTCTACACCTAATCAGGATAGTCCTTTAATGGACGTTGCTGAAGTGAAAGGTACGCCAATCTTAGGAATGGACGTATGGGAGCACGCTTACTATTTAAAATATCAGAACAAACGTCCTGATTATATCGCTGCTTTCTGGAATGTAGTAAACTGGGATGCAGTTGCTGAACGTTTCAAAAAAGCACAAGGATAAGCTTTCGCTTGCAACAATATTGAAAAGCCCGGATAAAGTCCGGGCTTTTTTTGTTTAAATACCTACGATATCTTTCTTCTTTTTTTGCTTCATCGCCTTCGGAATTACGGCCAGTATTTCTTCTTTCAGGGCATTCAACATCCGCTTTTTGATGAAGTTTTTATGGGTAACCAGACTAATCTCCCGTACAGGTTCAGGGGATTTGAAGGAGCGTACTTTAGTGAGTTGTTTAGCACTCAGTTCTGCCAGGGCGAGCTCGGGCAATAAAGTGGCGCCGTTGTTCATGTCTACCATCCGGATAAGGGTTTCCACGCTGCCAGTGTTATAAGTGAGGCCCTGCAGGCGGTTGTCTTTGGTAGAACGACAGATGTTAAGTACCTGAGAACGCATACAGTGACCTTCGTTAAGGAGCCAGATGTTTTCATCTTCCAGGTCGTTGGAATCAATATTTTTCTTTTTGAAAAGTTTGCTGTTTTTGCTGATATAGGTGACAAAATTCTCATAATAAAGCGGCAGCTCGGTCACCGTGTTATCTCCCAGTGGCGTAGCCAGGATACCGCAATCCAGCACGCCTGTACGCAGGTGATGAATAATATCTTCTGTGGTATACTCCCAGATCAGCAGTTTAAGGTCAGGGTATTTTTCCATCATGGAGGCAATCACCTGTGGTAAGAGGTAGGGGGCCACAGTAGGAATGATGCCCACCTTTAGTTCGCCAACAACATCCTGCTGCTGACTGGAGATGATTTCTTTGATTTTTTGGCTTTCCTGAAGTACAAGCCGTGCCTGTTCGATGATCTGATAGCCAATTTCTGTGGGGATCACCGGCTGTTTGCTCCTGTCAAAGATCTTGACGTTGAGCATTTCCTCCAGTTTTTGCACCTGCATACTGAGTGTAGGCTGGGTAACAAAACATTTCTCGGCAGCACCTACAAAACTACGGTAGGTATCTACGGCTACGATGTATTCTAATTGTACTAAAGTCATAGCTAAAATTTATGGTCTTTAAACAAAGATATAAATTTTAGCTATGCAATATGGCTTAATTATGTTTAGAAAGGAAGTCCTGGTAAGCCAGTGCAATTCCTTCTTCCAGTTCAATCTGGTGTTTCCAGCCTAAGTTATGCAGCTTGGATACGTCCATCAGTTTACGTGGCGTACCATCTGGTTTAGTGCTGTCGAAGGTAAGCTGACCTTCATAACCTATTACTTTTTTGATCATTAAGGCCAGGTCTTTAATGGTTAAGTCCTCTCCGGTACCAATATTGATCAGGTTTGCCTCATTATAGTTCTCCATCAGGTAATAACAAGCATTTGCCAGATCGTCGGCAAATAAGAATTCACGCATAGGTGATCCTGAGCCCCATATTACTACTTCGGGCGTTCCGTTGGTTTTTGCCTCATGAAACTTGCGAATCAATGCCGGTAATACATGAGAGTTCTGCGGATGATAATTGTCGTTGTAACCATAAAGGTTTGTAGGCATAACCGAAATGAAGTTGCTGCCATACTGTGCACGGTAAGCGTCGCACATTTTGATACCGGCAATTTTAGCAATTGCATAAGGTTCATTAGTTTCTTCGAGTAATCCCGTTAAAAGGTAATCTTCTTTCAAAGGCTGCGGAGCCAGTTTAGGGTAGATACAGCTTGAACCCAGGAACATCAATTTCTTCACGTCGTTTTTGTAGGACTGATGAATCACATTGTTCTGGATGGCCAGGTTCTCGTACAGAAAGTCGGCCCGGTAAGTATTATTTGCCACAATTCCGCCAACTTTGGCAGCTGCAAGAAATACGTAATCTGGTTTTTCAGTGTCAAAAAAATCCGCTACTGCCTGCTGGTCGCGCAAGTCTAATTCGGCTGATGTTCTGGTAATGAGATTGGAGTAACCCTCCTTAACTAATTTGCGGTAAATGGCTGATCCCACCATGCCGCGGTGTCCTGCGATGTAAATTTTTGCGCTCTTTTCCAAGGTATTTTGTTTTTTTAAGGTGTCTGCATATTATTTCGTAAATATAATTATTATTTATTCATAGTCATCAAATCCTTAGGCTTTACGAATTAGAAACTGACAGGGCTAAGAACGGATTAAATTGTATTTTTGCATAAAAAAAATAACAGTGGGTAAAGATAAGTTAAGGAAGTTTGCCGAGATAGATACCTTTCACAATGTCTATCAGATGGAAGAAGGTAAAGACCTGCAAGGTAAATGGGGCGAAGCACATTTTAAAAACGACAATCCGATTGTCCTGGAGCTGGCCTGTGGTAAAGGAGAATATTCGGTGAACATGGCCAAGTTCTTCCCTGAGAAGAATTTTATTGGTATCGATCTGAAAGGGAACCGCATCTGGAGAGGTGCCCGGACAGGAGTGGATGAGCATATAGAAAACCTTGCTTTTCTAAGAATCCAGATTGAGGATATTGCAGACTATTTTGGAAAAGATGAGATCGATGAAATCTGGATCACTTTCCCAGATCCTCAGCCTCAGGATAGCAGGGAGAAAAAAAGACTGACATTCCCCGGTTTTCTGGATAAGTACAGGGGCATTCTGAAAAAAGGAGGAATGATTAACCTGAAAACGGATAATGATGGTTTATATGCCTATACCGTTGAAAAAGTGGAAGAGCTTAAACTGGTTTCTCACAAATCTACCGATCAGCTCTACCAATCAGAGTTTTATGATGATGTGCTGAAGATTAAAACTCACTACGAAAGGATTTATTTAAAACAGGATAAAAACATCAATTACATACAATTCTCACTGGAATAATGGAGCAGTCATTTTATGAGCAGGTTTATGAAGTTGTAAAACTGATCCCTAAGGGGAGGGTTACTTCTTATGGGGCAATTGCCAAAGCGCTGGGCGCTGGCAAGTCTTCGCGCATGGTTGGTTATGCAATGAACAACGCTCATGGAATGCACCCGCCGGTGCCTGCACACCGCGTGGTAAACAGCATGGGTTTGCTGACAGGTAAGTTTCACTTTTCGCCGCCAGAACTGATGCAGCAATTGCTGGAGAATGAGGGGCTGGTGATTGAGAATGATAAAATCAAAAACTTTAAAACGCATTTCTGGGACCCTGCTGAAGAAATTTAGCGGATAAATTGAATAACGAACATGGGGAAATTAGTAGAAGAATTTAACGACTATCGGACTAAAATGAACGATAGGATTATGGAAACCGCCAATACCAATATCAAGCGGTTTTTTGCGCTGGATACCACTACCTACGCGGAAGGGGCATTGGATGTGAAAACAAAAGAGATGCTTGGACTGGTGGCTTCTATGGTATTGCGCTGCGACGACTGTATCAAATATCATTTGGAAAAATGCTTTGATGAAGGGGTAAGCAATGCCGAAATCAATGAAGTATTCATGATCGCTAACCTTGTGGGCGGCTCTATCGTTATCCCGCATTACCGCAGGGCTGTGGAGTATTGGGATGAGTTAAGTCTTTAATGCTGATGTCGGCGCCTTTGAGATGCGGCTGGTGTAGTAATGACCCGCTATATATAAAATACCACGACGAGGAGTGGGGCAAACCTGTTTATGAGGATGCTGTATTATTTGAGTTTCTGCTGCTTGAGGGCGCTCAGGCGGGCTTGAGCTGGATTACTATTCTTCGCAGAAGAGAGGGTTACCGGGCGGCTTTCGCTGATTTCGACGTAAATAAGGTAGCGGCTTTCACAGATGAAGATGTGGAGCGTTTGATGAACGACACGGGGATTATCAGAAACAGGCTGAAAATAAATGCTGCCATCGGCAATGCCAGGCTCTTTATTGGCCTGCAGCAGGAATTTGGCTCCTTCTCTGAGTACCTCTGGGGATTTTTACCTGACAGAAAACCACTGCTGAACAGTTTTGAGCATCATAAGCTGTCCCCTGTCAGGACTGAGCTGTCTGACGCCATCAGTAAGGATATGAACAAGAGAGGCTTTAAGTTTTTTGGAACCACCATTTGTTATGCCTATATGCAGGCTACAGGCATGGTGAACGATCATATTGAGGGCTGCGTAGCCCGGTAAATATGCTGAGCCTGATCGGACACATTCTTGATTTTATCCGCTATCCCCAGCTGACGAGGATTCCAAGAAACATAGAAAGGCCTTTCTCGCTTCTGTTACAGCTTACTTTACTTTGCCTGTTTACAGGTATCAGCGCCGGGATTGTGTTAAGCCTGCTGATCAGTACCAAGCTGATTCCGCCGATAGGGCCAACCTTGATGGATGACGGAAGGGTATCTCCCTATATGCTTGTTTTGGGGCCCTTGGTTCTTGGGCCTTTGGGAGAGGAGATTGTTTTCAGAGGGCAGCTGCGGCGACTGGGTGCCAGCATCTTTTTTGTTGCACTGATTCCCGGGGCCATCCTGAGTTTGGCTTTAGGTACCTACTGGGCCTTTGTGATCAGTCCTTTTATATTCCTTATTCTTTACCTCATTTACCGCTTTAACCTTGCCGGCAGCACCACCTTAAAATATCAGTTTTGGGAGCGTATTTTTCCCTGGCATTTTCACCTGAGTACGATCTGTTTTGCATTGATGCACCTGGCTAATTTTGAGCGGGGTTTGGCATTATTGCCGCTGGGCATCCTCTACACTTTACCTCAATTGTCCGTGGGACTTATTTTTGGCTATACACGCATGAATTATGGCTTAAAATACTCCATCGCCCTCCATGCGATGTATAATTTTTTACCGGCGGTGCTGCTTTTTTTAAAATACTAAAGGATTTCCTGATTAGGTTTCATAACCTGCAGATGTTAACTTTGGATTTTAATAAAAATCCGTCTACGATGAAAAAACTTTTCCTGCTTGACGGCATGGCGCTGATTTACAGAGCGCATTTTGCCTTGAGTAAAAACCCGCGATTTACTTCTACAGGCATCAATACTTCGGCAGTAATGGGCTTTGCCAATACACTGATGGAAGTCCTTAAAAAGGAGAAACCAAGTCATATTGCCGTAGTTTTCGATACCGATGCCCCTACAGAGCGGCATATAGATTTTGTAGCTTATAAAGCCCACCGTCAGGCCATGCCCGAGGATCTGGTATCGGCCTTGCCCTATATTTTCAGACTGATTGAAGGGTTTAATATTCCCGTGATCACTAAGGATGGCTTTGAAGCAGATGACATCATCGGGACACTGGCAAAGGAAGGGGAGAAAGCTGGTTTTACGGTATTTTGCATGACGCCGGACAAGGATTTTGCACAACTCGTTTCAGAGAATATTTTTATATACAAACCCGCAAGAATGGGCAACGACATGGAAATCATGGGTGTTCCCGAAGTTCTGGCGAAGTGGGAAATCGAAAATGCCCTACAGGTAATCGATATCCTTGGTTTGTGGGGAGATGCGGTAGATAATATCCCCGGCATTCCCGGTATTGGGGAGAAAACCGCTAAGTCGCTGATCAAACAATATGGCTCTATGGAAAACATCATTGCCAATTCCCATGAGCTCAAAGGTAAACAGCGTGAAAATGTTGAGAATTTTGCTGAACAGGGCCTGATCTCGAAAAAACTGGCTACAATTATTTTAAATGTACCGGTAGAATTTGATGAGCAATCGTTATTGCTGGAAGAACCAAGTAAAGAGATTCTGGAGCCCCTTTTTGCAGAGCTGGAATTCAGAACGCTGGGTAAAAGAGTATTTGGAGACGGCTTTAGCATTGGTGATGCTAAAAACGGGTCGCAGCAAACAGACTTATTTGGTAATACTGTTGGTGCTGGCGAAACACCAGCTAAACCTAAGCCCTTTGAACAGCTGCCAAATCTGTTTGAACAGCCGCCGGTAGGCAGAACTATCGAAGACATCAACCCTGATTACCGACTGGTGGATAGCGCTGAAAAACGTGCTGAACTGATTAGCCTGCTGGCACAGCAGCAGAGCTTGTCTTTTGATACAGAAACTACAGGAACCGATGCCAACCTCGCGGAACTGGTAGGTTTGTCATTTTGTATTGAGCCTGGAACAGGATGGTATATCCCAGTGCCGGCAGACAGAGTAGCCGCACAAGCTATCGTAGATGAATTCAGGCCTATCCTGGAAAACAAGAGTATTGCAAAAATCGGTCAGAACATAAAATACGATATCCTGGTGCTTAAATGGTACGATGTACAGATCAGGGGTGTATTATTTGACACCATGCTTGCCCATTACCTGATTGATCCGGATACACGTCATAATATGGACGTACTTTCAGAAAACTATCTGGGTTATACGCCAATCTCAATTACTTCTCTGATTGGTCCGAAAGGAAAAAACCAGGGAACAATGCGCGATGTTCCGGTGGAGAAAGTAGTAGACTATGCGGCGGAAGATGCAGACGTGACCTTACAACTGGCGAATATCTTTAAGCCCATTTTAAAAGAGCTTAACGCACAGGAGTTAATCACCAATATTGAGAACCCTCTGGTATACGTACTGGCCGACATCGAAAAAGAAGGTGTGCGGATTGATATGGAGACGCTGATTGCCTATTCAAAGGAGCTTGAGACGGATATCCGCAGATTTGAGAAAAACGTTTATGAAAAAGCCGGCGTAGAGTTTAACCTGGCCTCGCCAAAACAGCTCGGAGAAGTGCTTTTTGATAAACTGAAATTAGATCCAAAAGCAAAAAAGACAAAAACCGGGCAATATCAAACTGGCGAAGATGTGTTATCGGCATTGGCGCATAAAAGTGATATTGTTCAGGATATTCTCGACTTCCGTCAGCTGCAGAAGTTAAAATCGACCTATGTGGATGCGCTCCCCTTATTGGTTAATCCTAAAACAGGACGTGTACATACCAGCTACAATCAGGCGGTTGCCGCCACAGGAAGGCTGAGCTCTAACAACCCTAACCTGCAGAATATTCCTATCCGTACAGAACGCGGCAGGGAAGTACGCAAGGCTTTTATTCCGAGGGATGAAAATCATGTATTGCTTTCTGCAGATTATTCTCAGATTGAGCTGCGCATCATTGCAGATATCAGCAAGGAGGAGAATATGCTTTTTGCCTTTAACAATGGAATCGACATCCACACGGCAACTGCAGCAAAAGTATATGGCGTTACGATTGAGGAAGTAGACGCAACCCAAAGAAGAAACGCAAAAGCGGTAAACTTCGGGATCATTTACGGACAATCTGCCTTTGGCTTGTCCCAGAACCTCAATATTCCACGTAAAGAAGCCGCAGAGATTATTGAGCAATATTTCGCTCAGTATCCGGGGATCAAAAAATATATGTCAGATACGATGAACTTTGCACGTGAGCATGGCTTTGTGGAAACGATCATGGGCAGAAGAAGATACCTGAGGGATATCAATTCAGCTAACCAGACTGTCCGTGGTTTTGCGGAACGAAATGCCATCAATGCGCCTATACAGGGTTCTGCTGCGGATATGATCAAGATTGCGATGATCAATATCCACCAGGATATTATTGACCAGAAGCTGCAAAGTAAAATGACGATGCAGGTGCATGATGAGCTTGTGTTTGATGTGTTGAAAACTGAGGTGGAGGCAATGAAAAAGATCATTACTCATCGTATGAAAACGGCCATCAAAACAACCGTGCCTATAGAAATTGAAATAGGTGAAGGGAATACTTGGCTGGAAGCGCATTAGTGCTCTTGTATTCAGCTAAGTTTTACATCGTGCTGTAAGACAATCTATAAAAAATAAGATGCCTGTTTCTGACCTAGAAATTTTGCGCCCTTCAGCGCAAAGGTTTCAGTCAAAAACAGGCATCTTATTTTTATGCGAAGCTAGAAAGAGCTTTACAACTCTATTGTTTCCCCTATTGCAGGCAATAACAGTTGTTTATTTTCTCTCGTAAACTTAGCAACGGCAGCTTCTGTATCTATCTCTATTTCAGGAAAGGTATTGTAATGTACGCCAATCACACGGTCGCAACCGATATATTTTGTTGCAATCAGTGAATCATCAACATCCATGGTATAGTTTCCGCCGATAGGAAGAATGGCATAGTCCAGATTATACAGATCATCAAGCAATTTCATATCTGCATTTAAAGAGGTGTCACCAGCGTAATAGATGGTTTTTCCTTCCAGTTCAAGAACAAATCCGGCCGGGTTACCTCCATAGTTGCCATCTGGCATAGAACTCGAGTGTGTGGCCCAAACCATGCGAAGCTTGCCAAAATCAAGTGTAGCTACGCCGTAATTCATCTGGTGAATATTGGTCAATCCTTGTTGTTTTGCCCATTCAGCAACTTCGGGCATGGCAATAATCAATGCACCGGTTTGTTTGCCCAGCAGTTCAAGATCGGCAACGTGGTCGCCATGACCATGACTTACCAAAATATAATCTGCCTCAATTGATTTTGTATCAATAGCCGAAGCCTGTGGGTTCGGTGTAATAAAGGGATCGAAAAGGAATTTTTTTCCTCCTGCTTCCAGAAGAAAGCAAGATTGTCCGTAATAGGTATATTTCATCTTTTTTGTTTTTTATATTATTGACCGAACATACCGCCCAGTCCGCCCAGCATATCCTGCGTAGCAGATTGCATTTCTGTAGCACTTACAGATTCTGCCTGTTGTAATACTTTGTTTATCGCTGTAAGCAGCAGTTCTTCAATCTCTTCCTTGTCGGCGCCTTTGAAAAACTCCTCATTGATCTCGATTGCCGTGATTGCTTTGTTTGCTGTAGAGGTAACTTTGATCGCACCACCTTCAACTTCGGCAAATACAGACACAGTGTCTAAACGTTTTTTTATCTCTTCTGCCTTTTGCTGTGCAGCCATTAATTTATCAAACATGATTCTTGGTTTTTAAAATGAAAAACGAAATTAAGACAATTTGGTTTAAAGATTTAGGCTTTTTTTGCTGGTTTTGCCCTTTCGTATTGTTCCGGCCACTTGATTTCATCTTCTAAGATACCGGCCGCATGCAGCGGGAAGTAGGGGTCTCTTAATAATTCCCGGGCCAGAAAGATAAGGTCGGCCTTACCGTCCTGTAAAATACTTTCTGCCTGCTGCGCTTCCGTGATTAAGCCTACCGCACCGGTTAAAACGCCTATTTTCTTTTTTATGGCTTCGGCAAATTGTACCTGATAGCCAGGAGATACCGGTATTTTCTGGTGATGAACATTTCCTCCTGATGAACAATCAATCAGGTCTACACCTCTATCCCTGAGAATTGCCGATAGTTGAATGGATTCTTCGGGCGACCAGCCTCCATCTGCCCAGTCCGTCGCCGAAATACGAACAAATAGTGGATTTTTCGCAGGCCATATTTCCTTCGTAATGGCTACGACTTCCAGCAGCAGCCGGATTCTGTTTTCAAAGCTTCCTCCGTATTCATCGCTGCGCAGGTTACTTAAAGGAGAGAGAAACTGATGAAAAAGATAGCCGTGGGCTGCATGAATTTCTATAACCTGATATCCTGCCGCCACAGTCCTCTTGGTAGCCTCCGCAAAGTCTGATTTAATTTTCTCTATTCCCTCCAGGGTTAAAGCAGAAGGTGCCAGATCATTTTCGTAGTAGGCAATAGCAGAGGGTGCTACTGTTTCCCATCCGCCATCTGATGTTTTGAGCTGCTTGCTCCCCCTCCAAGGCACGTCAAAGCTCGCTTTCCGGCCAGCATGTGCCAGCTGGATTCCTGGGATAGATCCGTTGTTGCGGATAAAATCTGTTATGCGTTTTAGAAATGGAAGATGTTCGTCGGACCATATGCCCAAATCCTGCGGCGAAATCCTCCCCTCGGGAGATACAGAGGTAGCTTCTTGAATGATCAGTGCAGCACCACCAACAGCGCGACTCCCGAGGTGCACCAGGTGCCAGTCGTTGGCAAAACCATCAACGGCAGAGTACTGACACATCGGGGAGACAACAATTCTGTTTTTTAGACTAACATTTTTAATTTGTAAAGGGGATAGTAATAGCGACATAGCGATTTGTTTATGCTGATTAAACGCGAGTATCCTGAATTTGTTCGTTCCCCCATCAATGGAAAAGCTTAAATGACAGAAAAGAGATAAAGCCTATTTGTTCATTAAAGCCCGGTTAAAGTGGGTAAACAGCGAAAATAGGTCAGTAAATTCTGTCAGCGGCAAAGTTTCCGCGCGATCAAATACATCATGGTAGGCATCGATTCCTCCCTGGGTATAGATGAAAAATGCGGGGACGCCCTTTTCGCTAAAGGGATAATGATCACTATTTGCTGCCTTGCCCCGGGAATTGATCTTTGAGAGATAGTGATGCTCGTCGTTGATCCTGTTCATCAGGGAGAATTCCCTTGGGTGCAGCGTAGCATTGACTACGGTGATTCCTTTGTCGCCTGTGCCTACCATATCTACGTTGATAAGGAACTTGATTTGAGACAGTGGAAACAGCGGGTTCTCGGTATAATAGTTCGATCCCAGCAGTCCGGCTTCCTCCCCGGCAAAACAAATAAAGCCAATGCTGAAAGGCTGTGGATTTGCGGCATAATATTTTGCGAGACTCAGCAGGAAACTGATGCCGCTGGCATTATCATTTGCCCCCGGGAAATAGGTTTTGTCGCCCATCCCGCCTAGGTGATCATAGTGAGCGGTGATCATCACCACAGAATCCGGATAGGTGGCGCCCCTGACTATTCCACAGATATTACTGGTCTTAAAGTCAGGCAGAAAATCATTCTGGATGTTGATGTCAACTGTTTGCGGGCTTGCGGACAATGCCTTTTTATTGATTAGTACGGCGGTATAGTCTTCTGCTTTATCGGAAACGCCCCAGGTAAGCTTATCCTGCATGATGAGCATGAGGCGCTGACTGCGGGCAACAAAGGTAACGCTGTCCGTCTGTTCCTCCTGAATGCCTTCTCCTTTTACGCCCCTGCTGGATGGTTCAATAATAAAATCTTTTCCGGGAACCAACTGTTTTCCATTTACCTTCAGCTCCATTTTCCCTGGAAAAGTGTTCACCGGGTAGGAGAACTGCTGTTTAAAATCGGTTCCGGCCATCGGTTTGATGCCATAGCTTTTAAATTCACTAGCGATATAGTCGGCCGCCCTGGCCATCCCATCTTTTGTGTAACCTCTGCCCCAAAAACCAGCTGAAGTAAGGTGTTTCACTACCGCTTTCGATTCTGGAAGACTCTGCCCATAAATGGGGCTGGATAAGGTAGCTAGCAAGACTAGAAAAAGTTTTCTCATGGGAGACGAATTCAAATAAGCATAAACTTAAACATTAAATTGAAGGCGGCAATAGAATTGCAGTATGATTGCCCTAAAAAATGGGACAAATGTCATGAATTACAGGCGCATAGATTCATCTCTCGTTTATAATTTTAAGGCTACGAAAAAATAACACAGAATTAATATTATTTTTCTCCGCTTTTTCAAATAAAACCTATTTTTGAGACGTTATTAATGACAAGAGTTGTAGTTGATTAAATGTAAAAAAATTAAAAACGTATTGCACAACTCAATATTTATTTAAACCTTTACACCTTCAGTAATTTAAAGCGGGATTTATACAGAAAATGATAAAGCAAGCCATACATAAACTTTCCATCGTAACAGCAAAAAACATTGCTGCGAGAAGTTTATATATTGAGCGTTTGCAACCTGTCATCTATGTAACAACCAGCCGGCAAAATTATACACCCCGTATTTGAGTTATTCTAACTCGATCATAGAGGTAGTGTGTCCTCTTTCAAAAACAATTAATCAGAATACTTATTTTTTTTCGTTAACTATTAATGAATATCAACGATTTTATAGTGCAGGTTGCACTTCCTGAACATCGTGTTTTTGCAGAAGAAATCTGCGAAGAAATGTCTGAATCTGCCAAGGCACGAGGAACAGGTATCGCTAAACGCTCTCCTGATTATGTTGCGGGTAAAATGGCAGAGGGGAAATCTGTAATTGCCTTTCATAAAGATGGCACCTGGGCAGGATTCTGCTATATAGAAACCTGGAGCCATGGTCAGTTTGTAGCAAACTCTGGTTTGGTAGTGAGCCCAAAATACCGAAAAGTCGGCCTTGCACATACCATCAAAGAGAAGATATTTGAATTGTCTAGACAGAAGTATCCAAAAGCTAAAATCTTCGGTTTAACCACCGGGCTGGCTGTTATGAAAATCAATTCTGACCTGGGATATGAGCCGGTTACCTATTCTGAGTTAACCCAGGATGAAGAATTCTGGAAAGGCTGCCAGAGCTGTGTGAACTTTGAGATTCTGAAGAGCAAGGACCGTAAAAACTGTATGTGTACCGCCATGCTGTATGATCCGGCTACGCAAAAACATGATGTAGCCAAGAAATTTGCCGAAGAGCTGCAGAAAAAGCCGAAGTTATATGAGCGTTTTATGCGTATCAAACAGCGATTGGTGCTTAAACCTAAGAGCGATGAAAAAGGAGGGCTGAAATCTATTATGCAGTTATCAACCTTGTTTTTTAAATAATAACAAAGAAAAATAGAATACTAATATATTTACAATCGTGAAGCTGGTATGGCTTCATAACCGATAAAAATCAAAATATCCATGAAAAAGAAAGTAGTTTTAGCTTTTAGCGGGGGTTTAGATACTTCATTTTGCTGTATTCATCTTGCACAGGACCGCGGTCTTGAAGTCCATTCTGTAATTGTTAATACAGGAGGTTTTTCTGAAGAAGAGTTACAAGAAATCGAGAAAAGAGCTTATGCCTTAGGTGTTGCTTCTCATGCTGTAGTTGATGAAACTGCAAATTACTATGCCGGCTGTATCAAGTACCTGGTATTTGGTAACGTGTTGAAAAATGCAACTTACCCACTTTCTGTGAGTGCGGAACGTGTAAGTCAGGCTACCGCCATAGCAAACTATGTAAAGAAAATTGGTGCCGAATATGTGGCCCATGGAAGTACTGGCGCGGGTAACGACCAGGTGAGGTTTGATATGATCTTCAATATCATCATCCCGAATGTCGAAATCATCACGCCAATCAGAGATTTAAAATTATCCCGCGAAGCGGAAATAGAATATTTAAATAACCACGGTGTAGAGTATAGTGCTGCTAAAGCCAGATACTCTATCAACAAAGGCTTGTGGGGAACATCAGTAGGCGGACAAGAAACGCTTACGTCGCATGAGACACTTCCTGAAGAAGCATGGCCAACACAGATTACAGAAACGGAAAGCCGTAAAATTGAGCTGACCTTTGAAAAAGGGGAGTTGGTAGGGATCGACGGAGAAACACTGGATCCGGTAAAAGCTATTCAGCAGTTGCAGGCAATTGCGCAGCCTTACGGAATTGGTCGTGATATCCACGTTGGAGATACCATCATCGGCATTAAAGGGCGTGTAGGTTTTGAAGCGGCGGCACCGATGGTGATTATCAAAGCGCACCATACGCTTGAAAAACATACGTTAACCAAGTGGCAGTTATCGTGGAAAGAGCAGCTGGCTTCTTTTTATGGCAACTGGCTGCATGAAGGTCAGTTCCACGACCCAATTATGCGCAATATTGAAGCTTTTCTTGCAGACACGCAAAAAACCGTTAGTGGTAAGGTGTTCGTTGAACTTCTTCCTTACAGGTTCCACATCATTGGTATTGAGTCTAACCACGATTTGATGAGCAATAAATTTGGCAGCTACGGTGAAATGAATAACTCATGGAGCGGTGAAGACGTGAAAGGTTTCTCTAAAATATTTGGTAACCAGGTAATGATCTGGCATAAAGTGAACAGCGATGAAGGTTAGAGCAGGAATTGTTGGCGGTGCGGGATACACAGGTGGTGAGATGCTGCGTTTGCTCATCAATCACCCTGATGTTGAAATTACCTTTGTACATAGCAATAGCAACGGTGGAAACCTGATCTCGGATGTACATACAGATCTTTTGGGTGATACAGACCTTCGTTTTACCGACGAGCTGTCCTCAGCAATTGATGTACTTTTTCTTTGCGTGGGTCATGGTGATGCTAAAAAATTCCTCAACGCAAACCCTATTGCGGAGGGAATAAAAATTATTGACCTGAGCCAGGATTTCAGGCTTGCAGAAAATGCAGGAACAGAATGGGTATACGGACTACCTGAATTGAACAGGGAAGCCATTAAAGCAGCAAATTTTGTTGCCAACCCGGGCTGTTTTGCAACCTGCATCCAGCTTGCGCTACTGCCGCTGGCAGCAAAAGGCTTGCTGAAAAATGAAATTCACATCAACGCCACCACCGGTTCTACCGGTGCGGGGCAGAGTTTGGCAGCTACTTCTCATTTTAGCTGGCGTAACAACAATCTTTCTATCTATAAGGCCTTTGAGCATCAGCATCTGAACGAAATTGGGCAAAGCCTGGTTCAGCTGGATCCTCAGTTTAATGTGGATATCAATTTTATTCCACAGCGTGGAGACTTTACCAGAGGAATTTTAGCTGCAGTGTATCTTGAAAGCGAACTGAGTCTGGAAGAAGCGACTGCTTTGTATGAAGCGTACTATGCAGCTCATCCTTTTACGCATGTCAGCAAGAAGAATATAGACCTTAAACAGGTGGTAAATACAAACAAAGGCTTAGTGCATGTAGAAAAACATGGCAATAAACTTTTGATCATCAGTATGATAGATAATCTGTTGAAGGGAGCAAGCGGACAGGCGGTTCAAAATATGAATTTAATGTTTGGGTTAGAAGAACGGCAAGGACTTCGATTAAAGGCTGCAGCTTTTTAAGCAGCGCCAGACACCCGAAATTAATTACCGTTTATTAATCACCTGAGTGATTACCATCAGGTACAATTCAAAAAAAGATGAACTTATTCGATGTATACCCTTTAAATGATATAGAAATTGCAAAAGCTGCCGGCAGTACCGTATGGGATGCAGAGGGACAGGAATACCTGGACTTATATGGCGGGCATGCCGTAATTTCTATCGGACATACCCATCCGCATTACGTAAAACGTTTAACCGAACAACTGCAGAAGGTTGGCTTTTACTCCAACTCTGTCAAAATACCATTGCAGGTAGAGCTTGCCGAAAAATTAGGGCAGGTATCAGGAAAAACGGATTACCAGTTGTTTTTATGTAATTCCGGTGCCGAAGCAAATGAAAATGCATTAAAGCTCGCTTCTTTTTATAACGGAAGAAAAAAGGTTATTGCTTTCAAAGGAGCTTTCCACGGAAGAACTTCTCTGGCAGTTTCCTGTACAGACAATCCTAAAATTATTGCGCCGGTTAATGAAACCGAGAACATTGTGTTTTTGCCGTTCAACGATGAAGCGGCCTTGAAAGAAGCTTTTGCGAGTTACGGGCAAGAGATCAGTGCGGTAATTATTGAAGGTATACAAGGCGTTGGCGGAATCAAAGAAGCTTCTATTAGCTTTTTGCAACTAATCCGTAGCCTTTGCGACGAGCATAATGCCGTTTATATTGCAGACAGCGTACAATGCGGTTATGGCAGAACAGGACATTTCTATTCGCATGATTATGCAGGTGTTGACGCTGATGTATATACTATGGCCAAAGGGATGGGCAATGGTTTTCCAGTAGCCGGTATCTCTATCGCCCCTAAATTTAAACCATGGCATTATATGCTGGGAACAACATTTGGCGGCAACCATCTGGCCTGTGCAGCGGCATTAGCTGTATTGGAGGTGATGGAAGAGGATAAGTTAATGGAAAATGCCCAGCAAGTGGGTAGCTACCTGATTGAAGAACTAAAGAAGATTGAAGAGATCAGAGAAGTAAGAGGACGTGGGCTGATGATTGGAATTGATCTTCCTGAAGAACTGTCTCAGGTGAAAAAGAATTTATTATTCAAACAGCATATCTTTACCGGAGAGGCTAAGCCTAATGTAATCAGGTTACTGCCGGCGCTAAACCTCACCAAAGAACAAGCCGATTATTTTCTGGAAAACTTTAAAATTGCTTTAAAAGGATGAACCAATTCACCTCTGTAAATGACGTTGAAGACGTTAGCCAACTGGTACAGGATGCGCTAACATTGAAAGGAAACCCTTATGCCCACCAGCATTTAGGGAAAAATAAAACACTCGGACTGGTATTTCTTAACCCTAGTCTGCGTACGCGCCTGAGCACTCAAAAAGCTGCCATCAATCTGGGCATGAGTGTGATGGTAATGAATATGGACAAAGAAGGCTGGGCACTGGAAACCGAAGACGGAATAGTGATGAACGGCAGTACCGTAGAGCATATCCGTGAAGCTGCCGCGGTAATGGGCCAGTATTGCGATATTCTGGGCCTGAGATCTTTTCCAAAACTGACTGACCGTGATGAGGACTATAATGAAGAGTTTTTTAACAAGTTTATTAAATTCTGTGGTGTACCGGTAGTAAGTTTAGAAAGTGCTACACGCCATCCCCTGCAGAGTCTTGCAGACTTGGTAACGATAAAAGAAACCTGGAAAGGTGAGGCTAAACCTAAAGTTGTTCTGGCCTGGGCACCACACGTTAAAGCCCTTCCGCAGGCGGTTCCAAACTCCTTCTCTGAATGGATGTGTAAGGCTCAGGAATTAGACATGATCGATTTCACGATCGTGCAGCCCGAAGGTTTTGAGCTGTCAGAAGATTTTACACCGGGGGCAACGATTATGTACGATATCGATGAGGCCCTCAAGGGTGCGGATTATATCTATGTAAAAAACTGGTCGAGCTTTAAAGAATACGGTAAAATACTGCCTTATCCGGAAGGATGGATGATGACCAACGCCAAGCTAAAAGATACTAACAATGCCAAAGTAATGCACTGTTTGCCTGTCCGCAGAGATCTGGAGTTATCATCAGAGATCCTGGACGGTCCAAACTCATTGGTGATCCACGAGGCTGGGAACCGTTTATGGGCGGCACAGGCTGTTTTGAAAGATCTGTTACAAAACTTATCTTAGAGAGACACCGTATTATCAATAAACCTTAACCGCTAACCAAGATTTTTCAAATACAGAGATGAAGAAGCAACTGACCGTCATTAAAATTGGCGGAAACGTAATCGACAATTCAGAGAAACTGCATCAGTTTTTACTAGATTTTACTGCACTGGAGGGAGATAAAATCCTTGTTCATGGTGGTGGTAAAATTGCTACTGAATTGGGTACATCATTAGGAATTGAGCCCAAACTGGTAGATGGCCGCAGGATCACCGATATTGAGACTTTGCGGATCGTTACCATGGTTTATGCAGGTCTGATCAACAAAAATATGGTTGCACAGCTGCAGGCCCAGGGCTGTAATGCTATTGGCCTGAGTGGTGCTGACGGAAATGTGATCAGGGCAAAAAAACGTCCTGTGAAAGAAATTGACTATGGTTATGTAGGCGATCTCAATGAATCATCTGTATCAGTTGCTACGTTGGAAAGTTTGTTGAGCGGAAAGCTTATCCCTGTCTTGTGTGCAATTACACATGATGGAGATACCCAGCTGCTGAACACCAATGCCGATACTATTGCCTCTGCCGTGGCCGTGGCGATGTCCACAGTTTATGATGTCCGCCTGGTCTATTGCTTTGAGAAAAAGGGTGTACTGAGAGATGTTGAGGATGAAGACTCTTTGGTGGCTGAGATTAAAAGCGTTGAATTTGAGGGCTTACAAGCCGAGGGTGTAGTGTCTGGAGGGATGATTCCAAAGTTACACAATGCCTTTGAAGCTATCAGACAAGGTGTTTCGGCAGTTTACATTGGCAAAGCCGATGAGTTACCACAAATTGATACCACTGGTTTCGGTACCAGACTAATAAATTAACTATGGGACAGTACACAGGAAATATCGCCATACTTGGCAGCGGAAATATAGGCCTTTCATTGGCCAAAGGATTAGTTAAAGCTAACTATGTAGAGGCTGGGCAGATTAGCCTGACCAGAAGAAATATTACCAGCCTGAGTGATTTTGCCGGATTGGGTTATCAGGTTAGTGCCGAGAACAGGGCAGTAGTTGCAGCCTCAGATATCATCGTGCTTGCAGTATTACCGCAGCAGCTTAACCAGCTGATGGATAGTATTGCCGATGTGATTGACGTGAACAAACATGTGGTGATCTCAGTTGCCTCGGGTGTGAGCTGTGCAGATATCCGCAGCAAACTTGCAGAAGGACTGGAGGTCATCCGTGCGATGCCAAATACGGCTATTGCAATTGGTCAGTCAATGACCTGCGTGGCTACAGATAATGCTTCTGCATCAAATGTTGCTGAAGTAACCACGATGTTCGAAACTGTTGGTGCAGTGGTAAAAATTAATGAAGACCTGATGACATCCGCAACTGCTTTATGTGCATGCGGAATTGCATTCTTTCTGCGCGCAATAAGGGCCGCGTCTCAGGGTGGCGTAGAAATAGGTTTCCATGCCGATGAAGCCTTAAAGATGGCCGTGCAAACAGCTAAGGGCGCAGCAGATTTATTGTTGCAGATGCAATCTCACCCGGAACAGGAAATTGACAAGGTGACTTCACCAAAGGGATGTACTATTGCCGGCTTAAATGAAATGGAACACAATGGTTTCAGTTCATCACTGATTAAAGGTATCAAGCTTTCGGCGGTAAAAGCCGGAGCATTATATACAAAGGAATAATTTTATGATAGAAACACTGCAGCAAGACAGTCTGGAACTGCTAAAGAAATTAATCAGCATCCAGTCCTTCAGCAAAGAGGAAGAAGGAACAGCAGCGTTAATTGCACAGTTTCTGCAGGAGCGTCAGGTTAAAATTCATCGTAAGCTAAATAATATCTGGGCTTACAATAAACATTTTGATGCTGCTAAACCCACTGTATTGCTCAATTCTCACCATGATACGGTGAAACCAAACTCCGGATATACCAGAGATCCTTACGAACCAGCTATTGAGGATGGCAAGTTATACGGACTGGGGAGCAATGATGCCGGGGGCTGCCTGGTTTCGTTAATTGCTACTTTCCTTTATTTTTATGAGCAGGAAGGCTTATCCTATAACCTTTGCCTCGCAGCAACCTCTGAGGAAGAAATTTCGGGTAATAACGGTTTGGAATGCGTAATTCCAGAACTGGGAGAGCTGGAGTTTGCTATTGTTGGTGAACCTACAGAAATGCAGCTGGCGATAGCTGAACGGGGATTACTCGTTTTAGACTGTACGGCAACAGGTAAAGCAGGGCATGCCGCCAGAGAAGAAGGTGATAACGCCATTTACAAGGCGCTGAAAGATATCGAATGGTTCAGGAACTATAGGTTCTCAAAGGTATCTGAGGTATTTGGCCCATTAAAAATGTCGGTCACGATTATCAATGCTGGCTCACAGCATAATGTGGTACCAGCCAGCTGCACTTTTACAGTGGATGTGCGGGTAACGGATGCCTACACCAATGAAGAAGTGCTAAAGATTATCCGGACAAATGTAGACTGTGAGGTTAAACCTCGCTCGGTGCGCTTAAAACCATCGTCCATTGATAAGGCACATCCTTTTGTGCAGTCGGGCATTAGCCTGGGAAGAATAACCTACGGCTCACCTACGACGTCTGACCAGGCGCTGTTGAGCATCCCTTCGGTTAAAATAGGCCCCGGGGATTCTGCACGTTCCCATATGGCGGATGAATATGTGTACGTAGATGAAGTTGCTGAGGGTATCGAACTTTATATCAGCATACTCAAAACAGTGATTAAGGGCAAGTAAATACCGGCAATTGGGTAATTATTGTAATTTTACCCTAATTACAGCCGATTAAAAGCGGTAAATAAAACGATGCTGCGTTGCAGCGATATTAAAGCATAATAACAATGAAAATCTGGCAGAAGAACACACAAGTAAATAAGGATATAGAAAGTTTTACCGTAGGGCAGGACCGTGAACTGGACCTGCAAATGGCTGCATTCGATGTTCTTGGCTCACTTGCCCATGTAGAAATGCTGGAGAGCATTGGCTTGTTAACTGCGCCGGAACTGGCAGAGATACAGCAGGCGCTGAAAAAGATTTATGCTGAGATTGAAGCCGGGGAATTTACGATTGAAGATGCGGTGGAAGATGTTCACTCGCAGGTAGAATGGCTGCTGACCCAGCGTATTGGCGAAGCAGGCAAGAAAATCCATAGCGGACGTTCGCGTAATGATCAGGTTTTGGTAGACCTTAAATTGTTCTTCCGCGATAGGATTGAAGCGATGGTAGGAAATACTGCAGCTTTATTTCAGCAGCTGATTAACCTGAGCAATACACATAAGGACAAATTGCTGCCGGGATATACACATTTGCAGATTGCCATGCCCTCATCTTTTGGATTATGGTTCGGTGCCTATGCAGAGAGCCTGGTTGATGATATGGAACTGATGCTTGCTGCCTGGAAGATATGCAATAAAAATCCCCTTGGTTCTGCTGCGGGATATGGTTCTTCGTTCCCACTGAACAGAACGATGACTACCGAGCTGCTGGGTTTCGAAAATCTAAATTATAATGTGGTTTACTCACAGATGGGCAGGGGTAAAACAGAAAGAGTATTGGCGCAGGCTATGTCTTCTATTGCGGCTACGCTGGCTAAAATGTCTATGGATGTCTGTCTGTTCATCAACCAGAACTTTGGCTTTATCAAGTTCCCAGATGAGCTGACTACGGGCTCGAGCATCATGCCACATAAAAAGAACCCTGATGTATTTGAGCTGATCCGTTCGCGCTGCAATAAAATTCAGGCATTGCCAAACGAGATTGCGATGATGACCACAAACCTTCCATCTGGTTACCACCGCGACTTGCAGCTTCTCAAAGAAAACCTTTTCCCTTCCATGGTCTCTTTGAATGAGTGCTTGGAAATGACGGCATACATGCTGCAGCATATTGATATCAAAGCGGATATATTAAAAGATAAGAAGTACGATTATCTCTTCAGCGTAGAAGTTGTTAACGAACTGGCGCTAAAAGGTATTCCCTTTAGAGAAGCTTATAAAATAGTGGGCGAAACTATTGAAAATGGTACATTTGTTCCCGGAGTGGAGGTTCACCATACGCATGAGGGCAGCATAGGCAACCTATGTAACCCAGAGATTGAGGCGATGATGGAATCCATTCTTGACCAGTTTAATTTTGAAAAAACAAAATCGGCAATACAACAATTGCTGGCTTAATTCTAACCACTAACATAATAATAAAATGAACGTATCGGTATTAGCAAACTCATTAATTGGCTCCGAGATCATTAAAATTGGTAACGAGGTAAACGAAATGAAGAGCAAGGGTGCTAACATTGCCAACCTTACCATAGGTGATTTTGATCCGTCGATCTTCCCTGTACCCGCAGAACTGAAAGAAGAAATTGTAAGCGCATATAACCATAACCATACAAATTATCCTCCTGCAGATGGTATCCTGGACTTGAGGAATACAATTGTGGATGTGTTAAAAGATAGGTACGATCTTGATTTTAAAAATAATGAGGTTTTGGTTTCTGGTGGCTCGCGTCCATTGATTTACGCCACCTACCTGGCATTGGTTGATCCGGGAGATAAAGTAATTTATCCGGCACCATCATGGAACAATAACCATTACTGTCACCTTTCGTCGGCAGAAGGAATTGCGGTTGAAACAACCGCAGAAACGAACTTTATGCCAACGGCGGCGATTTTAAAACCACACGTTAAAGGCGCAACATTGCTGGCTTTATGTTCTCCATTAAACCCAACAGGAACAATGTTTACCCAGGAGCAGCTGGAAGAAATCTGTGACATGGTTATTGAAGAAAACAAATCCAGGGCAGAAGGAGAGAAGCCATTGTACATTATGTACGACCAGATTTATTCGCTCCTGACTTTTGGAAAAGAACATATCAATCCGGTAAGTCTGCGTCCAGAGTTAAAAGACTACACGATTTATATCGATGGTATCTCTAAGTGCCTTGCCGCAACAGGTGTGCGCGTAGGATGGGGTTTTGGTCCGGCACATGTGATCAATAAAATGAAAGCATTGTTAACACATATCGGTGCCTGGGCTCCAAAAGCTGAACAGGTAGCTGTTGCAAAGTATTTTGCTGATAAAAACCTGGTAGATCAATTTCTGGGATCTTTTAAGAAACAAGTACAGTTGAGTCTGGATGAGTTGTACAATGGATTTCAGGAAATGAAAGCTGAAGGTCTTGCCGTAGATGCTATCGTACCGATGGGCGCAATTTACCTTACATTGAAAATTGATTATATCGGAAAAACTACTCCAGACGGTGAGGTTTTAAAAGACAGCGGCGCTGTTACATTCTACCTGATTAAAGAAGCGCTGGCGGCATTTGTGCCATTCTCTGCCTTCGGTACAGATGATACAAAATCATGGTTCCGTGCATCGGTAGGAGGCTGTTCATTGGCTGATATTACGGCTATGATCCCGCGTTTAAAAGCCGCATTAAGCAAACTGAAATAATTATTCTTTTTGCCACTATATAGAAACGGGCCTTTCAAATTAATGGAAGGCCCGTTTTGTTATATCTTGTTTCGGAGTTATTTGAATTCCGATGTTTTATGGAATTCTATATCAGGATAATCCCTTTTTGTCATATTGATCATAAAATCGTTATCGGCCAGAAAAACCGGGTTCCCGTCTTTATCCTCGCCAATATGCATCTGCTTACGTTTCACAAATTCTTCCAGTTTCTTTTTGTCGGTTGAAGTTACCCAGTTAGACCTGCTGTAACTCAGCATGCGGAAATGGGCCTTTGCGCCATATTCATGCTCTAACCTGAAGGCGATTACCTCAAACTGCAGGTCGCCCACAGCACCGATAACTTTCCTGTTTCCTGGTTGCTGAATGAAGAGCTGCGCTACACCTTCTTCGGTAAGCTGTTGTATGCCTTTTTCCAGTTGTTTAGTGCGTAGTGGATCTCTGTTCTCTACTTCCTTAAATATCTCAGGAGAGAAGCTCGGAATACCTTTAAATTGAAGTTTCTCTCCTTCAGTTAAAGTATCACCGATTTTGAAGTTGCCACTATCGTATAGTCCGACAACATCTCCCGGCCAGGCTTCTTCCACGATACTTTTCTCGTTGGCCATAAAATCCATAGGATTCGAGAATTTGAGTTTCTTATCCTGACGGGTATGATAGTAAAATTTATTCCTTTCAAATTTACCTGAGCATATCCTTAAGAAGGCGATTCTGTCGCGGTGTTTAGGATCCAGGTTGGCATGAATCTTAAATACAAATCCAGAAAAGTTTTTCTCTTCTACCAGTACTTCTCTTTCTTCTGCTTCTCTGCTTCTTGGACTTGGTGCAATATTAATAAAGGTATCCAGCAGCTCTTTAATCCCGAAGTTATTGATGGCACTGCCAAAAAATACAGGAGCAAGGAGTCCGTCCGTATACAACTCTTTATCAAGCTTGCCATATACACCCTCAACTAATTCAAGGTCTCCCTTTAAGCCTTCAAGTTCCTTCGGTTTAAGGAAATTGCTTAGGTTTTCATCTTCCAGATCACTCACCTCAATTACAGGATCAGCAATCTTTGATTTATCAGGTTCGAAGAGGTTGAGGTGTTTGTTATAGATACTATATACGCCTTTAAACGTATGGCCCTGTCCGATTGGCCACGAAAGCGGGCATAAGCTGATGTTCAGCTTGTTTTCAATTTCATCCAGTAAGTCAAATGCCTCTTTACCTTCACGGTCCATCTTGTTTACAAAGATGATTACAGGGGTATTCCGCATCCGGCAAACTGCCATTAATTTTTCTGTCTGTTCCTCAACACCTTTTACACAGTCTACCACTAAAATTACGCTGTCTACAGCAGATAATGTGCGGTAAGTATCTTCTGCGAAATCTTTGTGACCTGGTGTATCGAGGATGTTGATTCTTTTGTCTTTGTATTCAAAGCCCATAACTGAGGTTGCAACAGAGATTCCACGCTGTTTTTCAATCTCCATAAAGTCTGAAGTACTACTTTGGTTGGCCTTGTTGCGTTTTACCGCTCCAGCCGTATTTATTGCCCCGCCAAACAACAGAAACTTTTCAGTTAAAGTCGTTTTTCCGGCATCCGGGTGACTGATAATGGCAAATGTTTTTCTTTTTTCTATTTCGGGGTGGATCATAAGGGGTTAAGCATATTGCTTGATGAGGCTGCAAAGATAATTATAATATATAAAATAAAAACCGGCCATTACAGCCGGTTCTTATCAATTGATTATTTATCCTCTCTGGCTTCTGCCGCCTCTTGAACCCTCCTGGCGTTGTTGCTGCTGCTGTTGCTGCTGTTGCTGCTGACGCTGTTGTTGTTCTTGTTGCTGGCGCTGCTGACGTTGTTGGTCTTGTTGTTGCTGTTGGCGCTGCTGACGTTCCTGACCTTCACGTTGCTGACGTTGTTGATCTTGCTGCTGGCGCTGTTGTTCCTGTTGCTGGCGCTGCTGGCGTTCCTGACCTTCACGTTGCTGACGTTGTTGATCTTGTTGTTGCTGCTGCTGACGCTGTTGATCTTGCTGTTGGCGCTGCTGTTCCTGTTGCTGGCGCTGTTGGCGTTCCTGACCTTCACGTTGCTGACGTTGTTGATCTTGCTGCTGGCGCTGCTGTTCCTGTTGCTGGCGCTGTTGGCGTTCCTGACCTTCACGTTGCAGACGTTCCTGATTATCTGACTGCGGCATCTGCTGGGTTCTATCCCTTCCATTTCTGTAATCAGTATTCGGACGCTGACCCTGATCGTTCCTTCTTCCCGAAGTACCCCTGCCTGGCTGAGTAACCTGTCCGTTGTTGCCCGTTCTTCCTGGAGTATTTCTGTCTGGTCTTGAAACCTGACCGTTGTTATTATCTCTTCCAGATGTATTTCTGCCCGGCTGAGAAACCTGTCCGTTATTGTTTGTTCTTCCCGGAGTATTTCTGTCTGGCTGGCCCGGACGACCATTATTGGAATTTCCGCCTCTTCCTCTTCCCGGATTGTATATATTTATATTATTATTCGTGATACTGGTTCTGCCCGGTCTGCTGGAACGGGAGATGTTATATACCGTTACATCTCTTCTCGTAACCCTTCTGATATCGCTGGCTCTTGGTCCGGTATAAAAAGTATTTCTTCCACGACCACCGTAAGTATAATTGATAATCGTTGTACGGTTATATATCGTTGTATAATTTCTATTATAATAGCGCGGATAGCTTGTATTGTAGATATTGATCTGCGGAATAAATACCCACCAGTCGTTCGGCGTGTTATAACCACCACCAAGATTAATATCTAAACTAAAGCCCGGGCCCATTGGTGCCCAGCCATAATAACCGCCACCACTTCTCCAGCTTACCCAGGCCGGTCCCCATACCGTATCCGGAATCCAGATCCATTCATGAAAACGATTTAGAATCCATCGGCCATAATGGAATGGTGCCCAGCCCCATTCATAGTCAGATACCCAGGTATTTCCATACTCTGTCATCGCCCAATGGCCATCGGTATAATAAGGTCTGAAATTGTTCTGATCTACGTCAGGCCGCCATACGTATCCGTACTCAGGATCCTGGACCCAGGAGCCATAAGGCGCTAACTCGTCATAAAATACATCCAGGGAAATGTCATCATCCTGGGCCATAGCTTTTTGTGTGACGCCGGTAAAGAGGAGCAGTAGCCCCAGAATTACTGCCGGCAGTGTGATCATGTGTTTCATTTGTGTGTGTATTAATATAACTAACCTAACTTAGTATCTATTGGAGTATAAAATTCAGTAATAGTTTAATGGCAAAAGAATATAAATTTATGAACCGGTAAGGTGGCCTAATTATGTTGTTTGATCAATGGGGAATACGGTTTATATGTTTGGTTAAGACTAAAACTGAAGGTAATAATAAGAATCGTTGAGAGCAAGGTGTAAAATTTATAAACGTATAATTCGGAATAATTGACCCATATTTTCTCTTTCCAGGTTTTTATTCTTTTCTTTTGTACAATTAAACATATTTGGTCTTTTTTATCACATTCACCCCCTGCTGTCAGGATCGGTATAACATAAACAATACCAAAAAAATACATTTAAATGAAACCAGAATTCCCCCTCCGGAAATTTATCCATGATAAATTAATCAGGGCTGGTCTCGTCACATTTTTAAAATAACTATTTCCATGACAAAAGGCGTATTATTCCTTATTCCTGTGCCATTGGCAGAGAATGCCTCAGCAAAATCCTTTACTCCATACTTGGTAGATACCATCAACTCCATCGATACATATATTGTAGAAAATTCTAAAACTGCCAGAAGATTCCTTAAAGAAGCAGGATTAAAAAAGCCACAAAGTGAGTTACTTATCCACGATTATGGTAAACATAAACGTAATGACTCAATGGTCCCATATTTCAAGGAACTGATGACCGGAAAGGATGTTGGCTTAATGAGTGAAGCGGGATGCCCAGGAATTGCAGATCCCGGAGCTGACATTGTTGCCGAAGCTTACAAAAGAGATATCAAAGTGGTACCATTAGTTGGTCCGAATTCATTACTGCTGGCACTGATGGCCTCTGGTTTTAATGGTCAGAGCTTCACCTTCCATGGCTATCTTCCTATTGACAAAGTAGAAAGGGTAAAACGCATTAAAGAACTGGAAAAAACTGCTGCGGAGAAAAAGCAAACCCAGATGTTTATCGAAACACCCTTCCGTAACAATCACCTGTTTGATGATATCATTAAAAATACTGCAGCGCAAACCTTATTATGCGTAGCCTGTAACATTACGGGAGAGGACGAGTATATCAGAACACAGTCTGTAGGACAATGGCGTCAGGAAAAAATTGATTTGCACAAGAAGCCTACCATCTTCCTGATTTACCGTTAAGAGAGAATTACCTGTACATATTTTTGTTATCCATAAAAGCGATCACATTTTCAGGAACAAGGAATTGAATGTTTTTATCCTCTTTCAAAGCCTTCCGGATAAATGTTGAAGAAATCTCCATCTGAGGAGTTTCTGTAAGTGTGATCGATGGATGGCCTTCCCATTCGCTAAGATCGCATCCCGGTCGCGGATAAACATAAATCTTATAATCTTTGAGCAACACCTCATAGTTCTTCCATTTTTTGAAAGAAACAAGGTTGTCTGCACCCATAATCAAGACAAACTCCCTGGAAGGATATCGTTCCTGAAGGTGCGTTAGCGTATCAATTGTATAAGAAGGTTGTGGAAGTTTAAATTCGATGTCACTTACCCTGATATATTCTGCAGGCTCCGTGGCCAGCCTTGCCATTTCCAGCCTGTCGTACATATTGGCTAGTCCTTTTTTATTTTTAAGGGGATTTTGTGGCGATACAACCAGCCAAACTTCATCAAGATCAGTAAAGCCAGCCATATGGCTGGCAATAATCAAATGCCCTACGTGGATAGGGTTAAAGGAACCAAAAAATAAACCTGTTTTAGCCATCCTTTCAATAAGATTCTTTATTTATTGATAAAGTCTGAAACCAGCTTTTCTGCTTCAAGACAAGCCGTATGCAAGTCGAAGTTTTTAAGCACAACATCAAATTTATCAGCGTATTCCAATTCTTTTTCGGCCTTGATAAATCTTTCCTGAAGTTTTTCCTGACTGTCGGTACCGCGACCGCTCAAACGTTCTTTAAGTACTTCAAGAGAAGGTGGCTGTACAAAAATTGCCAGTGCATCTTTTTCATATTTACGTTTTAGGCGTAAGCCACCTTCCACATCAATATCAAAAATAACATGCCTGCCATCATTCCAGATCCGTTCAATCTCAGAGCGGAGCGTGCCATAGAAAGTCCCGTTATAAACTTCCTCAAATTCCACAAATTCCTGGTGTGCAACCTTATGCAAAAAGGCTTCCTGAGAAATGAAATAGTAGTCTTTTTCATGCTGCTCATCGCCGCGTTGTTCTCTGGTTGTTGCAGAGATAGAGAAATTTAAGTTCGGAAACTTCTCCAGTAAATGTTTAACTATAGTAGTTTTTCCAGCACCGGAAGGGGCCGAGAATATAATGAGTTTACCTTGTATCATTTGTTGATGATGTGTTAAATAACGTTTAACAACTGCTCTTTAATCTTTTCTAATTCTTCCTTCATTCCCACAACAAGCTGCTGTATTTGCGCATCATTGGCTTTGGCACCCATGGTATTGATTTCCCTGCCAATCTCCTGCGAGATAAATCCAAGCTTTTTGCCATTTGCATCTTTACTTTTCAATGTTTCCATAAAGTAATCACAGTGGCTTTTCAGACGGATTTTCTCTTCTGTAATATCCAGTTTATCAATATAATAGATCAACTCCTGCTCCAAACGGTTCTGGTCTACAGTAACCTTTCCGGCAATCTCTTCCAGAAACTGGTTTAGGCGGGCCCTGATCTGTGGAATCCTCAGTGGTGCCAGCACCTCAATTTGTGCGAAGAAACCTAAAATGTTTTTTATCCTAAGTTCCAGATCCTGCTGTAAAACGGCACCTTCTGTAGCTCTGAACTGATTAAAATTTGCCAGTGCCGCGTTGAATGCGCTCTGCAGAAGATTCCATTCACCCTCATTTACTACCTCTTCGGTGTAGCTGATTACCTCAGGAAAGCTTAACACAGCTTGCAGCAGGTTATTAGAATTAGCACCTAAATCAATGTTAATTGCTTCTAACTGTTTGTAGTATTTACTCAATAATGCCGCATTGATAGTAGCACCTTTAAGATGTTCTTCACTGCGTTCGATATTGATGGAAACATTCACTTTACCACGCTCAATCTCCTTACTGCAAATATTTCTCAGTAAAAGTTCCTTATCAGCGTAGGCACGCGGTAATTTTAGATTGAGTTCCAAAAACTTGCTGTTCAGGGATTTAATCTCGACAACAAATTTAGTGTTTTCCTGATCTGTAGAAGCCAGGCCATAGCCTGTCATTGATTTTATCATGTGCAAAGATATCATTTATTGTTAAAATGGTTGAGCTGTTCAGCTTTTTAATCTCCTGAATTGCTTGCTCCAAAGTCATTTGCTGGGAATACATACTTCACTTTAAGAAACAATAGTTAAATTTACATCAATTAGACCCCATATAAATGAATCGTTTTCACGTCAAAGGCCTGTTCGTTTTTACCCTTTTGTTTAGTGCTACCATTGCTGCTAATGCCCAGGATGATTTTCGTCTCAATGGGGTAGTGATGATGAAAGGTACTACAAACAGGGTTGCATTGGCTGAAATCACCAATACGCGAACACGATTTACCGTAGGGAGTAACGACCTTGGTATCTTTCAAATCAAGGCTTTGGTTGGGGATACGCTGGTGTTTATCAAACGCGACTTCTCTGATGCCCGGCAGGTAGTGCTATCAAACCGCGATATGATTATCTATCTGGATATGGGGAGAACGCTTGAACAGGTGAATATCAAAGGCCAGACAAAGAAGATGGAGCTGAATGAAATGAAGCAGGAATACAGGAATAAAGGCTCATTTTATGCCGGGAAACCGCCGCTGTTATCCTACCTTTTTGCTCCGCTGACAGCCATTTATGAACTCTTTGGAAAGACGCCTAAAAATGCACGCAGGTTCAATAAGTTCTATAATACCGAGCTGCAGCAAACTGCAATTGACGGATTTTTCAATGAATCCCTCATCCAAAAAAATACAACCTTAGAGGGAAAGGAACTGGAAAATTTCATGTTAAATTACCGTCCGGACTATGATAAATCGAAGAATTGGACAGAATATGATGCAGTAAAATACATCCGAGATTCTTACAAGCAGTACTCAGATACCTTAAAAAAGAAGTAGGGGAGGATGAAAAATAGGCGATAATTCGCTGTTTTCTTTAGATTGATAAAGCCTGACAAGCCTTCTCTGCGGCCTGTTTCTCGGCGTTTTTCTTGTTATAGTCCCTGCCAATGCCGTAGCTTTCGCCCTCAATTACCGCTTTGATGGTAAATAATTTGGCACTCTCACCTTCACCATTTTCAATCATATCAAAAGAAATATCCTTTGCATGGCGCTGGCACCATTCTATCAATTTACTTTTGAAATTGGTTTCCGTAAGCTCGAGCGTATGGATATCGATATAAGGTTTAACAATACGTTTTAGCAGCAGGTCTTTGGTGAAATTGTAGCCTTTATCCAGGTAGATAGCCCCAATTAATGCCTCAAATGCGTCACCAAGCATCGAATGATGTTTAGTTTGCATGTTTACCATCTTCTGATCAAAGATAATCAGCTGATCGAAACCCATTTTACGGGCCAGCTGATTGAGATTAGCCCTATTCACAATTTTAGAACGCATTTCCGTTAGAAAACCTTCCTCTTTGTAAGGGTAATGTTTGAATAATAATTCTGCTATGACCGCACCCAGAATAGCATCTCCCAGAAACTCCAGGCGCTCGTTGCTTGAGCGGCTCCCATTTTTCAAAACTTTAGCCACAGACCTGTGCCTGAACGCCATTTTATATAAAATGGTGTTTCCCGGCACAAAGCCTAACATGTTCTTCAGCTTTTTAACAAACTCTCTGTCGCGGGACAGGTAAAGTTTATATAGGTCAAATAGGGGCATTAATTAAAAATCGATTTGTCGTTTACTCTTCGTACTTTTTGAAAATGACTGACGCATTGTGTCCGCCAAAACCAAAAGTATTACTTAAAGCGGCACGTACCAAACGCTTTTGTGAAGTGTTAAAGGTAAAATTCAGTTTCGGATCAAAAGCAGGATCATCATTAAAATGATTTATCGTTGGAGGGATAACGTCATTTTGTATCGCCAGAATAGCAGCGATAGCTTCAACAGCACCAGCGGCACCAAGCAGGTGACCGGTCATAGATTTTGTTGAGCTGATGTTCAGCTTGTATGCGTCCTCACCAAATAAATCTACAATTGCTTTAGTTTCACTGATGTCTCCCAGTGGAGTAGATGTACCATGAACATTGATGTAATCAATGTCAGCAGTACTCATTTTAGCATCTCTAAGTGCGTTGGTCATCACCATTTTAGCACCTAATCCCTGAGGGTGAGGAGCAGTAATATGATTCGCATCAGCACTCATTCCGCCACCAACAAGTTCAGCATAAATTTTTGCACCACGTGCTTTTGCGTGTTCCAGTTCTTCAAGGATAATCGTTCCGGCACCTTCACCTGCAACAAATCCATCTCTGTCTTTGTCGAACGGTCTTGATGCTGTAGCAGGATCATCATTGCGTGTAGAAAGGGCATGCATAGCATTGAATCCGCCTATACCGGCTTCATTGATAATGGCTTCAGATCCGCCGCTAATAATTACGTCGGCCATATCAAGCCTGATATAATTAAAAGCATCGATCATGGCATTAGTAGATGAGGCACAAGCAGATACCGTAGCGAAGTTTGGGCCGCGAAGACCGTATTTTATCGAAATATGACCAGTAACAATGTCAATGATCATCTTTGGAATAAAGAAAGGATTTATGCGGGGAGTTCCGTCGCCAGCATAATAGTTCCTCATTTCATCCAAAAAAGTTTTTATACCGCCAATACCTGACCCCCAGATTACACCAATACGGTTGGTATCCAACTGTGCAAAGTCGAACCCACCATCCTTAACGGCTTCATCTGTTGATACCATAGCATACTGCACAAATGGATCTAATTTGCGGGCTTCTTTTTTTTCTAAAAAGTCTTCAGCATTGAAGTTTTTAAGCTCACAGGCGAATTTTGTTTTGAATTTTTCTGTATCAAAACCTGTAATAGGCGCAGCGCCGCTCACACCATTTAACAAACTATCCCAGAATTCTGGGATAGTATTGCCGATTGGAGTGAGCGCACCTAAGCCAGTAACTACTACTCTTTTTAATTCCATTTATACGGATTATACGGAGACCGTATGTTCTACTTTACGTTTTTCTCTAGATAAGCGATTGCTTGACCAACTGTACCGATAGTCTCAGCTTGATCATCAGGAATCGCTACATTGAATTCTTTTTCGAATTCCATGATAAGTTCTACAGTATCCAAAGAATCCGCACCTAGGTCATT
>Ga0308163_10000194_pt1 | contig 160088 bp, 154 predicted proteins | sample PhyTR1_FD_201037 | JGI IMG/M metagenome (GOLD analysis project Ga0308163, IMG submission 201037) | Phyllosphere microbial communities from UC Gill Tract Community Farm, Albany, California, United States - DLSLT.R1 | ecosystem: Host-associated > Plants > Phyllosphere > Unclassified | place...
GACCTGGTATAACCGTAAAAGGTTACATTCTGCCTTGGGATACCAGTCCCCGGAAGAATTCGGTAAGAACTTAAATAAACAAAAAAATGCTGCTTAACTAAATGTCCACTTTAAAGTTGCAATTCCAATATGGATATCCTATAAGATTTAAACTGGCGATATGCCGTGAAAAAACTCACAAAAGAAAAAGTAAGCGAAGAAAAACTCAACATCATACTTGAAGCCATCCGCCTTGCGCCCACCTCCTGTGGTCTTCAACCATTCCGTGTATTCGTTATCGAAAATCATGAGTTGAGAACCAGACTGGGAGAAGGCTCCTTTAACCGGCAGATCAGCGATTGTTCCCACCTCATCGTCTTTGCCGCCTACAACAAAGTCACCACCCAGCACGTCACTGACCTCATAGAACTAACCGCGAGGGAAAGAAATTTGCCAATAGCAAGCCTCGACCCGCTGTTTTCTGCCGTAGACGGCTATTTTAAAATGCGCAGCGATGAAGCAAACGCCATATGGGCAGATAAACAAACCTACCTTGCGCTCGGTACGGCCATCACAGCTGCTGCCAACCAGAAAGTGGATGCGGTTCCCATGGAAGGCTTTGATCAGGCACTTTTCGACGAACTTCTTGACCTAGCAGAAAAAGGCCTGCATAGCACGGTTATCCTCTCCATTGGTTATCGGGATTCCGAAAAGGACTTCATGGCTAACCAGAAAAAAGTACGCATCCCGATAGATGAACTTACTACATTTATCGGATAAGTTGAGTAGTTATTGGTCGTTATTCAATCGGTAGAATCTCAACAATCCACTTAATAGCAAAATCATTAAGTGCATGCCATGCATGTGCAGGGGAAATTATTTACCTATTCGTTTAAAGCCGATTTCTGTTCTTGGCTGTTCTTCTTTTTCAATGAATTTAGTCAGATAAGTAAACAGCAGTTCTATTTTCTGATCTTGTTTCAGTAACTGTTTTTCAGCCTGCTCTACCCTGATGAAGACATCTTTATGTGCCATCAGCATTTCCCGTATCCGGGTATAGATCCGAATGATCTGGATGTTGACGTGGATAGCCGTTTCACTGTTTAACACACAGGATAACATCGTTACTCCCTGTTCAGTGAAACAGAAAGGCTTATAGCGTGCTCCGCCACGTCCTTCCTTTGAGGTCACAATTTGTGACCTCAAACTTTCCAGCTCCTCTTTAGTCATCTCAACCATAAAGTCTTCCGGGAATCGGGTCATACTACGTCGTACAGCTTGTTTTAACACTTTGGATATTCCGGACGATAATCTAGAGCAATTGATACATGGTGAGTATTTCCAGGAAGATTACTTATGACCATTGTAAACTGCTTCTTCAAAATCTTTATATTCAATCATTGATGCGTTGTAATCTATCTTAAATGTATTCAGATATGCGCTCATAGTGGTTATTTATTGGATGATCCTTTTCTTTAAGCCAAGCGGGTAACCTGCATATATTCGTGAAGTTTCATGATCTGCTAGGCTTCCAGTCTCAGTACCCTGCTATAACTGACGGCAATCGCTTCAATACCCCCCAACGTCGCATAAGGGTGGATATTCCGGACGATAATCTAGAGCAATTGATACATGGTGAGTAGTTCCAGGAAGATTACTTATGGGGTCTCTTTCTGACCCGTGATGCTAACATATTCCCAGCGATAATGAAAATAATTAAAATAAATATATCTGCAATTAGGTACTTAGGGAAGAATCCTAGTTGAGAAGCATAAGAAGGGTTCGTGAGCTTGGCCTCTGTTTGAACATAAAAATTAAAAGGCCAACCGTAAACAGTAAACCCATCAACAGCAGCATCATTTTCCGAAAAAATAATATTAATAGAAATGAAAATTAATGTGACTAAGCTAGTTACCAAATATTTTAGCTTCATTTTATTTGTTTAATTTTCCATTTCTGTAATTCTCAATGATTATATCAATTTGTGAACTGATAACTGATATGCTGGTATTCCTGTGCAAGTACCGACTTAGCCCATCAAACGTAATATTAATACTGTCTTTACTTCATCTCTTCTCCATTGGCCAGAACTGCCTGGAATCGGTTGCTTGGGAGAGTTCTCTATCAACATGAAGTAAACCTAAAGTATGACCAAATTCATGAGGTATAGTTAATAAAATTAAAAATCGACTTTCATGGCTAGCGTCCTTTTCTATCTGACCGTTGATATTGTATTATACAAATCAAATAATATAATGGGACAAATAGGAAAGCTTTGATTGAGGCTTCAATGAAAGGCAGAAACGTTAGTCTAAAAACATAAGCGAAGTCAAAATCCTTGTAACGTTTCGGATAAAATCCTGACATAATACCTGTTTCTTTAAATAGGAAAGCTTTTGTCGTATAAGATTCGAATCTATCGAAATAACCTTTTCGTTCCATAGTTCGGAATTGATTGTTTGTATACAGAGGAGAAAAACTCCCAGCAACATAGCCCCCTCTTAGATCCTCGACCTCGTCTCTCACCCCTGTGTAATTGTTGAATAATGGATTTCCGGAAAGGAATCCAATTATTACTAATAAAGCCGTGGCGACTTTCAGACGATCATTCTTAGCTAATATTTCAGTTACGTAAAATACTAAGTTAATTGTGTGCGAGACCTGAACTTTAATATAAGCCCAGATCCCCTTTTTCTCCATTTCTGCCGAATAATCACTTTCCAAATAGTTACTGACTACTGGCGGTTCATCATCAAAACTTGTCAAGTGTCCAGTGTCCACAATCTTGTCCGCAATGATTCTCATCAGAATAAAGCAAAAGATAAATGAAACAAATCTGAAAACCATAGCATAGCTTAAGTCAAATTGGAAAATATAAGAAAACCAAAAGATTGGAATGAAGATAAGTGTCTTGACAGCAAGATACTTGAGTATCCCAAGATATGTTCTCAAAGCGTTAGTTATTAATATTACGTGAAAATATGTGTTTATTGTATGAGTTGCAAGAGTTGAAAAAAAAACTTAGGATACCGATACGCCAGGAAAATGACAAGCATTCTCTCGTTATTTGAAAGTTCTGATTGTTGTATGAATTTCCAATGGATGACTCAGCAAGATATCAACGTTGGGTTAATCATTAGTCCTCTTTGCATCAAAGGCCAATTTACATTGCTGAACCCGGTGATATGTACACTCAAGTCAGGATATATTTTGACGGAACTTCTATAGACAGCAAAATATACGAGAGGATATCAATAGCATTGATACCACAATCAGGAACTACATGACTTAGAAAGTCCAAATAGTATTAAAACAATCAGGCTGAGTAAAATTTGAACAATCAATGCTTGCCCTGATGCTTTAACACCTTCTTTGATGCCCACCGAAACCATTCCTTTAAAATCCTTGATCGTTTGCTTCGCCAACGATATCGACTGATTTCTCGCATTGTTCACCCAATTATTCAGTATATCGTCATTAAACGAGTAATTCGCATACTCATAATCATTTTCTTTTTTTGCTGAAGATGACGATTTAGCAGATTGACTGTTGGTTCCTGCATTTCTGTTGTTTTCTCGTTGTTCTTTTCTAAAACCTTTGAAATATTGATATTCTGTATCGAATTTTCGCCGTGCTTCCAGATCTTTTAAAATCAGATAAGCTTCATTAATCCTTTGCATTTGGAGAGTCGTATCGATCCCAGGATTTTTATCAGGATGCCATTTAATTGCTTGCTTGCGGAATGCCTCTTTTATTTCTGCCGCAGAAGCGTTCTCAGCAACATTGAGAAGCTCATAGTAGTCAACAAACATCAGATAAAATTAAGAGTTCTTATCGAGCGATTGTTTGTCTGCAGTCGTATCTTTGGTCTGTTCACTTTCAGGGTTGTATCTCCATATCGCTCTTGCAGCAGCAAATATTCCGACAGTTATCACAATACCAATGGGACCACCACCCTTAGTATGGCCCGTTGCCTGACCTAAAATGGTAATTAGCATCGCACCTACGATGAACACAACAATTATTAAAATAACTTTCATAAAATTAATTTTTCTCAAGATTTGAATACCTATACACGTATGTTCAATAAAGCATGACCAAGTGCCTCAGACAATACCATTACAAAAATATCGAGATCAATATCTTTTTTTTACGGGATACCGTAATACCTTAAATTTCAAGTCTATGAAATTTTCGATCTTTGGTGACTGAGGCATGATTAAAGTCAAGACAAGGGCAAATATTTCCCGCTTTTTCTAAATTCATACAGTTCACTTGTTGATAAGTTCTGGTTTCGAATAATTAACAACTATTAACTTTGAAGGTTACAATAAACTAAACAGCGGAGGTAGTTTTTTTATGCTTGGCAACACATTGCTCTGGCTTCGTCAGGGAAAAAGCTGTAAGGATGACGAGCAGAGCGATACATTTTAAGTTGCAAACATCTACGGGCAGAGCTCTGTTCCTTAGTTAGAAAATTCATGCTCCACCCTAATTTTAAATTAAATTATTTAGAATTTTTTCTCCAAAGTCGTGGATAATCATTTTTTCAGCGTTTACAACGTTGGCAAACAATATACCGCAGCTATGGCTTTCTCCCAATCCGGAAACATGAAAATTAGGAAGATTAAAGTCAGAAGTGAAGCTGCTACGGCCAAAAACTTCCGGATAGAGCAGAAGACTCTGATTACATTTGAAATGATGATTGTAAGCATACATCTGTCTGATGTCCTCTATTGACGGTTCGACGTCTTTTTCCAATATCTTCCATTTAGTATCTATTACAACGGACTTATTTGCAAACCTGATAACTATATCTGGCTTGATATCTCTGCCCATCCAAAAGCTTTCCCTATCCTGACCAGTGATAAAAACGTCTCCCATCGCTTGGCTAGCCTTTTTCAATTGATGCAGGACGTATTGTTGCCATAGGTAATTCATATTAAACATCAATGCCAATACGTGGTTCCTTCCTTTTGAAACGTCAGGATGATAGTTTAAGAGAAGTAATTTAGCAATAGCCAGGCTTTCAGCATAATATTCATTCTTTCGGTCAATTTTTATATGATTGAATGTATTTTCTGTCACCTGTAAATCTTCTAAATCCGGAAAAGATAATTGAAGAATCTTCGCCTCGTTGGATAGCCTGCCGGAATAGAGTCTTGCTATAAGGCCCAGGGTTTTATAAAGAATTTGATTTATCTTATTTTCACAATCATAGACACTGTACGAAGTATAAAAACGCTCCTTATGTATAAGGTTTACCTGCAACTGTTTATGGAACATTAGCCTACCCTTCAAGCTAGACAAGTTACCTTCTGTTTTTCTATACTTTTTAATAAGTCCTCTTTGCAGAATCTGTTGAACACCGTTTAAAAAGAGGCGAATATAGAGATCAAGAATGCTGTTCTTTTGCAGCGATAAATTTGAAGTCGTTGGCGCCTTTACAGGGAACACTCCACTATTTTGCAACATGTATAGCAGAACCTTCTGCCAATGGCCGTGGTCGTCGCCACTTAATTTTCTATCTGCTTTTGGAAGAATTTCAATTGAATATCTTCCAATTTGGAGTACACCAACATAGTGGCGAAACTTTACGCCATTATGAATCAAAGAAAAGTAATCAGAACCTTTCTCACCGAAATAATTACATAAGGCCTTATAACAGTCAGGTGATAACAACTGTCCAGAATAATTCTTTCGGTCAATCCTCAGCCATTCATGTTCAAAAACAGTATAAGAAAAACATTCTTCCATATTTATCAATTATTCTTGGGCCATAACTGTTTTAGGGCACTCATAAATTGATCATTCGTCATCTCCGCTATGTTTTTTAATTGATACTTATCCTCGATTACCACGTCGACTTTCAGTTTTTCAAATTTAGGAAACAAAGCATCATAGGTATTACTGTTATTGAGTTCGAATTGAATGAACCCTTCACCTAATACCATACCTATTTTTCCGTAATCACGGAAAAAGAATTCCTGCAGCAAGGGAACGATTTTATTCGCAAACACCTTTTTTAAATCATCAATGCTTCTCACGTGAATGAAATACGCATGACCAATCTGATGATCATTGTCTAATAAATGCGTAATCCGATCATTAAGGATTGTTAATAGGACCGATAAATCCAGCCCATGAAATGATACATTTGCGTTTAAATCATGAACCGTAATTTTATCAGAATTGTCCGAAACCATTTTCAAAAAGACCTCCTGATCAACATATTGTGTTTTAAATAAATCATCAAAAGCCTGAACCGCGTTTTGCCAGGTAGCTTGGTCCCCTGCGTCCTTCTTTATTTTATGCAGAAGATTCAGATACAAGTTTTGGGTTTTGAGCAATTCTGGCTTTGGCAACATCTCTACGAAACTAAATCTTCGTCGCAAAGCCGTATCCAAAGCCTCCACACTCCTATCGGCAGTGTTCATCGTACCAATGATGTATAGGTTTGTTGGAACACCGAATACTTTCTTTGAATAAGGGAGCTGTAGTGTCAATCGCTCCAATGTACCCAGTCTTTTATCGTCCTCAATTAATGTAATGAGTTCCCCAAAAATAGCTGATACGTTACCACGGTTAATCTCATCAATAATTAATACATAATTCTTGGCAGTTATGGTGTCTTCAGGCACTATACTGGTTAATACATCCAATCCAGTTTTTTCTACAAAATCTTTCTTAGCCAAATAACCAAGATTCACTTCAAGTTCTGCAGCTTCGTGTGAAACTGGGATATCAATATCAAATAACCTATCTAAAACAGCATAAAAGGCTGTTGCATTACAGCCGCCAATGTGCGTACGGATAGTAGTATTAATGTTTCCGATTTCCGATAATCCCTTTTTGTTTGGGAAGGCATCGTGTAGTACCCTTAATCTGGAATAGGATACGGTGTAAGTTCTTTCAGTTTCCGGATCATGTTTTAAAATGATATTTCCCTTATCGGATATACCAACAACGCCAATTATCCCTTCTCTGGAGGTTAACGCTACGTATGGTTCTTTCGCTAGTTGTTTCTGCAACGACACGATCAACTCATCCCATAGCCTGTCATAAGATGTAGAAGCATTAACCAATTCTTCGTTATCTGATTCTTTCGAATTAATGAGGTTATAAGTTGCAGTGATAGCGAGCTTCTTGAATATTCCATCTTCAATTGAATAGGAAATGATTTTCTGACCCTCATTATCTTCATCTACATTTGGCTTTATACCTTCAATAAAATCCTCATAAGTCATACTCTGGTGGAAGGTGCAAAACGAAATGATCCCCTTTTCAGTCAGACCATGGTACAAGCTAGTCAGCTTCTCGCGTTTGGCAGTCTCTGTATCTTCCGAGTTCTGTATATCACCACAACTTTCTGGGCAAACAATTTTCAGTGCCTCAACTATTGTCTCATAGGTTTTACCCGTTCCTGGAGGCCCGTATAAAATTTGGTTGTTGGGTTTATTTGTAGATCTGATTGACGACGAAACTGTGCCTTTTTCAGATGATTCTGCCGGAAAAGGACCCGCAGATGGTTTATGCTTTTCACGACGGATTTCCATTTTACTAATCAGCTCCTCAAACTTTTTCTTACTCAATCGCTCTGCAACCCAATGAGGGAAATTAACTTTATTAAGTGCAATCGCTTGATCTACATAGCCCAAGATCTTCGTCATAAATGGAGCAAAAGCCTCCCACATACTTTCAAGAGTTGAATATGACTGGTTGTGATTCAGAAGCAGGTTTAAATTCCTATTCTTTTCCACATCCCCGGTAACTTCTTCACCCGCCACTTTTAAGATATCTCCAAGTTTTTTTACAAAATGATAACCTGCAATTACGCCATCGTTAATTTCAGCTTTTGGTGCACCTGCTTCAAAATGGAAGGTAATGGTACCATCTTTTCTATATTTAAAAATGAAATCAACTATATCAGAAGAAGAACCAGGAAAATAGATGGGAATCCACCAGCAGGTGAAGCCAAAATATAGAAATTTCTGTGTGCCTATGAAATAATCCGTCTCACTGCCCTTTGAGGCTTTCTGTCTCACTGAAAACGTAAAATCAGAATTTACTGCCCTATATTTTTGCAGTCCATTGTAAACTGCTTCTTCAAAATCTTTATATTCAATCATTGATGCGCTATAATCTATCTTAAATGTATATTAAATACTCAATCCAATGTAACCTAAAATCTGCAATCTAATAAGATTCCTTTGATTATTGACCTCTCTTTAAAGGGTGAATTCCCTCATACGTTCCATAGCAACCTTTCACTGAATTGCGGGAGATACAGCTTTAACGCCGCGGGACACTATGTACTAATTAGTTAATAAGCTCGGATTTAGCTGATTCGTTAATCACTTTCTTTACTCTTCCCTGAATAGGTGTTATTATTCAATACAATCGCCTGTCTGTAAATCTCTAAAAACAGTGATTGTCGGTGTTGACTTAGCTTTTTAATCGTCTCCTCAGAGCGCTCCACTTTTAAAGTGTTTTTGATCGAACTATAAAACACAGGATCAACGGAATTCATATAATTACAGAAAACCTCATGCTTCCTGCTGTCGGTAAAATGTATTCCACGTCCAAATTTACCTGCAGGCGTAGGAAGCAGATAAACTGTAAACTTTCTGTTGAGCAATGAAATCTCGATTGAGAACTTCTTCTCAAGACCCACTGGAAAGGTTGCTAACTCTTTAAATTCATAGGCAGATCTGGAAGAAGCGATTTGTTTAAACCATGAGTAGGGACTATTCCCTTGTGTAGAACTGGCAGTGAAATACAGGTTTTTGATCCCAGGATGATCCACTAACATTTCAATCAGGGAATAATTTAAAGATAGGCCTTGCGCCACATAAGAGACGGTCGTGGCTTTTCTGTTCATCAGCGCGCTGTCTTCAGAACTTTCCTTTTCGCGATTGGTTCTGCAAACTACATCGCTAATTAACAGCCGATGATCAGTTAGCAAACGCGTTGCTTCAGTAACTCTTTGTTCGATTGGAAAACTAAATGGTTCTGGCTGCTTGAAAATTTTAGCTAGTGTACCCCACAAACTATTTTCCAGACTTCCGTAAAAAAAACGCATCCCCGCCTTTTTCTCATTGAAGCGTTGCTCCGTCACATTATGATTTTCATCGACAGTATCAGTGATATGATAAATTGGGAAACTACCTATAATTAGTCCTTCAAACCAGTCCTTTGGTTTATCCAGATCGGTATAGTATTTTAAATATGGGTGTTGTTCGAGTTCGTTAATCGGCATTGCTTATGAAATTTAAAATTGTTGCTAACTAAATAGATCCACCATTGGTATAACCATCCTTTTTCACCGCGGTCTCTTGCCCATTAGCATATGAAATTGACAAATCAGCGTTACCATCTGCTCCTTTTATCCGATAAGTATTTTCATCGCTCTTAGTGTGATCAAAAAACATTTCCCCGCCTTTCTTTGGATTGTATCCATGTTCATTTTCTCCGGGATCGCCATCAGCGAACAGCATTATAAAAAAATAAAAAAAAAAAGGGTTGCCAAAAACCATATCTACTCAAATCATGGCAACGCTTTGCACCCTGAGCCCATATGGACCAGACCATTGGTACATAAGCGATCCTTAACAGGCTTATTCCCTCAGTTCTGGTGCTCGCGATAATGATATTGATAATGACAACGGGTATCATACAGATAATTAAACTGATGCCGAATTCCGTCCTGCGGATACGACCATCAAATGAGAATGGTGCTTGAAACATATGGATTGATTTGATTTAAACTTGAATTATCTATATAAAATATTACGCTTGACCAAAGGACGCATTTCCAACGCATTTAATATTACGGAAAACCGGAATTTAAAATGTTAGATAAAGGGAGTCTGCGTCCCGCTTAATTGTTAAACAAATTGAATATCTTTATAACAATAACATATGAACTTAGGTCAATTATCAAAAAATTCTTAAGCAAGGAGAAAGGGCAATCGCTTTAGTGCAGGCCCCCAAACGTCTGCATAAGAACGGCAATTCAAAAAAAAATGAAATCAATAAAACTGGTATTTTTGGTCATTGGGCTTATCGCATTAAACTCTTGCAAATTCAAGAAAAATGATAATCATCAACTGCCCCGCCCCATAAGGTTTGACAAAGAATGGAAAAGGATCCAGGCTGCTGAGACCGGTGATAAAGAAACAGAGGCCATAAGTGCATTTGTTGAGCGTATTTACGACGAACGTCGTTTCGATACGACAGAAATAAGATATAGATTGTATTGTACTTATGAAGATATCAATAATCAACCCAGAACAATCCCCACGTTATTTGAAGAAAAAGCGTCGGATAGCCTAAAGACAATAATAGTAGAAGTTACTCCCAGTGTTGAGTACCAAGACCTCACCAAACAAATTTATAAGTCTTGGAAACCAAAGAATTTACAGAACATCCGGTACTTTTTGGACAAATAATAGAATACCTTCCATATATCATCCCAGACACGACAAGCATTTCAATTGCCTTAAACTAATTCTTGTTCCTATGCGCCTTAAAATATTAGAAGAATATTGCCTTAACAGACCGGATAGTTGGCCAGGATAAAAACAACAGCATGGCCTGCTTGTCAAGTTTACTCACCGATCCGAAGATATTATTCGATATTTTGCGAACGCCCGATTTAATGAAACTCTCCGAGAATTCCGGGTCAAAAACGAAACTAATATTTGTAGTTCAACAATAACAATCCGATAAATATATTAGTAAATAACATCCATGAATAATGCATGAAAAGACACAATAGAGACAGAACCAAATTATGCAGCTAAGCGGGTATATGCCAGTGAAGTTTTTTAAGCGATTGCTCGATTTACTGTGTACCCTCCACTCTCATAACAAGATACCTGGGAATTGAATCATTTCGAACAAAACTACTTTCTAAAAGCACCTGGGGATGTCCCTACAAGTTTGGTAAATAAGCGATTAAAATATTTATCGTCATCGAAGCCTAATTCCTCTGCAATTTCCTTGACCGAAAGTTCGGAATAAGATAATAAGCGCTTTGCCTCACGTATAATTTCTTGTTGAATATAGTACGTAACGGAAAACCCTGTGACCGACTTTACTGAGTCATTGATATGTGTGGCCGTTAAATTCATCTGATCAGCATATTGTGCCGGTCGCCTTAGCGTTCTGAATTTCTCCCGAACCAGTTGCTTGAATTCTTTTGTGATCTCTATATTTCGTGCAGAATGTTTTCCGTGATTACGCTGTTCTGTTAATAGGTTATGAGAGGCCAGTTCATACATAAAAGCTATAATCAAAGATGTTGTAGTCTCTTTTGTAAACATCTGCGAAGGCTCTTTATATAAAGTATAAAGATGGCTCAAAAGCGAATAGAGATGTGTAGAAATCTGTTCATTAAGCCCAAGTACTATTACCTCTGGCAAGCGTTGATCAATAATACCTTTAATGTGCTTATTTAATATAGCTGGATCAAATGCCAGAAACCATCCACGATTTAAATTAGCAGATTTGATACTATGTATTTGTCCGGGATACGAAAAAAAGACCTGGTAATCACTTAAATGTATTTTTTCAAAATCAACTTCGAGAACTAATTCCCCGTGATCTGCCAAAACACAATAATAGAAGTCGTGGCGATGAGGCACAGATGCTTCATAATTATGAGGCATGGGAACTCCGGCACCAAAGGGCTTCATATAGATTCCATTAACCCAATCATCCATCTGATGAACAAGTATTTTTTGTTTCATGGTCAAAAAGTAGTGAACTGCTATTTAAATATAGGAAAAATTATCACGGGAGGTATTTAAACCATCCCGCGCTGATACTCGCTATGAAGATAAGCTGCAGTTTCTGAGCTAAACAACGTTTTTAATCTGGCCAGGGCAGTTTGCTGCATAAAAACACCATGTTGTTCGGAGTTTCCCGCCTGGTGCATGAGGTCAGTCATCCAAACTGCAAAATCCTGATACGTCCAGGTATGTGCTAAACAGGTGTTAGAATAGTTTTCCAATCCAGTCATATCGTTTTCATTAATTGCCAGTGAAATCGCCTGAGCGAGCACGTCCACATCAAACAACGCCATGTTCATTCCCTTAGCGCTCGTTGGAGGTACAAGATGGGCAGCATCGCCAACAAGAAAAAGCTTTTCATGTTGCATTGGAGAATACACTACAGAACGTAAGGGTACGAAAAACTTTTCCAGAATAGGCGCGTTCTCAATTGAATCATCATTTAACCTTAATCTTATTTCATCCCAGATACGTTCGTCAGGCCAATCTTTTGCCTCATCATTCAGGTCACATTGTAGATAATAGCGACTCCTCTGAGGTCCGCGAGGGAGTTGCCCCACAAAACCATAGTCACTTACACCCATAATAGGGTCACCTTTTAAAGGGGCTTCTACTAGTGGTGCCAGCCAGGCATATCCAAATTCGTGGCTATATTTCGTCAATACACCTTCCGGGATTGAATCCCTACTCACACCTCGATCTGCGTCACATCCAGCAATAAAGTCGCAAATAATCTCGTGCTTGCCATTTGCGTCAAAGTAGGTTACTTTAGGTTGTCCGTTCACCGCATTATCGATAGATACATCGTTAGCATTCCAGCGTACATCACCGCCCATATGGTCAATAAGCTCCCGCAACAGATTATTGACCAACATTTGCTGCGTACAAAAACGCCCTTCACTGCCTTCTCCGCCCACGATGTTAAATATTTGGCTTTCACCATTTATTTTGTAATCTATAGTTTGAGCAACCGGCCCTGCAAGAAGTTGATCAGCAAGGTTCCAGCGTTCAAACATCCGAACTCCACGCGCCTCCACCACACCTGCTCGTTGACGCATCTGGATGTATTCACGATCTCTGCGTTCGATAATTATGCAAGCAATTCCTGCTTTTTTCAGGAAAGTTGCCAAAGTTAGCCCAGATACACCTGCTCCGATAATTGCAACAGTTGTATGTTCTTGTTTATGAATTTGTTCTGTTCTCATTGTATGTTTTTAATTAACAATACAAAGTTCCACAAAAGTACCAGTCGAAAAACCGACAAGTCACGGTGTTAGTTGGACAATTCACGGATTCTTGGCTGTTCTTCCTTTTCAATGAATTTACTCAGATAAGTAAACAGCAGTTTCATTTTTTGATCTTGTTTCAGTAACTGTTTTTCAGCCTGCTCTACCCTGATGAATACATCTTTAGGTACCATCAGCATTTCTCTAGATAGCGTACTCCACCACTTCCTTCCTTTGAGGTGTCGAGTAGCTAAGGGGAGTTGCACCCCAAAGCCACGCGGGTAACCTGCATATATTCGTGAAGTTCCATGATCTGCGAGGCTTCCAGTCTCAGTACCCTGCTATGGCTGACGGCCTGCCGGAGGCTCATATGGAATGTCTCTGAGCGAAAGCAATCTGACTTTCTATGAACTTCGATTTTTTTCATAGCAACTATCACTTTAAGTCATGGTCAATTTCCCGTAAGGTTCTAATTTACAGCGCTTCTATTGTTCGAGGAAATTGAGTGAGATATGAAGTATTTTTGATAAAGAGGATATGATAGGTATCTTTGATACAATTAAAGAAGGAGTTATTATGCCAACAATTAGAAAAAACGATACTGGAGGATATGGTAGTACTATTATTACTAATAATGTAAAAAGTCACGCTAATGATCCGTTCTTTGTTAAAAAATTAGAGGAAGCAAAAGCTGCGCTTAGTAAACTTACCCTACCGGGAAATAATAAGAAATAAAATAAATATTAATAGAGTGGAACGGTGCCCCCATCGTGCGGCTTTTGTTACATCCTCATGGATTAAGTAAGGTGCCCTCTAGAGTAGAATTCTAGAGGGCTCTTCGTTTCAAGGCATATGTAAGTTGACACTGCAGAACAGTTTCGATTTGTTGCGGCACTTTTCACCCCTGGGGTAAAAAGATCCCCTTATAATGAATTTGAGGGAAGGGTCTGCTGGCTACGAACCTAAACGACTTCTGCGATTGATCTTCTGTGAAACTATAAACATATAGTTGGCAATTACGATTAAGAGCAAGAGCGCCAGAAGATCCAAAAAAAAGTTCTGCAAAAAAAAAGTGCTTCTTTCTGGGATATAGGACTTATTTTGCATACCTGTTGCAGGATCAAATACTTTTCCGCTAAAGTATCTATGTACTGTAAATGGCCAGCCAATTGTCGACAAATCTGCATTGGATTGCTCGTTATCCTGGGTGAACCAAGTTATCCCCAAAAAGATTGCAATTGTGAAAAGAGTTATAGTGACTTTACTTTTCATACTATTGATTGTTCATATTTCCGTTTCTGTAATTATAAATTATCAGCTCAATCTGTTCAGGAAGAATGTTCACTGAATATATGTCATTCGAATACTTGCTAAGCCCACTAAACATTACGTTAGTACTGTCAAGTTTTTGTTTTGCAGGACTCCAGTAATGTGGATTTCTTTTGGAATCAACATGATACAATCCCATACTGTGCCCTAGTTCATGAGCAATCGTAGGATGGGGCTTTACTCAATGCGTGATCTTGACTTAGAGGAGTATCAAGATTCTAGTGCTGTAATTAAAGCGTATACAAGATTCAAGTTTGGCGAAATACCACCATTAGAATGTTATGATCTATACTTTACATAACATTCCCTTACTTCCTCCCCACCTGCGGAAACTGTGATATCCTCAACGTTGTACAACCATAGGGCACAAGCGTAATCTCCTCCTCATTGTCGTCTTTCTCCAGCCCGTAGATATGGCTATAAGGCAAAGGCCCGGCCATCCCCTGATAGATTGTCCAGAAAGGAATACGTTTCGCCTTGGTCTTGATCTGCAAGGGAACGTTCTCCAGGTTCCATGGATAGTTGGACGTTTTCCCTGTAAACTCAACCTTGAAATTCTCATCCAGCTTTTCCTCAGTCATATCATACAATCCATAATTCCAGGGACTCTGAGGATGAACCTCGGTATAGCTCTTCCCATATACCTCCGGGTCTTTGGTGTTATTCACCTCTTTAAGATCCTCCTTCATTTTCAATGCAAAAGTCAGCGGTCCGCGTTCGATGGAAACCGAGTTTTCGTACCACTTGCTTTTTGATAAATGCATAGGCAGCGTCAGGATCACCTGGTCGCCAGATTTCCATTTGCGCTTGATTTTGATTATGCCATGATCAGCTTCGGCGTTTGCCACTACGCCGTTGATTTTAAGTTCTGCCTGTTTACACCATGCCGGAACACGCAGGTGCAGCGGAAACTCAGCCGGGCGATTAATGCTAACCTTAAACAGGATTTGATCTTCAAAAGGATAGTTCGTTTGTTCTGTAACCCTTAGCGCTGTGCCATCGGGTAATTTCGTTTTCAGTTCTGAAGGACCGTAGACCAATGCCGCCACTCCTCCATCAGCTGTGCTATACACAAATTCTGTGTAAATTTAGGCCAGCCCTGATGCATATTTGAGGCGCAGCATGGATATCCTGTAAGCAAACCATAACACACATCTGTGCCACCATGGTTATCGCCAAAGTTGCGCATGCCTCTGCTCAGCATCACCTGATTGGCCTGCTGGAAGTACTGGTGCCTTTCAAAATCGTCGGATATCTGCGTAGGCAATGCATTAAAAGCAATCTTCTCGAGCCTGTCGGCATAAGTAACGTCGCCGGTAATTTCAAGGATGCTCTCCAGCGAGTACATCATTTCCACCGCGGTGCAGAGCTCCGATCCCAGGGTAGGATTGTTGCCATGAAGTGCTTCGTCACCGCCGTATAATCCATGAGCCATGCCATTGTATTTGGTAATATCGTTGAGCCCTTTTTTAACCGCTTCCAGGTGTTGCGGATCGCGATGATGCTGATAATAGATCACCGGCTCTTTGAGTCCCTGAGCGAGGTTCACGGTATGGATGCTGCCTGGTTTCTGCAGGAAGTCGGTATTCAGGAAAGCATCAGTAAAATCAAAAGATTGTTTGTGCAGCAGCTCTCCCAGTTGGAGCAGCGACTGATCTTTGGTGATATCGTATAGCCAATAGACCATCTTCAGGTTGTCGCCCGCGCGGTATTTAGCCCAGTAGGTCCAGTGATCGAGTGGTTTCTGTGGAAGTTCTTTCAGCTGGTAGTGGAAGTAGTTGGTCATCAGTTTGATCACACGTTTATCGCCCGTGGCAGAATAATACTGCTGCAGAATCTTCAGCATCACCATTTTTGGCCACCAGTCGCGACTGTTATCGCGCTGTATACCTGCTTCTTCGGGATAGTCTTTTTGCGGACCAAAGTAACCGTCGGCAGTCTGACTTCTGATCGACCACTCTATCCAGGGTTTCACCTTTGCAATGAGTTCTTTGTCTTTGAGGATATAGGCCAGCGGCAGCAGTCCATCCACCCAGTAAGGTCCCCGCTCCCACTGATCGCCATCACCACCTAACCAGCCATTCCGTTTGCCCATGACCAAAGGATAAAGCTCGTCCATTTTGGCCGTGGAGCCACTTTTCTGGCGCAGCAGCATCTCCCGAAGCCAGCCTTCAGGACGTATGGTACCCAGGGGTAATTCTTTGTAGAGGTTCTTATTGCTTTCAGCAACTGCTATTATGGGAGAGGTCAACTGTGCATCAGCCGCCGCACTGACGGTGGAAGCCTGTACATTGCGCGCTGGCCTCACAGCCGGTGCCTGTGCTTTTGCAAAATATACAGTGATCAAGAATAGTACGGTTGCTAGGGAACATCTCATAGAATGGTTTCGAATACTGGTGAAGCTACCAAAGATCTTCCAGAATACGATACCATTTTTGACTTTCTGAATCCACATACCTATTTAGAAGCAAACATGCTGTTCTCCGGTAAGCAACAACAATCTTTTATCACGAGCATTAACGGTTCAGGCGAATTCCTATTTATATTGCCCGATTTACAGGCGTTGCTCAGATTCCAACGAAATATGATACGAGAGCTATTCAACCCTGAGAAGTAACCACTAGTGTTAAAGCTAATAATTTAGTTTTTCAAGGACATTAAGCCAGATATTCCGGACAATAATGCCGACGAATGCTCCTGGTATTGGGCTAATTTGATCAAGAGGGCATTATTTTCGCTATGCAATTGATCGAGTTCATCTTCCAGAATAGATTGGTTGTGTAGACAGAATTTTAAAACGTTTGTTTTGGTGACAATTTTGTGGTTCGATTTAACTAGACTTATTGCGTCTTCATCTTCATTTGATAACTTGACAGTTGCGATCCCCATTATTCTAACTTGGTAAATGAACGATATTGAGTCTCTTATTTGCCTTGCTAAAAGATGTGAAAACTGCAAACCATGGTTGCTTAAATGAGCTCACGCCTTGCACTACATAGAATTACAGCCGCCTTCACATAAATTTCGATGCGCATCGAATGTACATTTGAAATAAGCGAATATCTGCTGCCCGGTGTAGTGGTTTAAGAAGCATCAGCCACGAGACTCGTAACAAGTAATATACCTCAAATTTAAATAAATCAGGACACATAGAAAAGAATAGTAGGCACTACTGATCAAATACAAAGGGCCATAACCATGCAAATTACATGTGCATTGCTAATTGCCGGTTACAGCCTGCTTGCCTTATGTATTGAATGACTTATCTTTTTGCAGTTTGGTATCCTCCAGCTTTGTATGCTTTCATGTCTTGGTGCATGTCATCAATCATTTTGGGTACGTCTTTGTTACCAATTGAATCAAAGTGACGGTTATTATCGGCAAGATTCCTTTGGAGTTCATCATAATCCTCTTCTTTCATACCCCTGGCCAGGCATTCTTGCTTACTGAATTTTAAGACCATGTGGTTACTCTCTGCTGCAATACCGTTTATTAATATATCAGTTAGTGATTCAGTAAAGATTTTTTGTTCAGGGGTCCGATGATCTGCAGGAATGTCAATGAATGCATTATAGCGAACTCCGGTCTTATCAATGAAAACTTTCTGTTTCGATTTTTGAACTTTCACATCTTGATCTGTATTCGAAGTTTTTTGTTTACACGCAGCCGCACTAAGTAAACACACGGCTATCACTATCCAAATTTTCATAATTAAGCATTTATTTCAAGTTAATTACTTTGTTAATTAGGCATCAAATTAGGTTAATAAATTGATTTATAAAAGGGTTAAAATGCTAATAATTAACTAAATAGATTTAGTATTCCAAATTGATTCATATTTTATTGAAAAAAAACACAAATGAAATATTCCCAATATTTCATTTATCTATGGCATCATCACTCCGAAAGACCCATTCAAACAATTCAGTTAATGAATATGGCAAGTTTAACTATTATAAGTTTAGTCCTGCACCAGTAGGGCCATATGTCATCAGAAATAGGTTAATTGACCAGAGCGATAACAATTTGATTTTTTTCCAAGATTCAGATGATATTCCATGCTACGATAGATTTGCCACCTTAGGAAACTATTTGAAAACAATGGATTGTCAAATGTGTGGCTCACATGAACTAAGGATTGATTATTACAAGCGGGTGGTCCAGGCCATAAGGTTTCCATTGGATGTCAAAGCAACACTAAACATTGGGCCACATTTTGCATTATTACACCCCACGGCATGCATCACTAGAAATGCCTTTTATGATTGTGGAATGCTTTCTGAGGAAAGAAAATTCGGGAATGACACAAAGTTCCTACTCTATAGTTACTTTCTGTTAAATCGTATATATAACATACCAAAATTTCTATATATCAGAAAAGTACATCCTGGATCGCTAACAACCTCCCCCGAAACAATGCTTAACTCTCCGGCAAGGAGAAATCTCCATTACCAGTGGAACTATGATTTTGAGAAGATTAAATGTGGTTTGATATCGCTTAGGAATTCAAGCTTGGTACCAATTAAATCGCCATTGAACGTTTTAAAACGGAAATGTTAATCTAATGCACCCACTGATCGTCATCGCCACCCAGCCAGCCGTTCCGTTGGCCCATTACCAAAGGATCTAGCCTGTGCATTTACTGCTTCAGCTAAAGATGGCGACTGTGCTTTGGCGGAATAAACAGTGATCAATAATGTAGTGGCCAGGGAATATCTCATGGTATTTAAGAAGCTTTTTTCTGCGCTATTTTTTTATCGCCCCATTCTTTGAGGTGATTGATAAAAGGAATCAACTCCAACCCCGTTTCTGATAAGGAATATTCGACCATTGGAGGAACCTGATGATATACCTTTCTATTGATCAATTCATCTGTTTCCAATTCTCTTAAGGTTTGCGTAAGCATCTTTGTCGTCACATCTTTTAATGCCCGTCTCAATTCTCCATATCTAAGAATCGTATCAAGGTGCAACGCCCATAAAATTCGTCCTTTATATTTCCCGCCAATGCGTCTAAAAGCATAATCTACTGAGCAAGTAGCTTCACCGGAACATTCAATTTTAGCCATTTCAATTTATTTTAATTTACAACAATCTAATAATCAACAATACATACTTTATCGTACCTAAGATACCATATGGTACATACTTGACACAAGTATACATACACTTTACCTTCACAGCAAATTAACAGAAAAATATGGAACTAAAAGATAAAGTAGCGATTGTTACCGGCGCATCAAAAGGGATTGGCGCGGGCATCGCAAAAGCCTTTGGCCAGCAGGGTGCCAAAGTGGTGGTCAATTACGCAAGCAACCAAAAAAGTGCAGATAGCGTGGTGGACGAGATTATAAATAATGGAGGAACTGCAATTGCCGTACAGGCCGATGTGTCGAAGATCGAGGACGTCCGGAGATTGTTTGCTATCACCGCAGAAACATTCGGAAAACTAGACATTCTTGTAAATAACGCGGGCATCTACGATGTACTCCCATTTGAAAAGATCACGCAGGACGACTTGCAGGCCAATATTGCCACAAACCTGATTGCACCAATACTTTGTGCGCAACAGGCAGTAGAATTGATGCAAAATGGCGGCAGTATCATCAACATCAGCTCATCTGTAACCAGTAATGCAATGCCGGGCACATTGGTGTATGCAATGACAAAAGCGGGTTTAGAAAATGTAACAAAAACCCTGGCCAAAGAACTGGGAGGGAAAAACATTAGGGTAAATACACTTTCTCCTGGTTTTACAGAAACTGAGGGGGCCTACGAAAAGGGCCTTATGGGTGGCGAATGGGAAGCTAGCTTATTAGCGCAGATCCCACTGGGGAGAATTGCACAACCAATCGATATAGCCAGAGTGGCCGTTTTTCTGGCTTCCGACGCTTCGGGATGGGTTACAGGAGAAAAAATACAGGTCTCCGGAGGTTCGTAAAATAGCAGCCTATTACAAGTGGACTAAACAAACAAATTGATTATACCTAAAAATAAATGATATGAAATTACAAAATAAAGTGGCGGTTATTACCGGTTCATCTAAAGGAATTGGCGCAGGGATAGCGAAAGAATTTGCCCTGGAGGGTGCTAAAGTGGTTGTTAATTATTCTTCAAGTAAGGATTATGCCGACCGCGTGGTTGAAGAAATTAAAAGCAATGGTGGTAGCGCCATTGCCGTACAGGCAGATATTTCGAAACTTGATGATATCAAAAGACTCTTTGCTGAAACCATGGAGGCTTTTGGTCGACTGGATATTCTGGTAAACAATGCCAATGTATGGCGTTATGAAATGCTGGATCAGGTTACTGAAGAAACGTATGACATGCAATTTAACACAGGTTTGAAAGCTAACATTTTCAGTATTCAGGAAGCTGTGCCATTGTTTGGAGAAAAAGGGGGAAGCATCATTAACATCAGTTCTACCATTAGCTTAAACCCTGTTCCGGGAACATTGATCTATGCTTCGATGAAAGCAGGAATAGATACGCTGGCAAAAACACTATCGAAAGAGTTGGGGCCTAAAAATATTCGTATCAATACCATTGCACCGGGAATGACTGAGTCTGAAGGTTCAACTGCAGATGGTCGTCCGGGTAGCGAAATGGAAAGAACATTTTTGGCACAAACTCCGCTGGGGCGTGTAGGATTACCTATAGATATTGCCAGAGTAGCTGTGTTTTTGGCTTCTGATGATGCAGGCTGGGTTACGGGAGAAAGGATTACCGCAGGTGGCGGCTTGTTATAATTAACTGTTCATCAGGCTTTGAAACGAAAAGCTGGTTTTCCGCATCTCTTTTTCGTTTGTGAGGGAGTCTTGCTGTGCTTTCAATGCATAGCCGAACATCTTGTTTTCGTAATCGCTGATTGCTTCCGCTATCGTTTCAAAGTTTCCGTTAGTCAGGTTATCTGCCAGTAGTTTCGCATCTAACAATCCGGTATTTACGCCCTGCCCGGCAAATGGTGGCATCAAATGAGCAGCGTCCCCGATCAGGGTGATGGGCAAGGGACGCTGTTTCTTCCAGGCTTTAGCTAAGGGCAGTATCCTGGTGTTTAGTCACACAAAAAAAGCAGTCGACCGGAAAAGCTGGTGATAACTATCATCCCATTCGCTAAACCTTTCTGTGAGAAATGCGGTAACCCGGGACGTATTGCTAAAGTCCATGCCTTTCCAGTAGGCCGGTTTTTCAAAGATTACCCCATAGCTCAGCCTGCCAGCATTCAGTGGATTAACGACAATCAGGTTTCCGCCGAAAGCGGCCATCCACCGGTGTCCATCGCACTTTTGGTAAAACTCAGCACAGTTGATTTCTGGCTCCGGCACATCCCCCTGGATAATGAAGGTACCCGTTTCTTCAATCACAGTATCTGCTACGAAGCTTCTAACGGCCGACATACCGCCGTTGGCACCGATAATCAGGTCGGCAGTGGCAGTAGGTTGATGATCAAAATGCATCAGCCATTGACCATCCTGTTCCTCCAGCCCTGTACATTGATGATCCCAAACGACGGTAGCTGCATTGAGGCTGTTCAGCAAAAGCTTCCGCAGCTCGTTCCGGCTAATTTCGGGATTATCTAATTCCTGTTCGGGTTTCAGGTTTTTCACCGTGAGCACCCTGCCCTGCTCATCGGCCATAATCACCCCCATAGGTATAGCCCTGGCATAATATTCATCCAGCAGACCGGCTGCTGCTAAGGCAACTTGTCCGGATTGCCGGTGTAGGTCTAGCGTGCCGCCCCAGATTCTTGCTTCCGGGTCTTTATCCCGTTCGTAAACAGTAACCTCTGCCCCTTTTTGCTGTAATAATTTCGCGATCGTGAGACCAACCGGTCCGGCGCCAATTACGGCTACTTTTTTATCTTTAAGTATCATGATACAAATTTAGATACCAACCTGTAGATAAAATAACCTATTTTAGCCAATAAACAGTCGCATCAGACTTTTTTATATGTACACACAAGCACAGACAATCTCAGGCATCCTCATCAAATTTGGTCAATTGCTGGGTGTAAATCTAACAGAGAACAGACTGAATATCCCTCCGGCATTTGGCAGCGGCTATTGTGCGGGCTATGTATTCAATGAGCACATCAGACTGCTGATTAGTGATTATGAACTTGAGGAAGACATGATGATGAAGCAGCCAAAGGAAATTGCGCCAAAAAAGATATTGTTTTTTAAGTTTCAGCATATTTTCCCAAAGGCCGCGAAAAAGTCATCAAAGCTTGAAGACCAAGCAGCAAAGCTTGCGGGAAGGTCATCAGCGCTTGCGGGCCAGGCACCACAAATGCCAACGGTTTTGATCGCTACCAGCAGCATTGGTTCTGGTGAGGCTTTTCAGATCCATAGCAATACAGAAACAATTAATATTGAAGTAGATACTGATTACCTGAACCTATTGCTGCCACCCGCTGATCGGTCGCCCGCGCTGCAGGCCCTATTACAAGGTGATGCGCCATTGTTTTTTGAACAGCTTATTCTTCCGGTTATGCTTAGGATTGTAGAAGAAATCTTGAGTCCGCCCGGTAACGAGACCTTCCGTTTGTTTTTTCTGCGTCTGAAGGCTGAGGAACTGATTTGCAGACTGCTGATGGAAATAGACAAACGGCAGGAGAAGCAAATGTACCCCCTGCATCAAAAAGATATTGCCCTGATTTATCAAATCAGGGATCAAATGATTGCTCAGATCAACATCCCTCCGGTAATTGCCGAACTAGCTGATCAGGCAGCGATGAGTCCCACAAAACTGAAACGTTTATTCCGGCAGATATTTGGGGATAGCATTTTCAGCTATTATCAGCAATTTCGGATCAAAGAGGCGGCGCGTTTACTTAAAACAGAAGGACACTCAGTTTCATCGGTCGGATATCAACTTGGCTTTACTAACCTCAGTCACTTTTCCAAATTATTTGAGTTACATATGGGCATGAAGCCAAAGCAATACTCCATGACAGGAGGTTCAGTGTGAGCTTAACCAGGTTTTGCCTGTTCGCCCCCGCGCAAGCCATCCTTGATCAGCGCATTCAGGGAGAAGCTTACATCCCCCTTGGGGTTCTCAATTGAATGTAGCCCTAAATTCCAGGGGACTTTGACTGGTCTTGTTTTTAAACAACTTGCTGAAACTCTGAGAGTGCTCAAAGCCCAGATCGTAGGCAATTTCGCTGACAGGAAGATCTGTTGTGGACAGCATTTCTTTAGCTTTCTGCACCAATTTTGAGTGAATGTATTGCTGTGCATTCTGACCAATGAGTGAACGCAGCAGATCGCTTAAATATCCTGGCGAAATGTTCAATTCTCCGGCAAGAAACTGCACCGTCGGGAGGCCCTGTTGCAAGGATTTCCGATGATGGAGGTAATCGTCCAAAATGGACTCGGCCTTTTGCAGGATATCATTATTTACTGCTTTACGCGTAATGAACTGGCGTTTGTAAAATCTATTCACATAACTGAGCAACAATTCTATCTGCGCAATGATCACTTCCTGGCTAAATTCATCAATCCGGCTGTTGAGTTCCCGCTCCATGATTTGGTAGATGGAAAGAACAGTTTCCCGCTCAGTTTCTGATAGGTGCAGCGCTTCGTTAATTAGATAGGAGAAATAGCCATACTGACTGATCTTTTTGGCCAGCGGATGTCCCAATAGAAAATCGGGATGGATGAGCAAGAGGTAACAGTAGGTTTTGCTGTTGTAATCTGTAGTCCCCACCAGCTGGTTCGGTGCCAGGAACAGCATGCTACCCTCATTATAATCATAGTAATCCTGACCATATTTGAGTCTGCCGTTGTTATGGGTGATGAAGGTTATTTTGTAAAAATCCAGAACGTCGTATATGGGCACCATCTCGGTATGGAAAGGATTAGTTTCACTGAAGTGCACCAGGCTGATCAGCGGGTGCTGCGGTTTGGGCAGTCCAAAAGCCGCATGACTTTCTGAAATGGAGATGAACCGTACAAGCTTTTCGTCTTTGTTGATCATGATATAAACTTATAAAAAAAACCTATGACAATACGATCATCATAGGTTTTGCAAGGTTTAATTCTTACCAGAGCACTACATTGTCTGCTCCGCTGTAATTAGCTGGTCCGGTAAAACTTCCGGTCGGCAAATCTTCTGCCAGGGCCACGCGGATGGGTTCAGCAGAACCTTCTTCTACCGTATCAGTCCCCTGAAAATTGTTAAGTGCTGTAGCTGTAAAACCAGGGCTTACCAGGTGAACTTTGATGCCGCTGCTTTCCAGGTCTATCGCCAGTGAGAGGAAAACGCCGTTCAGCGCTGTTTTGGATGCACCATAAACGGCATCAAATGCAGAACGGAAAGGATTTTCTGGATTTGCATTTAGTCCGAGTGAACCTAATGCACTGGAAACCGTTACGATACGGGCGGCAGTGGCTTTTTTCAACAAGGGCAAAAATGCCTGAGTGATGGCAAGCGTACCAAATACGTTGGTATCCCACACGGTTTTCATCTCATTTAAGGATGCAATGCTGGCACGTTGCGCTCCGAGTACTTCTTCCATCGTGCGTCCCGCTTGACCGGCATGGGAAACTGCTGCGTTGTTGACCAAAAGACTTAGATAGCCATATTCACTTTCTATTTCGGCTACCGCCGCATGGATAGCATCGGAATCTGTAATATCCAATTGGATGGCTTTGGCTGCGTTGCCAATCTCGGCAGCGGCAGTTTTGCCCTTTTGCAGGTCGCGGGAGCCTACGTAAACGGTATAATTATTTGCTGCAAGGGCTTTGGCAATTTGAAAACCTACGCCTGTATTGGCACCTGTAACCAGTGCTACTTTTTTTTGGTTCGTTTGCATAATATGTTGTTATTTAAATTTCTACAGCAAAATTTCATATTTGCCCGACCAGTTGTGTATCCAAATCAGGAACATTTGTAGCCAAACCGAGGATTCGGAGGAATAATGCTGTGCAGTAGAAAATACATCGGCAATGCTAAGTTGTAGATGCCAGGCGGCCAACGGTAATATAACCGTACTCGATATATTATGGTCGATAACTAAGTTTTAATGAGTTAAGTCAGTACGCGAATTTCAGGTGATTCTTAACATGCTTGCTTTCCTCACGTCTTAAATTCAAATTCGTAGCAATCTCATGTTCCTTATCTTTTTGAATCACCTTATACCAGCTAATGGCAGGGATCATTCCGTTGGAATGAAGTTCGAGCCGAATTATAAATTCATCCTTTGGCTTGCGGTGGCCATTAATGTACTGACTTAATACAGCAGGAGTAACGTCTACCTCATTGGCAAATTCCTTATCCTTTTTTTCTTGTCTGCTCACATATTCATACAAAAAGTATCCGAAAGTCAGCTTCTCTTTATACTGATCACTGGCTATGTAATCCTCCAACTGAAACTTTAGCTGCAATAAATTTGAGTGTATTCGCTGCACAACAGTACGATTAGCAAATTTCTCACGCCTGGCTGCCCAAAAATCACTTTCGTCTATCTTTTGTTTGGCAGTCATATTACGATCAGCAGGAAAAACAAAAGCATCTACTAGCTCCTCCGGACTATACTTCGAAAAGTCTGTCTCTTGAATTCCTCTATTCTCTTTATTGCTTTCCATAATATTCCTTTATTAATCTCAATGAGTTCGTTCCTTCAGTAACTAAATACAAGTTAGTGGATTCAAATCCGCATGTGCTAATATAATGCTGCTCCAATGCTGTTTTTGGTTTTAAACACACAAAACCGCCATATCCAGCTTTGAATGCTTTCATGCAAGCGAATGAAATTAAACAGCCTGCAATTCTAGCGTATCCATTTTGCTTTCCAATATTGTCTTTGGACGAGGCGATTAACCTGATTTCTAACGCAAAATCATCAGGTCTTTCACCTAATGAAAGTAGACCTACTGGATTCACATCTTCGCCTACGACCAATTTAAAGACCTCAAAATGTTTTTCTTTATTCCAATTAAAATCGAAACGCTTAGTCCTGTTGATCCTCGCTAATTCAACGGTATCAATTTGAGTGATCCGTACCAAATGCTTCTCGCCAGTTTCGCTATTTACAACATACATCCTAATCAAATATACAGAAAGTTTACTAATGAAGTAAACTTTTGATCCCGCTAAAATTTTAACAAAACGTGGGTGTCATTAAAAATCGCCCACATTTTCTACAACGTTTCTTGCAGTAACGTCACTTCTCACCTCCGTATATTAAGGCAGTCCGACGCATTGAGAATTACTATCGCTGTTGCCTACCTCCTTCTTTCTGATGGCTCACGGGTGTATACGCCCTACCCTGATACATTGGACTTGACAAGGCCAGAAATGCTGAGGGGAAATGAGCAATAGGAAATCAGACGCTACTAGTTGTTGTAGTTTCAGGTTTGCAAATCACCCCGATTAAACCTAAGGGTGCGTAAGTAAATGATTCTATAATTTTTGAGGAACTGACTAGCATCCGGGAGCAGTTCATCGAAACTTTTTATAAAATCAACTCCATACATGTGATTAGGATATGTGATTGGAGAACTATCTGTTATAACTATCTACAGCATTATCCAGCCTGCGCATCCCAGAAATATAAGTACCATATCCACCAACTGCTAGTCCGGTTCCCAAGCCCATCAGCACATAACTGGCTGTATAATTCGGAAATTTGGTATCATGGACATTCCCATAACCAATGCCCGTATGTTCAAACTCTTTGTTCCCCGTGGCTACAAATAAGATGAATCCCGTTAGGATAGAGGCACCGGCGGCAACAAACATTGTTTTTGCTGTGCGCTGATTGCTTCGGTATTTCTTTAAATACACCATACTTGTAGAGTTGTCTGCCATTTCCTGCTTCAGGTTTTCGTAGCTCACTTTTTTCAGATTTTCATAACCTCTGTTGTAATACATGCGCATGTCTACCGCTTCACGTTCCCTGCGGATGGAATGAAAAGGACGACCAAAATCGGACACCTCATAGCCTGTATGGCGGTAAAAATTGATTTTGCCCTCTGCTACACGTTCTGCGAATTGAATGTCGCCGCCAAAGAATGTGCCCCCGGTGTTAGCAAAAAAGCCATGTTCATTATTAAAAAACTTCACTTTAGTCATGGGTATCCTTTTTGCATCGGCACGAAGGACTAATGAATTGGAAAAGTTGGGTCGGATGGTAATGCGGTTGGCATAAACTACCGAATCGGAAAAGAGGTAAACGAAATTTTCGGACTCACGTACCTGAGCCTGCGCGCTGAGGCCATAACATGCCAGCGCGATGATGATAATTTTTTTCATAAGATTTACATTTGTGTGTAATCAATACTACAAAATTTCGCCAACAACTGCAAGTGATAAAAGGGAGGGAAAAAGATTCAAAACTAATTTTTGGACATAGCAGTATAGGGATATAGAGATGTTCTGTTCTCCGAGCCAGAATATCCTTTTTAGGCACATTTTATGTTTGTAATCGCATTACAATCACGCAGGATAACAAATCGATTATCAGCGTGACTATTTAGCTTTTCATTGCAGACAGATTATCTATAGGGGTCTTCCCGTAATTATGAATATTTTATTAGTATCAGAACCTGATGCAATAGCACAGAAAATGAGCAAAGGCATCGATAAATTTAGTATCGTGACAATAGTTAAGGGAAGACGGAAGCAATTGGCCAACCTGTTAAGCGCTATACAAGCATCTACCATCCTTCCCCAGGATATACAGGTGGTGTGTATGGATGAGGATAATGGCATCGCTGTTCCGGGGGGGTTGAAGGTTAACATTCACACGATGAGCGACGAGCATGAGCTACCATTGGCCGCCGCAAGAAACAGGGGAATTGCCGCTACAGAAACAGAGAATGTAATTTTTATAGATGTAGACTGTATCGTATCGCCAAGTCTCTTCGCAAATATGCTGATGTCACTGCAGGCCGGAAATATCATTTCAGCATATCCTTTATATCTGCCCATACTTCCCGACAGCGGAGCATATGATGAGCTGAAACATAAAGCGGTGCCACATCCTTCCCGGGAACAGCTCCCGGCAAATCAACCGGTTGATCACCTGCAGTTCTGGTCGCTAATTTTTGCCATGCAAAAGCAAAGCTTCGAGAAAGTTGGCGGCTTTGATGAGTCGTTTACAGGTTATGGAGCCGAAGACACAGATTTTGCGATGATGTTTCACCAGGCAAATATTGAGCTGATTTTTGTTACTGATTACGTATTACATCAGTATCACGATAAACACGATCCCCCCATCATGCATTTTGATTCGATTGTTGAAAATGCGAGACGCTACCAGCAAAAATGGACTGTTTTGCCGATGCAACGTTGGTTAAAAGCCTTTGAGAAAATGGACCTGATCAGCATAGATGCAGCCGATAACATTACGGTGAAACAAAAACCTAGCGATAGTCAGGTCGAAAGCTGTGTTTCGCCAAATCCCTATTAGTTGATTTTTCCTGCCCGAGCAGATAGACTGATTGAATGAAGCATAAACAGATGTCGCCTTGCGTTTTTACCATATGGTAAATGTGCCTTTTGCAATTTACGCTATCTTTAGACATGGAAACGCTTATTGATTACATTCTGCGATTCGGGCACCTGAACAAACAGCAGATAGACTTTATGATGAGTAAAGTGGGGACGCTGGAACTGAAAAAAGATGAATACTTTTCCGAAGCGGGTAAAATACCGCGCTATGTAGGTTTTATTTTGGAAGGGGTATGCAGATTTTGCTATTACAATAACAAGGGCGAAGAGGTGACCAATTACTTTGTGCAGGAGAATAGTTTTGTGGTAGACAATGAAAAGTTCGAAGCAGGAATAGCGGCGGCGGAGTATGTACAGGCGGTTACGGATTGCAAATTACTTGTATTTAGCAAAAAGGATTGGGATGAGATTTCAGATACGATCCTGGGATTTGATCTGCTCAAAGCTAAAATTGCCAAAAGCTGTCTGACCTTAGCGATGGAGAGAAGGAGTCCGCTGGTAACGGAGGATGCCACCACGCGGTACCTGTCTTTCATTGAAAGTTTCCCCTTGCTGATTAACCGTATACCGCTTTCTCATGTGGCTTCTTATTTGGGTATTACGCAGCAATCGCTTAGCAGGATTCGGAAAAATATCCGCTAAATCGCTTTTTACCAAATGGTAAATGCTTTCTTTTTGATGTTGCCCACATTTGTTTCATCATATAAAAACATAAAGAGATGAACAAAAAGATAGTATTAATAACAGGAACAAATAGTGGTTTTGGCTGGCTTACCGCACATAGCGTTGCCGCTTTGGGACATCAGGTATACGCCACTATGCGCGACACCAAAGGCAAAAATGCCGAAAAAGCAAATACGCTCTCTGCAGTGGAAAACATAACCGTGCTCGACGTTACCCTGACAGACGAAAAAAGTGTGAAACAAGCGATTGACATGATCATCGCCAAAGAAGGAACCATCGACGTATTGGTGAACAATGCCGGTGTCGCCAGCAATGGCATAGCGGAAACTTACACCACATCTGATATGCAGTCGATCTTTGATGTGAATGTTTTTGCCCCATGGAGATTTATCAAAGGCGTTTTACCGGCAATGCGTAAACAGTCGGAAGGATTGATCATCAACGTGAGCAGTGGCTTTGGAAGGATTTCCTTCCCATTGGCATCGATATACGCAGCTTCGAAATTTGGTGTTGAGGGTTTAAGCGAAGGTCTGCATTACGAGTTAAGACCTTTGGGAGTAGATGTGGCAATCGTTGAACCGGGAGCATTTCCGACTGAGATGTCGCTGAAAAATCAGCCAGGTTCAGATCCTTCAGTGATGGAAGGATATGCTGCAATTGCGGAGATTCCTAATAAAATGATGGCGGCAATTGGTGGATTGCTGCAAAGCGCGAATCCTAATCCGCAGCTGGTAGCTGATGCGATTGTGAAATTGATTGAAACTGAAAAAGGTAAAAGGCCACTGAGAACGGTTGTAGACCCGACTACGGGGAAATACATTGAAGCGATTAACGAAGGTACATCTGCTCACTTCGCTGAAGGCATGAAGCTCTTTGGTATGGGCGAGTTGTTGGCTTAAGCAGACTTTAGAAATACTGAGCACTTAAAAACGGCTTGTGTAACATTAGGATGGGTAAATCCTGTGGATGCTGCACAAGCCGTCTTGTTTCTGATTTCATTTTTGAGATCGCCTCTACCAGATTCGACAAGCCCCACTCAGGCAGAGCTTAACCAGAGAAAAAGCTCCATTTTATATTGCAATTTTATTGCTGGAATTTTTTAGTTTTGAAAACATTTTTCGGGTAAAGATCATCTTGGTTGTTTCCCGAGGGATAGCATAAAACTTAACAGTATACATTGATGAGGATAAGCTTGGTAAGCTCATTTAAAGAGGAACGTTTTTCGCAAAGTGTAGCCAACAATGAAGATACAGAACTGCTAAACTTTCTGTCGCAGAAAGGGTTGGATGTAACAGAAACTGTATGGAATGATGAGAATGTGGACTGGAATCTGTATGATGTGGCGATTATTAAATCTCCATGGGATTACCATAATAATCTCGAGAAATTCATCCTTTGGCTGGACAGCATAAATGATATCGGCGTTAAAATAATAAATCCGATAGAGGTTATCAAATGGAACAGTGACAAACACTATCTGGGGGAAATTCAAAAGATCGGATTACCAGTTGTCCCACTGAAATTTCTTCATAAGGGTACTATTTTCGACATCAGCTTCTTCGAGCGTTTTGGAACCGACAAACTGGTTGTAAAACCCTGCGTAAGCGCCGGTGCTCAAAATACGATTATTGTTAGGAAGGAAGACTTCGCTAGTCAGCAACACAACGTAAATGCATTACTCCAGCACGAGGATTTCATTGTGCAACCCTTTGTTAAAGAGATTAGCAATGGAGAATGGTCATTCATTTTCTTCAATAGCAAATACAGCCACGCCATACTAAAGATTCCCAAAGAAGGTGATTTCAGGGTTCAACATCAGCATGGAGGTTCGATAAGTAACACAACTCCCAGTGAAAATTTGATTGCCCAGGCCTCGGTATTTTTAAGGGGTTTACCGCACAAAACGCTCTACGCCAGAGTAGACGGGGTTGAAATAAATGGTGTTTTTAAACTGATGGAGCTGGAATTGATTGAACCCTATCTGTTCTTGAACAATAACCACTTGCTTTTGGAAACCTATTATAAAGCGTTAATGGAGCTGATTGGTTAACAAAAAAAACCGAGGCTTGCCCTGGTTTTGAATGTTCTTTTTTTTTAGTGCAGGAAAATGCATTGTATAGCCGGGCAAGTTAAACAAGGATATAATTAATCATCAACTATTGCACAATATTAAGTGGGTATTCCTGACACTGCCAAATGTCAATGCCAGCAACCTTATATAAAATTCAGTCACGCTTGATTGCCACTCGTTTCGATTCCCCCATGATGATTGTCATGGTTGCTTTGTTGTTGCGGTCTTTACCAAAAATAACCTCAAGGTTTTCTTGAATCTTATCAAAAAAATGATCTTCACTCTCCGCACTTAAATCCGATCTGTGTCCGTTTTCTGGATAGATCCGTAATTCCCCATCCTCAAGTTTCACCTCAAGTATCAAATGTGGCTCAACAATTTCATACTTGCCAATATACTTAACAAGCTGCTCGGGTGATAAAGCCACAGCTATTTTTTGCCTGGGCAACTTCACAGGTTTGCCATATAGCTCAGAAATGATATCATTTGTTATCATGTTTAGCCCGGAAACTTCATAGTTTGATAATAATATTACCACAATATCGTCGTCAATTATTCTTGTAAAATTACTTCTGAAGCCCCAAAAGCCGCCACTGTGTGACAGGCTGCGTCTTCCATTTATGGAATCAATCATCCAACCATAGCCGTAAGTCTTGGTATATTGATGGTAGGCGCGTTCGAGGGACTTTTTATTTACAAATCTATAATTTTGCAGAATGTTGTGCCATTTATACAAATCATAAACGTTCGAGTAAATGGATCCCGCCGCATAAGTTCCTGCAGAATCCATTGCTGGTGTTTCCTTTGTATAATCCTTTCCTGTTTCCGCCCAATAACCTTTTGCCTTATCTATTTTCTCTGAGCCAACAAAGTCAAATCCACTGTTTGTTAATCCAAAAGGAACGAATATATATTTCCTTATCGCCCGCTCATAAGTCATATCCGTAATCTTCGAAATAATATTCCCCAACAAAAAGTACCCCCGGTTACTGTAGCTAAATGATGCACCAGGTTTAGAACGCAGTTTAGCTCCATTTAGTTCTTTTAATAAAATCTGCTCCCGGGACAATAATGTTTTATCAAAATTTTCCCTTTTTTCTTCTATAGCCCTGTCGTCAATGCCCGAAGTATGACTAAGTAGTTGGCCTATAGTGGTCATATCTCCAAATTCATAGTCCGGGTAGAATTTACTAAGCTTATCATCGAGAGAAAGTTGTTTTTTTTCTACCAATTTCAGAATCATTGCCGAGGTGAATGTTTTCGTGATCGAGGCAATACCAAATATAGTACTATCGGTATTCGGTCGTCCTGCCCCCTGATCCGCAAACCCATAGCCCTTAGCCAGTAAAACCTTGCCTTTACGTGCCACTAATACAGAACCGTTAAATTCTTTAATATGGGTATATGCGCTAACAATGGAGTCAATTCTTGATGTATCCTGCGAAAATACGTCCAGAGAAACAACCAGTGATAGTATCGTAAACACTAGTATTATCTTCTTGAAATATTCCGCCAATGTTTTCCCCATTCTAAGACACATAGTTAACCGGCTTTCATTGTTCAATACGATCATAAAATCTTCATTTGATACAATGATACAGGGGAAAAAATTCACTTTTGATAAAATGTGACCAAATAGCGGATTTGAGGGTTGGAAAGCACAAAAAGGGTTTAATATTGATTATGCCTGAACAAATATCGCATTTAGGCCATGCGGTGGAGAGGACGAGATTTCAATTTTTGGAAACCTAATGAATGAACCCGCCCCAAACGTAGCCTTTAAACAATTTTACAGGATTACGCCCAATAACATAACAATCATCAATCTCCAGATTCTGTGCGATGTTAGTGAGGTTACTAAGATCACTTTCCGTAGCCGTTTCTTTTACTTCTAACGCAGTCTTTCGGTCAAGAATAAAATCAATTTCTTTACCAGACTTCAGCTGATAGTAGCTAAGTTCCCCCCTTCCCTGTAATTGATTAAATACTGCGTTTTCGAAAATAGCCCCACTGCTGGCTTCTCCTGATATAGAAGCAATTCCATTATCCAGGAAATAGATCTTCCTGGCCTTGGTAATCTCTCTATCCGGACTATTGGACAATACCGGAATGGTACGTATCAGGTAACTTTGTTCCAGTAAACTCAAGTAATTTTCAACTGTCGGACGCGAAATACCGGTCAGGCTGGTGAGCTTGGAAATATCCAGTTTAGCCCCTATCCTAACGGATAGTAATTTAAGTAATTTATAAAGGTTTGCAGGGTTTCTAATATCTGACAATAACGCGATATCAAAATTTATATATGAACTAATTATGTCTTGAATCATATCCTTTTTATCATCCACCGAACGAGACAACACCACTTCAGGAAATCCCCCATAGTTGATATAAGTTTCATAATAATTTTTTAGTCGTTCATATTCGGATGGTACAAAAACACCTGCCTGATCTATTTGCATATCAGCTTTTGGAACTCCATTGAACAATAGTAATTCTGAAAAACTCAGCGGGTAAATTTCGAAAATCTTTTTACGCCCTGACAATGATTCTGAAAACATATTCTTCATGTAATATGCGCTGGAACCCGTCACCACAAATTTTATATCATAGGTATCATATAAATATTTTAGAACACTTGGCAAATTAGGAACCAACTGAATTTCATCGATTCCTATAAGCACTTTCTTACTAAAATCTGCTCCCCGCTGTGTTAATGCGTAAATAATTGATTCATAATTCTCCTCGAGGAACAGTGATCGATTATCCATCCTTTCCAAATCAAAATAAAACTGCTGTTTGATCGCAGATTCTTTCATCAACTGTTTTACCAAAGTAGTTTTCCCAGTACGTCTCATTCCTGTTAAAACAGTGATTTGCCTTTTCTTAAGATGCTCACTGAGCGATTTATAAATGGTTCGATTAAAGAAATTCATTACTATTTTTAAAGTATACATCAAAAATAGTAAAACTATTTTACAACCATACATTAAAAATAGTAATACTATTTTTAAACCATACTTTAAGAATAGTATTACTATTTGTAAACCATACCTTAAAAATAGTAAAACTATTTGTAAACCATACTTTAAAAATAGTAAGACCCGGCTGTTTAAATTACATTCAACAAATTGTGCTTTTCCTACTTCTAAACAAACATGCAACATCCGCCGCTTAAATATGACACCCATTTTCTATTAGGATGAAAACGAACTGCCGCGACAAATTCAACTCAAGATCCTAATGATAACATAACAAAAAGTTAACAAAATTGCATGTATCTTTATATAACGACAATTAACATGAGGAATACACCTCAATCAATCAAAAGGATATATCTACATGAAAAAACAGCTATTTGTAACAGTCATTACCATACTGATGGCAACGAGCTCCATCATCGCCCAGACCGCAAAACATGTTATCTTTCTAACCATCGACGGCTTCCGTCCGGATTTTTACCTTGACAGCCAATGGCAAATGCCTAACCTGCGTGCATTGATGAAAGACGGAGCATATGCAAAAGGCGTAAATAGCGTTTTTCCATCCATGACTTACCCCTCTCATACTACAATTGTAACCGGTGTGCAACCGGTAAAACACAGCATATATTTTAATAATGTATTCACACCAGATGGTGCCCCGCAGCAGCCATACTGGCAGGATAGTTCTATCCACGCAACTACCATCTGGAAAGCCGCTAAAGAAAAAGGCATGACCGTCGCCGCATTATACTGGCCTGTATCTGCCAACGCACCTGTAGACTACAACATTCCTGACGTCGGTAGCCTTGGTGATACAGTCCGTGAGCAATATTCTCTGCCAAAGGGATTTTATGCGGAGGTAAAAAAAGAAGTTTTTGGCGGTGCCGATAAAATCGATGCCGGCAAAAATCAGAATGTAGCCAGGATCGCCGCATATATCATCAAAAAAAGTCAGCCTCAACTGATGACTATCCACCTGTTTTCTGTAGATCACGCAGAGCATATGGAAGGCCGTTATGGCAAAGAGGTGCAGGAAGCGGTGGCTGATGCAGATGATGCGGTAGGGATTATTGTAGAAGCGCTCAAAGCCGCTGGAGCATGGGAAAATACTGTTTTCCTCATTGGTGGTGATCACGGTTTTTATGATGTTAAGAAAACAGTATCACCTAATGTATGGCTAAAAGAAGCCGGCTTGATCACTAACCTGGCAACGGGCGACTGGAAAGCGCAGTTCAACACCTCTGGTGGATCTGCGTATTTATACCTGAAAGACCCTGCCGATCAGGCCACGGCAGATAAAGTGAGATCAATAATAAACGCACAGCCGGACAGTATCAAACAATACTACCGGTTAATCGACAAAGCGCAGCTTACCAAAGGCGGCTTTAACCCCAATGTTGCTTTTGCACTGACTGCTGAACGTGATGCTGCATTCAGCAATAGCCAAACGGGCGATGCCATAAAAAAAGGCAAAGGTGGTACACATGGTCATTTCCCCGATACAAAAAACATCCGCACCGGATTGGTTGCCCATGGCCCGGGTATTAACAAAGGTGCGGTTATTGATGAAATGAACCTACGGGACATGGCACCAATCATCGTAAAACTCCTGGATATTCCTTTCCCAAAAGTTGATGGAAAAATACCTGCCGGATTATTAAAATAATTGCAGCTATCAATTTATAAATTCAAATCCTGGCATTTGAACATTGTTCAATAAACATCCAGCAACACAGGCAACTACAATTTTGATATGATGTTAAACTATCTGCCATGTAATTATAAAATAATGAAATTGTAACCTCAGCATTAACTATACAACAATTTAAAACAGTAATTTAATAAATAGTTACCACAAAATTAGCAGGACCTTAATCTCCACACAATAAGTTTGCCGCCAAACTTATTCGTATGATTTCAAAAACTACTAAACACTTGATCAGTAAGATCATTCCGGTAGCCCTGTTGTTTCTCTGTACTAGCGCGCTGGTGCAGGCTCAAACAGTGCAGGGTACTGTGAGTGACAATGAAAACCAACCCATACCCGGCGTAAACGTGGTGGTGAAGGGTGAGAAAGTACATGCCGTAACAGATGGCTCGGGAAAATACACCCTAACAAATGTGAATGATAGAGCTACCCTGGTATTTTCATCCATCGGATACATCACGCAGGAGTTGGCTCCGGGGACAAAGACAACCTTCAATGTACGCCTTGTTTCGGATGCTAAAACGTTAAATGAGACTGTTGTGGTAGGTTATGGCGTTCAGAAAAAAGCAAACTTAACCGGAGCGGTAGATCAGGTTCGGAGCGACGCTTTACAGGGCCGTCCCATTCCAAACCTTACCCAAGGACTGCAAGGTGTATTGCCCAATCTGAACATCAGAATGGCTGATGGTAAACCTACACAGTCGCCCCGGTACAACATCCGCGGTACCACCTCTATCGGTCAGGGCGGCAGCGCTTTGATCCTGATAGACGGCTTTGAAGGTGACCCCAGCCTGTTAAACCCTAACGACATAGAGTCGGTCTCCATCCTGAAAGATGCCGCATCTGCCGCAATTTACGGCGCCAGAGGGGCCTTTGGCGTAGTGCTCATCACCACAAAAAAAGCAGAAAAAGGAAGAACAACTGTTGCCTACTCTTCAAACTTCGCCATTAAAAACCCACTGCAAACTCCAGACTTCGTTACTGACGGATATACCTGGGCCAAAATGTTTGCCGAAGCTTTTGTTAACGGCGATGGCGCTTTCCCTCAAAATGCCAACAAAACGCAGAAGTTCTCGCAGGCATACCTTGATGAGTTTAAAAGACGTGTAGAGTCTGGCCAGCCATATAATCAGGTAGAGGTAAATCCTACTACCGGAGAATACACCTATTATGGCAGTACCGATTGGTATTCAGAATTATACAAAAAGAATGCGGCAGCGCGGGAGAACAACCTTTCTGTAAGCGGCAGTACCGATAAAACAGACTTTTTCCTGTCGGCACGTATACTCGATCAGGATGGTCTGTTCAGATATAACTCTGATGATTATAACATGAAAAACCTGCGTGCAAAAGGCGGTGTGCAAGTGTTTCCATGGCTAAAGGTAGAGAACAACACCGATTACTCGGTCATGAATTACCATAACCCTATCAACGTAGGTGAGGGCGGCGGCATCTGGCGAAACATTGCCGATGAGGGCCACCCTACTGTTCCCATGCTCAATCCCGATGGATCGTTAACCTTCACGGGAGCCTATACCGTAGGTGATTTCTATCTCGGCAATAATGGAATCGATACCAAGAGACAGGTATTCAGAAATATCACCGGTCTGAGATCCAATTTCTTTGATAACAAGTTCCGTGTAAATGCCGATTTCACTTTCAGAAATACCGATGAGGATATCAATCAGAAACGTGTGCAGGTTCCTTACAGTACTGGAGCGGGTCAGCTTGCTTATGTAGGTACTACAACGAACGACCTGCAATTCGACAAGCGTGAAACCCGTTACCTGGCAACAAACATCTACGCTGAGTTTGAAAACACCTTTAAAAACGACCATTATTTCAAGATCATGGCCGGTTACAACTACGAGCAGTCTACTTATAACAAATTGCTGGTACAACGTAACGGTCTTATTTTCGAAGATGCAAAAGATCTTAACCTGGCGCTGGGCAACTCTATCACCACGGGTGGCGGTTACGAACAATGGGCCATCCTCGGTGGATTCTCAAGGTTAAACTATGCCTTCAAAAATAAATACCTGGTAGAAGTAAATGCAAGATATGATGGCTCTTCTAAGTTCCCTTCAGATCAGCGTTATGGCTTTTTCCCTTCGGTTTCTGCCGGATGGAAAATTAACGAAGAGTCTTTCTGGAAAGTGTCGCCCAAGGTGGTGTCAGATCTGAAGCTGCGTGCTTCATATGGATCTCTTGGAAACGGAAATATAGCCTCTTACGCTTATCAGGAGCTATTCAACATTGTTCAGTCTACACAAATTTTAAATGGTACCAGACCTCAGACTACAAAAATCCCGGCAGTACTGCCAGATGGGATTACCTGGGAAACCTCTACCACTACCAACGTTGGTCTTGATGTGGGGATGTTCAATAACCGCTTAAACTTTACCGGTGATGTGTATGTAAGAAACACTACAGATATGTTCACGGTAGGCTTAACGGCTCCTGCAACATATGGCGCTACGGTACCGAAAGGCAACTATGCAGATTTACGGACCAAGGGCTGGGAGGCATCAGTTTCATGGAGCGACCTGATCGGTAATTCCAGCAAACCGCTGCGTTACAACGTGCGTTTAACTGTGGCCGATAACAAATCGAAAATTACCCGCTACAATAATCCGGATAAACTGCTGAGCGACTACTACGAAGGTCAGACTATCGGCGAGATATGGGGATACACAACCGAAGGCTTTTTCATCGATCAGGCTGATATTGATTCACATGCCAAACAGAGTCCGCAAATGCGTGCCTCACCTACCAATATTTGGGCTCCGGGAGATATCAAGCTTAAAGACCTCAACGGCGATGGCTTAATCAACATCGGTAACAACAGCGTAAATAATCCTGGCGACAGAAAGATTATCGGCAATAAATCTCCTCGTTATTTATACAGCATCAACCTTGGGGCAGAGTACAACAACTTCTTTTTCAGCACTTTTCTACAGGGTGTTGGCAAGCAGCAATGGTATCCAAGTACCGAGACCGAGATGTTCTGGGGACAATACAACAGGCCTTACAATAACATCCCTAACTTTCATGTGGGTAACATGTGGACACCAGAAAATACTGATGCCTATTTCCCAAGAACCATGTCGCGCGCCGCTTCCAGTGATACCAACAGAGAGCTTGGCGTAGCGCAGACCAGGTACCTGCAAAATGTAGCTTACCTGCGGATGAAAAACCTGCAGTTTGGCTATAACCTGCCCGCAAGACTGGTTTCTAAAATTGGTGCACGCACGGCGAAGGTATTTTTCTCCGGAGAAAACCTTTTCACCTGGTCGCCATTATACAAAATTGTAAAAAATATAGATGTAGAAAACGCTGTTCCTTCAGATCAGGACCTCAATGTAAACTCTACCAATGGCGATGGGTATAACTATCCGCTGATGAAAAGTTATTCTCTGGGTCTAAGCGTAGTATTTTAATCATCACATCCACCTCAAAATCAATGAATATGAACAAACAATATATATGGATCCTGCTTGCCATTTTAAGCTTTAGTGCTTGTAAAAAGCTCGATCAGGAACCCGAATCAACAGCTACCAGATCTGCTGTATTTGGTACTGAAAGCGGATTAAAGTTATACACCAATTCTTTTTACGGTATGGATTTCCTGCCAAGAAACTCTACCAGTCAGGATGCGATGTCAGACTATCTGGCTGTTAAGAGTGTGAACAATTTCATCAGGCCTGGTGCCTTCTCCTCAACTTCAGATACCAGCTGGAGGTGGACTAACCTGAGGAACATCAATTATTTTATTGAAAACTGTAATGATCCAAATGTGCCGGTGGCGATAAGAAACAACTATCTCGGCATTGCCAGGTATTACCGCGCCTACTTTTACATGGAGAAAGTAAAACGTTTTGGCGATGTGCCATGGATCGGTAAACCCCTGGATGTGAACGATCCAAAGCTCGTTTCGAACAGGGATAAACGAGAACTCGTAATGGATTCAGTATTGGCAGATATCGATTTCGCCTGTGCGAATATTTCCGCTACCAATGATGCGAGTCGTACAACCGTCACTAAATATGTAGCTTATGCTTACAAGGCACGCTTATGCCTGTTCGAAGGTACATTTAGAAAGTATCATACAGAGTTAAACCTGCAGTCTACCGCCAATCTCTGGCTGGAAAACGCTGCCAGTGCCGCCAAAGAAATTATGGATAAGGGCGGCTATACGATTAACACTGCCGGTGGAGCTGGCGTATCCTATCGTCAGGTATTCAACAGCACAGCCCCGGTAGCCACCGAAGTATTACAATCTTCAGTAGCCGATGTCAACCTGGGCGTACTCAACGAGGCCAACTGGTGGTGGACGAGCGGTACTTACGGAGAGAAAGCCAGCTTTACCAGAACGTTCATTAACACCTACCTCAAAATAGATGGAACGCCTTATACCAACGACCCGGCCTACACTACCATGCTGTTTAAGGACGAAGTAAAAAATAGAGATCTGCGCCTTAAGCAAACTATCCGCATGGGCGATTATAAACGGACCAGCAATGGTGTGCAGGTGCCTGCCCCGCCAGTGTTCTCTTATACTTTTACTGGATACCAACCCATCAAATGGACATTGGACGACATGTATTTTGATGCTGGTGCCTTAAATACCAACGCCATTTCGCTGTTCAGATACGCCGAGGTATTGCTCAACTACGCAGAGGCGAAGGCAGAGCTGAGTACACTTACAGATGCTGACTGGGCTAACACGATTGGTGTGCTGAGATCCAGAGCTGGCATTACCGGTGGACTGAGCACCAAACCTACGGTAGCAGACCCTTACTTGGTGACCAATTATTTCCCGGGCATCTCAGACCCAACAATTCTGGAAGTGAGAAGAGAAAGAGGAATTGAGCTGAGTCTGGAAGGCTTCCGCTTCAGCGATATCCTGAGATGGAAACGGGGATCGCTGATGAACCAGGAATGGAATGGTTTTTATGTTCCTGCACTGAACACTCCTATGGACCTGAACGAAGATGGCATTCTGGATGTGGCCTTTTACCAGGGCACTGCCCCTTCCCCAGCAGTAGCGGGCGTTACTTATGTAAACGTTTCTGCAACCATAGGTTCTGCAACAAATTCACAGCGGTTGAAAAGTAATACCTCTGGTGAGCTGACCTGGATGAATGAGATTGTAAGACAGTGGGACGATAAGATGTATTATTACCCAATTCCGCAGCGCGACTTACAGAAGAACCCTGCACTGGGGCAAAACGCCGGATGGCAATAAAGCTTTCAGGATAGCTTCTACAAAAACTCCCTCTAAAATAATTATTAGAGGGAGTTTTTTTTATTTAGACAGATAGGTCATGCCGCCGTCAACAAGAAGTTCGGTACCAAGCATAAACGAAGAATCGTCAGAAGCCAGAAAAACCGCGGTTTTACCAATGTCTGATGGTTGCCCGATCCGGCCTATTGGCATTTCACTGGCAAAATGTTTTTTTATGCCCTCAATTTGTTCTAATGGAACAAACTTCTCAAAGGCTGGTGTATCTGTTGTACCCGGTGTAATTACATTTACCCTGATTTTTCTATCTAACAGGTCGCTCGAAAATGCTTTTGCAAAAAATATCACAGCTGCTTTTGCCGCGCCATATAACGTAAAATTAGGGTATGCACGATGCGCAGCATTAGACCCGATCAGTATGATAGAGGCACCATCATTTATATAAGGAAGTGATTTACTAACGGTAAAATAAACGCTTTTGAGGTTCAGATCAATAGTCTTGTCAAAATCGGCTTCACCCAAAGTGGCTACGGTCCCTACAGCTCCCCCACCGGCATTAGCTACAATAACATCTATTTTACCGAATTTTTCGGATGTTTCTTTGAATACCCTTTCCAGATCGTCAATATTTGTTACATCGGCATTTATGGCGATAAAATCATCCCCAAGTAAAGCCACCGAGCTGTCCAGCGTTTGCTGGTTTCTGCCTACAATAACACCTTTGGCACCTTCATTTTTAAGTTCTTGTGCAATACCGAATCCTATGCCGCTATTACCACCTGTGATAACCGCTACTTTGTTGTTTAATTTACTCATGATTTCTTTCTTTAAGATTGACTCAAAGATGCAGCCCTTCAGCGGGCCAAAACTTATCATTAGTCATTAAATACGCTTAACAAATATCAATCTGTCTTAATGTTTTTTCCTGATCCGGCTCAGGCTTTCTGGTGTTAAACCCAAATAAGAGGCGATCAGATTTTGCGGGAATCTTTGGAGAAAGTGCGGATAATGATTAACGAGTTCCTGGAAGCGTTCTTCGCCAGTCTGACTGATAGCCGACTGCATTCTCTTTTGAGCTGCTATGGTGCTATTCTGACTCAGCACATTTTGCATTGCTGCAAAGGCAGGTATGGGTTTGATAAACTCTTCTACCACTGCATTTGAAATCTGTAAAATTTCCATATCCTCAAGCGCTTCTATGTTAAAACGGCTTGGCTTCAGATGGTAATAACTTTCAAAATCTGCAAGCCACCAGTCTTCAACGCTTAACTTCAAGATATGTTCAATCCCCTTTTCATCAACTGTATAGGTTTTGGCAGCGCCTTTCAAAATAAACCCTGTGTATTTGCAAACATCTCCTTCCTGCAGAAAGTACTGTCGCTTCCGGATTTTTCTAGGTTTAAAATGTGTGGTGATGATCTGCTTATCATCTGCCGAAAGCATCTGGCCCGAAAGTGTTTGGATGTAATCAAAAAGCGCTTCAAAGTTGGACATTGTTCGAGTATATGATTTCCGCAAAACTAGTCAATCTGTCTGAGAAAGATATTAATACATGTAAACGATGTAGGGTCACGATTGATCAAAAATAAGCACTGGCTAAAATCACGAAGCCCATTAATTAGCATTTTAGAGCGTTCATCATTTTAAACCCTTGTAATTTTAGAATGGGTTTGAAACTATAAGTGCTATTTAAATAGATTGGCAAAACTTTGTCTGATAGTAGGCAATAATCCGTAACATAAGTTCCTGCTTTTTGGACTGGAACTTGTGAATCTGTATGTTCCTTTAGAGGATAGATTGAAGAATTTTTAAAAAGCGCATAAAAAAAGCCGCTACAAGCGGCTATTCCAAACTTAGGGTTTGACTATTATAATTTTGCGGTATCGCGCAATGCTTTGATTTGATCATGTGCAGCATTGATTTCTGATGCCTGGCTTGTTACTGTATCAACAGCATTTGGCGCCAATTCACCACTCGCTAAAGCATCTTTATAAGCTTTTTTGATTGCATCTTCGCCACGCTCAGCTTCTGATAAGATGCTTGCACGGTCGCTACCACCAAATAATGCTTTTACGTCAATCCATGCGCGGTGTAACGTTCCGCTTACACTGTTTCCAGTTTCAACTTCATCTACTGAACCTACAATTGCTGCAAGCTCTTGTCCATTTTTACGACTTTGCTCTGCATATCCTTGAAATAAAGTTTTCAGGTCAATGTTTTCGTCGTTGATATCAGCGATAGCTTTTTCGAATCCAGCTACTCTGTCATTGTTAATTTCAATTAGGTCGTTTAATACTCCGGTTCCTGTAGTTGCCATAATGTTTTATTTATAGGTTTTGTATGATAAGAACAGCTAGCCAACAATATTGTTTGCTAAAAAGATTCAACGACAAATCAGGCGCTTCAATTTTTATAGTATAGCTCTGGACCTGGCCATTTGATAAAATGATTTTAAGAAGAGGTGAGGCCCTTTGTCCTCACTGCTCATGGGTTGATTCAGAAAATCATGTTTAACGTCGGAATAATTTTCCAGTTCACCTTCATCATTCACCTGATAGCGATTAAAGCCCATTGACCAATCCCCGAAATAACGCTGTGCTACAAGACCTTCTTTCATGATGATGATATTGCAGTGCCTTTCATCAAGTTTTATCATTTTAAAAGTATCCTTTACACCCTGCTCGCTTCCCTCGAGCAGTTGTATAAATTTCCCTTTGACAGCCTGATGCAAATGTTTTTGTCCCGTTACCGTAAATGCCCCTTCAATATACAGCAACATCCCCGTAATGTCTTTTTCGGGGTTATTTACTGATGCATTGGATAAGATATCATTGAGTTCAGCAGCATCCATAAGACAGGTAGCTTCGCTGATATAAATTAAATAATAGATCATTGGGGTTTGAGGAGTTGAGATAAATAAAAATTGAATTTACTATAAATCTCCATACGTTACCTTTGTTTTATAATTCTTCCATTTAGTTTAAGCCTGATTATGGCATGTCCCTGATCAATTAAGGTGTAGATTTTTAATTGTTTCCCTTACCAATTGAGATAGGGATTACTGAATACGTCAAACCTAATTTGAGCATACATGTTATAAAGATATATCTACCAATATCATTATGAAAAAGATCATCACCAGTATACTTGGAGGTCTTGCAGGAGCTGCAGCCCTCAATATTCTACATCAAACCGTAAAAGAATTTGAACATGATGCACCACGAGTGGATTTGATTGGCGAAGAAGCAATAGCTAAAGGGCTGGACAAAGTTGGCGTAACGCCACCTACAGGGGATACTTTGTTTACACTTACGCTAACGGCAGACTTGATCAGTAACGCCTTTTATTACAGCCTAATTGGCTGCGGCAACAAAAAACACCTGCCATTAAGAGGTGCAGCAGCAGGACTGGCGGCGGGTATTGGTGCATTGGTATTGACCAAACCTATGGGATTAAGCGACGCCCCAGTTACACGTACTGAGAAAACTAAAGTAATGACCGTGGCTTGGTATACCTTTGGCGGTGTAGTAGCTGGATTGGTAATTGAAGCCTTGCGTAAAAAGTAATTTTAGCTGAGCGTGTAGTTAATTCTGGCGGAGAATTCTCATTCCCCACATTGCATCGTACAGCAAATCCTCTCCTGTGGTAGATCACAGCATCTAGCACATCGATCGCAGAGCCGTGCTGAAAATCTTCGACATTGGCTTATTGGTATATTTCGTGTATGGCGAGCACTAGTCTATTGTTTTTTGACTAACATTTGTTTCTCAGCTTGATAGCTTCTTATGTCAGCCTATTCTCATGGCACTCCAACCCAAGGTTGTAACGGCCTTAAATTAAAATTTGCGGAACAGTAGTTGTAAGGGAGGGTAAATCATTCACCATGATAATTAATCGATTTAGCATAGCATTTAAAGGAAATGCATTAAATTTAAACCCATAGTATACGAGCCGATGAAAGACCACGTTTATAAGGTAACTTTTACCACGATAGAATTTAAAATCCACCGTTGTGGGTATTAATGATCAGATGAATTCAGAGCAGAATCATAATGAAAAGCGTAACGACCGCATAAAAAACAATGCGCTAGCGTCTAAAAATGAGGAGAGGATAAAAAATTCTGTAAAAGATTTTACGATCAAAATTGGACGGGGAATAGTGGATGTAAAACAAATCACTGAATCTAGTTATCAGGTTTGGATCGGGGACGTACTATTGGGAACGGTACAACGCGAAAGCCATGAGGGAGGCACGCACTGGGCTTCGCCAACCAATATCGATGCCTCATTGGTGAACTTGATAGGAATTGGCATTCTGGAATATGAAGCTACCAGGACTAGCTAAAGCTCAACGGCAATCATGCTTTACTACTTACAGCAGTAGCGCTCTATGTAAAACAATTGAGACAAATTTAGATCTTTTAAGAATAACACATATTTGTGGGATTCCATTAAATTCCATTCCCTAATTTGCTTAAAATAGGAATTACGCTTAATCAATGGCAAACTCTAAATCAAACAATCAACCGCCGCCTAAGGCAGATGTTATCTTGAATATTCTCCAGTGGGCCCCGCAGCCGACGGTGATCATTAGAAACGCCATGCATATCATTTGGCATTAATGAATTTTTAAAATCCCCTCGTTTTTTGGCAATTTGAGGTTGTTATTTTACCTTTCGAAAATCACTTAAAATCTTAAACGATCGTTGGATAACAGAAACACTTGTTCTTTGGGAGCTACAGCAATGCTTGAAATACTTGCAGCGGATCCGCAGGCAACGGCAATCTTTGTTTCAAGAGAGCTTCACATCGGTCTTATTAACGGAGCGATGATGAAACTTTGGAACAAAGAAACAGCGGTCATCGATCAGACCCTGGAAGATGCAGCACCAGAGTTCAACGCATTTATTCCCGTCATGCAGAGTGTTTGGGATACTGGCCAGACTTATACTGCTACTGAAACGTATGCCAATATCGACGTAAATGGCTTGCTTCGCTCTACCCCATTTGATTTTGAGTATCGGCCGATGATTGATGCTGAGGGAAAAACCTACGCCATCTTACACAGGGCAAGTGATGCTACGGAACGTATCCGATCGGCTGAAGCTGCGCTAGCGAAACAAGCCTATGAGCGGGATACACGTTTGCTCCTGCGCGATGCAAATGTTGAGATTCAGGTTGCCAACGAACAGATTTCATTGCTAAAAAAGGAAATTCACGATTCGGCAGAAAAGTTACAGCAAAGAATGGGAGAAGTTTGGTTGTTGGGCAGAAAACTGGATAAAAGCCAAAATTATTTATCGGCATTACAACTGGAGCTGGAGGAGAGTTATAAACAGCTGGCGAATACGCTCGAATTTGCAGAACTGGGAAGCTACGATTTGGATCTGAAAACAGGACTAATGGAATGCAGCGATCAATGCAAAATACATTTTGGGGTGCCTCCTGAGGCTCGTTTTGATATTGCGGACCTGATCGCCTGCATCCTCCCTGAGTACCAGGAATTTGTGGAACGCAGTTTTTCGCTCTCCATAGCGAATCATACGGGCTATGAGGTAGAATATCAGATCAGAAGACCAGACAGCAGCATCCATTGGGTAAAAGCCAGCGGCACACCAAAATATGGCAGTAAAGGAACACCATTGAGGATGGTAGGCGTAACACAGGTGATTACGATAAAGTAAATGACCCAATAGCTTAAATCTGAGAATAGCTTGGAGTAGGAGCACGAACAGGATCAATGAGTTCCTTGACGAGCGACTGGCTATTGATGAAGAAATAGATTAAAAACTTAATGTTTCCATCTAATGATCACTTTGGAATTACCCCTTATAATAAAAGCCATGTTTCCGCTTTTCGCATCTTCTTTCTGCAGTTTATCTGACGTATCTACACTAACTGAGATTTTTGGTAGCTTATGGCTGCCTGTCTTTACAATCATGAGTCTGCAAGATAGTCTTGCGTCTCCGAGCACTTCAAAATGGATGTTAGTTCCTTTTCTAGCCGTATAATTCGAAGTTGGATAATCTACATAAATCATAAACCCTTCTTCGGGCACTTTCAGGTAATGCCGTGGCAAAATACCGAACGCGTTTCCGGCACCATACACCTCCTGTCCTACGCTGCCGAACTTTAACCAACCATCCTGAAGGTCTTCCAAAGCAATCCATAGCTTTTGATCAACTTCGCCTATTTTTGATTTTTCTTCCAGCATCTCTTCCGGCAGCATTGCCGGATAATAATATCCCGCGTGGTCGATCAGGTAACGCAGGTATTCTGCAATCAATAATTTTATTGAGGGTAAGATATCTACCCCTTCTGCGTGTTTAAGATAATCATGTTAGGCACAGAATACCTCTTGCTCTTCATATACTGCAGTATAGGGCGCATCATTTAAGGGGTATAAAGCAAAAAACCTTGGAAAGTTTTTGCCGTAACCGTAGTTGCAGTCCCAAAGCTGTGTATTCCTGAAAATGCCGGCAAGGCACATATAGCTTAGGTTTAAATAAGTGTCATTTCTTGTAATATTATAGAGTCGTAACAGCGCACCCGATGCGAAAGCCGTATTATTTGCCTGATAAAATACTTCAAATCCGTATCCCTGAAGGCTGAGTGCTGCTTTTTCTGCTTCCTTTAAATACCGCTTTTCTTTAGTGAGCTCCCAGGCCTGCATCTGATTTTTTTCAACTGTTGCTTTTGTAATAGATAATGCGGTTCCCGAACCAAACGCTGCCCTGAATGACATGCTGCCTCCGCTAATAGTTTTTACAACTATCCATACCGAATCGCGCGTAAGGTAAACTGCAAAATTGAAGTCTGAGCTCGTGTAGTCGAATAAACTATCGGCAATGTTGGCTAGCTCCAGCGAAGCTGACAATGCCCAGGGTGACATTCCATTCATATAGCTATCTGGTTGATTGCTGCATCAACACGATAGGCAGACAAATGTTTCGTCCATTTGTCCATTCTTCCAATCCTTTTGATATTGTTGAAGAAATTGCCAAATCTCTTCACCGTGGTACAACAATTGTATTTCCTATTGTACCTATTAATAACAAAAAATGTATAAAACCATCGACCTATGGAAAATTTGACATTAGATTACCAGATTTGCAATCACAAAAGTGCATTGGAGCAATTTGCTATTAAGTTTACCCACAATCAAGAAGATGCAGACGATCTTGTACAGGACACACTGCTCAGGGCGATGCGTTATGCTGACCTTTACCAGAATGGTACAAATTTGCAAGGGTGGCTCTACACCATTATGAAAAACACTTTTATCAATGATTACAGAAAGTCGAGCATCCGCAAAAAAGTGATAAATACAGTGGAGGTGATTGATTCCCAACAGCTTACGCAGAGCGCCGCAACTAATGAAGGAGTGCAAAAGTTTTTAGGAGAAGACATTGATACAGCGATCAAAAATCTATCCCCTACCTATTCGGTGCCGTTCTTAAAATACTTTGAAGGTTATAAATACCATGAGATTGCCGATGAACTCAACATCCCGATAGGTACAGTAAAAACAAGGATATATATGGCCAGACAAAGCTTACAGGCAAGTTTGAAAATGTATAGCGACGATTTTAATAAAAAAAGAAACTGCAATTAAGTTTGATTTTTTGTTTTTAAGTTTGATTTTTTGTTTGAAGGAAACACGTTGGGTATTCCCAACGTGTTTTTTGTATGAGGATCATTATAGCACACTTAGCAATAGACGATAACACTTATAAGTGTACTATTATTGATACAACCTTCAGGAATGAATGTGCTATTTTATAGATAGGGACTAACTTATAGTCCCCTTGTGTTAATTAAATAAGCCTCAACCTTCTCAGGATCACGGCCCACCTGTTGGATGGCCTCTACAATCGCGGCCCTGTCTACATTGATTTTCTTTTCCAGATGAGAGAACTGTTCCAATTCACTTTCATCAGGCTCCTGCCTGCCTGGATTAATGTTAAATTCGTTTTCCATGATTCTGCTATTTGGTTAATAGTTTAATAACTAAGCCTTATCGGCATCACTGCCTTCAATTTCTTCTGCAGCCTCTTCCGCGCCAGGCAAATCATCCTGCCCCACATTCCGATCTGCATCTGCATCACTGCCTTTGCGTTGTTCCTTCACTTCTTCAGGATCAGGTTGATCATCATTTGGGGAATAGTCATTCGACTGGTCTGCGGCCTTTTGATTGACTTCTTTTAACACATCTGCTGCGTTGTCTTTCGGGTTTGAAATTTTATCTTGACTCATATGCTTTAATGTTTGCAGTTTAACAGATACGGGGGCGATAAGTTTCAGCGATTTAAGGGCATTTAGTTGTGGTAGTATGCAATGAGTAATATTTGTTTTCACTATTATTACAAAACCCCACGTAAAAAGGCACTAACCATAGTTGACGCTATAAAACGTTTATTTAAGGCCGCTGTTTCTAGTTACATCACATATATATGTGTATATTGCCGATGCTATTATGCCCAAATACACCGCCTATGATTGTACATATTGGAAATGATCCCAGCGTATCTGACGTTGTTCAACTTGTCTTAAAAGATGCTGGCTTACAGGTACTTTGCATACAAACAACTCAGGAATTTAGAGAATTATTGGAAAAACCTGAGCTACTTTTGCTGAACAATCATATGAAGGATGCATTTGGTCACGAATTCTGCAAAGAATTGAAACAAGATCCGACCACGGGCAACATTCCGGTAATCCTTATGTCGTCCAACGATTTTTTGGAAGAAATTGCCAAGAATTGTGGTGCGGATGCATTTATTAAAAAACCATTTGATATTGATGAGCTGACGGGTATCGTGAAAAAATTCATATAGACATCTTCATTAAGATAACCACCAAAGAATTCTCCCCTCTGGAGACTTCTAAACGAGGGCAAAACCCCTGCCCATGGTGATGTGCACAGCCAGCAGAGTTCTTATTCTTGTTTGTTGCCTAAGTTTCCAACACCTTAATTATTAGTGGTACGCCGATTGCACTGGAGCAGCTAACTGTTTGAATTTCCAACCATTATATACCTATCTATGAATAACTCTACTTTGAATCACCAGATTTGTAGTCACCAACGTGCGTTGGAAAGATTTGCAATGAAATTTACGGGAAACCGCAGCGATGCTGATGATCTTGTCCAGGATACGATCATGAGAGCTTTGTCTTTTGCCGATTTATATAAGGAAGGAACTAATCTTAGAGCCTGGCTGTATACGATCATGAAAAACACATTCATCAATAATTTCAGGAAGGAGACAAAGTGTAAGAAAATTATGGATAGCGTGGGTAATTTGAGTTCCTGCCACCTGGCTGACTGCGCATCTACAAATCAAGGGGAAAATAAGTTCATTCATGACGACATCACGATTGCCTTAAGAAATTTGGATACTACCTATTCGGGTCCCTTCATTAAACATTGTGACGGTTATAAATACCAGGAAATTGCTGATGAGCTTAACATACCCATGGGCACGGTGAAAACTAGAATTCATGTGGCTAAACAAATATTACAGAACAGCTTGAAGATGTATACGGAAGATTATTACAAGAAGAAAAATTGTAATTAAGGTGATTTTTGTGTAGCACCGGAGCGCGCTGGATTTGGCCAGCGCGCTTTTTTTATAGTTATTCTGTTATTATCTATCTTCATATGCAAAGTCCTTAATAACACACACATGTGTAGTGAATATAGCACAATACGGCATCTGCACTAAGCAGGGGCACTTTAAACAGAATGAACTTTAAAAGTCATTTACCATCAATTGGTTAGCCCCAATAATGAACAAATATTATTGTAATTTTTTTAGTACATTGGCAGTAAATACCAAACTGGTATATTATAATCAAATTGCTATGGACGCAGGTATCAATAAACCTAATAAGGTATCACTGGGTAATCTGGAAGAGCCCAAGGATATTATGCAGCCACTGAATAGTGAGGGAGTAGTTCCTTTATCAAGTTATGCACAATCTATGCCTCAATTTTTGCTGGAAGATTTTGTGATCAAAGTTGGGAAGCAAAACGTGATCATTTCCCGAATGGATGAAACCACTTACACTGTTACGGTTGGTGACGTGTTTTTTGGAACAGTTACGCGCCATACAGGAACATATAGCACAGCATGGTTTTCAAAAAATAATATCAGTGAATCTCTTGTGGCCATCATTGGCGGGAGAATCACAGAACATGAAATTGCGAATGGTGTTTCAAATTTTACAGGTGGCAGGTTATCAAACGATCCCGCTGAAAGGCAGATTAATTCAAAAGAAAAACCCCAGGCAGTTCCTTTTGAATTTAGGTATGAATCTTTCGACAAGGACCTGGCAATGATAAAGGCTAAACTGAACAACGTGGTTAGCGGTTAAAAGGTCGCGGGAGTTAGTGAACATTGGTTAATGAAAGTTGTTGATGCCAGCTCAAACAAAAGCGGGGTCTGAACTGTAGGTATTATGGTTAGAATGAAAAACCGACCAAATAACCTGGATCCATTAAATAATTAGAACCTATGAAAAAATTACCCTTTTCGGCCATGCTTTTATCAGGAATGATATACGCAGGCTGCGGCTCTTCCAACAACGAAACAGCAGCAGACAGCACAGTTACAGATACCACAACAGAAATGACCACTCAGCCGACAGATACTGCGGCTATTGATGGCACAGCGCAAACTGAGAACCCAACAGCCACAGGCGGAACTCCCGGAGACAATAAAAAAGGAAATACTAATCCTTAAGCAAAAATGTATCCTGCGTTGAACATGTAACTCAGGATACATTTCTATGTAATTGCCCTTCCCTATTTTGAATTTACCCCGCTGTTTTTGCGCTACGCTTCTACTTTCGCAAGCCCTTTTGCTTTCGCGCTGCGGTTTTGCTTTCGAACTGCGGTTTTGATGATGCGTTGCGCACCTAAGATTTAACTGCAAGCGCTCGTACAACCTTGCACAAAGCATCGAGCTCCGCTTCGGTATTGTAATAATGTACTGAAGCACGCAGCACATTATTCAGTTGATGCTTGTTCATGAAAAGCAACGTTGATTTGGGGAGCCCCACTGAGACATTGATTTGATGCTCAGCAAGCCGATCTTTGATCAGCTGACTTTCTACATTTGTCAAAGAGAAGGTAACGATACCACATAATTGGTCACCAATATCTTGCACGCTGACTCCTTCAATTGCCTGCAAATTACTGCGCAGGTGCCCGGCCAGGTAGCTGATGCGTTGCCAGATATTGTCGATCCCTGCATCGAGTGCATAAGCTACAGCATTATTTAAGCCAAGGGTGAGCGCCCTGCTTTTCTCGTATAATTCAAATCGTTTGGCGTCATTGCGCGGCTGGTATCCCTGTTCATTAATCCATTCAATAGAATGTCCGTCTACAAACAGTGTTTTAAGTCTGTCCTGAACAGCGCGTTTCACATACATAAAGCCAGTACCTCTGGGTGCACGAAGGTATTTACGGCCCGTTACGGATAGAAAGTCGCAGCCGATAGCGCGAACGTCCACTGGCATCTGCCCGATACTTTGACAGGCATCCAGTAGATATAAGATCTGATGTTTTGCGGCGATGCGACCAATCTCTTCAACGGGTAACACTCCTCCGGTTGAGGAGCCCACATGGGTAACCGCAATGAGTTTGGTCTGCGCAGTGATCGCCTGTTCCAGTCCTTCCAGTGAGAAATTTCCCTGTGCGTCGTTGGGCACAACGATCAGTTCTATACCGTAAAGTTTCTGGGCATTCAGAAAGCCAATCATATTGGTTACATATTCCAGTTCGGAAATGATTACCTCATCGCCAGCCTTAAAGTCTATCCCATGAAATGCGATACACCATCCTGTACTTGCGTTTTCCACCAAGGCGATTTCTTCGTCATTTGCATTGATTAATTTGCCAATCAGCGCATAAGTATCATTAAGTTGGGTACCGTACTTCGCTTCTGCCTCATAACCGCCGATAAGGGCTTCTTCCTTTAGATATTCAGTAACGGCATTAACGGTGCTAATAACGGGTAATGAAGAACCGGCATTATTAAGGTGAGTAACGTTAGTTGTCCCCGGTGTATCGGCTCTGAACTTTTCGATTTGCTGGGCTGAAAAAGGCTTTGTTTGCATAACATGTGATTTATACAAATAAATCCATTTTTCTAATAATAACACAGATACAGTTTGACGATTTTTAAGCGTAACAGTTTTAAATCTTACCATCTGTGTCCGATGCCGATCATTGATTGTTCGATAACGAACATTTTCTAAAGCAGTAAAGCCCACAATTAGTTATAAAACAGCCTATTAGCAATATCACTCAATATGGCACCGATCTTGGCAGAGGATGATTATCTTATCCTCACCAATATGCTCAGATTAAATATAAAAATTGCCTTTCGGAATCTGGTTAAAAACCCTGGTTTTACCCTTATCAATGTTGGCGGACTGGCAATAGGGATCGCCTGCTGCCTGATTCTGCTGTTATACGTGAGTTACGAGTACAGTTACGACAGGCATTTCAAAAATGCGGACAGAACCTACATTGCCTACACAAATATGGAGGCTAATGGCAAAACGTTTAGCTGGGCATGGACTCCCGGATTGCTGGCACCAGAACTGAATGAAAACGTAACTGGTATCTCCACGGCAGCACGGGCCTCTTACCCTGGGGCAAACCTGGTCAGCTACGACCAGAAAAAGATGAATGAGGCGGGCATGTACGTAGACCCCTCCTATCTACAGATTTTCGACCACAAATTTATATACGGTAGCCCGGCAAACGCACTAAGGGATATCAATAGCGTTATCCTGACCAGGAAACTTGCGCAGAAATTGTTCGGTACCGAAAACCCTTTGGGCAAGGTGGTAAAGCTTGATAATTCAGAACCTTTGAAAGTAGATGCGGTGATTGAAGACTTGACAGATAACAGCAGTCTGAAGTTTGAATACCTGATGCCCTGGAGGTTGTATGAAAAGAGGGAGAACTGGATCACCAGGGAAGGATGGGGAAGTAATTTCTGTCTGACCGTTGTACAGCTTCAGCACAGTAATTTGTTAACAAAAGTTAATGCTGAAGTGAAAGATCTTTACAAACGCCATGACAATGAAGCAACTAAAAATGAACTCTTTTTTCATCCCCTGAACAAATGGCACCTGTACAGTGATTTTGAAAATGGAGTTTCTGTAGGTGGAAAAATAGATCAGCTAAAAATTCTGCTGCTGTTATCCCTCTGTATCTTATTGATCGCCTGTGTCAATTTCATGAATCTCTCTACCGCGAAATCTGAGAAGAGAGCAAAGGAGGTTGGTATACGCAAAGCCATCGGCTCGTCGAGAAAAGCACTGATTTACCAGTTTATATCGGAGAGTGTGCTGGTTTCTTGTTTTGCTTCGCTGATTGCATTTATACTCGTGGAGCTTTGCCTGGGGTATTTTAACAATCTGTTGAATGCCCATTTGGTGATTAAATATGGCATGTGGGAATATTGGGCGGTTTTAGTTGGCCTGACGCTTTTTACCGGCCTGATTGCTGGCAGTTACCCGGCATTTTATCTTTCCTCTTTCGATCCCGTAAAAGTATTCAAAGGTTTTAAAAGCGATACGGGGACTTCATTTTCAATAAGAAAAATCCTGGTGGTGACACAATTTGTGTTTGCAGCGGGTATCATTGTATTTACTTCGTTCATCTACCTGCAACTCAACTATATTAAAAACAAACCAATTGGTTACGACAACGGAAACCTGGTTCAGCTCTCTATCAGGGGCAACATACACGACCAGAATAAAGTTACCTTATTAAAGTCCTTGTTACTGAAAGCGGGTGCTGCTAAAAGTATTTCCACCTTGAGTCAGCACATTGATGATGGCGGGAACACCAGTTCCGATATCAGCTGGGAGGGTAAAGATCCTCAGTCGAAGATCTTGTTTAATACCAGAACCATAGGTTACGACTTTGTGGAAACCATTGGTGTGAAAATGCTGGATGGCCGAGCATTTTCTAAAGAGTTTGTGAACGATACCAGCAGTGTAATCTTCAATGAAGCAGCGATAAAAATTATGGGACTGAAAGACCCTGTGGGAAAAACCGCCACCTGGGGAGGAAGCAAGATTAAAATTGTGGGGGTAATGAAAGACTTTGTGGTCGAATCTCCATATAAAAAGGTGGATCCAATGATTTTTAGCTCTGCCGCTTCGGCTGATAAAATCGGAGGCGTGATTTTGCTGAAATTAAATCCCTTGCAAAATGCGAGTACATCACTCGCCAAGATTGATGAGATCGTCAAATCCATCAATCCGGATTATCCGGTTGAAAGAACATTTGTGAGTCAGGCATTTGAACAGAAATTTCAAAATGAGAAGTTGTTGGGAATATTATCGAACTGGTTTGGGGGTTTCGCGGTGTTCATCTCCTGCCTGGGTCTATTGGGCCTGGCATTGTTCATGGCCGAACAGCGCAAGAAGGAAATCAGCATTCGCAAGGTATTGGGGGCAACCACAAGGGATATCCTGACATTGCTAAACAGGGATTTCATCAAACTGGTTGCCTTGTCTAATGTAATTGCCTTCCCATTGGCCTATATCCTGACGAACAAGTGGCTCGATAGCTTTGAATATCGGGTATCTATTTCGGCTCTGCCGTTTGTTGCTGCCTTTTCGCTATCGCTTTTAGTAGCCATACTTACGGTCAGCCTGCAGTCGTTTAAGGTGGCTAAATCAAATCCGATTGATGCGCTGAAAGCTCAATAATGGAGTAGCCTGCAGGCTATAGCGGATACGAAATATACCTTAATTAGGTTTACTGAGATCCAAGGGTTAAATCCCTAAAACAGAAAGAGCAGCTTTCGTTGGAAAAGCCGCTCTTTCTATTGAATTCCAGGCTTGTATTTCCATGGATTTATGTTGTGCCTGCCCTACGCGGATCGCCCACTCACAGGACTTTTTTTTCTATCTTTTTGCTGTATACAATTTAAGCAAATGATTTATTATTCACAAAATTATTTATCAAATTCCAGAAAAACCCGATGCTGCCAGGGGCCGCCCAAATACTCCCATACATCCAACCCTAAAGCTTTGACAGTGAAAGGAGTAAAATCCTGGGTAAGCTTGGCTAAAAGCGTTCGTGCAGCCTCAGGGCTAGTTTTATTCTGCACGGTTACGTGTCCGCGAAAGCCTTGCCGGTCTTGTGGACTGAGCACGTCCATAAATTCTTTGCTTAGGACAGCCCTCAATGATTTTAGCTGCTCGCCTTCCAGACGGTAGGCTACTCCAGCGCCGATGTTGATAAGTGTGGTAACTTCCATATCAAAAGAAGCACGCTTGAAAGTATTCAAGTACCGGAGCGTGTAATCGTTATCCGGTAGTTTGTGAAACAAGGTCAAATGGGCTTTGAGGAAATTTCTCTCCGCCGGGAAATGCCGCTCCCGTAACAGGTTGAAAAACTGTTGCGCTTGCTCATCCATACGCAGGGTAAGAATTAATACGCCTGATACTTCGCTGATTGTTTCTTGGTTTGGATTCATAAGTATACACATAACATTAACAGACCACTTTAGTTTAACCCTGCAGGGATTGTTTTGAGGCGGCTGCATTTTTCAGCAATTGACAATGGCTTTCCACACTACAATAATCGCAAGAATGTGAGGTTTAAAACTATCACTAACCGCAACTGTTAAGCGTTGTAAACCTGTAGATCAAAATTGTATGAGCAAAACCAGACAGCCTTCCTATCTCAACTTCGATATCGATTCCTATCCCTGGAAACCGGATATAGACTATCGCGCTGAGCCAGAAAAATACAGGGTGGGAAAAGGCGAGCAGGGAGTATTGATCTGTGAGCCCTATAAGTCGGAGATTGGCCCGCACTGGCGTTTTAAAACTCCCGAAATTGCGGAAAAGAGCAGCAATGAAATCTTTCAGCTGTTTCTCCAATACCTGTACTCTGGAGAATTCCCCGGTGCAGACCTAGCGCGAAAGTATCTGCAAATGGGATATACCCGTGCCAGACGCTACGCCAATTACAAAGGAGGTAAGAAATACGACAAGGAAAACGACTACGCGCAATTAGAACGTGGCACAGGCGAGGAAGAAAAAGCGCAGGCAGCCAGTATCTTTTATGAAATCTGGAAAAAGGCGGAAGCTCATGATGAATATGCGAAACAAAAGAAAAGCTGGAAACAAAAGCTTGGCTAATTAGCTATAAAATGCATTGCAGGTGAGAATTCTGTACCTCACCTGCTAATAATGGCTACACTCAGCTGCAAAGCTCGTTGATCCTTTTCGCAAGATTGGTGGGCGACATAATCTCGGATGGATGGTCTTCTGTAATGACAGAAATAGGCATCCCCTTTTCGTGTGCTGACGCGGGATCTTCAACCATCACTTTTCCACCCATATGGTTGATCCAGATGGAACCTTCAAGCCCATCCATGCCCCCTCCGGAGAGGATCACACCTATAGCCTTCTCTTTGTAATCATCCGCCAGGGAATTGAAAAAGATGTCGACCGCCGAGTTGAGGATCTTCTTATCCCTTGTTTTGACGCGAAGCCAGCCCTGATTTGCTTCTAAGACGGTGTTCTCTACCATTACGTAAACTGTGCCGGGAATGATTCGCATATCTTTTTCCACCCGGATGACCGGATAATTACTATGTTTTGAAAGGATCTGATCCAGAACACTTCTCCGGTCCCGCAAAAGATGCGTAACAACTACAAAAGCCACGTTAATATCTGGTGTGATGTGGTCAAAAAATTCACTCAGTGAGCTGACGCCTCCAGCGGATGCGCCAATACCTATCGTGTAAAACGGTTTATTCATATGTGTATATATACCCCAGGTAGTTCATGGCCTACCTGAAATTTGTGTGTTTAGGTTTGATTTTAGCGCTTAGATTAAGGTTGCCAGAATCTCTCTGATAGAGAATGTGGCACCACAGACAAACTCATCTGCCGCGCCATAATAGATAGTCAGTTCGTCGCCTTTAACCAAATGTCCGTTGGTAAAAACCACGAAACCAAAAAATCCACTCAACTCGTAACTTTCAGTAGGTACCATGATAGGATCAATGCTTCTGGCGATAACGATTGAAGGATCCGCCAGATCCATTAAAAAGGCGCCCAGGCAGTAGCGGTTTTCTGCTGTTGCCCCATGATAAATTTCTAGCCAGCCCATATCGGTTCTGATTGGTGCAGCTCCACCGCCAACCCTTGCGCTGTCCCACATGCCTGCCCTGGTCCTTATTATGCAGCGGTGATTCCCCCAGTGCAAACCGTCGGGAGACTCTGCGAGCCAGATGTAATTTCCGCCGATATCCTTGCTGCTTGGGCGGTGAAGTGCGTAATATTTACCATCTATTTTTTCTTCAAAGATGGCAACATCTTTATTGTGTGGTGGCAATATCATGCCTTTCTTCTCGAAATGCTTCCAGTCTTTTGTGATACGCATACCCACTCCTACGCCGCTATCGGAAACAGCTGTATACGTAAGATAATATAGGTCTTCCAGCAAAGATACCCTGCAATCTTCGATGCCATAACGTTCAAGTATGCCGGAGCCAAATAATCCCGGATAATCGGGTTCTTCAGAGAAAGTGATTCCATCTGTACTACTCAGGAGGCGAAAATGTGAGATGGTGGTGAGATAGTCGAGTCCTTTATAACGGAAGACCCTGGCATCGCTGGTATTTAAATCCGGATCATTCAAGGGGACTTCAATGATTGCAAACGTACCGTCCTCATTGAGTGCGGGAATCAACGCCCAGCCCTCAACTTGTTTTACACTTTCGGCTACGCGGACAATGAGCCAGATCTTGCCATCAAGGGTAAATACACCAGGATTGAGCAAGCAGATTACCTGCAGGCTGTCGGCACTGGGTTTGATGTCCTTTGGCATTAACAAAGGGTTTTGTGGAAAACGGTTGGCCAGATCTTTCATTAGCATGTATTTATGATAGCGATTCATTTATATCAACATTTCAGAATTGTGAATGTTTGAGCGGTGGCCTTAATGTCAGATACTGGTTGAAAAATGGGCTTGCTGTAACCACAACGTTAGCGTTATTGACCTCATGGACCATTAAACTATCACTCAAAGGATTAGGTGAAAATTCGGAAATAATAGCTCAATTTACCCGGATTAGCCGTAAATTGGTAAATCGATTAATCGAATTAATGAATGATATGAAAGTAAAAGTTATAAGCCTGTTTTTAACCGTAGGAACAACATTCTCCGTTTATGCACAGCAAAACCTGAAATACCAGCTTCCTCCTAAAAGTATTGTGGATCTGGTGGATGCACCCTCAAATCCCGCAGCAGAATTTAATAAAGATGGCAGTATCATGCTGATCCTCCAGGCCCCGGGATATGCCGCTATGCAGCGTGTTGCCCAGCCAGTTCTTGGCGTAGCAGGCATCAAGCTTAACCCAGCAAACAACTCAACGGCAGCAGAAGTATCTGGTATTTTTGAAAGCCTGTTAGTTAAAGATGTGAAAAGCGGCAAGCAATCCAAATTAGACGGCCTTCCAGCGAAGTACAGAATATCGAATATTTCATGGAGTCCGGATGGGAACTTCTTTGCATTTAGCAACAATGAAGATAAAGGGATAGAACTGTGGCTGGCAGATGTGAAAAATCTAAAAGCAAAAAAACTATCGGATGAACTATTGAACGATGCTTTTGGAGTAACACTACAGTGGAACCCTGACGGGAAACATATCCTGGCACAATTTATTGATGGCTCCCGGGGAGAGCGGCCAATAGAAGATATTGTACCAACGGGACCTGTCGTTCAGGAAAACCTGGGTGTAGTTACGCCGTCAAGAACCTATCAATACCTGCTTAAAAATCCCTACGATGAGCGTGTGATGGATTATTACCTCAGCTCCCAGCTTAAGTCTATAGATCTGAACGGGGAGGCTGTCAATATTGGAGAGCCAAAAATCTACAGTAAAGCGGCATATTCGCCAAATGGCAAATATTTAATGGTGCAAACGGTTCAAAAGCCATACTCTTACCTGGTTCCGATAGATTATTTTCCGTTAAACACGGATATCCTGGATGCGGAAGGCAAACTGGTAAAAGCGCTTTACCGCGCACCGCTGGCAGATAAATTACCTACGGGATTTGATGTAGTTCCAGTTGGCCCGCGGTCTTACGGATGGCGCGACGATGCCCCTGAGACGCTTGCCTGGGTGGAGGCACAGGATGAAGGAAATCCAAAAAACAATACCCCTTTCCATGATGCGATCTTTACTTTAAAAGCGCCGTTTAAGGCTGCACCTAAAAAGTTATTCGCCATTGCTACCAGGTATGGCGGTATAGAATGGGGAAATGCGCAATATGCCGTAGTTAAAGAACGCTTCCGTAAAACCCGGACTGCGAAAATGACGGTCATCAATCCAGAAACGGGTGCGCTGGTGAAAGCGTTGCCAAGCACTTCATCCGAAAACGCTTATATCGATCCGGGACGTTTTGTGCAGGCAAAACATAGCTTGCTTTTTGAAAAGGGAAATCAGCCGGTGGTGTTTACCACAGGTACTGGGGCTTCTGCACAGGGCGACCGACCTTTTGTGATGAAATGGAACCTGATTACCAATAAACAAGATACCTTGTTTAAGTCAAAGGCCCCATTTTATGAGGAACCTGTTTTTTTTAACAATACCGGCACTGTCTATATTTCACGGGAGTCTACAACGGAAGCCCCCAATTTTTATATAATAAACCTTAACAATAAATCTGAACAAAAGCTGACTGACTTTAGGGATCCTTACCCATCCTTGAAAGGGGTGCAAAAAACCTTATTGTCTTACCCGCGCAAGGATGGAATTAAGCTGTCTGCAACATTGTACCTGCCAAAAGACTATAAAAAGGAACAAGGGCCGCTACCTGTTTTGATCTGGGCATATCCCAGAGAGTTTAAAAGCCTGAGCGCAGCGGGGGAGGTTAAAGGTTCTCCTTACCGTTTTACCAGACTGGCTTTTCGTTCGCCGGTTTTCTGGGTAACCAGGGGTTATGCGATATTGGATAATGCAGATATGCCAATTGTTGGTGAAGGAAAAAATGAACCGAACGATACCTTTTTGGAACAGATAGAGGACAATGCGCAGTCGCTGATTGACTATGTGGTGAATATGGGTGTGGCAGACAGGAACAGAATTGCGGTCGGTGGCCACTCTTACGGTGCCTTTATGACAGCCAATTTACTGGCACATACTAAATTATTTGCAGCAGGAATCGCGCGAAGCGGGGCCTATAACCGTACACTGACGCCCTTTGGGTTCCAGGGAGAGGAAAGAACTTTCTGGCAGGTGCCTGAGGTTTACAGCAAAATGTCGCCCTTTAACTATGCGGACAAGATTAAAACACCCTTGCTGTTAACACATGGCATCGACGATGATAATTCGGGGACTTTTCCAATTCAAAGTGAGCGTTTATATAGTGCAATCAAAGGACATGGCGGAACAGTAAGGTTAGTGATGCTACCGAAAGAATTTCATGGCTACAGAAGCAGAGAGTCTATTTTGCATACCTTCTGGGAGCAGGATAGCTGGTTAGAAAATTACGTGAAGAATAAAAAGTAGGCAACTGAGCGAAAATGTCCGCCCCTTAAATTTAGGGCGGACATTTTTTTTTAATAAGAGATCTTAGCCTTTATGCTAAAGATTCCCCGGTATTGATTACGCTATTTACCAATCAGCTTCTCGGTTTTCGTTAAAAATTGCTCCAGCGCGTCCTGTATATCAATGTCCATCCGGTTAGCCAGTACCGTTAGCCACCAAATACTTTCCCCTAGTTTATGCTCCAGATCGGTCTCCGGATTGGGTCCCGCTGGCCAGCGTTCCTGCTGTGACATGGTTAGCCTCCCTACTAATGCTGCATCGGTCAAAAATGCCAATGCATCCTCTTCTACTGTCCATTTGCTGCCATGATGTTCTAGTTCCAGTTCATGATAACGTTCTCTGATTTTCAATGACCTTTCGATGGCCGCTTTAAAATTCAATTCTTCCATATTGATGTAATTGATGTTGTTATATTGGAAAAGGCAGGTTTGGCTGCCTTTGCTTAATTAAATGAATTGCGGAACTCAAGTGGTGATTCTTTCGTTTTTTTCTTGAATGTCCGGTTAAATGATTGCGGGTGCTCAAAGCCTAATTTATAGGCGATTTCGCCGATAGACAGGCTGCTGGCAGACAGTAGTTCCTTGGCTTTTTCGATGAGCTTTCCGTGGATATGCTGCTGGGTATTTTGCCCGGTTACACTTCTTAACATATCGCTGAGATAATGTGGGGAAACGTTAAGGGGACTGGCCAGGTCTGCGACAGTTGGAAGCCCGGTTAAGGAGGGCTGATCACTGTCGAAATAATCGGAAAGCAACGCTTCAAATCGTATGAGCAATTCGTTACTGGCGGTTTTGCGCGTTATAAATTGCCTGTTGTAAAAGCGTTTACTATAATTCAATAATAGCTCTATTTGTGAGATGAGTACATCCTGACTTACCTGATCAATGGCGGCGTCAAGCTCCATGGCAATGTTATCGAACAGGCCGATGATCACCTTTTTTTCCTTCTCTGAAAGGTATAATGCTTCGGTAACCGCGTAGCTAAAAAATCCGTAGTTTTTGATATGCTGACCCAGCGGATAACCCAACATAAAATCAGGATGGATCAGCAGCGTATAACCTCCATAATCTGCTTCGTCCTCCAACGCGGTAATCACCTGGTTGGGTAGAAAAAAGGAAAGCCCTCCTTCGTCAAAATCATAGTGACTCTGGCCGTATTTGATCTTGCCCGTAAAATTCTTTTTATAAGAGATTTTAAAGAAGTTAAAGACCATTCCTTTTTCCAGCGCTGTGGTATCTGCGCTAACATCGCTGTAATCTACCAAACTAATTAGAGGATGAAGCGGCTTTGGCAGGCCTAGTGCCTTATGTAATTCGGAGATAGAGTTGAAATGAAAGGGCTGTTTAGATGATGTTTTCATAAAGTTTGTATTTACAGATAGAAAATTCAGTGAATTTCCTATCCTTCTTGATATTTAAGCCAGCACTGATGGAAAAGGACTTTTTAAGTTTAAGTAAGCTGTAAGGTCCCTGCGGTAAGCTTCGGGCCCTTGTTGCAAACGCTTAGCATACAATCGCACTGCATCATTGCCCGCGGGATAAGTTAACTGATCTTCACCGTCGGTTGCGGCGCGGTATACAACCTCGGCTATATCATCGGGCTCAGTAAATTCCATCAGCGTACCGTCCTGAAATCCCTCCATCATTTTAGCCATTGTAGCTTCATAGGCTTTATCTTGTGTGACATGCATTGCTTTGGTGAACTCAGTTTTTATTCCGCCGGGAGCCACGTTTTTTATGCCAATACCAAACTCGGCCAGATCATAAGACATGCTTTCTGCCAGACCTTGCAGTGCCCATTTGGAAGCATTGTAAATGGCCGACTGCGGATTGGATGTTAAACCACACAATGATGTAGTATTAATGAACAATCCTGTCTTTTGAGCTTTAAAATGAGGAATAAATGCCTGGATGACCCATACCGTCCCAAAAAAATTTGTTTCAAACTGCGCCCTGATTTGCTCTTCTGAATTCGCCTCCACCGGTCCGATCAATCCGTAACCGGCATTATTGAAAACGATGTCAATATTTCCCAATGCAATTGCCTCCTGTACTGTCCGTTGTACCTGCTCGTGGTTCGTAATATCCAGCTTTAGTAATGTCACGTTTTCCAAATCCTTCAGTTCAGTTTCTTTCTCCGGGCTGCGCATGGTAGCGATCACTTTCCATCCATTGGCATGAAACAATTTGGCGGTCGACTTACCTAATCCGGTTGATGCACCGGTAATAAAAATAGTTTTCATAATCTTTCTTTTTGTTTACCCTGCAAAGGTGCAGGCCGCCGGTCTGACTAAGATAACCGAAACGGACGAGCTTGTAACCAAAATGGAGAATCTGCGTTCCGGCAGAAATTGCCTGTGCAAGAGGTTTCCAGACTGTCTACTATTCCTAATGTTATTTATTTAAGCTGATCGCTCCGCGTAGACTCATCGTCCGATAGAAGGATGGCTCGTATACGGTCAATGTGAACCTGTGAAGCAGCAGCCCTTTCGAGGGCAGACTTTGCCGGTCCTCCTTTTTGCTCCTTCGCAACGGTTGTGAGCAGGTTTCGTCTTTCTTCGAACATTCGAAGGGCCGTCCACATGGTCTCTTCAATTTTCTTCGTTTGTTCAGCGAGCAATACTGCAGCTGTATAGGCGTGCCCCGTGTGGCAACGGTACCGCAATCCCTCCGCTTCCTTAATTTTCCATAATACCCCACCGCATCCCGGGCAATTAAAAGGAACCTGTTCACCAAGCGCATTCACAGAAGGCAGGTCGCTTAAAACCCGTTGCGCAATCTTGGCCTCCCGTTCAATTCCTTTGGGTATGGCTTTCTTTTTAGCGAGCTTCTTTTGGCTCAGCCGATAGATTAACGCTCCCATTTCGGCAACAGGAACACAATAATCGGGCTCCAGCTGGTTCAATGCATTGGTTGGCATATCCGGATAGGCAGCATCCTCAGGGGACTGAATGATGCAAATCCCGCCGCACTGCTGAATCGCGATCAGGCCTGCCGTGCCGTCATCCAGGTAACCAGTTAGAAGAATGCCAATTGTTCCATTCTGGTAATAAATCCCTGCAGAACGAAAAAGGGGATCAATGGCCGGTCGGGAACGGTTCTCCTGTGCGCCTTTTGTAACGAGCATCTCCCCCGCATCGCCAATCATTAAGTGATGGTCTGAGGGTGCAAGATAGATCATTCCCGCCATGGGGCGTTCACCATGACGTGCATGTACGCATTCCAGATTGCCCGCATCACTCAGCGCTTGCAGTAAAAAGTTGCCAGACGCATCGGCAGATAGATGAAGCACCACCAATATTGGAACAGGAAAATCGACCGGCAACTGTTTCACTAATTCGGTAAGTGCATTTAGGCCACCAGCCGAAGCACCAATCACAATTACACGATTTCCACTTTCATTTATAGCTTTCATGTTTAAATATATGTATCTAAGCAGTAAAAAGTATGATTTTGAGGTTCTGCCGCAATAACCAGGCAGCATAAGACCTGTCTCAGCCTCTATGTTTCGCCTCCCTTTTCTGGTTTTACAAAACAATTAAAGCCTGATATGGTTTAGTAAAAACGACAAGTCATTCATTAACATATACTTTACCCGGAAAATATGAACACTAAGATCACCAAAACTGCCATATCTGGCATTGCAGGAACAACAGTAATGACGCTGTCCAGCGAATTGATGTCGCTGATGGGACAAAACTTCAGCGAACCGGATCACCTTAGTGAAATGATCGCCAGACTTGCGCCTTTTTTATCCAAAAGGGCCAAAGTTATTGCCGGCTGGGGCGCGCATTATGCAATGGGAATTGTATTTGCCGCTGTCTATGTGGAACTATGGGAAAGCCGGCAAATTAAACATACCATCAAAAACGGAATACTATTAGGAGCGATCAGTGGACTTCTGGGTTTACTCGTCTGGAGGGGAACCTTCAAGACTCACCCCATCCCTCCATCCATGGACTATCAAACTTTTTATCTGCAGCGCATTCCGGCACATATCATATTTGCTGTATCAGCCACAATTGCTTATAAATTGATGAAGTGGCAGGAAGCAAAAAAGCAGCCTATAGCCCTCGAACTACCTTCTTGTTCTGCAAATGATAAAAAAATATAAACAAAAATATCGTGGATAGGTTGTAGGGTCTAATACGTTCTCCAGATTAAAACTTATACCTATAAAAACAAATATTATGGCAACTACAAAAACAACCACAGCTAAAAGTAGTACAACTAAAGCAGCTTCTGCAAAGGCAACGCCCGCAAAAAAAACAACGGCAGCCGCAAAAACCAAACCTGCTGAAAAAACAGGAAAAATGGAAGACTCTGAATTTCATGAGTTTTTTGTGGATGAACTGAAAGACATTTACTGGGCAGAGAAACATTTGGCGAAAGCATTGCCGAAGATGAAAAAAGCAGCTACCAATCCAGAACTTGCCGCTGCATTTGAAAAACATACCGAAGAAACGAATAACCACATCGCAACCCTTGAACAGGTATTTAGCCTGCTGGATGAAAAAGCGCAGGCAAAAAAATGCGACGCGATGGAAGGCCTGCTAAAAGAGGCCGACGGAATTATTGAAGACACCGAAACAGGGACGCAAATACGTGATGCGGGATTAATTCTGGCTGCCCAAAAGGTAGAACATTATGAAATTGCTACCTATGGTACGCTGGTAGTTTTTGCCCGAAACATGGGACATACCGACGTAGCAGAATTACTTCAGTTTACGCTGGACAATGAAAAAGCCACTGATGTTGCCCTTACCGAAGTTGCGGAAGGTTTCATCAATGAAGCAGCTGCTGCAGAATAAATTTTATAGTCTCAGGGAATCCAACCTGAGACTTTTCCTCCTTTAAATAAAAGTCATGACAGGAAATTAATTTCTTGTCTGTAATGTCAATAGTTTTCCTGACGATCTATCTCCGTCAAAAAGGATCTTCTGAATCCAAAGCTGTAGATGCCCCACATATGGAAACAGGAAAATAATTTTTCCAATAAAGCTTGACATTTAAATTATTTAATGCAACTTTGATGCGATTTGAAAACGCAGACAAAAAGAATGATTCAAAATGGTTATCAGCTAGGAGCTTTCCTGCTGATCGTGCTATTTTTATCGATCACTGCCATTCAATCTTTTCACACGCACAGCAGGAATGTGCAAAGCGAGAAATCTTTCAGTGGCGATGACGAAGACTTATCTAATGCAGATCAATGTTTGTTATGTGATTATTTTATCCATAAGCAAAGTAAATTTCTGCACTGCGCCTACTCCCCTGTAGTGATTCTTGCGGTAACAGCGCCGATCTCCTATCATCCGCATAGCTTTATAGGGAATTATAAATTCACACTTCAGGGCTTTACCAATAAAGGTCCCCCTGCTTTCCTTTCTTAACAATCCTTCTTTCAGAATGATTTTACTGCCATGGCCATCGCTGTGCCGCAGGTTTATCATGTATTTTTTCCATTCATTTTGTATCTGCTGATGTAGCACCAGACCTTGTCCGCAAGTCTGACTGTTGCCCATCGCGTTTGCAGCTTATTAAACTTCATTTGCATGAAGATCTTTTTATTGTTTCTTACTTTTCTCCTTTCGACTTTGGAAATGGATGCCCAGGTTTTGCGTTTATCCGGCAGGGTTACTGATACGCAGCACCAGCCCCTGAGTGGGGCAATCATCACGTTACCAGCTTTATCCCGCATTACGCAAAGCGATGAGGAGGGGTCATTTTTCATCAGCGGACTGCCGGAGGGTGTTTATGCTATAACTGTCAATAAACCAGGTTATAAAACTGCCCTCGCGAGGGTTGACTTGTACAAAAAGGATTCGCTGTTGACTATTAAATTGCATCAGGAGCAACATCAGCTGCGAGAAATTACAATAACAGATCAGCATATTGCCACACGCATCAGGGAGCAATCACTAAATGTTATTGTGGTGGATGCTAACTTTATCCAGCGCAATCTGGGAGGAAGCCTGATGAAAAGTCTCGAAAGGCTCCCGGGGATCAAAACCATCGGCATCGGTTCGGGACAGTCGAAACCATTGATCCGTGGTCTGGGCTTTAACCGCGTGGTGGTAGTGGATAAGGGAATTAAACATGAAGGACAGCAATGGGGAGCAGATCATGGATTAGAACTCGACCAGTTTGCAGCGGGGGAAGTGGAATTGATCAAAGGAGCTGCTTCCTTTGCCTATGGTTCAGATGCTATTGGGGGAGCAATTGATGTGAAACCTCGCGCTATTCCGGTGCCGCATAGCCTCGGAGGATCAGCAGACCTGATTGGAAAGACAAACAATAACCTTTATGGTTCATCGCTAAACCTGCAGGGACGTAACCAGCGGTGGTTTTTCGACGGTCGGGCTACCTATCAGAACTATGGTGATTACCGCGTGCCCGCCGGGGAGGTATACGTTTACGACTATGCTGTCCGGCTCCACAACAATCAGTTGCGCAATACCGCGGGGCGGGAAACTTCCCTCCACCTCAACACAGGCTATGTGAGTGATCATTTCAGGAGTATATTTTACGTCAGCAACGTATACAGCAAAAGTGGCTTCTTTGCCAATGCGCATGGTTTGGAACCCCGGCGGGTAGATGAGACCTTACACGACAGGTCCAGCCGCGACATCCAGATGCCCCGGCAAGAGGTGAACCATTTTAAAATCATTAATCATAGCGAATACGAGGTACAGGGCCACCGCCTGGAACTGGAAACCGGTTTTCAGCATAACTTTCGCCAGGAATTTAGCCAGTATGTAAATCATGGCTATATGCCACCGCTTTATCCCGAGGACCTTAGCATACCAGCAGACCTGGAACGGGAGTTCAACAAACACGTGTATTCGGCAAACCTGCGCGACAATATCACTTTGGGAAAACATACGTTGAAATATGGGCTCAATGTAGAACAGCAGCAAAACGATATTTATGGCTGGAGTTTTTTAGTCCCTGCTTTCAGACAGTCGACCGCGGGCGCTTTTGTATATGATAAGCTTAAACTCAATGACGAGCTATTGCTGCATGGCGCGTTGAGATACGATCATGGGAGCATCAAGATGATGGCCTACCAGGACTGGTTTGCTTCAACAGCAACTGCGGAGGGAGTAACAACGACTGAAAAGCTATACCGCTCAACAGACCTTCAGCGTAACTTTAATAGCCTGGTATGGTCGGCCGGATTAAATTATACGCCAGACGGGGCCTTCAGCCTTAAAGCCAATATTGGCAAAAGCTTCCGGATGCCCATTGCTAAAGAACTCGGTGCCAACGGCGTAAACTACCACTATTTCAGTTACGAACGCGGTGATCCAGACTTATCACCTGAGACTTCTTATCAGGCAGACCTGAGTCTGGAATGGGCCTCAGACCGTTGGTCTGTACAACTCAGTCCTTTTTACAATTACTTCCCCAACTATATCTACCTTAATCCAACGGCAGAACACGATTACTTCTACGGCGCGGGCAACCAGGTATTTCAATATGCACAGAGCAGCGTTGAACGTTTTGGAGGGGAACTGCTGGTGAAATATCAATTTTTGCAGGGTTTAAGTACTGAGATACTCGCCGAGTACCTCTATGCAAAACAGCTGTCGGGAGATAAAAAAGGCTATACCCTACCGTTTTCCCCACCGGCCTCGGCACTGTTCAACCTCACCTGGTCGCCCAAACTAAATGGGCTGCTGCAAAACAGCTACCTCTCGGCAGATTACCGCATAACCGCCAGTCAAAACCACATTGTGCCACCTGAAAAGAAAACCAGGGGTTATCGATTGATCAATATGCAGGCCGGCACCCAAATCCGCCTGCAAGGGCAGCCGCTGATGCTCAGCCTTCAGGCACAGAACCTCCTGAACACACGCTATCTGAACCATACCAGTTTCTACCGGCTTATCGAACTTCCGGAGGCCGGGCGTAATATCGTGCTTTCTCTGAGAGTCCCTTTTAGCATCAAACAGCCAGTTATCGCTGCGCGTGATTGATCGCATCGCCCTGCTAAATTGTAATTCAGCATCAATTATTTCACCTGCATATTCATTTAAAAACCATTAACATTTATGAAAGCCAAAAGTACCATTGCCGTATTTCTGTTGATTGCAGCAAGTTTTGCAAGCTGTAAAAAAGAAAATGAGTCCCTTCCCGAAAACCCGATGCCAAGCATCGACAATATTGAAGTTGGCCTCAGGAACAACGAGACGGGGATCATCGGAAAAGATTTCCACCTCAATGCCAACGTAGTGGCAGGAGATAAAATAGAGACTGTACAAGTTAAAATCATCCCGCGCAGCGGCGAAACCTACAGCAAATCATGGAATCATGAAATCAGCTGGGATCAATACAAAGATACCCGGAACGCGACAGTGCACAAACACTTTGATATCCCTGCTGATGCGGCCGAAGGAAAGTATGATTTCCTGATCATCGTGAACGACCAGAATGGAACAAAGCTCGAAGTGAAACGAAGCATCACCATTTATTCAGAAGCCAATGCTCCATTTGACCCTTCATTAAATACCCACTAACCATTTATCATCAAACATGAGAAAGTCTTTTATTTATTTAAGCATCGCCGCAATTATGCTGGCTGGAGCCTGTAAGAAGGATAACGAAGCGGCTGTAGATACCGAATATCCGGTAATCGATATCAGCTCCGCCAATGCTTTTCCCAAACAGTGCAGTACCGTCAAACGCGGAGAAACTTTCAGCTTTCGCGCACAGCTGAATGACAATACTATGCTCGGCTCTGTCAGTGTAGACATCCACCACAATTTCGATCATCATACGCATAGCACGGAGCTGCAGGCATGCGATATGGGAGCCGTCAAAACGCCGGTGAAGCCGTTTTTGCTGATACAAAGTTATCCGATACCAGCGGGATTATCCAGCTATGAAGTGCAGCATGACATCAGCATACCTGCCGATGCTGATCCCGGAGATTATCATTTTATGATCCGTCTGACAGATAAAGAAGGCTGGCAAACGATCAAAGGTCTAAGTATAAAAATTATTTAACAAACAATATGTACATGAAAACAAACCTGAACAAGTGGGGTCTGATGCTGACCCTGGCACTGGCATTTACGGCCTGTAAAAAAGACAACGATACTGTAGCGCCTGATGAACATGAAGATGCTGCGAAAGAACATACCTATGTTCGTGTATTGGTGAGTGATGAACTAAGCACCCAGTTAACATTCATCGACCCTTTTGAAGCAAAAGTAACCGCCTTCACCGGTAAATACCCGTTGGCAAACCTTTACGGCACAGCCTCAGGTCGTTATGCCGCGGTATTGTATCAAAGTCAGAACCTGACAGAGGTTTTTGACAGCGGGCTGCATTCCCATGATGATCATATTGATGTGGATGGATTGCCGCAATGGTCAACAATCACCGCTACAGGGATGAAACCTACGCACTTTAAAAGCAAAGGGACGGAATCGCTGATCTTTAACGATGGCGACGGTACGTTAAGCGTTGGATATGATGCAGATTTCAATAAAGCGGGCGCGAAGTTTAGCACCGTAAATGCCGGGTTGCTTCCTCACCACGGAGCGATGGCACAGTTTGATAACGGCAACTATGCAGTAACAGTTGCGGCTACCAGCGGTGCATCACCTAATCGGGTTCAGGTTATCAACAAAACAGGGGGTCTGGTGCATGCCTCCACATTAGAGATCGGTTCTATTCATGGTAATGCAAGTGATGGCAACGTGGCTGTATTTGGCGGATTTAGTGCTGCTTCCGCTACAGCGGGAGGTGTTTTAGTGGTTAGCTCTACAGGCGAGCAGCGGCTGATCCCAAACCCTGAAGGATTCGGTGCATTTCGTTTGGCCAGTGTTTACTACGCTGCTTCAGCTAAGAAATTCATTGGATACGTAGCCACCAAAGGGGCATACTTGATTGATGTGACAGGCAATAAAATCACTCCAATTTATGCCGGAAACGATGCTTTTCAATGCAAGGTTGACTATGCAGGTGAAAATCTCCTGGTGCTTACGCTGGATGGAAAACTACGTATTTACGACTTGTCGACCGGCACTTTAAAGAAAGAAGGAACTGTAACGACAGCTGTTAATACTGCCGACACCTATAAACCGGTTTTAGAAGCGACTGCAAAATATGCCTACCTCGCCGTTCCTTCAGCGGGAGAAGTACATCAGATTAGCCTGAGCGACTTCAGCAAAGTGACAAAACATAAAGTATCATCAAGACCGGTAAGACTTGCTTTACTGGGTTTTGAAAATAGTGAAAGCCATAGTCACTAGTCAGACGCTTTTATCATCACCTAACTATGGTAAGTAGTTTTAATAAAAAAGCTTCAGCAATCTGCTGAAGCCTTTTTATTCTTTCCATCAAGACTTCTGTGTGTATTTCAATGATCTTCACTCCGGATTAACCGTTTTCCGAAGATTTGCAATCTACTAATTCGTTCTTCTTTTCTCCTCCTCACTGGCAGTGGTCCTCTTACGTGCCGCGGCAACGTTTTTCCCGAGCTTATAAGTAAAGCTTACCGTAAAAGTTCGCGTGTCATTTTTTTGATAAATCCCATTATTCTGTCCCTGATTGTTTATGCGTATCCGGTAAGGATTACTATAAAATATATCCGAGGCACTCAGCCTGAGCGTTCCCTGTTTGTTAAAAAGTGGCTTGCTGATGCCCGCACTAATGTCATGTGTTCTGTCTAACCATAATGTTCCCTGTTGTACCGCACTGGCGTACCAGGCACTCAGCTCTGCCTTCAGCCCGTCTTTTTTATTGACCGTAAAGGCATGATCGGTTCTCAGATAATAATAAACCTGTTTGTAATTGTAACTGTTACCAGGCTGATCTGACTGCTGAGTCCTGTAATAACCCTGTGCAATGTTATTGATTTCCCACCAAACAGCAGGATGATGAACCGAGGACAGTTCTAACCCGACTTCCTCTATCCGTCCGATATTTAGCTGTGTATCGTAGAAACGCTGGTTTACATTATCCTGAACAGTAACATTACTCGACAAGTCGTCAATCTGCGTATAAACCGCTGCAAAGGTATAATCATGGTGCAAAGTGTAACTCAGCTGCAGATTATTGATGATTGCAGGTTTCAAAAAGGGATTGCCATTTTGGTAATTGTAAGGACTTGAATAGCTCTTCGCCGGATTCAGCTGCCTGTAGTCCGGGCGCTCTATTCTTTTGGAATAAGTAAATCCAAACTCATTGTTTTCGCTGGCTTTGTAGTTAATAAAAACAGTTGGAAATATGCGCAGATAACTATTGGTGTTGATAGAATCCAGTGAACGCGAATTTCCTTTGGTACGGGTAAGCTCTGCCCGCAATCCTGCCTTGAAAGTCCATTTGCCACTGGCGCCAGAGATATCGCTATACGCAGCGGCAGTGTTTTCACGGTAATCAAACTGGTCAGACTTCTCACTGTCATATTGCAGAGTGCTGCCTGCCGTGTTGAAAAAATCAAACTGATTTGCGCTTACAATACTGGTGTATTTTGCACCAGATGTCATGGCCCAGGTTTTAGCCAGCTGAAAATTGTAATCTACTTTTCCCGACCAGATATTGATCTTTTGACTGGATGGATAGGAAATTTGATATTGCGAACCCGACAGATTTCCATCAGGCAAATAGGTGAAATTATTTAAATCCTGCGTGTTGCTCCTATTATAGGGCACATAATCCACATCAATATTGAGGCTTTGACCAGCTGAATCAAGCTGAACCTTGTAATTCGCATTGAAGCTATATTGATTGATCCTTCCCCCGCCGGCACTACTGGTATGTAAAACCGAGTCTGGCAACACATGATGGTTATTAAAAACATTTGTCATCGAGTTGCTTTGTACCGAACTCGTTGAATTGTTTCCAGTAACTAATATACCCACAACCTGCTTGTCCGTCAGGTTATAATCTGCTCCGGCAGAGTAATTACTGGCTTTCGTATTGATCAAACTTCTCCTTAGTTTCATATCCCAGTAGGCATAATTTACCGGCGTTTCATAAATGGTGAAAGTGCTCAGATCGCGCTGCGTATCCCTGTCAGAATAACCATAACTGCCGAATACATTGAGCTTGTTTTTTCGGTAGTTGAATACGGTGTTAGCGTTATAACGGTTGGCGGCCCCGCGGATATACGACCCGCTCAGGCTTGTATTGAAACCGTCGGCTTTTATTTTTTTGGTAACGATGTTAATCACTGCTCCACCCTGCGCCTCATATTTAGCGGGCGGGTTGGCCATCACTTCAATTTTCGATAGCTGATCTGCAGGGATGCTTTGCAAGTAAGACGACAGGTCGTCGCCCGATAAATGGACAGGTTTGCCATCGAGATAAACCACTGCCCCCTTGTTATTTGCTTTTAGCGTGCCCTCATTGCCAGCCTGCACGCCGGGCGACTTTGCCAGGGCATCCCAGGCATTTCCACTGCTGGCCATTATACTGTTCTCTACGTTAAAAACCACTCTGTCTATTTTACGCTCGATGGTAGGTTTTTTAAAGCTGACTGTCACCTCGTCCAACTGTCTGCTTTCGTTGATCAGCGTAAGTTGAAGCGTATCCTTCCCGCCTTTGAAAGTCCGGGACAAGGATTGATAGCCGACCAAGGAAACGGAAAGCTGATAAGCCGACTGATTAAGTCCGTTGAAGCTGAACTTGCCCATATCCGCCAGCTGACTGTTAATTACTACTCCATGTTGAGCTAGTGTTACCGTAGCTGCATCTACCGGTTTTCCCTGCTCGTCCTGCACCACACCAATTACATTCTCTTGTGCAGACAACTGAAAATGGATAGCAAACACTAAAATAAAAAATATCGTTTTCATGATTTCTAATTATACTGCAAACCTAGTCTGCCCCTTCCTAAACTGGGGTTAACTTGAGTTAAATAGAGTTAAATCGTATCTTACCCCTTTTGTTGAGCTATAAATTATGAGGAACTTCACGACATGAAATGGTTGAAAGCTAAATACACTTATTTACTCATCATACTTTCGCTGTTGCTGAGTACCGGCTTGCAGGTAGTATGGTTGCAGCAGCTTTTTTTGGCACAGCAGAAGCAGCTGAAAGATGACATTGACCATCTGGTTAGCAGGACGGCGCAAACGAACATGTATTACAGTCTTACTTCGCTCAAGGATCCCGGGAACCGCCGTCAGATCAAAAAGATTTTCCTCTCACCAGAATGGGAACAGTTGCGCCTGGCATTTGACAATATGAAACTTGACGGCATGCGTACAAGCCTGATGATTAGTTTCAATGAGGACAGTACGGCGGTAGGCATGAACTTTAGTCTGAAAGACAACGACGGGCAGGCAAAAAGGAAACCTATCAGTACCGGTTCAGGATTGAGTCCGGCAGAAATGAAAATCAGCGATAGTCTGTCGCTTATACGAACCAAAAGAGGCGTACAGAAAGGCTTACATGACTTAGGCCTCCACTCCCCTGTTTACTACAGACTCTACAACCATTCCAATGAAATAATGGAGAGTAATGTTCCTAAGGGACTAAAACCCGTTTATACCGGCAGGCGAAACATCTATAACATGCTGTATTCTAACAAGTACCAGCTCCTGCTAGCAAGTATAGACGGACTGGTTTGGTACCGTATGCGTTATTACCTTGCCTCCTCCATCCTCATGGTGGTATTAACCTGCACAGCATTTTATTTTATCCTGCGATTGCTGAGAAATCAGCAATTATATGCAGAAGCACGGGCAGATTTTACCAGCAATATGACCCATGAATTTAAAACACCTATAGCTACGGTCTCGGTTGCACTGGAGTCCATCAAAAAATATAGTTTAGTCAATGATCCGCAAACACTGCAGAACTATTTGGATATCAGTCAGCATGAACTGCACCGGCTGGATATGATGGTAGAAAAGGTATTAAAGATCAGCCATGGAGAAGACGCTGAACAACCGCTCAATCTGGAATTGTATGACGTTCAATCAGGGTTGCAGCAGGTGATTTCATCCATGAACCTACAACTTAAACACAGTCAGGCAAGCATCCGCTTTGCGGCCTCAGCGGAGCCTTGTTTTGTATATGGCGATCCCTTTCACCTCACCAATATATTTTACAACCTGATAGACAATGCAATTAAATATACCGGCGAGGGACTGACATTGGAAATTTCATGTGTTGAAGTTGCAGAAACAATCACCATTGGTTTCAAAGATAATGGGCCCGGCATCGATAAAATTTATCAGAAAAACATATTCGAACGCTTTTACCGGGTACCTTCAAAGGGGTCCACCCACGACATCAAAGGCTCAGGACTCGGGTTACACTATGTAAAACAGATGATAGTGAAACATGGCGGAACTATCAAAATTAAAAGTGAGCCCGGTCGGGGTGCTAATTTTATCATAACTTTACCAGCAGCATCATGAGTGTAAAAGTATTATATGTAGAAGACGAACCATTTTTGTCGCACATTGTGAGCGATGGACTGAAAAGCAGCGGATATACCGTTCAGGTTATCGCCGACGGTAAATTGGTGAACGATGCTTACACGGCAATGGCACCTGACATCTGCGTGCTTGATATCATGCTGCCTTCTAAAGATGGCTTTACCATCGCCAGAGAGCTGAAAGCAATAGAGCCAGAGTTACCAATTATCTTTCTGAGCGCAAAGGTACAAACCGAAGATGTAGTAAAAGGTTTCAAATCTGGCGGCAACGATTACCTTAAAAAACCGTTCAGTATGGAAGAGTTACTAGTAAGAATAGAAGCATTATTAGAGCGTTTTGGTAAGGCAAGCGCCGGGCAAGATACTGTACCAAACGGAATCTACTATTTTGGGGGTTGCGAACTTAACACGGTACAGCAGAAATTAAAAACCTCCACTGGCGAGCACTCGCTCTCCTTTAAAGAGTCAGCCTTGCTGGAAATGATGATTCTCCGCAAAAATGATGTCTTAGAGAGACAGGAAGCATTGCTAAAGATCTGGGGAGATGACAATTATTACAATACCAGGAGTATGGACGTATTTATGACCCACATCAGGAAACTGCTCAAAGATGAGCCGGGGATACAAATTATGAACCTGAGAAGCATCGGCTATAAACTTATATGTTGATGTCATGCCCATTTTCCCATACAAAAAGGCCCCAATACTATGCTGAGGCCTTTTTTTGTATAGAAATATGATTATGGTTGCGAGCTAACTAAGACTTCTGTGCGTATTTCACTTCTTCATAAGGCTGAACCAACACCCAGCCTTCACCAACAAATTCCAGTTGGAAAGACTCACCGCTACCACGGCCAATGAATGATCCAAAGGTTAAATTGGTTTTGATTTTTGGAGATAGGTTTTCAGACCAGGCTACAGTCGCGTTAGGATCAGTGTATACTGGCTGACCCGGAGTTACTCTCAACAGGATTGGTTCACCGTGAGTTGTAATCGCAATGTATCCTGAACCGGAGAGTCTCACCTGAAACAGGCCGCCAGACAACATTCCTGCTACACTTTTCAGCATCTTAATCTCGTTGCTTATGCTTTCTTCCAGCGCCAGTACATCGTTCCCGTTTACAAAGATAGCTTCGTTTTGCAACTTGATGATTTTCACTTTTTTTCCTTCATCCGCCAGGTAAAGCTTTCCCGTTCCTGAAGCAAACATGAGCGAGGTACCTTCTCCTGAGATTGCCTTTTTTAACAGTCCACCGAGGCCTTTGGCCAGCATCCCTTCTCTCTTGAAATCGATATTACCAATATAGGCTACCATAGAACCGGCTTTAGCCATAATTCGCTGGTTGTTCATGTTCACCTCCAGCATCGCCGGTTTTTCCAGTTCAAAGAAATCATTCTCATTTGGATCTTCCGCTGCCTCGTGGATAAATTCTTTAAGGGTATATTCTCTTTTTTCCATCGTTAATTTTATTGATCTAAATTCACAAGATATGGTAAATATCTACAACATACCAATCAAAAATACAATATTTTTATTCGGAACAAGACAGAAATAAACTCCGGGAAGATTGTCTGTGCACCTGATTTAGTGTGCTAGCGACTTTAAGCCTATGATTGAACCAATTAGGGTAGCTAAGAAGAATAAACGCCAAAAACTTACCGGATCTTTAAAAAAGATAATTCCCATGATAACTGTACCCGCAGCACCAATACCTGTCCACACCGCATAGGCCGTACCGATTGGTAAAGTCTGTGTTGCCTTCAACAATAATAACATACTGATCACTAGAGAGGCTAAAAAACCTGCATACCAAAAATACATGGCATTACCCGTTGACAGTTTCGCTTTCCCCAGACAGGAGGCAAATGCCACTTCAAATAATCCTGCAATAACTAAAATAATCCAATTCATAACTTTTTGTTTGTCGCACAAAGTTGAGAAAGGGAAATGATATTAAATTTTACAAATGATAAAAAACACTTTGTTTATCTGATTTCTGCGCGAATCCTGCTCAGGCTAACCTGAGTGATGCCAAGATACGAAGCAATGTGTCCCAGCTGAACACGTTGTAACAAGTCAGGTCTGTCTCTCAGCAACTCCTGATAACGTTCAGAAGCACTCTTGAATTGTCTGGAAATCAAACGCTCCTCAGTTTTGATCAGCTCTTTTTCTGCGAAGCGCCTGCCCCAGTTAGCAATGCTGATATCGGACTCAAAAAGGCTTTGCAGATCTTTAGTTTTAAGGGCATAAAATTCACATTCCTCCAGCAGTTCTATATCTTCATAGCCATTTTTGTTCTCCACGTAGCTTCTCATAGAAATTACCGGTTCACCTTCTATGCCAAACCAAAAGGTAATTTCGTTATCAGCATTGCTCGAATAAGCCCTAACGATTCCCTTTTTAATAAAATAGATCATTGATTCCGTTTTGCCCGCTTTTAACAGAATATGTCCCTTGGGATAGCTCACCTCAATAATATATTTGCGGAGAGCTTCTTTTGCTGCGGTCGGTACCACAAAGATGTTGTCAATGATCGCGTCTATGGTCATTTCAGTCGCTTTGATTTCATTCGGTCCGATTTATATACTTTCCCATTATCCGTAATCAAAATCGCGCTGAATGCGGGATAGTTGCTTATTAATTTGAGTCCTGCTTCTTTTCCCAATACGATGATGGAGGTGCTCAATCCGTTTGCGAATTCGGCATCAGGCCCGACAACGGTCGCACTGCAAAGCCCTGTAGCAGGATATCCAGTTACCGGATTAATGATGTGGGAGTAACGTTTACCATTCAACTTAATATATTTCTCGTAATTGCCAGAAGTTGTAACCGCTCCTTCATTGAGCGGTACAGTCACAATCAGTTTATTTGTTCTAAAAGGGTTGGTAATTCCGATCTTCCAATCTTCTCCGTTTGGCTGTTTAGTTAATCCAGAAATCATGACCGCTCTTTTAGTAAGTTGAAATACTTCGGGATCAACCTTAACCGGCCATATACCTGCGTTTATATTGACATTGGAGATTTGCGATGATGGAATCCAGTCGGAAATTAAGTTTTCAATCCGGGATACTTCAGCGATCACTTTGTTAATTTGATTTCCTGCGCTAACTGAATTGGCATCCACAATAGTGAGGTCGAATTTATTCCCCACCAGCATCGTGGTCCTTTTAAGGAGGATTTGAGCATTGAGCGGGAGCGTACTTAGCGCAAATAGGATGCTAAAAGATAGGTGGAGGTATAAGCGTTTTCTCTTTATTATCGAAATCATAAAAGCATGGAATCTTTTACAAAAGACCTAATTTCCGGGCATAATAAGGTGATCTCATCGCTAAAATATTTCACTTTTCCTGCCAATCAGGAATTGGCGAATAAAATGTGTGGAGATAGTCAAAACGTAATGAAATCTGTACCAAGGGTATAGTGTGTCCACCTATCATACAACATAGCATAACGGCTAAAGCAACCGTCTTCTACTAGTTGAGAAAAGGTGGACACGCCTTGCATGTGGGGTAGTGTATCGTTGGATACACACTTGCCAGTGTCACTTTTCTTCTACTTGTGAAACACTCCTGTGCCGTTTTATGTTTACTTGACCTTTAGTGCCTGTAATCTTACAATAACCTCATTCAATGTTGCTGAATACTTATATAAATCATCGAGAGACTCCAGTTCATATTTAGTTTCCTTCTTGTTCTCATCCAGCACAGCCAGATACTTTTTATTGTTCAGATAAAGCCTGCAGATGGTCTTACGGTTATTGTCATCGAGCAAAATCGCGAAATATGACAGGGCATCCCTGTAAGTGATTCTTTTAGATTCAACTGTTTCCCTGAGCATTGACTTAACGATAAAAAATCCTTCGATCTCCTCTTCGGTGGTCACAATACCAGATTCCGGTTCTGAAGTAACAATGGTCTCTGCGATTTTCACTGCATCCGCAACATCTTTTTCTTTTTCCTGATTCAGGGCAGATTTTAGCCGCACGCTAATTGCGTCACTTATGATTTGATTGAAAGAACGCTTGATGATGGGCGCGAATTGCTCTTTCACTTTGGCGGTGATGACCTTTGGATAAACCTGTTTAGTAAAAAAGGTGATGAAGCCATCTGAAGGATCAGCAATCTCATTGTGTAATAATGTCTTGAGTTCGTTCAGATATTTTAATTCGCTAGCAGTATTTGTAATGTTATCGACGTCAAAATATGACTTATGAAACTTCTTCAACTCCGCAAGTTCCGCTTCCTTTATTTCTGTTAGCTTAAACTCGAAAAAAGGGGTACTGTCCATTTTATTTTTTTCCACCAGATCTGTGTAAAAACGATAGACAAGTCCATTGGTCAACAAACCAAACTTTGCTTTAGTCGTATGGAAATACCTGAACAATTGTGAATTATGAGGATCAAGATTCTCCAAATGATGTTTGCATTCGATCAATATCGTTGGGACACCATCTTGCATAATAGCGTAATCTACCTTTTCACCTTTTTTAATTCCCAGATCGGCAATAAATTCAGGATTAACTTCAAACGGGTTGAAAACATCGTAACCCATAATTTGAATAAACGGCATTACCAAAGCATTTTTTGTAGCTTCTTCTGTTTGTATTTGGGGGAGCATTTTCTCCACTCTGGATGCCAATTGTGCTATTTGATCTTTGAAGTCCATAAGACGATTAATTTATAAATGAAATAATTAAATGTAAATCTTGAAAAAATCACTTATTCTCCCAATGGCAAAGGGTAAGCTTCTTGCGTTTGGCGGTCTGTTCATCACTTTTCAACAGTTTATACTGGCAGTTACTCAATCCTCTGCAGTTTGCCGAGAGGTGATACCTATTGGTATGTTTATTATTGCAGATGTAAACCGTTCTCTGTCCCCCAGAAATTGAGATAGTAATATTGAGCACAGATAGACTTAAGAGTAAAAGTATATTCATATTGACCGCTAATGATGCTGTGATCAAATTTAAGCTCCTGAAGAACAGCATTTTTACGGGAAACCGTAACAAGAGACATAGCCATAACTCCCTGACCTCTTACACTTCGGACAGAGTCAATAAAATCGTAAGATTTGAAGCCCTGAGAACTTTGCGGATAAACATTAATTGATGGTAATTGTTGTATAGTTGAATAAATATCATTTCATATTATGGCCAAGAATACAAAAAATCGGCTCATATGTGAGTTATCCAAAGCAGAGCGTGAATTACGTCTTAGGAGTGCATTGAATGAGGTTGTTCATTTAACCATAGATATGCAGAAACCTTTCGTGTATAGATTATAGCCTCCATTTGTTTCAAATGGAGGACTGCTTCGGAAATCATTTTCACGGTAACCAGCGGACAATCCCCACATTTTTCTGAGAGCTTACATCTTAATAAATTCTTGATTTTTTAGGTGAGATATCAGTGTTAGCTGATATGGCATAAGTTCGAACAAATCTTACAACCATTCGTCCTGATGTAGATCTTGTTTGCTGCAGCCACGGCGGCAAGACAAGTAGAAAATTCCCCTAAATAAACGCTATTGTCATGGTGAGGCAAAAATTCACAGTCTACATGATGAACTTCGTGATCACCATTGTTTTGGGCATCCTTATTAACGTAGTACCTTTTCATATGATAAGTAGTATTAATCGATATGACAAAAGTAGCTATAGGCAATACCCTTTTTTTACGGGTAACCGTAAACTGATTAAATAATCTTTTTGTCTTTACAATAGGCTATTAGTTGCTCATTGCTGGAGATGTTGAGTGATGTTTTGATGGCATTCAATCGCTTTTCCACACTGCTCAGACCGGAAGGTTTGATGTTATTTTGCTGCAGATAGGCAGGTATATTTTTTTGAGGTGTTCCACTGCATAGAAGCGTAATGATTTCGATATCGAAGGCCTTGAAATCATATGAATTTTCGGTTCTTTTATTACGCATGAGGTCCGCCGACCTATATTTTCTATTTTCGGAAACAGCCGTGATAGCTTTCTTGAGATCCGCAGCATCATAGCGTGCTTTGCGTACGTAAGCATCAATTGATAGATCGTCAAACAACTCGTCAACACTATTGATATCATTTTCGAGAGAAAAAACGATTACTTTTAAACCTGGCTGCAATGATTTAGCCTCTTTAATCAACTCTTTTCCCCCTTTGATACGCTGTACATTGTGGTCTTCTTCGAACGAAAGATCCGTGATCAGTAAATCAAAAGACTCATTTTGTTTAACTGCTTTCTGCAGAACGGCGAAAGCTTCGTCGCAATAATATCTATAATCCTTTTCTGACACACCTAAATCATCGAGGGTTTTACGTACGGAAATATTAGTGCTTTCGTGATCTTCTGCTATGAGTACTTTCTTGAACATTATTTTTCTTGTTTAGGCAAATGGGCAGGTTAGGCGAATCTCTAAGCCTTCTTCCACAATATTTTCAAAAGTAATTGTCCCATTAATACTTTTAATACGGTTTTCCGTATTTTTCAAACCATTTCCTTTCGCTGCTCCATTTAATCCAACGCCATTATCAGAATATAGGATATTGAGGAACCTGTTATCATCCTGGAATTTTATCACCACTGTATCTGCCCTGCTGTGTTTTCTCATATTGGTCATTGCCTCTTGGAGGATATAAAACAGCTCTGCGCTGGCTGATGGACTGATTTTGTCCCACAATTCCTCCTCGTTACCAACGATTAAAACTTCTATGACATTAGAGGAATAGGATTTCAGCATTGCTGATAACTTTTGCGAGAAGCCCTCCCCGATGTCTGCTTCCTGCGGCTCGTATGATATATCACGTGACACATCATATAGTGCTTCCAGTTTATCCAGCAAATCATCCCGGTCAACCCTATCGGTATTTTCTACCTCAGACATCACATGATAAACTCTGTTTGCAACCCTGTCGTGTATTTTCTTGACATATTTGAGTTCTGTATTTTTTACTTCAAGCTCTTTTTCCTGTTGGAGGGCAGTCTTCCGTTTTCTGTACCACAGATAGCCGGAAATCAAACTGAGCATCAAAACAATAACCACAAAGGATTGGATGGTGATATTGTTTTTCTTCTGCACAATTTCGGCCTGTGCTTTCAGGAAATCGGACTTGTGCTTTTCGGTTTCATAACGGATAAGGGCAAATTGATTTCTCGCATTCTGACGGGCAGCCTGCACACTGTCATCGAGCTGTTTATATTTATCAAAATATTGCTTGATTTCACTTCCGGGGCCAAACTTGATGAGCATTTGTAAAGCGTCCATTTGGTCGCCTGCGCTATTGAGTTGATTGGCAATGTGCAACATTTTACTGGCATACTTTAGTACAGAATCAGGTTGTTTTTTGGAATAATAATCTGAGATATAGGAATAGCTTGAATTTTGTCCCCAGAGATCATTTTCTTCTTTACGAATACGCAATGCCTTCAGATACTGTGGCAATACGTTGTATTTGGGATTTCGAAGCCATTTGGCGTAAGAAAGATTAGATAAGGTTCTTGCATACTCTACTCCGTTTTTGCTCGATTCTTGCAAGATCTTCTCATATATCTGCAAAGCGGCATCGTAGGATTTCATCAGCAGATAGGTGGTGGCTTTATTGTTCAGAATAACATGGGTAGCCAGGGAATCTTTGGAAAACTCTGTTGCTTTATCGTAAAAGTCCAGAGCCGATTTATAATCTCTAAGATTCTGTGTCGCGATACCCAGATTATTATAATTGGAACGAAGATAAACGTGAGTCTCCTGATCTTTGAAGTCGAAATAATCCAAAGCTTTTAGAGATATTTCCTGAGCACCATAATAATCTCCACGGTCGGTAGAAATCATTCCCATGTTTATTAAGCAGTATCCTGCTTTTTTATTGTCGTTGCGCTTCAAAAAAACATCCTTGGCAATATTGAAGTATAAAAAGGCGCTATCTGCTTTCCCTTCCTCACGAAAGGCAAAAGCCTTTTCATAGGATAAGTTCTGTTCCTTTTCTCGCTTAACTTTTTGTTTGCAGGAACAGATAAATAAAAATAGGAAACAGAAACAGTGAATAATTTTCAAGCGGTAATTTTTAACCAAATTAATAAATATTTTGGTTTTGCTACCAATTAATTGATATAATATGGCTTCGTGTCCATATTTCAAGAAAATCTTAAAAGGCATAAGAACGAAAAAAAGGGCGGTTGTGCCGCCCTAAGATATTTATGTTCCTTTTGGAGGAGGCAACTGACCTGTATTGCCACCTGAACCAGGACCACCGTCGTAAGTTGAAATATTTCCTCCCTGATTATTACCAGCGTTATTAGAATTTGATGGGGATGCCAGTCCCAGAATCATGGCGATTATGTATTGAATAAACATAAACAAAAATTTAAGAATGAAATACTGTGCAGGTCCCCGCGATCCATTCGCGGGGCTTGCTGCGGTTGTAAATCAGAAGGCCTTCTGAATTTTTTGGGAAGTATGAGATGTAAACGCGGGAGCAACAAACTGCTTCCCAAACCGGTTGGTAACTACCGCGCCTTTATCTCTTTATGAAATGAGTTTTGTACATTTAAACCCTGATAGCGAATCAAAGTCTGAACTGATTTCTTATGCAAACATAGGGGGAGGTAAAGAATTATCTATCAGAGGATTCCGAAAATTCCAATGATTCCATTCGGATTCCATCGGAATTCCAATAATTCCATAAATTCCGTTCAATAAATAGCTCTCAATGGATTTAAGAAGATTAGAAAATTATAATCAAGCTGTTATTGCAGCATATAAAATCGCAAAAAATAATCACAGTTTAAGTGCTAATCTGGACCGGCCGACGCCAGCGAAATTGAAAAGAGAATGTCTGGATTTATTTCATGAAAGAAATACGCCTCAGGAATATGAACCATTCAAAGCTTTTTTTGGGAAAAAGAATAATAAACAGGAATATTACAATGCCCTTCAGCACGCTGATCCAGATATGTTCAGACCTTTGAATGCATTACTGAGAAGTGGGGCAGAAAACAATTTGACTGAAAGAAACATCCATCTTTTGGCCTGGATGATTAACTTCGAGCATGGCCCCTATCGTCCAGGAGGGACTTATGATTTCCTAAGTTTTAAAAACCCTTCTTCACCACCGGAGAAAACATCCGAGCCAGGGCTGGATTCAGAGATCCCAACAGGACAACTAGAAGTTGAGGACAAGGGGGAGTCAAAAGACTTAGAAAAAGAGAAGCCTGGTGCAGAAGAAAAACCCGAAAACTTAGGGAACAAGACGGCCACTAATGATGAATCTTATGATGGGAAAAAACCAGTAAGAAATGATGACACTCAGTTTGGAAAGACGAATGAAAGAAAGGAGAATGAGCAAGACCCGACTGGGGGATCTGATAGGGGGAGTTTTCCGTACACTACTATTCCCCGTAAATTTTATACAACAAAAATCGTTTTATTGGCAGCTGTGGTAACGGTATTTGCTTCATATCTGTTCTATGACAAAAGCAAAGGACAATGCATGTACTGGGACGGCGATGAATATCAATCGATAGCTTGCGATCAAAAAGTGGACAACACAGCAATCGTTCTGCTTGACACCTCAAAATTAGTGCATTTGAAAAAGATCACGAACCTTAAGGAGATTACGCGAAATGATATAGGCAAAGTTCACTATGCCAAAGAAAATGGAGAGGTTACTTTTTATACCAGCGGTGGTGAAAATCCAACCAACAGCGAGAAGAGGCTGTTACCGATGACTGAATACATGTTTGAAAAATACGTTCTGAATAAGGTAGCAAACTAGCTCACTCAGAACGTATTAATAATAGTTTATAAAAAGTGTAAGAGAAACAATTTTAGGAGCTTACTTTTTCAGCGGCTCCACTCCTTCTTTCGTCGGTTTCACCCTGATAATGCTTCCATCCTCATTAAAATAAAGATGATCCATACATACTTCTCTGTTGAAACCAGCGGCAGAACCTAGTTTAAACCCATCCGGATAAGCAAATCTGTGGTAAACCAGATACCATTCATCCTTGCCGGGAAGCTGAAGCACAGAGTTGTGCCCCGTGGCATAGATTCCCTGCTGCTCATCCCCGCTAATCACAATATTATCTTTAGGGATAGTCAGCTTACCAAGCGGCGAGTCTGAGGTTGCATAACGTACTTTATAATTCGGACTTCTGGTGTCGTCCTCAGACCACATAAAATAATACTTCCCTTTGCGGTAAAATACATATGTTCCTTCACGGAAAGTTTTGTCCGGATTCATGATCGTAAAAGTATTTTGTTTAATTGATCGCATATCCTCACTGAGTTCTACACCGGCCATAAATCCATTTCCCCAATAGAGATAGCTTTTGTTTGTTTTGGGATCAGTAAACGCATCCGGGTCTATCACCTGCCCGTCGGTTATTCCCTCGGGCATTTTCGCTATAAACGGCTTTCCCGTATCTTTAAAAGGGCCAGTGGGATTATCCGATACTGCCAGGCCTACCTTCTGTGCGCCAGTGAAATAATAGAAATACTGATAGCGCCCTCCTACTTTTTTCTCAACGATACAGGGAGCCCATGCATTTCGTCCCGCCCATGGAACATCTTTCTTCAAATCCAGTATCGTACCCTCATCTTTCCAATTCGTGAGGTCGGTGGACGAGAAAGCTTTGAAATAATAACCGCTCCAATCCGTAAATCCATCAGTAGTAGGATAGATATAATACTTACCGGTTTTTTTCGCATACAATACTTCCGGATCTGCATGATAACCTTCCAACACAGGATTATTATCTGCTTTGGCAAGTCCCGCTGGTTTGCCCCACTTAGCATATAACCTGTTCAGTTCGCTCCGCGTAATCGGCATTATCGTTCCATGTCGCGGTTTAAAATCCATCGTCACCGCAGTATCTATCACCTTAAAGTGTTCCAGGTCTTTACTTTTTGTAAACTGGTAACCACCTTTGCTGTACAAATCATACATCAGGATATACTCGTCACTGCGGTTAATTTTGAATACGCCAGAGCCTTCCACCTTTTCCTTTGTCTGCTGGAGGTACTCATCATTCTCCTCCCATTTTCCGGAGGTGAGTGCTTTGGTTGTCGCTACTTTAATTCCCGGGGTTCCGCTTTCTGTCTTGTAAAACAAGTGATAAACACCATCTTTTTTGATGATGTCCCCATCAATACAGGCTTTGCCGGATGCCGGAAGAAACAATGGTTTAGGTGCCGACTCCAGTTTGGTAAAATCTGCATTCGCATAAGCATAATAAATACGGTCGGCCTCATCTCCATGTTTCATCGAAAAATAGATCATGTATTTTCCTGCCTCGGTATCGTAAATCGTTTGCGGCGCCCACACGCGTTTTAAGTTTTCATTGCCACTGAAGTCCTTTTGAATATTTACCACCGCCGAAGTCCATTTAACCAAATCTGTTGATTTTAACAACACCATTGCCCGGTTAGAGTCCCAGCCCGCCGAAGAAATCATATCGGTAACCACCATATAAAATGTTTTACCGTCCTCTGACCTGATGATATGCGGATCGCGTACCCCACCAGTTGAGCTGATCAGCTTTGAATCGACCACCGGTTTATTCTTATTTAAGGCTTTATAATTGTATCCATCGGTACTCACCCCGAACCGGATCGACTCTTCTTCAATTTTGTTCCCAGTAAAATAGGCAAACAAATAAGCTACATAATCCTTAACGGCAACCGCCGGAGGACCGTCATTCTGTGCACTGGCGTTAAACACAAAAAATGGAAAGATTAAAAAACTAAGGGTTATACCGGATATGATCTTATTCATCTCTTTTATTTTCATTATTCAACAACTATTACAAATCCTCCGTTTGAAGGCATCACTATTTTTTGCCCCGCTGTGGTGTTACCCGTTGAAGCAGCAAATTCAAGTTGCGCAGCACCATTGGTAATCATGCTAGTCTTTTTTCCGAAAAGCATGGTATTGATCTCCATAGTCTTTGGAGCTTTCTCGCTATTGATACCGGCGATATACCATTTATTGCCGGCTCTACGGGCGATTACTAAATACTTGCCAGGATAGCCGTCAATGAACTTTACATCATCCCATTTTGCTGGTAATTCCTTTAGAAAATTCTGAACATTCTCAGGCACATGCGTCATACCAGCCGGTGATTCAGCGTAATGCTGGATACCACTCAAAAACACCACTGATAGCGCCAATTCAAAGGCACTGCTTGTTCTGCGTTGTATCTTTCCATCGTTCACCTTGTACAGATTCATTGGTGTATAATCCATCGGATCAAAAAGGTTTCTCGCAAATGGCACTGTCGCACAGATTTCTGCCTCACGATCAGCTTCTGCTTGTTGGAAACTTACGTTTTCAAAACCACGAACAGCTTCGGCAGTCATTAAATGAGGGTAAGTGCGCGACCATCCGCGAGGAAGTGTTGCCCCATGAAAATTAACCATCAGCTCATATTTTGCTGCATCCTGCAGGATATCAATGTAATATTGAATTACCGACTGTCCGTCGCCACCAAAAAAGTCTATTTTAACACCCTTGATGCCCATATCATGGATTCTGGCAAACTCTTTACGGCGACTCTCCTGCGTTAGCAACATGTTTTTCGGGGTATATTTTACGGTGTTCCAATCTCCCGCCGAGTTATACCAAAGCAAAAGCCCTACATTTTTCGATTTAGCATAATCAGCAAGTTCTTTGACCTTTTCATAGCCAATCTTACGGTCCCAATCGGCATCAATCAAACAGTATTCCCAATGCATCGCCGTCGCAAAATCGATGTATTTCTTCTGTTCATCATAAATGATAAAATCATCTTTCGAGTTGATCCAGCTCCATGAAGCTTTGCCTGGCTTAATAAATGATTGGTTGGGTACAGCCGCAGCTGCAGAAAAATCTGTCCCTGCAGTAGACTCCATAATCGCTTTAAGGCCCCCTATTGAAAGTACTCTCCAGGGCGAAGAAAAAGGCAATTTACCTACTGGGAGATATCCTCGGCCGGTGTAAATCTCACGTGGATCAGGAAACCCGACGCTAAATGAATGCTGCGCCGGATGTGCCAGCAAGCGTGTTGCACAATACGTACCGTCCATACCTGCTTCGGTTAGGGCCAGCCAGTTATCTCCGGTTTTTAACAGTGCCGGATAAACCCATCCACGCTCTACCGAGTCGGGCACTTCAGTGAGTTTAACCTCCTGACGGTAATGTTCCTCGTAAGCAGGATTACTTTTCTCCCAGCCAGACTTGGCTTCCTGCATTGGCTGCAGCCAGGTTAAAGTATTCGCAGGCAATTTGTATTCAGTTTTCTCCTCCTTTATCGTGATAGGATCCGCATCCTTACCCAGTAACTCGTATTTAAAGGCTACCGCATCGTTAGTTAAACGAAAGTCGACCTTCATCGCTTTGCCCTGTGCATTGCTCAGGCTCACCGTAGCGCTATTTTGTAGGATGTCGATTTTCGATTTTTTACCAGAATTCAGTGTATACTGTACTTTCTCGGCCTTATGTTCTTCATGTGAAACGATTTTCAAACCGTTATAAAAATCTCCCTGACTGCTGATCAGCCCCAGGGCAGACGTTAATATTACTGGTTGTTTATCGTTAAACACCTCATAGAAGACTTTTCCCTTGTCGGCAAATACCTTCACAGATAACTTGCCGTCAGGACTTTTAAACCCAACCTGCGCAGAGGCCGCTCCAGATACAGGCCCCAGGAACGTCATAATCACTAGAATTTTTTTAATCATACCCAACAAATAAATATTTGATTTTTTATTATACGTCAATAAGACGTTTAAGATAGACAAATTGGGGATAGGTAATGAAAATAAATTAGGTTTATTTGAGAAATTTCAGTGATTTCATCAGAAACCATTTCTAAGCTCTGCTGTTTTGATAAGATAAATAGCCCCTGCCTCTGCTCATGAAGATCCTTTTAAAATACCTCAGGCCACACCGGATGCTCATCATCCTGTCACTTGCCCTTGCAGCTGCTGCCCAGTTGCTCAGCCTGTTAGATCCTGTAATTTTTGGACGCATTATCGATGAGTATTCAACTAACCGGCATCAGCTCAGTGAGCGTCGTCTCATCACAGAGGTATCTTATTGGCTATTTATCGCTTTAATGATTGCCCTGGCCTCCAGGCTTTGCAAAGCGATCCAGGAATACACCACAAGAAAAGTTGTGGCACGCTTTGGCATGAACATCTTTAACGATGGACTCAAGCAAACACTGAGATTATCATTTCAGGAGTTTGAAGAGAGCCGCAGCGGCACAACGCTCTCCGTACTTCAGAAAGTTAAGACAGATTCAGAACGCTTTATCAATGCGTTTATCAATATTTTGTTCTCCTCCACCGTCGGGATAGGTTTCCTCATCTGGTATAGCGTCAGTAAAAACTGGTTGCTCGTCCCTGTGTTCTTCGTGGGTGTGGTATTATTAGGATCGCTTACCGGGCTAATCTCTAAAAAGGTTAAAGCTATTCAGCGTTCCATCAACCGGCAATCAGATAGTCAGGCAGGTGTAATTACTGAGAGTTTACGTAATATCGAACTGGTAAAGAGCCTGGGACTCACGTTTTCGGAAATAAGAAGACTGAACGCACAGACCCTCAAGATCTTTAATCTGGAAATGCTGAAAGCAAAAAAGGTCAGCACCTTATCTTTCTTTCAGGGGAATCTGTTAAATCTGTTAAAACAGTCGGTACTCTTTATTTTGCTGTGGCTGATTTTTAGAAAGGTGCTCACAACGGGTGAGCTTATCGCGATGCAGTTTATTTCTACCGCGATTTTTAATCCACTGCAGGATTTAGGTAACATGATTATTTTGTACCGCGAAGCGGATGCCTCACTCAAAACTTTTGATATTCTAATGGGCAAGCCAGTAGAAACGCGTCCGGAGAACCCTGTAGAATTTGGGATTCTCAATGATCTGGAATTTAATCATGTAGTATTCAGACACAAAACCGCCAACTATAATGCCATTGATGGCATATCTTTCAATATCACCAACGGACAAACCGCAGCATTTGTTGGCCCTTCGGGCTCCGGGAAATCGACGCTGGTCAAACTCCTTGTCGGACTTTACCTTCCTGTTCAGGGGGATATTCTCTTCAATGGCGCCAGTTCAAAAAGAATCCGATACAATCCCCTGCGCCGGCAGATTGGTTTCGTAACGCAGGACACCCAGCTTTATGCTGGTTCGATTCGGGAAAACATGTTATTTGTGAACCCACTTGCCACGGAAAGTGAAATCATGGACGCACTGAAAAAAGCCTCGGCCACAGGACTGATACAAAGAGCTTCACATGGCGTAGATACCATTCTCGGGGAAAATGGCATGAAGCTCTCCGGAGGTGAAAAACAACGGTTATCCATCGCGCGGGCGCTACTGCGCAAACCAAGATTGCTTATCTTCGACGAAGCAACATCAGCCCTCGACTCGCTGACCGAGGAGGAAATATCGGCCACGATAAGGGATATCTCCCACCGTCGTGAGCAAATGACGATATTGATTGCCCACAGACTTTCTACGGTGATGCATGCAGACACCATTTATGTTCTGGAAAAAGGGAGAATATCTGAGTCGGGCTCACATGCAGAACTGCTTGCCTTAAAAGGACTCTACTATTCTATGTGGCGCCAGCAAATCGGCGAACGCCGCTAGCCCATCCCCTCCTTTTAAAAATTCAGTAAATAATTTCGCTTTTCCCGTCGTAAATTCACGAATTATCGTGAAATTTAAATAATCAGAATCACATAATTGATCTGGTTAGCAATACGTTAAACATTAGGCACGCAAATAGTCTATTGATCAGCATAAATTAAAATCACATGAAAATCACAGTAAAAGACGGAACAGAAATTTACTACAAAGATTGGGGCACAGGACGGCCGATCGTATTCCACCATGGATGGCCATTATCCAGCGATGACTGGGATGCACAAATGATGTTTTTCCTGGAAAAAGGTTACAGGGTAATCGCCCACGACCGCCGGGGGCATGGCAGATCAACACAGGGCGCTATCGGTCACGATATGGAGACTTATGCAGCCGATGTTGCCGAGCTTACGGAATTCCTTGATTTAAAAGATGCGATACACATCGGTCATTCAACGGGTGGCGGAGAGGTAATCCGTTATGCAGCCAAATATGGTAAAGGCCGTGTTGCAAAAGCAGTGCTCATCAGCGCGGTAACACCGTTAATGGTACAGACTGAAAACAATCCGGACGGCGTTCCCATTGCTGTATTTGACGAAATACGTTTAAACACTGCCACAAACAGGCCTCAGTTTTTTCAGGACTTCACCCTTCCTTTTTACGGCTATAACCGTGAGGGAGCAAAAATATCCGAAGGGATAAGACATAACTGGTGGCGTCAGGGTATGATGGGCGGCATCAAAGCACATTATGATGGCATCAAAGCCTTCTCGGAAACAGATTTCACCGAGGATCTGAAAAGTGTAGATATTCCAGTGCTGGTTTTGCATGGCGAGGATGACCAGGTTGTACCATTCGCTATTTCAGGAAAAAAGGCAGTAGAATTAGTTAAGGATGGTAAATTGATATCTTATCCGGGTTTCCCTCATGGGATGCCAACTACCGAAGCGGCGACAATTAACGCAGATATATTAGCTTTTATACAGGCATAAACGCTGCAATCGAAATAAAGAAACTAAAGGGCAGCATTCCCGCTGACCTTTAGTTTTGGGTCAGTTTTTCTCACCTTAGCGCTTCCCGCTTTTTTGAACTCAAGCTGCCCGCGCTTATTTCAAATCCACCTATTCTATTCGCTTTTCCCACGCTTCAGGCTTTTCTGAAGAAACCGTGAGATCCCTCATTGGCATATAAAGCCGTCATCTCTTCCGGGCGATCTTTCAAAAATTCCTGACAGGCCATTTTTACTCCCGGATTAACATCGAGGCCAAGACCTTTAGGTGTAATTTCGGCATCATGGTAGTCCATCATTATACAAATAGCCCCTCTTGTCATCCGCGGATAAATGTGTTCAAGACAAAAGAGAATAATATCCCTATGTGAATTCTTATCCCCTCCAAAGCCACAATCAATATGGACAAAGGAGATTTTATCCGGAAGTTCCGCAGGAATAGTAGCTTCGAAATTACCTTTGTGAATGTACGGAAGCCGAAGGCCTGCGCTGAGAAAGTTGCGTTTCAACTCCGCCTCTACACTCCCCTGAATGGTAAATTGCGTCTGAAAGTTATCATATAGGTGTAGTTCTTTCGCAGAGCTGTGCTGCTCTATGGTTTTCTGAAAGATCATTGCACATTGCCCTGTGAAACTTCCGATTTCAACGAAATCACCTTCTACCTGATTGCCGATAATTGAATCAGCTAGCAAAAAATAATTACTTCGCTGTTCTATCGAATTCATGTCAGATGCAGGATCCACAGCACGTATCAATCTATAATTGTAACCAAGCTTGCGAATGCCTTTATTGAACTTGTCAATCACCGCAGGAATTCGTTTGGTGTTGAATGGCGGATTGGAAATAAAGAAATTGTCCATTTTGATAATTTAGCATAGTTAGATAAAACTAAAATAATTAATGTTTACACTTATATATGTATCTCTATATTATAAATATACAAACATTTAATTAACATAACGGGCTTTACGCTCAAAAGTTGCGCAGAGGCCGACTCTTGTTTTACGAGCCAATGGATCAACTTATTTTATAAATCAAAATATTTGTTTCACTTATGAATAAAGTGTTGAGCCACAAAACTTACAGAACAAGGCATCGTGGTCATGTCCTTCTTTACTGCAGTTTGGACAAGACTCGGGTAACTCTTTTTTATTCCTCGCAGCCATTGCCAGGTCGTGGGTAAGAATACCAGTTGGCACGGCAATGATAGCATAACCAATCAGCATTACAACAGAGGCAACAAACTTGCCCATAGGTGTAATGGGCGAGATATCCCCGTATCCTACGGTTGTGATGGTTACTATAGCCCAGTAAATGCTTTCGGGAATATTGGAAAAACCATTTTCCCTTTTCTCCACCAGATACATGATAGAACCGAGAATAACCGTAAGGGTTAGCACGGTGAGCAAGAAAATGCTGATCTTACGGATGCTGCCTTTTAGGGCAAGTTTTAAAAAGTTGATCTCCGTTAAAAACTGACCAAGCTTGAATATCCGGAAAACCCTCAGCAATCTGAGCGCGCGGAATACCAGTAGCGATTGTGCTCCAATAAAAAAGAAACTAAGGTAAGAGGGAATCAGGGCTACAAGATCTATAATTCCCAGCACACTGAATACATATTTCGCTGGTGAGCGAATGCTGATGAGCCTTAATAAATATTCTACCGTGAATAGGCCGGTAAATATCCACTCTGCTATACCAAAAAGCTTTCCATATGCCCTATGCAGACTCTCGACACTATCGAGCATTACAATAATTATACTGGTAAAAATGGCAAACAGCAAGGCAACATCAAATGCTTTACCCGCAGGTGTATTCGATTCATAAATGACTTCATGCAGCCTGAACCGCCATTCTTTTTTTATAGGGGATGATGCCATTAAATCTGTATGAGCAAAATAAAGCGTATTTTCATACACATAACGTTTTACTCGCATTTGTGTTTTAGTTTTTACTAGCCTTAGTATAGGGAATGGATTGAAATTCCTACTCTCCCCTGAAACATTTTAATCGGATTTTAAACTACCAGTTTGGTATACTTTATTATATTTGTCCTGCCCAGTCTTTCAAGGCTGGTTATTCTTTCCACAACCTATCCGGCAATATCAAATGATCAGAAACCCAATGCATTTTAGAAGATTACAATGGAAAAGCAAAATGTTTATCACCCTACTCAGCCTCGGCCTGCTATCTGGTACCGCTATGGCGCAGGAGCAGCAAAAACTTGAAGCCAGTTTTGATGGCTTCTTACAGAAAGAGCATATCGGTAGAAATATAAAGGAGCTTTCTTCCCGTCCTCATCACCTGGGCTCGGTTGCCGGAAAAGAAGTTGCAGACAAGATTGCTGCACAATTTAAGACCTATGGATGGGATACCAGCATCGAAACTTTTCATGTGCTTTTTCCCACGCCAACAGAGCGTAAACTGGAATTGTTGACGCCCCTGAAATATAGCGCAGGATTGAAAGAACCTGCAGTAGCTGGTGATGCAACTTCCGGTCAGGATGGTCAGCTGCCAACCTATAACGCCTGGGGTGCCGACGGTGACGTTACGGCCCCGCTGGTTTACGTAAATTACGGACTGCCGGCAGATTACGAAGAGCTGGAACGACAGGGCGTTGATGTTAAAGGTAAAATCGTCATCGCCAAATATGGTAATTCATGGAGAGGGGTAAAACCCAAAGTTGCCTACGAACATGGTGCAATTGGTTGTATAATTTATTCCGATCCTATCGATGATGGCTATTACCAGGGTGATGGTTATCCGGAAGGCCCTTTTAAAAATGCATTTACCGTGCAACGCGGTTCGGTTATGGATATGGTCATCTACCCAGGCGACCCTACCACACCAGGTTATGCCTCCCTGAGAAACGCAAAGCGCCTGGACAAAAGTGACGCGGCTACAATTTTAAAAATACCCGTACTGCCAATCAGTTACCACGATGCCAAGCCCTTGCTCGAGTCATTGGACGGTCCAATTGCACCTGCAACGTGGCGTGGTGCCCTGCCTTTCACCTACCGCATCGGCGGAGGTAAAAAAACCACTGTTCACCTGAAAATAAAACAAAACTGGGATATTGTTCCTGCATACAATGTGATCGCCAAAATCAAAGGCAGTGAATATCCAGATGAATGGGTGATCCGTGGAAATCACCATGATGCCTGGGTAAATGGCGCTTCAGATCCAGTAAGCGGCCTGGCATCAGAGTTGGAAGAGGCTAAAGCAATCGGTCAACTGGTAAAAGCCGGCTACCGTCCAAAACGTACCATTATCTATTGTGCCTGGGATGGCGAAGAGCAATCTCTGCTGGGATCAACGGAGTGGGTGGAGCAGCATGCCAGGGAACTGAGTGCCAAAGCTGTTGCATACATCAATTCCGATAATAACAGCAGCGGATTTTTCAATGCGGGAGGTTCGCATGCTTTAAATCACCTGGTTACTGATATTGCAAAAGAACTCAGGGATCCGGCTACTCAGGCAACTTTGTTCGACCGCAAAAGGGCGAGTGAGATCCTCAAGGCCAGCAATCCGCAAAAACAAGCAGCCTTATTTGATAATGCTGAATATACATTAGGCGCATTGGGAACCGGTTCAGATTATTCCGCATTTTTACAGCACCTGGGAATCCCAACGCTTAATTTCGGTTTCGGGGGAGAAGGCAGCGGTGGTGAGTATCATTCCATTTACGACTCCTACGATAACTACATTCGTTTCAAAGATCCGGATTTCAGCTACGGAGTGGCGCTCTCCCAGGCCTCAGGACGCGCGGTATTACGTCTGGCAAATGCCGAAAAACTACCATTCAACTTTGTTGACCTACAAAAGGCTATCAAAACCTATGCTGACGATCTGATCAACCAAACGAAGACCCTAAGATCAGGTAATGAATCTACCAATAAACTGATCGATAAGGGCATATACAAATTGGCTTCAAATCCGAAAGAGGACTTTGTGCAGCCTAAGAAAAAGGTTTCTGTGCCAGATATTGACTATTCGGCATTGGTCTCAGCTTTAGAGGGATTAAAAAAAGAAGCGCAAGATTTGCAAATCAGAAAGGAAAATTTCTCTGGAAATGCTAAATCTGCAAAACAGAATAATGAAAAACTATTCCAGGCGGAGAAGACCTTATTGCTCAAAGGCGGACTCCCGCGCAGGCCCTGGTACAGTCACAGTATTTATGCCCCAGGATTTTATACCGGATACGGAGTTAAAACAATTCCCGGCGTTAGAGAAGGTGTAGAAGAAGGTAATTTTGAAGAAGCTAAACGCGAACTGGTAAAAACAACTGATGCCATCAAACAGCTTTCGCAGTTTCTGAAAACTATTTATGCTTCCAATTAGTGCTAAACCATAATGGAATATCTAAGACCACCTGAGATCGCAACTCGTTAATTACAGGCAGCTTCTGCTGCCTGTTTTTTATCCACTTTCATCATGACTAGCACAGCAGAGGTTATCAGAATTCGGCTCAAATTTACTACTTTGCAGTTCCCGAACCGATGAGATGAGTAGCACAAACATCCTTGAGAATATAGCCAAACATATTAGCCTTACCGAGGAAGAAATCGCTCTTCTCAACCCCTTCCTCACCTTCAGGGAAATCCCTAAAAAAACCCAGTTATTTCATGCTGGTCAGGAATGCAGGTACCTTAACTTCGTCGATTCCGGAGCATTGCGTTCCTATTATATCGACAAGGATGGAAGGGAATCAACAATTATGTTTGCCATTGCAGGCTGGTGGATTACAGACATGTATTGTTTCCTTAATCATAAACCAGCGATGATGTAACTGGAAACGCTGGAATCAAGTACGATTTATCAAATCAGCAGATCCGATTTTGACCATCTGCTTAGTATCGTTCCGAAATTCGAAAAATTCTTCAGGATACTGATGCAAAATGCCTACACCCGCGAACAGCTCAGGGTGATGGAGAACCTTTCATTATGCGCAGAAGAAAGATACCAGAGCTTTGTGACCAAATACCCGCAAATTGTTAAGCAAGTGACACAGAAACAAATCGCCTCCTATCTGGGTATTACGCCGGAGTTTTTGAGCAGTCTGAAAAAATACAGGTCGTAAACTTATTTTCTTAAGGTACCTTAATTTTTTCTTCCTTAACTTTTATTTTCTTTGAAAAAACAACCAAGATATGCTGATACTCATTGCGGGCCCTTACAGAAGCGGCACAAACGACGATCCCATGCTCATGCAGCAAAACCTGAATAACCTGGAGGCAATGGCAGTTCCCTTATTCAGAAAAGGCCACGTTCCACTGATCGGTGAGTGGGTGGCCCTCCCAATTATTCACCTGGCAGGGTCGACCAAAACCGGAGACGATATCTGGAATGAAATTCAATATCCCTGTGCACATCGGTTACTGGAAAAATGTGATGCAGTTTTACGAATTGAAGGCGAGTCTAAAGGTGCCGACAATGATGTAAGGATTGCCCAGGAAAGAGGCCTGAAGGTTTATTATGATATCGACGACGTGCCTGATGCAGAATAAATCATTCCAAGTCACAAAGACAGAAATCCTGTCAGACAATTGGTATACTTTACGCAAGATTACCTATGAGTATTTGAAAAAAGATGGATCGGTAGCAAGCGTGACCAGAGAGGCCTACGACAGGGGAAATGGTGCCACGATCCTGTTGTACAATACTGAATTTAGAACAGTGATTCTTACGAGACAGTTTCGTTTGCCAACCTTCATCAATGGCAATGAAACAGGGCTATTGATCGAGGCCTGTGCAGGTTTACTCGATGATGATAACCCTGAAGAATGCATCCGACGAGAAACGGAAGAAGAAACTGGCTACAAAGTTACTGCTGTCGAGAAAATCTTTGAAGCTTATATGTCACCCGGTTCAGTAACAGAAATCCTCCATTTTTTTATTGCAGAATACAGCAGAAAGATGAAGGTTAGCGATGGCGGGGGACTAAGTGAAGAACATGAAAACATTGATGTGCTTGAGCTAGATTTCGACGGGGCTTTTGAAATGATTAAAACCGGAGACATCAAAGACGCTAAAACTATTATGCTGCTTCAATATTTTAAAATTAAAATGGCGGGGGTATAACGCAGAAAATTGTCCGGGGCTGGTCTCTTAACTCCATACCTTGCATCATGATGACAAACAACTTGTCCGGCCTTCTGTTTCTTCTGTATAACTCATCGCGAGATCTACATAATTACCTATGAACAGAAGAAAATTCGTCACTCAATCATCCATAGCCGCAGCCGGTATAATGGCCAGTGCTGCCCTCCCGGTTTTTGGAAATAATCTATCCTTTATGACAGAAGAACAGCAAGAAAAAAAACGTTACCGCCCTATTACCATCTCGGGACTTGGCGGGGTTGCCGCTGGAAATGGTTTCCACGAAAACCCGGATGCGGACGTAAACTCGGCTCTCGAAGCAGCATGGCAAAGTGGCGTCCGTTATTTCGATACATCCCCATGGTATGGCCTCGGCCTTAGTGAGCGCCGATTCGGACATTTCCTACGAAACCAAGACCGTGAAGAATTTACATTGTCTACCAAGGTTGGACGGGTTCTTACACCAGATAAAAACTTCGTCCTTAAAAATGCCCTGTGGAAAGGCAAGCTTAACTTTAGTTATGAATATGACTACTCTGCCAGCGGTGTACGTCGCAGTATAGAAGATAGTCTCCAGCGCCTTGGCCTGCCAAGTCTCGATATCGTATATATCCACGACCTTTCACCAGATAACGGAGATATGAAAGAAAAATGGGTCAAATATTTTGACGAGGCATTAAAAGGCGCCATGCCAGAATTAACGAAAATGCGTGAGGAAGGAATTATTAAAGGATGGGGACTCGGCGTAAATACACTTGAACCCGCACTAAAGACAATTGAGAATGCTGATCCGGATATCTTCTTATCGGCCACGCAATATTCGCTCATCAAACATGACGAAGCATTGAACAAACTTTTCCCTGCCTGTGAAAAAAGAGGTATTTCGGTGGTAGTTGGTGCGCCACTGAACGCAGGTTTTCTTGCGGGAGTAGATCGTTATGATTATGCGGGAACATTCCCCGATGGTGCAAAAGCCAAACTCAGCAAGTTAGCAGGCTTGGCGAAAAAGCACAATACCGATCTTCGCAGTGCCGCTTTACAATTCTGTGCTGCACCAGATGTGGTTTCGGGAGTAATACCCGGCGCCTGGAATGTTTCTCAGGCCAAAGCAAATGCGGAGTCTTTTAAGCTGGATATACCTGTGGCATTCTGGGCCGACTTGAAGGAGGAGAAGCTTATATCTGCAAATGCACCTACCCCGAAAGGGAAATAAGGTTCCCAAGTTCCTGATGATAAATAAAGTTCTAATTTGTCAGCAGGGCAATAAGATTGTAGATTATTCAAAATGAGAATCTCTATCAATTCAACCGGGCTAACGGAAATCCGATAGCCCGGTTGTTTTTTTATGGCTGTTTCCCCGGCATTTGTCAGAGCAATACTTTACGTCTTCCCAAACTTTTTCCCATTTCTTGCGCCAGCTAAAAGGGCGGCTGCAGACAATGCAAACCTTCTGTGGCAGGTTTTCTTTTTTAACTCCCTTCACAGCCACATCTTATTCGTGTCCATAATCATGTCCCCAGTTCTTCAGCGAATAATCCCAATTGGAATCTTTCGGCTTGTCTGGCTTCTGTGCCATATGCCTTTTCACATAACCGTTCACCTTTTGCATATGCTTGTAATCCGGGGTAGTGAGTTCATCTTTTTTCTTGTGAAGGATTTTAATGATATGTTCGCCGGATTTATGACCGATAGATTCACCATCACCGCTGTCCCACCCTACTGATTTCGACTCTTCAGTTTTAAGCCATTTCTCCAATGCCGAAGCGGTCATGTTCACTGCCTTTTTAAACTCTTGGTAGATTTCTTGTTTCTCTTCGTTTTCCATAGTAGATCTTTCCTAAGGCAACAAGGTGAGAAGAAGAAAAGTTTGTCATCATTGAAATAACAGCCTTAGAAGTCCGGAACAGACCTTGAAAGTTCATTCTAACTAAGTTATTTTGCCGTTTTGCCCAGACGAAAGGCTGCCAGCAAATAATAGAAAGCACCAAAGGCTGCATATCCTGCCAGACTGGTGATCCCCATTGTAGGATCATGTGCCAGCACTATAAATGATGTACCTCCCAGAACCGACTGTCCACCACTTATGATCATTGGCCATTGACCTCCCAATAACCTCCTGCGTTTCAATCCCAGTATCAATTGAATCAGACCAGTTAGAATTGCCCAAATCCCGAAAACTATCAATGCTTCGGGAACTCCCTTTTGCAATGCCAGACCTACAGCGATTGTGGTGATTGTACTGATAGCCACATTAACATACTGGGGCGTCTTGGAAGTGTTTCCGCTATGGATGCGAATGTCAAGAAATGTTCCCACTACGTCCCAGGCCGGGTAAATAATGAGCAGTGCTGCGGCAATGCCGAAGGATGTTTTGGTAAACAAGGCCACCAGTATTACCCATACTATTGAAAAGACCGCCCTTAAAAAATATAAGTTACGTAATGATTTGGCCGTCGCGGCAGCTTCCGCTTCTATTGCCCCTGTGTTTTGAATTGTTGAAGTCATGACTTTGTTGATTAAAAGATTTGTGAATTCAAATATCAGCAGTTGCCATTCCGCATTTTTTCACTTAAGTTAAAATCGACCAAAATAGTCAAACGCCCGCTACCTCAAATTTCCAGCAAAAAAAACAGGAACCCTAACACAATATACACCACTCATATTCAAAGCAATATAATAATTTTTACCCAGATTTACTATATGATTATTCACCCGGAAATTCCAGCAGATTCAATTCTCAACCCCTCTCATTGAAAAACTTGTCGGAATTGTAAGGGCGACATCTGGGTTTTCTTTCTGAATAACGAACTGAAAGATTGAGCATGCTCAAAACCCAGTGCATAAGCAATTTCGCTAACTGTAGAATTGGTCCCAGAGAGTTTTTCTTTAGCCTTTTCAATCAGTCGCTCATGTATATGCTGTTGGGTGTTTTGCCCGGTGTGCACCCGAAGCAGATCACTCAGGTAATTGGGCGATAAGTTCATTTGTCCGGCGATATAATTAACCGTCAGCAAGCCTTGCTGTGAGCTTTTATTATGGTTAAAATAATCTTCTACCAGCTGATCAAACTTCGCGAGCAGCTCAGAGTTGTTATTTTTTCTGGTGATGAACTGCCGCTCATAAAACCGGTTGGAATAATTGAGCAGCAGTTCTATTTGTGATATAATGATTTCCTGGGTATGCCTGTCGATGTTTCCACATTCTTTATCAATCTTATTCAGAATGATAATCAGATCCTCCTCCTCGTCAGCAGAGAGGTGTAGTGCCTCATTCACCGCATAGGAGAAAAAGCCATAATTGCTGATGCTATTGGCCAGGCTATGTTTCAACAGAAAGTCGGGATGGAAAATAAGCAGATACCCTGATCCACATTCCATATTGTGCACATCCAGATACTGAACCTGACTGGGTGCTGTAAAACTTAAAACGCCCTTATCATAATCGTAATGCTGCTGGCCATACCTGATTTTGCCCTTCGCTTCCCTTTTTAAAGCAACGCAGTAAAACTTGTTGACAAAGCCTTTCCAAACCTCTTCATCGAGGAATATAGATTCCGCGAGGTTGATTACGCTAACCAGCGGATGTTTTGGCGAAGGCAGAGACAACAAACGATGAAACTCAGAAACAGATCTAATGGCATTCATAAGGCTAATTTATCGAATTGTAATAAGTTAATCAATGAGTCCCATGCTAAACTCATCATATGGATTTCCAGTATCCGTTCCCAAAGGAACAATAGACTCCAGTTTGGCACGCTCTTCATGAGTCAGCTGAATCGCAGCGGCGGCAATATTCTGTTCCACGTATTTGACACGTTTTGTTCCGGGAATTGGAAAAACACCTTTACTGATGATCCAGGCCAGCGCCAATTGTGAGGATGTCACGCTTTTCTCTTCAGCCATTGTTTCGATGGCTTTAACCAGTTCCATATTTTTCTCAAAATAAGCTTCCTGAAATTTTGGAATAGCCCTGCGGAAATCATCTTCCGGCAAATCATCGATACTCCGGATATTGCCAGATAAAAACCCGCGTCCCAATGGCGAATAAGCAACAAAACCTATACCCAGTTCATGCAGTGTCTGTAAAACGCCCCTTTCCTCTACGCTACGTTCAAAAAGAGAATATTCACTTTGCACCGCTGTAATGGGATGAACAGCATGCGCTCTTTTCACCGTTTCCGAAGAAACCTCAGACAAACCAATATAGCCTATTTTGCCTTCTTTCACCAATTCGCTCATGGCTTCAACGGTTTCTTCAATTGGCGTGCTTTTATCCAGTCGGTGCATATAATACAAATCGATATAATCTGTATTGAGGTTTTTTAAGGAACGTTCTACCGATTTTTTTACGTATTCCTTTTTGCCATTGATGGCCCAGGTTACATTTTCACTGTCGTCGATTTCCCAGCCAAACTTGGTAGCGATGATATATTGATCTCTGTTACTCTTTATTGCTTTGGCAATTAGGCGCTCGTTGGTAAAAGGACCATACAGATCTGCTGTATCCAAAAAATTGCCACCTAGCTCCAAAGACCTGTGGATGGTCGCGATAGCTTCCTGTTCATCGGCTTTACCATACATATTGCCTTGCTGAAAGCCTGTCATTCCCATACAGCCTAATCCTATGCCCGGAACAAGAAGTCCCTGACTACCTATTTTAATTGTCTTCATTTCCATAATATTGATTTAATGGTTCAAAGGTCGATGCTTTGACCTGCAAAGACGTTTGCAAATCCCCGAATGTTGTATGCAAAACCCCGACCCTGCATTCCGTTACCGGACAGCGTAAGAAAGGGACTTTTAAATTTAACCTTTAGGGGGAAACACTCAACTAATGGTTCAAAGTCAGGTCATTGCAGTATAATCCTCAAATTAAGTGATGGTTTTCGATAATCTAAACACTGTTACAACAACTATCATTGGGTTTATATGCTATATTCGGATCAAATATGCAGATCCTGAATTTTCTGGTCAGCACAAGCTGTCTGATATTGCTCCTCATGTCGATACACCTGCTGCTCGCTAAAAGAGGCAATAGATTGTGTCATTTGCTGCTGTCATTTTTGTTTTTCTGCCGTTTCGGCCAGGTTATCATTACATTGTTGGTGGGTGCCCGTCAGCTCGATTTTTTGCCCCTTCTTCATCAATTCTTCTTTGTACTTTCTTTTGCTACCCCTGCCTGTTTTTATCTTTATATACACAGCTTTATAGCTGGACGTTCCAAATTGACTAAGAGCGATTACCTGCATTTTATTCCTTTAATGCTGGCCGTCGTGCATGTTTTTCCATGGAAATTTGGAGAACCGATTGATTGGAACGCTGTAGCCGCACAAGTTTCTCAGGGCAAAATACTTTCCGTAACGGCCAAAACAGGAATCTTCCCCATCGCTTTCCAGGGCCTGGGCAGACCAATGCTGGTCGCCACCTATCTAATCCTGGCCTGGCTGGAGGTAAAACGCTCGAAGAGTATCCTGCAAGAAAAATTTGATAGCAGTGCACGTAGGTGGATCTGTTTTTTCATAAAAACCGCAACTTTCTTTCAGTTGGCAGCCTTCGTGCCCATCGTCCTCGGCATGGTTAACCGCCCCGCCTTACACACGTCATTTGCCCTGATCAACAGCGCAGTATTGCTCAGCATTATGATTACTATCCTGCATCAGCCAAAATTATTTTATGGTTATCTTTTTGTTGCGGCCGAATGGGATGATCAGGCGCAGACCATTGTTTTACACAGCCTATCCACGAAAGTGACGGCCATCACTCTTCCAATTGATGATGCCACCAACGCTAAACAAGAGAAAGAGATCCATTTGCCGGATGAGGAGCTGGTCACGCCCCCGGTCAGGAAATTAAATATTTCAAACGACCAGCTTTCGGCCTTTGCAATTTTAATGCAAGAACTGATGGATAGAGACAAACCTTACCTCGCTAAAGATTTCCAGATTATGGATCTGGCTACAAAAATAAATCTCCCGTTACACCAATGTTCCTTCACAGTGAACCATATCATTGGGAAAAACTTCCGTGACTGGATAAATAGTTACAGGATTACTTATTTCATAGAAAACTATCCTCTAAAGAGTAGCAGAATGACAATAGAGGCGATTGCCTCTGAGGCAGGTTTCAAAAGCTCAGCCACATTCTATAATGCCTTCAAAAAAGAAACCGGATCCATGCCAAAAGCCTATTTTTCACAGGAACTGACCAATTGACCGCTTTTTAGGCCATTTATTCTTACAACTATTGAATGGTTAGAGAGAGTATAACCCCTGGGATGAGTCAGCGTTGGAATTGCAGATATCTTTGTCGTTCCTTTATGCTATATCGCTCATCACTATATTATCTATGCGCATACGATTACTCTCCCGCACGTCCAATTTTATACTTCTGGCAATTGTACTATTCTCACTTCAGCTAAATGCACAAAGCTGGCAACCGGCCGGTCAGGCAGACAATACGCAAAATTTGCTTTCTTCGGGTACCGCAAATTATACCGATGTAGCAGTTTTTAACAACATACCCTATGTGGTTTACAGCGATGGTGATCAGGGCAACAAAGCAACCGTCAAAAAACTAGGCGCCGACGGGGAAACTTGGGAAACAGTAGCTAATGCAGGTTTTTCTTCCGGAGCTGCCGCCTATACCAAAATCGCATTCAACGGAGCAACTCCCTATGTGGTATTTAGCGATGGTGCTAATGGCAATAAGGCTACCGTGATGAAACTCAATTCAACAGGCACTGCCTGGGAGCTGGTTGGGAATGCAGGTTTTTCGACTGGCCAGGCAACCTATACGGATTTTGCTTTTGCCGATGCAGTTCCGTACGTGGTTTACAGTGATGGCGCTAATGGCAACAAGGCCACAGTGATGACACTCAATTCCGAAACAGCCAGCTGGGAGCCTTATGGCGCTGCAGCATTTTCTGCAGGTACGGCAACCTATACCTGCATCACCATCATCGGCTCGGTGCCTTACGTTGCTTATCAGGATGCGGGCAACAAAGCAACGGTGATGCACAATAATGGATCCGGATGGATTACTACCGGAACCGCTTCGTTTTCTATTGGCGTCGCCACCAACCTGGCCATTACCAATGATGGAACATTTCCTTATGTATCCTTCAATTATTTGAACTCACGAGTGATGGTAATGAGACTCAATGCGGCAAGAACCGGCTGGCAGAACCTCGGGATTACTATTAATGCCTCGCAAGCCGCTGCTACAGATATCATGTACAGTCAGGGTGCAGTTTACCTTGCCTATAGCACGCCAACACGCACGCTTTTGTTAAAATCAACAGGAGCTACCTTTCAGAACCTTGGCAGCACCAATAGTTTCACTTCGGACGCTGTCAATAGCCCTTCTTTGGCAATGATGGGCACAACGCCAATTGTGGTCTATCAAACAGGTCTCAAAGCAGTAGCGCAAAGCTTTGTCGACGCCAGATGGCAGAACCTGGGGGGACCTGGTTTGGGTACGGGTACCACTACCTATCTCTCCATGGCCTTTAGTGGAGGGATGCCTTATGTAGCCTATCTTTCTGGCGGATTAAGGATGTCTGGATTCGATGGTAGCAAGTGGAATCATACTACAGGTTTAAGCGGATGGACAGGTGAATGGCCTGTACTCGAATTTGAAGATTCAAAACCATATATAGGCTTGCAGGGTGGCAGTTCTGTCGTACTCACTGCTAACGGCAGCACCTGGACTTACGTACCTTCCAACTATGCCCGGGGCACAAGTGTTTATAGTCCAACCCTCAAACTCAATAATGGTTCGCAATATGTAGCATTTGTAGATCTCACCAAAAGCCGAAAACTTACAGTATTAAAATCTACCGGAACTGGCTGGGAAACATTAGGCACTGCAGGCTTTTCTGTAGGAGAACCTGCGGGTCATAAACTGTTCTTCGTAGGCAACACACTCTACGTTGGTTATATTGACTTGGGTATTAACAGCTTAAAACCATTGGTAAAACGATACAATGGTACAGGCTGGGAAGCTGTTGGTGATGCCACTATCGCTACATCAGACATGGTCAACCCTACCTTTGCCTCTGATGGCACTTCAATTTACGTGGCATATGGAGAAAAAAGCGCTAACAGCAGTACTTATAAAGCAACACTGCTCAAATATAATGGCAGCAGCTGGGAAGCCATTGGCCCGCGCCAGTTTTCGGCAGGGACAGCTTACCCGACAAGCATAGATTTTGTGGGTTCTACGCCTTATATTGCCTTCATAGACCTTAGTCAAGGGGAAAAAGCTACAGTTATGCGTTATACCGGGACTGCATGGGAACTGGTGGGTGACGCGGGTTTCAGCGAAAATAAGGTCAGTAAACTGAATTTTGGATATGATGGAAACAATAAATTATATGCGGCATATACCTGTAATAACCTGGCTTATGCCAAATATTTCAGCCTAATTCCGCCGGCTTCAACAAATGCGACACTATCAGCACTTAGCTTAAGCAATGGTCTGCTCTCCCCTGCTTTTGATGAAACTATACTCAGCTACGGCAACACTGTAACCTATGACATCGCATCGTTAAGTATTACTCCGACCCTCGCTGACGACCATGCTATGGTACAGGTCAAGGTAAATTCAGGTAATTACAGCCTGGTAAATAGTGGCACTGCATCCGGCGCGCTGGCGCTGAATTATGGGGATAATACCATCACTGCTCAGGTAACCGCAGAGGACGGCACAACCACTAAAACTTACAGCCTTGTAGTAAACAGGCAAGCCGCCCCTCCAACTATAACTTATGTAACAAGTACAGCTGCAGATGGTACTTATCCTATTGGTGAGGAATTGACGCTACAAGTTCAGTTCGACCGCAGTGTACTGGTCACCGGAACACCTTTGCTTGCACTCAACTCCGGTGGCACAGCGAGGTATATAAGCGGCTCTGGAAGTACTACACTTAACTTTGTTTATACCGTTGCCGCCGGGGAAACGAGCGAAGCATTGAATTACCTGTCAACTCAGGCATTTTCCCTGAATGGAGGAATCATAAAAGATGCTGTGTATAACAATAATGCCATTCTAACATTGCCAGTGCTGACAGCAGCCGAAGCATTAGCCCAACGAAGCAATCTCGTGATTGACGGCATTATACCGAGCCTCAGCGCTGTAACTATTGCTTCTGATCATATCAACCCTGCGCTGGCCAAAAGCGGTAACACGATTACCCTCAATTTCACAAGCAGCGAAGCCATTGTAACGCCAGTAGTCAGCATTTCTGGAAAATCTGCCGCAGTTAGCCAATCGGGAAACATTTATACAGCAAGCTATAAACTTACTGCCACCGATGAGGAGGGCCCGGTAGCTTTTACCATCAACTATCAGGACCTGGCCGGAAACACTGGTCTCCCTGTCAACGCAATAACGAAAAATAGCAGCGTGTTATTTGACCGCAGTTCACCAGCAATGCCAACTGCATTTACTGCAACGGCCAGAGCTAACAAAATTGTATTAAACTGGGCAGCCAACAGTGAGACCGATCTGAGCAGCTATCAGGTTTATGGTGGTTCAGCAAGCAACCCAACGGCCCTGCTGCACCAAACAGATGCTGCAACCAACACCTATACCCTCGCAGACCTGCAGAATGACAGCACCATGTATTTCAAATTATCCGCAATAGACCTTGCGGGCAATGAGAGCTTACTTACCACTGAAATTTCAGCTACACCAAAAGCCTCACAAGTCATCACTTTCAATCCTATCGCTGCAACTACCTATGGAACAGAAGATTTTGATCCACAGGCATCATCAAACACCAATTCTATACTTACTTATACTTCCAGCAATGAGGATGTGGCGACTATTGTTGCAGGCAAGATACATGTTAAAGCAGTGGGTAATACCACTATTACTGCTACACAGGCCGGAGATAATGCCACAACAGCCGCAATTGAACAAATACAACTGTTAACAGTTACTGCCAGGCCAATTACGTTAGCCCTTAATTCAAACCCATTAATCACAAAGATTTATGACCGCTCGTTAAGCGCAACATTAGCTCCAGAAAACTACAGCTTAATCGGCCTGGCGAATAACGATGCCATCACTGTCAACGGCACCACCACCTATGCTGATGGTCTCGTCGCTACCAACAAAACAATCACTGCCACAGATTTTGTACTGATGGGTCTACAAAAAGACAACTATAGTTTAACCACAATCAGCGCTAGTACCACAGGCAACATTACTGCGAAACCTCTAAGTGTAACTATGAACAGTAGCCCATTGATCAGCAAAACTTATGATGGTACAACTACAGCAACATTAACTGCTGACAATTATAGCTTAACTGGATTGGAAATCAACGACCAGGTAACAGTTGCTGGCAATGCAGCTTACAATAACTCATCTGCAGCAACCGGAAAAAACATTACCGTAAACAACTTCATTCTGGGTGGACCAGCAAAAGACAATTATAGCTTAACAACTACTAAAGCCACTGCCATAGGTAGTATTGCCAAGAAAATGCTAACCGTAACTGCGGATAACAAAACCCGGTATCAGGGAACTGCAAACCCTGTTCTTACCTTACGGTATGACGGTTTTACAGCTATAGAAAATCAGTCGAACCTTAGCACTGTGCCCCTAGCCACAACAACCGCTACCATACAATCTGCTGCCGGTCAATATCCGGTTAGCCCAGGTGCAGGTGTTTCAGAGAATTACAGCTTCAACTATGTCGCCGGCATTCTCGAGGTTCTATCAGGCGCCCCAGAGAAGCTGGCATTCACTGCAGTAACGTTGTTTGAAAATGCCCCAGCAGGTACAATCGTGGGAACTTTGACTGCTACAGCCGCTGACCCCTCAGCAGCTGTGACCTTTAGCCTGGCAGAGGGCGCGGGGAATGCAAATAATAATTTGTTTGTGATCGATGGCAATCAAATCCTCACCAGGGCAAGTCTGAATTATGAGCAGTTGGCAACCTATACAATCAGGGTCCGTGCTACAACTTCATCAAATTTAAGCCTTGAGCAAGCTCTCTCTATTCAACTGACAGACATAAACGAGGCACCAACGATTGATGCGATTGCAGACGAAAGGATGTGTTTTAGCAATGATAAACAGACCATGACTATCAGTGGAATCAGCGCAGGTGATGACATCGGACAATCAACTTCCTTACAGATCAACACAGCAAACCCTGGCTTATTTGATTTACTCGAAGTCACTGAAGCTACTGCAAACGGAAAAGCAAAAATTAACTATCGTATCAAAAATGGTGTATCTGGAACTGCTGCAATTACCGTTACAGTAACGGACAATGCAGGTACAGCAAATGGTGGTATCAACATTGCGCAAACAAGTTTTAATCTTCGCGTTGATGCCTTGGCGCAAGTCACCATTACGTCAGACAAAGGCAGCAGTATTGCTAAAGGTGAAACAGTTACACTCACTGCATCCGGCGGATCAACTTATCAATGGTCCAGTGCCGCAGGGATAATGGGTACACAACAGGCAGCAATACTGACCGTCCGCCCATCAACGCAAACTACATACACGGTTACCGTGACCAATGCAAATGGATGCAGCAGTCAAAAAGATATCATTGTCAGTGTGAGCGATAACTACGATATCATCAAAGGCACCAATGTGCTGACGCCAAATGGTGATGGAATCAACGACAAATTTATAATCAAAAATTTAGACATGTACCCCAACAATGTGGTAAAGATATTTGACCGCGCAGGGCGATTGCTCTACAGCCAGAAAAGCTATGATAATCAATGGGATGGTACTGTGGGTGGCAATGCGCTCACCGAGGGTACTTACTACTACATCATTGACTTCGGGCCGGGACTGGCAAAGAAAAAAGGCTTCATTACTATAATCAGAGAATAACAAAGCAGATGCAATTTTCTAAAAGAATTACTACAATCAGATACAGCATATTTTTAGTGTTTTTATGCAGCGGACTTACCGCTCATGCACAATTAAATCCCTTGGCAGATAGCTATTACCAAAACCAGTACCTCTCTAATCCAGCCCTTGCCGGGTCGACCAACGTATTGAAAGTAAACCTCGGTCTTCGCCAGCAATGGAGCGATATCCCCGGTGCGCCAAAAACTCAGTCGCTCACCGCAGCATATGGCAGCACCGGAAAAGTAGGTTTGGGTTTAAGTGTACAGAATGAAGAAACAGGTCTCATTAAACGTACGGCGGCAAAAGGAACCTACGCCTACCACCTTCCACTTAACGACGGATCGCAGAAATTACATTTTGGAGTTTCCCTGGGTTTTTCTGATGACAGACTCATGAGCGGCATGATTGAAGGCTTGCCAAACGATGTGGCGATCAGCAGATTCAATGAACGTAAGATTTACCTGGATGGTGATTTTGGACTCGCTTATACCAGCGACCGGCTGAGCATTCAGGCAGCTATTCCAAATACCAAAATTTTTTTCAAAAAAGACAACAGCGAGACCGCGGCCGATCTGGCAACCTTCTACGCTGCAGTAAGTTATAAAGTGTTTTTTCCGGATGCACTCGATGGTTCGGCACTGGAACCCAAAATAGCTTTCAGAGGGGTCAATAATTTTGATCACATCATCGATGCCGGCGCTAACTTTACACTGGCCAATAACGCGCTCAATGTAATGGCCATGTACCATAGCACAAAAAGCACCACCTTGGGTTTAGGGGTTAACGTTAAGTCCTTTGGCACCCTGACTGCTGCCTATACCAGTTCAACTGCCGAATTGCAGGGTTATACCAACGGCTATTTCCAGGTAGGTGTGCAGCTTAACTTTTTCGGCCAAAAAAGTCTGAATTAATCATTTTACCACTAGGATTTCAATTCTAGCACCAACACAGAAAAAGGCGGCAACTTTAGCCGAAGCAGTCCTCCAGAAAAATCAATAGCCTTAAACACCGCAGGCTTTATTACCTCTGGTGTTTCAAAAGAATTACAGTCCTGTATTTGTTTTGAGCTAAGTATTCTGCCGGTAATTTGCTTCGCCTTATGCTCCTTCAGGTTGATCGTCACTTCCTGCACTTTCCGTGAATCTATATTCACCAGACTGATGTGGGTATTGTTATTGCTGTCGATCGATGCTGAGGCAGAAACTGCAGGAAGTTTTTCTGCACCCACACTGTAGTCGCTTGTTTGAATGTTTATCGGCAATAAAACCGCATCCTGATGCACAGCGAACATCTCCATCACATGGTAGGTGGGCGTTAAAATCATCTTCTCTTTATCGGTGAGGATAACTGCCTGTAATACATTTACACACTGTGCCAGATTCGCCATGCGTACCCTGTCTGCATGATTGTTAAATACATTAAGTGTAAGCCCGGCTATCATCGCATCACGCATCGTATTTTGCTGAAACAGAAAGCCCGGATTGGTATTGGGTTGCACATCATACCACCCGCCCCATTCATCAACCACCAAAGCAACTTTTTTCTTAGGATCATACTGATCCATAATCGCAGCATGTTTGGTTACCAGTTCTTCCATCCACACAGCTTGCTTCATGGTTTTGAAATACTGACCTTCATCAAAGGCTGTCGCAGAACCTTTCTCTTCCCAGTCAACGTACGAATAATGATGCATGGCAATGCCATCCAGCAAGTAATGTGGTATGTTCTTCATCAGTGTTTCTGTCCAGTGATAATCATCATTTTTGGCCCCTGCAGCTACAAAAGACAAATTGTTTTTACCGTCATTACTCATAAACGATGCATATTGTCTGTAAAGGTCAGCATAGTATTCAACCCTCATGTGACCGCCACATCCATAGGTTTCATTACCGATACCCCAATATTTAACCTTCCATGCCTGTTCACGACCGTTCTGCCGGCGCAGATCAGACATGGGACTCTTGGTATTGAAATTGGTGTACTGCATCCAGTCTACCATTTCCTGCACAGTGCCGGTACCCACATTGCCGGATATATATGGCTCAGTACCCAGCAGTTCACATAGGTTTAAAAAGTCGTGTGTTCCAAAACTATTATCTTCCGTTACCTCTCCCCAATTGGTGTTTACTATAGCGGCTCTTTTATCCTTCGGGCCAATACCGTCTTTCCAATGATAGGTATCTGCAAAACATCCTCCGGGCCAGCGCAGATTGGGAATTTTCAATCTTTTTAATGCGGCAATGATATCGTTTCTTACTCCATTGATATTGGGTATGGCTGTATTGCCTTCCCCTACATACATGCCATCATATATACATCTACCCAGGTGTTCAGCAAAATGTCCGTAAACGTTTTTATTGATGAATGTTTGCGATGCTGAGGGCTCAAAGCTGATTTGTGTTTGCGCGCTGACTTGGGTAGCTGGCAAAATACAGCAAAATGTGAGGCATAATTTAGTAAAGTGATGCATAGTACTGGAAATTTAAGGCTTTTTCCAGTCCTCTGCGTTAAAAATTGGATTTATTTCAATAGATGTAGTGTTTACTGTCATGCTCTCCTTACCATCTGATGATTCAGTGATATCTGGATAGCATATACCTCCTGCCTTTGCGAAATGCTTGTATACTGAAACATTGGGAAGCTGATTGACTTCATAGGCATTACCTTTCAATCTATAGTCTTTGTCTACCAGGTACAAAATTTCTTTTCCCTTGATAGAAAAGCTTAGCACGTAATCGCCTTTAGCTGATTTCATTTTCCCGGTGGAAAGATGTGAATTCAGAGCTTTGTGTAATCCCAATATTCCCTGATACTGATTAATTTCCATTTCAGTAATCTCCTCAGCACTTAGTGGTTTAATACTCCCATTAACCCATTGCCAGCCATCGTTGCCAATTAGCTGTCTTACTAACAACAACTTGCCACCCTGACTAATTTCGGCCCTGATTCTATGATTATTTAGATCGGTCAGCAACACCATCTGGAGGTTCCCTGTCATTATTCCCCTCTCTCTGATTGTTTTGATCTGATCAATTGCTGCGCCTCCGTATTTCATACGAAGTTGATTCAAGACTTTCGCCGCTGAGGGCAAAGGATTTGCACCTACCTGGTCATCTGTTTCACGCTGACTAGCGGCAACAGCCTGATGCTCGGTTTTACCTTCCTGATGATCAGCCTGTTTTTCTCCCTCCTCACGAAAGTAAAATTCCCCGTCCAGCACTATGAGATCTTCTTCATTTGGTGGACTATAGAAAAAGCTATGCCGTGCCACAGTTCCGTTGCTATAAGTTAAGGTGATTTCACCGTCCTCCAAACGATAAGTACCGCCGGTAGGCTGCCCGTTATTTTCGAACTTACCACCAATGGTACCATTCCCGGCATCGTCCCCAATTGCTGTCAGGGACGAATGATCTAATGAAAATTTGCCCTTTCCATCAAAATACAAAAAATCTGAGGAGCTGGAGAATACACCCGGCATACCTGTTCCCATCCCTCCATTGTTCGAAGCGCTTTTGCTTTGATACCCTCCTGCGGCGATAGCGCTGATTTTTTTCACCTTATGTAGGGTATGTTGAATACCTGCAGTACTCTGCAAATTACCATTTGCCGAAAGTTTGTACGTTTTTGTCTCGTTGCCATTTCGAGGCGTTAACACCACCGTGGTTCCTTTAACTACATAAGATCCGCTAAAATTAGTCTTCCAATCGGGCTTATTTAGCTCATCGTTAAATTTGCCGTCATCCCTAAAATAGTACACAATATTATTGATTTGCATACCATTGAAAGGCGTATTATAAAGTTCTGCACCTATATAGACACCATTGGGTTTTACATATTGCGCCTTGCTGGATATAGTTGTGATTAAAAATAGGAAAACAGAAAGTAAACGGCTCGTATTCATATCTTTAAGAGCATCAACTTAAATGCCAGATTGGTAAAAAAAACAGCTCCCAACACAATGCTAAATGGTAACAGCTCTGTCCTACGGTAAGTCAAAGATTTCCTTTACACAAAAGCCTTTAGTCCGCCATCTTTATTTCAATATGCTGCTCATAATGCTCCAGACCAACTAAAAACCCAGGAATATCTATAACCAGCTCATCAATATGCATCACACCTTTACCCTCAGCTTTGCTTAACAAATGTTTTGCGACCAATACTGTGGTATAGGCAGTTATTTTTCCCTCACCATGCCCTTTAAGGCTACAGCTTATCTGTCGCCCATTCTTTTCTGCAGTAGTCTTGATCTGCCAAATATCAGTTCCAAAAGGCAAGACCCTAAAAACCGGAATGAGGAAACTTTGAACCTTCGGATTTTTGAAAAGTCTGGTGAGTCCCAGTTTGCGCATAAGGGCCACTGCAGTGGTTAATATCCGGGAATCGAATGCCATTCTTGTCATAACTTCCTTTAACCCTGGAATTTTCGATAAACGGTGCTGATCGGCAAAATCAAACAGATAGAACTTTCGCCATCCAGATAAGTCTGCCGTTTTGGGATTGGTAAAACTTTGCAACAGGCGTTTACCCCCGGCTAAGCCAATCTCATACTCCTTATGGAAATTATCCATTGTCCATCGGTAGGCATACTCACCATGTTTTTCACCAAGTCCCAGCAAGATGAAAAGGTCCAAAGAATCAGCTCCCCCCAGCCTGTTTAGACAATGACGAGCCAATAGGTTGGTGAGCCCAGGCGCGAGTCCAACACTGAGTATCACCCTGCTCCCGCTTTTACGAGCATCTTCATCCATTGCTTCTATTTTTTCCAGCAAGTTCTGATTGGCAGAGATGTCAATATAATCGATTCCCCTTTCTATGCAAGAGTTCACAAACCGGGTATCCTGCTGATCAATGCACATGATCACCAGATAAATATTTGCTAGTATATCTTGGTCATAGTGACCACGAAGGTCTAACTGTAAGGGCAATACTTTGCCGTCTAATCTCTTAGATAGTTGACGGGCCTTTTCAAAATTCCTTCCAGCGATAATTACCCTGCCAGGAAAAACGGCAGACAGCTCTCGGGCGATTATGTTACCTACCGCGCCATAACCTCCCACTATAATTATATTTTGCATATGCGTTCGTTGATTTGATGTTCAGCAAACCTCGTCACCGCAGCGCGCATTGCTCTTACATCATTTCGGGATTTTTTTACAGCGGTAGAATGCTAACAAATAAGTGTGATAGATCTGATCTCAAAGGATTAATTTAACCTGGTCCCACTGATAGTGATAAAAGGCCTGCTCCTATCCTTTCCGGGAACCTGTTCTGTCATAACCTTTTCCCTGATATTGCCAAAACCGGCTTCCCTAAAAAACTTCATGACGGTATTTTGCTCATAAAAAGAAAAATCTATCTCCGTCCAGGGCAGATCTTTTCCAAACTTCTCCTCAACAAAAGCCAGAATGAACTTTCCTCCGGGCCGTAATACCCGGCATATTTCTTTCAGATGCGATAATGGGTCTTTCCAGAAGTAAATAGCATTTACCGAAAAACAACTATCAAAAATGCCATCAGCAAAATCTAACTCACCACTATCCCTGGCTATTATAAACTGGGCGTGGTTATCACCCATTTGCTGTGCCTGATTAGTGGCAGACTGCTGTACCAAATCTTTATTGATAGAACTTCCGAAATAGGCGATTCTATCAGCTTGTTGAAATAAAAAGTTGTGATGTCCAATGTTTTGGAAACCAACTTCAAGAACAAATGATTGATCGCTAATTTTTAATTCAGCGACAGTTTTGCGAATCATGTTCAACTGAGATGGCAATATCTCGCCCATTCTTTCTTGTTCTCGCTTGTTTTCGGGCTCACAAGCTTGTTCTTCCCCTATAAATTCTATCTCCATATTTTAGCCTCTTGAAATGCCTTTCAGATCAAACGAATCCTCGGCCTCGTATCCATAATTTTAGTCAGTTGGCAAAAATGAAAAATAGCTATAGCTGAATTTTACACAAAAGGGATTTTCTTTTGCAATAAATGTAATTTTTGAAAATCGATTGATCGTAGTCTCATAATTTTTCAGCATCATTGCCACTATGGGAATTAACGTGGGCAAGGATTACGGCACCTGGAAAAATGTAGGCGGAGATTTTGAGCAGTTCCCTGCTCAAAAAGAAGAGGTAAAAGAAAGCAGGAATAAGTACAGTTTCTCTTTTAGTGATGCCCAACTGGTTCAAATCACCACCCCAAATCTCTATATCGTTTACGGAGATATCCTGTTCAAACAGCACCAGCTGTATTTTAAACCTACCAATGATGTCCCAGATATGATGAAACTGCGTTTCACTCTGTCTGGAAATGGCACCATTGATAACGAAGTCAATAAACAGCAGTATACCTTCAATGCCAACCAGCAGAATATCATCTATATGCCAGAGCTGGACGGCAAAGGAGTATATGATACAGACAGCAACTACCGTTTCTTCGAAGTCCACTTTGGCAAAGAGCAGTTTTTGCAGCTTGCTGAAAATTCGAGTCGGGAACTCCAGAATTTGGCAGATCACCTCGATGCGTGCCGCTATGCTCAATTGGCTGCATATAACCTGCCGATTTCATGGGCAATGCAGGACTGTATTCATGGCATCCTCAATTGTAGTTATAGCGCAGGTTTGAAGTCGCTTTATATCGAATCAAAATGTACTGAATTGCTGGTGCTTCAGGCTGAGGCGTTTGAACGGGCAGCTGCTGGTCATAGTAAGGCAGCTTTTTCATCAACATATGAGAAAGACTGTATTTATCATGCCAGGGAATATTTGATTCAAAACATACTTCAACCACCCACTGTTGCCGAGCTTGCAAAAATCTGCGGTATCAATGAGTTTAAACTTAAACAAGGATTCAAAAGTTTATTTGGTCAAAGTATATTCGGTTACCTGAGTGATTACCGTTTAAACTTTGCTAAAGAAATGCTTCTTGAAGGCATGGAAATTAAATCGGTTGCTTTCCAGCTGGGTTATTCATCAGTTCCGCATTTTAGCAACGCCTTCAGGAAAAAGTTTGAGGTGTCACCAGGCAAGGTAAAAATGAACTACAGATCAACCAGATGCTCCAGGAACTAGACTAACTCAGCAAATCTGCGGATACAAAATCAATCTTTCCATCTTTGAAAGTAAAATCGAAAGTTCCCCCAATTTTACCTTCAGAAAAATTGCCGGTGAAGTCGACCTGCAAATGAGCATGGTTCTCATCCCTCACAATTAAATTTACCTTCTTTGTGTGTGTTTGGTAGCCAATAAAATAGCTTTCAAAATAGGATTGAACACCCTGCTTCCCGCTAAACTTCCTTCCAACGGATGGATCATCCAAAACGGCGTCTGCTGTAAAGAATGAGAGATACTTTTCCGTATCATATTGATTGCTCACGGCAATCCATTCCTCAATAAATTTTTCTATATCCATTATTCTGTATTTTAATATCCATATGATTGAAAGCAAAATTGATCATTACCAATCCTCGTTTATGCACCGAAATGGATTGTTTGTAAGCCGTTTTGAAAACACTACCAAAAACGAATCACGAAATAAAAGGCAATTATCCATGCCAAGTAATTTTACACTACCTATTTACGCTTTAATCCAAATTCCCAGTTTTTTTAGCGTAATTGGCAACAAATCTTATTACTGAACAAAGAAGTGAATCATGAATAATTCCAGTTTAGAAAGGTTCAATCATGGAGATGGTGCTAAACAATGGATACCTGAAAATACATTACAAGGTGACTTTCAAATCATCCAGGTACCAGAGAATAACCAGTCTACCATTTGCAGACCGTATAACAAAAAGGGTCTATTCAAAATCAGCATTCATCATGGCCATAACAGGGTGCGTTATGCAGATCAGGTGTTGGAATTTAATGGCTATGCCATCCTATTTTCCCGGCCCAACATGGTTTACCGCTTTGAGCAGCTTGGACCACAGGATGCAGGTTATCTCTGCGTTTTCACCCATGAGTTTTTTGATCGCTTCGTTAATATTATCGATTACCCGCTCTTCGATCCAGAAGTTTCGCCATTGATGAAAATTACCAAAGATCAAATGAAGTCTTTCACAAAGATCTTCGAGCATATGGAACAGGAAATCAAACTCGACTTCAGTTTTAAATATGATGTTTTGAGAACATTGATCTTGCAACTGATACTCGATGCATTGAAACAACAGCCGGCGCCCAACCTACAAACCAGGGAATCAAACAGCTCCTTACGTATCACTAATTATTTCAAAGAATTGCTTGAAGGGCAGTTCCCAATTCTCAGTACCTCACATCGAATGCTGTTGAGGCATCCAGTCGACTTTGCAGAGACCTTAGCGGTCCATGTTAACCATCTCAACCGGTCGCTAAAGCTAGTAGAGGGCAAAACCACCAGTCAATTAATTGCCGACCGTATTTTGAAGGAAGCCAAAATCCTGCTTCAGGGTACCGAATGGAACATCGTAGAAATTGCCTGGTGCCTGGGATTTGAAGACCTCACTCATTTCATCAAATTTTTCAAGAAAAAGAGCAATCTGACACCAAATGCTTTCCGAAAAAGCCTCCATGTTTGATTTTGCATTCTTTCCGTTTGAATCTGCCAACTATCCCTCAGCCTGGCAGCCTAATTTTACATCGTGATACAAGGCACAGAAATAGCCTTCAATTAATAATCACTTGATATATTTATGGAAATTCAAATAAACAATCTACAAGAAACTACAGACAAATTTGCTGTGATTGAAACGCTTTATCGTTTTGCCGCTGGCATCGACTTAAAAGACAATGACCTTCTTTCTTCTGCCTTTGCGGGGGATGCTATATCTGATTTCAGACCAGCCGGAAAAAAAGCTGGCTTTGAATATCCCGTACTCGAAGGGCGGGAAAACATTGTTGCCGCACTTACAGGTTCACTAAAACAGCTTCACACCACACATTCTATCAGTAATCCAAGGGTGATTATCGACGGAGACAATGCAACATTAGATGTGCTTGTAGAAGCGCAGCATGTACCCGCAACAGATCACAGTCGTCATTACCTGATGAAAAACCGATACGACGTAAAATTGGCAAGGCAGGAAAAGCATTGGGTGATCCGACATGTGATCATAGATAACGTATGGCGCGTGGGCGACCCAACTGTACTCGCAGGCATTTAAACACAAAAAACAGTGTATTTATGCCGGTCTGTTATGACCAGCATAAATACACTATCCTCCTTTATAGCTGATGTCTAAAGATCTGTAACGACCACGTCTAACAAAGAATTTATTAACTCAGCTCCATAAGCCGATGCCGGAGATTGAAATCCAGTTTTAAAGGAACCATCCAGCGCACGGCTTGCCACTTCCACTGCCGACGTAACTGTAGGCATATAGCCGTCCGGGGTATCTGCCACTGACTTTGCTACCGTTCCGTCTTCATCAGTAACCTCAATCATAATCTGACTACGCCCTTTAGTAATCGCTGTTGGATGACCTGCTTCGAAAGTAATTGCACCATCTGCTGCTGCGTCTGGCAATGTTGCTATTTTAAAATATTCTTCGATATCAGGAATGCCTGTAGATTTATAACTCAGCACCACACCGCCTAAGGGCATTAGCGAAAAATCTTCAGCACCATTGCCTAAATCAAATGCAGCAGACGGCGCTTCGTCAATCTTTCTTAATTCCCCATTTTTCCTGACTAGCAGTCCTGCGTTGATGATGTTCGCACTGCTAGCTACAGAGCCAGGCGTAAAACCTCCGGAATAGTTGAAAGCCGCCCGCATGGCCACTGGGGTTTTCACCCTGTTTGCCGTATAGACTGCCAATGGATCATAGGTAGCAAATAAGCCTGCCCCGGACATCAGCATAATACCCGCATCTTTTGCCGCCTCATCTTTGGATTCCGCAAGACGAAAGATATCAACCTCCGCAGTGATATCAATGTAATGTACCTTAAATTGAATTGCAGCTTCCATAGCCTGCGCGGCCGTTTCACTAAATGGCCCGGCGATGTTAAGCAAAGCAGTTTTTCCCTTAAGACTGCTATTCCACCCTTCAGTGTCTTCTACCTTAAATACATGGAAAGGCACGCCAAAATCCGCAGCCAGCATAGCTAATTTATCCCGATTTCTTCCGGCAATTTCAAAGTCTAATCCTCTTCTGGCGGCTTCATGAACAATCAAGGTTCCGGTATACCCTGTTGCGCCGTAGATCAACAATTTCCCCTGTGGGACATGCTTTAATTCGTTCATCTGTTGTTTTTTTTGTGTAAAAAATGATTGTAAGCCTCGCTATTCTGTAATACTTGTTTCAGAATAAAAGTTAAAAAAACAGAGGTTCGGCAACCATAGGATAGTAGACCTCTGCTCTGATTGCTGACAAAAATAGACTATTTTTTAAAACGTTCGTTTCAGATTAATGTCATTTTGAACTATGCCCAGCTGCATAATAAATTACTTGGCTTTGCGCCACCTGCACAACAAATTTACTGGTATAGGATGAGTTTAACCGGAAAATTGACTGATCAGGTATTTTGCCATCTTTTTTATCCTGATAGGGTCTTTATGAATGATGTAAGATTCGTGCCAGCCGGTAAATGCGCTGATCACAAAACTGGCAATAGTGCCTGCATCGGTTTCTGTAACTATTTCTTTCTGATCAATAGCTTTCTGGATTAAACCGGACAAAAGCCCCTGGGTAAAATCGTTGTCTTCTTTAACCAGCGCCATCACATCCGGATCAGTTGAGGCAAGCTCAAATGTGGTTTTTATGGCCAGACAATGGCTATCACTATATAGAATTGTGTTCACACAATCATTGACTATTCCTGTGATGGCCTTTAGCGGAGATTTGATTTTAGCTGAATGTTCTGATGCTTCCCGCATGCGGCCATGCACATAATTAGTTATACACTTTACAAAAAGCTGATGTTTATCACCTATCGTGTTGTAAAGACTGCTGCTATTGATTTGCATGGCCTCCGTCAGGTCTCGCATAGATGCGCCATTATAACCCTTCTTCCAAAAAACCTCCATTGCTTTTTGAATAGCCTTTTCTTCATCAAACTCAACGTTCCTTGCCATGTTTTTTCTTCAAATATAGGATTAATCTGAAATGTATGTTTTAGATTATGATAATTCTATATAAGTTTTATCATGCTATTTCGCTAAAAATTAAGCAACAGGTTATTTCCCCTCCTTTAACTGATCAGCCAGCATTTTTATAAAATAGCCCCCTACAACGCTTCTCGCCTGAAATCCCGTCATCTTTCCAGTCTCCGTCTCATGCCAGTCGCTCAAAGGTACCCTCGATGGCGTTTCAATCGCATAGCGATACACGGGAATTATGAGCGATTCGAAATCAGCGGCATTATCACTTAAGGTAGCCGTCCAGGTAATCCAGTCAGATTTGGTGTAATTTCTGCGGTTATCCAAAGGCAAACCATATTTATTCTGCTTCCTCAGGTAAAAGGCATTTTCCTTGTCATACACCTCCCCTGGAAAGATATCAAGCCCCAGAATCTTGTCCCATACAAGGTTATACTTTTGGCTCCAAGTTTCGGGTTTTTCAAACACCAATCCGTAATGATCTCCGGCATCCGCCAGGCGCATCCAGGTTTTCGCCATGGCTTTCGCCCCCGAATGATACGCTTGATACACATCCCGGTAACCCAGCTGTATTGCCAGATCGGCATAGCAGCCCAGGGCTACGATTGCTTTTACAGATAAGTTCGCATTCCTCGCCAGGTGTCCTCCAAAGTCATCGGTACACAATTGGTTGCCCGGATCCAGTCCTGCCTTGTTGAGGTAAGCTGCCCAGGTAGATAGAGTTTTCCAATGCAATTTTGCATAGGCAGGGCTCTTTTCCACTCTTGAGATAGCATCCATCAGGATGATCATGTTTCCCGCTTCCTCTACTGGCATATCCTCACCATACATCTGACCGTTGGCAATTGGATACTTCCCAAGGTCATGTGCCGGGAACTCTTTATTCCACCTCCCACTTTCACTGTATTCAAAAATTCCATTCAACATCCCTTTAAGCAAATCCGGGTTATAGATTAAATACAGCGGTGCCGATGGATAGGTCACATCAACCGTATTGATCGAGCCGTTGCTAAAGTTTTCTTTCGACATCCATAGCAAATCTCCCTTTTTGCTTTTCACCAATTGATGTGCGGAAATACTCTGACGATAGCCCATCACGCACAACTTCGCATATTCTTCCCCACCGCTTTTTAGGGCTTTAGCATATAAATCCTTGTCGAATGTATCGCATTTGCTTATTACCTGAGCATATTCTTTTTCTGCCATTGAAAGTTGGACTTCCATGCTGCTTTTACCATCTGCATTCCAGTATGGTCTAAGGTTTTCACCGAAATACTGTATGCTTTCCACTTCGTCATAGCCTAACGCGAGATAGCCTGATTGCACATTGGTACCCACTTTTGCCAGCGGTACAACAGTTGTAAGTGCAAGGCCACTTGCTTCGGAACCAGCTTCTTTGTACTTTCCTTTGATAAAGGCTGCTAATGCTTCCTTTTCCGGAAGGATGTACTGCCGCGACTTGGCCCATAACGGACTGGCGACATAAAAATAGCCCCAGTCAATTCGTACATCATCGCCTTTCCTTTGCAAAACAGACTGCTTAACCGTTCCGGTCTTTAAAACTGAAAGTCCACCCGCATTATACTTTTCGGTTTTCACTTCCTGCGCGGGATGGTTTACTGCAATGTTTGATGATGCACTCAGAAATAGCTCTACCTCATGTAGGCTATGATCAGTCGCATTCACCTTATAAGTAATATAACTTATCGGCCGGGCCATCAAACTGAGGTCGTCCATTAGCAAGGGAGAGCTAAAAATCAGGTCCAGATTAACACTGCCACAACTAAAGGTATACGTTGTCTGCGTGGCTGTCACCACTACCGATTTCTGCTCCGCAGCAACTATAGCAGGACCTTCGGTTTTTTTCTCCCTATCCACTAAACCAAAATCTGCCCAGCCACCACCCCCGGTATTGATCACATGCATAGCGAGAATGTTCTTTCCTTTTTTTAGCTTCCGCGGATCTATCCTAAGCATTCTGTAGGGCGAGGCGCCAACCTTCTTATAAATCTGCTCACCGTTGAGCGTAATCTCTGCGCCATCATCGTGCGTATACCGTAGCAGCAGCTCATTAAGCTGAGTCGTTTCGTTCAGCTCAAAAACTCGCCTCAACCAGATGTCGCGGCTTTTCCATAACAGGTTAACCGTTCCTTCGAAATTGCCTATCGGAGATTTTCCTCTCCCCCATTCATGGTCGTCATAATCCAGCGCCGTCCAGTCTCCGCTTGGTTCCGTCTCGGTGTATGTTACCGCATAGGAGCTTTCTTCAGCACTAGGCAACACGGTGTTAAACCTCTCCGGGTCTTTGCCCATAAAATGATAAAGTTTCCCGCCAACCTTAAGCATGCCAATCAGTGACTGCGGAGTTCCTGTCCAGTGGGTTGTGGGTACATCAGTCAGGCGGTCGCTATTAGACCAAATGCTGAAATATGGCGAATGCGTAATCAGCGGATAAGATGGTGCTTTTGTTACCTGTGCCTTCAATCCGGTTGTAAACCCGAGGCAAAATATCAATCCTGCCATTATTTTCATCCTGTATTTTACAGCTGTATTCATGTTATTTTTTACTCTTCTCATCTATCAAATTCATCTTTATATGGCTAAAATCCTTTTGGCTTAACTGGTTAAGATTTTTAGGCATTAAATGGCTAAAAAATTTAATTGTTATAAGCGGAAACAGAACTCAATACCAATCCAGGGTCAGGAAAGTAGATCCTTACCCTAACTGTCCCATCCTGCTTACTGTCGTAATTTTTCTCACCCATGGCGTATCCGCGAAGTACATTCAGCGACCAGGTCTTGCTTTCAGCCAGCGTGGCCAGGTCTACAAACTCTGGCTTTTCACCATTAATAGAAATCGCGTAACGCAGCTTCTTGCCCGTGTAAATAGGAAAAGTGGGCAGGCACCTCACCGAGATCAAGTTCTTTCCTTTTTTTAGCGGCAATCGATAGTCGGCATAAGGCGCAGCATTAACATCACCCTCAGTGAAAGTCCTGAACTCCAGTGGCAGCACCGTCAGCGAGACATTGCTGCTGCCCAAACCTGGCAATGTAGTTAGCCTGCCATTATCATTACCTTTTTGCTGATATTCACCGGCATTTAAGGTGGCCTGTAATGTCTGCGGATTGAACATACCTTCCCCATTGTATTGCTGTTGTGCGGCAGGCGACAAATCCGGCATATCAAAAACCTTTCTCCCCCGTGGATGATCGTCCATCATCCCGTTCCATTTTCCACCAGAAATTTCTTTGTTATACCGCGCAGTCAGCTTCGCAATACGGTCATAGGCTTCCTGTGCTTTTTTTGCATATTCATCTGCCTGTGGGTCTCCTGCCCGCCCTAATCTCAAACTTGCGTCGGCATAAAACATCCGCTCGTTCATGCTGCCTGCCGCCGCTACCGGATAATAGATCAGCTGAAACCAGGCATCCTGCAGGCGAGACGGAATCAATTTACCCAGCGCCTCAGTTTCATCCAGCAAACTACTGTACTCCGCAAGTCTCGCATTCACCTCCTTTGCGGTAAATCGTGTGCCAGTCAAATGCTCCGGCTTTCCGGCCGCAGCAAGTGCATAATACCGTTTTTTAATGTTGCCAATACGCTTTCCAAACTGCTGCCCAAAGGTTCTCCCCGCCCACTGCTCCGCGTAATGGTAGGCTTTCTGCGGAGTCCAGGCTTTAACATTCCAGGCCAGATCCATCCCAAATTCCAGTTCCAGCTCCGCAGGTTTGATATCTCCGACATTGAATACCCAGATATTCCTGGCATGCAGCGCATAGGCTTTGCTCATTTCAAAAGAAGTAAGCACAGGCGACGTAGACGTTAACCAGAGATAATCCTGTGGTAAGCCCCAGTAAGAGAAATGGTAATAAACCCCACTTCCCCCCGGCCGCTTTTGTTCCTGCGGGTTGGGCAGCTGGCGGATGTAACCATGGTTATCGTCCACCCAGGTGATCGTCACATCTTCCGGTACCTTTAAACCCGACTGGTACATTTCCAGCACTTCCTTATAGGGACAAAACACCTGTGGAACCTGGTTCGCCGGACGCAGCAGGTGGTTCTGCAGAATCTCCCGCTGATCATGAATCACCTGCTCCAGGATTTTGATTTTCCCCTCCATGCCACCAGCGCCTTCCATCATTCCATCTTTGGTTGCGCGCATGCCGACAGTGTAAATGGCAGGGTTATTAACCGATTGTTTTACCCTGTCGTCAAAAAAGCGGTAGATCTCGTCCTTATTCGTATCATAACGCCAATCGCCATGCTCCTTACCGTACTCTTCTTTAAAATTGTCATTCCATTCAAATTCAGTATCGCGCAGCATCGGCTCGTGATGCGAGGAGCCCATATAAATGCCATATTTGCGAGCCAGTTTTGGATTCTCCTGATAATACCAGAAGGCTTTAGTACCAGGATGCATTGCCGGCCACAGGTAATTGGCTTTTAACCGCAGCATCAGTTCAAACACTTTTTCGTAGGTTCGGGGGCCGATGTCTTTCAGGTCTTTATCCATATTTTGGGCTGCCCAGGGACGCATGCCCCAATCCTCATCATTGATAAAAAATCCACGGAACTTTACGGAAGGCGGCCCCACGATAGTCCTGCCCGGATGGACATATACCTGTTGCATGGTCGCAGGTTTCACATCCGCCCACCATACCCAGGGTGATACGCCCATCATTTTAGACAGTTCAAACACACCAAAAGCCGTACCCCGGGCATCACTGCCAAAAATCACCAGCATCTTTCCACCTGCAATGGATGGATCCTTAACCACCGTTAAACCAAAAGTTTCCCATTTACCGCGCACCAGTGCCGCAGGAATTTGTCTTTTTGCTGCCAGTCGATCTATGATGGCCGACTGCCCCAGGGTGCCGATGAGCACCGGCATGCGCACGCCTTTCAGTGTCTGCGACAATGCCGGTTTCTGACCACTAACCAGCAACATGTCATTTTGCAAAGCCTTTGCTGCAATGGCTGTTGATTCGATGTTTTTATCATCATACACTATCGTCGCTGCTTTGCCGGAGGCCACCAGCGGAAAACTTCCTGTTGCAGCAACATTACTAACCTTCAGCGGCTGATGCTGAGCTCCAGCCTCGCTGCTGTACAAAAAGCACACAATGGCGATAGTCAGCAGGGTTTTGGAGAGCGGCAGGGGATTCTTAAAGTTTGTTTTCAAAGCGGTATTTGTTTAATGATCGAATAAAATACTATGATTAATAACCCGGGTTCTGCGTCAGTTTACCCGTATTGTTACGTTCAATTTCATCTGCGGGAATAGGCCACAGGTTATATTTAGGCAGTGCATCACTGTAATAAGGATTGCATTTAACCACCCGGTCGTACCACAAGCCTAGTCTCATCAGCGTTAAACGTCTCTTTTCTTCTACCCCAAATTCGCGCATACGCTCATCAAGGATATAATCTATAGTGACGTCCCCGGCAGCAACATCTTTTGCAGCGGAGCGCGAACGCACAGCGTTGATATCTGCAGCGGCACTGCTGTTATTATTCAGTCCCAGATAAGCCTCTGCTCTGATTAAATAAGTCTCAGCCAGTCTAAACATGTATTGGTCCAAAAATGTACCTCCGGCAGTTGCCTTCATCAGTCCGTTGGCAGGATTCTGGATCAGGCTCGCAGGATGACCACCTGGCGTGGTACATTTTGCCTGGAAAGGATAAAAGGGTCTTGATGGTGACGTCATCCCCGCTGGTGGATTTGCAGTAGAGATCACCGTACCAAATAAGGGTGAGGCCGGATTGGTAGAAGTAAAATTCCGAACAAAGTTAATATTGGCATTGCGTATGTCGTTCGTAAAATCACTCTGCCAGATCACATCGCTAAAATATTTCGTTGAGATCGCCCATCCTATTCCCCTTCCACCTGTCAGGTCATCTACAGGATGCAGGAAAGGATTCGGAACTTTGGTAATCTGTGCAAGATAGGGTGCATGCTGGCGCTCCAGCAGGTAATTCCCGGCCTGTTGTGTGGATACTGCAGCTCCTCCGGGAACGTCGGTCTCCAACTGGATTACCCACAAACTTTCCATATTGCCCGACTTACGGTTTTGATTACCCGGCTGAAATAAATCCCAGTAAACATTGCCGGTGGTAACCGTAGATTTTGTTCCAAACCTGTTTTTCATTAGGCTTACAGCGGAATTATTAATCACTACAGAAGCGGCATCAACTGCATTCTGAAAATGACCTGCCGCCAGGTAAACCTCTGCGAGCAAATGGTTTGCTGCAGCGCTGTTCACTTCCCCATCCTGAACGGCATTGATGGCACCAAGATTGGCAGCCGCAAATTTCAGGTCCTCAATACATTGGTTCAATACCTCTGCCTTGGTGGCCCGCACAAAGTCGGTCTTAGGACTGCTCGTTTCTTCCAGAATGATCGGCACACCTCCGTAGAGGTAAACCAGGCTCCGATAAGCGAAAGCACGAAAAAAACGACCTTTGGCCACCGCGAGTAATTGCTGTTCGGGGGTCATCTGAGAGGCCGGGGCACGGCCGATGATGGCATTGGCTTCAGAAATAATTTTGTAGAATGCCGACCAATGCGTGAGCGGGATGTTTTGCCCGCCACTCGGCTGATAGGCCGCTGCCATATTTGAATGTCGCTGTGGTTCCGGCTGTCCGTCATAAATGATATCACATCCGTATAGATAATCAAAGGGATAATTCTCGTCACGTGTGTAAAATTCTGTCCTTACCACACGGTACATATCATTCACCGCAAGCGTAAAGTCTGCTGCAGTAACATAGGCATTGGTAGAACTCAGAAAATCCAGTGGCTGCTCCTCCAGAAAGTTTTTCTGGCAGGAAAATATCGTGATAAGTGTAAGAAGGGCAAAAATGCTATATAATTTTTTCATGGTTTGCATATTAAAAGGTGAGGTTAAGTCCGGCGGAATAACCCACCAGTAAAGGACGGCCGTCGAGGTTCAATCCGCCATTCGCGATTTCCGGGTCCCAGCCCTTCCATTTCGTGAAAGTTGCCAGGTTTTTGCCGCTAAGGAAGAAATTGAGGTCCTGCACTTTCAGTCTTTTAATCAGGTTGCCGTCTATTTTGTAAGACAGGGTAACATCCTGTATACGGATAAAACTGCGGTCGCGGAACACTGCAGGATCCACTGTCGGTGCACGCTGGAACATCGGATATTCCCCGTTGGGGTTACGCGGATTCCAGAAATCCACCCCATTGAGGTAATTCCATCGCACATTGTTATCGTTCAGCAACAGCGAACGTGTATTGTTCCCCAGGTAACCATTCTTGCCTCCCTGAATAGAATTCACAAAGATGCTAAGGCTAAAATTTTTATAATTGAAGGAGTTCAGCACGCTGAAACTATAAGCCGGATCACTTGAACCGAGAATCCTGCGGTCCGTTGTATTTACTACCCCATCGCCATTGGTATCCACTACACGGTAGTTACCCGTGAAATAACCCGCCGGTGTGGCTTCCCCTACCTGGTAAATTCCATTAGTGGTATATCCAAAAACTGCGTTGATTGGCTGACCTATAAATAAGTTACTCGCAATCAGGTCGCCCGTACCCAGCAGTTCTTTTACACGGTTCACGTTTCTTGAGAACGCCACTGTAGAGTTCCATTTGAAATCTGTATTAGTGATATTCCTTGAGCTGAGGCTAATCTCCAATCCCTTATTACCGATCTGGCCGATATTGGTGCTGATACTGCCATAACCTGTGATGTTCGGAATCTGTACATTGAACAACAAATCTTTGGTATTCCGGTTGTAATAGTCCACCGTACCGTTTAGCCTGCCCTTCAACAGTGTAAAGTCGACCCCCGCGTTCAGCTCATAGGTCTTCTCCCATTTAAGATCGGGGTTAGCAAGGGTCTCAATATACTGCCCATATTGGGTAGTTCCGCCATCTCCAAAAACATAGGCCGGCTGCGTAAGCACCCTGTTCAGCGAACTGTACCTGCTGGTCTGGTTACCACTGATTCCATAACCCACACGCAGCTTACCGAAACCCAGGAAAGAATCTTTAAAAAAAGGTTCCTCAGAGAATATCCAGCCGAAGGACCCCGAAGGGAATACGCCATATTTATTGTTCTGCGCAAAACCTGAAAAGCCATCGCGGCGCAAGGTGGCTGCCAGCAAGTACTTTCCGTCGTAGGCATAGTTGATCCGCGCCATCTGGTAGTTCAATGCTTCCTGCCAGGCAAAGGAGTTGGTAAAACGATTTGTTCCTTGCTGCAAGTTATTGTATCCCAGCGTCAAACGTGTAAAACCATTTGCACGTGCTTCCGTAATATCATCCTGCCGTTTAATTGCGCCGTAGACCAGTGTACCCGTAAGGGCGTGTTTTTTGAAACTGCGATTGTAAGTCAGAATGTTATCCAGCATATAGTCGTAGTACCGTTCATTTTGCTTCGAAGCCTCGCCTGTTAAACCCGCACCATATTTACTTGCCTGATTCAGCACATCATTCCGCAGGTTATTCCCAAAATTGAACCGGTAATTCAGTCCCTTTACAAAAGGAATATTTACATCAGTATAGATATTTGCGAAGAGGTATTGATGGCGTTCATAATTATCTACATCATAAGTAAGGAAAGGATTAAAGGATACATTCCCATAAGGATAAGGATTCAGGCTACCATCTGCATTGTAGGGGGAATTGAGTGGCGACATCTGGCGAAGTTCGTTCAACGTAGGTTCTGCCCCATCCTGGTTGATGAAGGAACCGAAAGCCTGAATACCCACTTTGAGCCAGCTTGCCGCCTGTGTTTCTACGTTGGTTCGCAGCGTAGTACGTTTAAACAGGTCATTCACGATGAAACCGGATTGTTTGGTATAACCGCCGCTAATCAGGTAGGTTACCTTTTCTCCACCACCAGAGATGCTCAGCTGATTATCACTGATATAACTTCTGGCAGATCCCTCCTTATTCCAGTTGAAATCTGTAGCTACCAGATTTCCTGCAGCATCGCGCTGCGACACGTCAACGCGGCTCGCAATGTTAAAGGCAGGGTTAGGCTCCGTATATGAAGGCGGCAGAAAAGCTTCGGTATAATATAAGTTTCTCACTTTTTCAAGGGCCTCTTCACGGTTCAATGGCCTGAGATTTCCGGAAGGATTTTGCCGGGTGTAGGAACTGCTGAAGTGTATTCTCGGTTTGGTATTGTTTGCACCCTTTCGGCTGGTCACGAGGATTACCCCATTTGCTGCCTGTGCACCATAAACCGCAGTGGAACTCGCGTCTTTCAGAATATCGATAGAGGCAATATCATCCGGATTGATAGAGCCCAGGCTATTGTTGTACTGAATCCCGTCAAGGATGATCAATACCGATCTGTTACCGGATAAGGTATTCTGCCCACGGATGGTGATCTGCGGCGTACTGCCCGAAGCCGTAACCGGACCAACATTTAATCCGGGCACTGTTCCCTGCAGACTTTGTGCAATATTCGTGTTTGGGGCATCTTTAAAAGCTTCCAGATTGGCACTTGCAATTGATCCGGTTACATCTGTCCGCTTTTGTTTACCGTAGCCCACCACCACTACTTCGGTGAGGTTACTTTGGGTAAGTTTAAGCACTACGTTTACGATCTTAGCATTTCCTACTGTTATTTCCTGGGTATCATAACCGATATAGGAAAATAGCAGCACCGCTTTTTCATCGGGGACAGTAATCTTGTAAATCCCGTTTTGGTCGGTCAGCGCTCCACCAGTCCCCTCTTTCAGCCGGATAGTCACGCTCGGGATGGGCTCTCCGGTCTTTTCATCAACCACCTTCCCGTTGATGGAGATATCGGCACGTGGGACTTCATTGGAGGGAGATTTAGTTCCGGTTTTCCGGGAAATGATAATCACATCATCCGCCGCCTCATAGCTCAGACCCATGGGTTTCATAATTTGAGACAGCAACTCAGACAATGGGCGCAGCTGACTAAATGCATTTACCTTTGCCCGCGCATTAACTAGCTGGTTGCTGTAAACGAAGTTTACTTTATAGTCTTTTTCAAGGAGTTCAAGGAGTTTCCCAAGCTCGATGGACGATTCATTTATGGTTATCTTGGTGTTCAGCACAGCCTGCGCCCTACCATCTTTGGCGAGCGTGGTGCCGAACAGGGAGAATAGAATAAATAACTGTAAAAACGTTATTTTCATAATTTTTACTAGCGTGTATTTATATTTCATACTTTAGTTTCGGTTATTTTTCGAATTAACTGGACAATAAAGACCCGCACAGTCTGAAAAGACTGTGTAGCAATGGCTGATCGTCATTCAATAAAAGGGTTGGAGTAAAACCGGCAGTACTCGTAATACTGTCGGTTTTTTTTGGTGTTAAGTCTGTAGTTTTATCATCGTTTTGCAGGTTTTTGTTTATAATTTGGTTAAAAAAAATAGGTATCGATTTTTGTTGTTTTTACCTGATTAGCAGACGCTCAACTCTAATCAAATAATTTTATTCTCATTGGCTTCTTATCTGATGATTCTTCTTATGCAATACTTTCATTTGCTATTTGCCTGATGATTGTTCCCAGGTAATATTGTCGTTTGCTCCTTACCTGATTTTGATTCCTTCGGTGCTAAATACATAAGAAGCATCGATAGCGGTACAGATTGCTCTGATTTTGTCTGTCAGGGGGAGCTCCGACAAAGAAGCCGTTATCCTCGCATCGGCATATTTGGAACGGTCATAGTCAATCTTCACACCATAAGCTTCCTCCAGTCGGGCGATGATCTGCGGTAAAGGTGTATCCTTGAAAGCGAAAACCCGCGCGGCTTTTTGCGGGGATAACATCGGTACAGCGGCGATAACGGTTTTCCTGAAACCACTTCCATTCGGTAAGAGCATCGCCTGCTCATCTGGCATCAGCGTTACCCCTGCGACAGCATTGATCCCTGCTTCAGCAGCAGGAGCAGGCTTCATGGTAAACACCCTAACCTTACCCGTGTTCACCAACACCTTGAATTCATTAACTCCCGGATAGGCACGAATAGTAAAACTGGTACCCAAAACCTTGGTAATAACATTGCCTGTATGAACTAAAAAAGGGGATGCTGGATTCTTTTTGACGTCAAAAAATGCCTCACCACTTAAGAACACCTCCCGATTAGGGCCATGAAATTCTTCATGGTAGGATAAGGCCGACTTCGGTTTCAAAATCACCACACTGCCGTCGCTTAATACAAAAAGCTGGGACTGCTGACTTCGATTTTCGACTTTCACCATTTTTTTACTTTTCACTGCATCCTCCTCTACACTCAAATGAGCTCCCTGTGTACGTACACTAAGTGAATCGGAAGAATTGTATTTTGAGTAGAATATGAGGGTTAATGACACTAAAACTATCGCTGCAGCGGCAACCCATTTCCAGTTGCTGTAACTGAAGAAACCAATGCTTGCTTTCGGCCGGTAAGCAGTTTGTTCCTCGAAATTTTCAATGATAGTGGCAAGATCCTGATCGCTAAACTCTCCGCAACCAGGTTTCACTGCTAAAGACTGGATGGTCAGCACGGATCTCTGAACGATATCAGCTTTCTCCGGATGCTGTAGCAGCCAGCTTTCCCAAAAGGCTATATGTTCGGCTTTGGGCTTTAATACCCATTCGATAAAAAATTCATCGCCCAAAAAGTCTTCCAGTTCAAAGTTCTGATAGCTGTTCATTAATTAAGGTTTTATATCGGTCATTTATAATACCCGCAAAGAGACTAGTAATACCCATTTTTAAGGAACTTTTTCATAAACAGATCACAAACGACTGTTTAACAGCCTCATAAAACACAAAATCGTAAAAAAAAATCAGCAGATTTATGTATTCACAGAAAGATCAAGGTCTACACAGAAAAATTCAGGTCGCCAAAGAGAGATTGAGGTGGTTCCAAAATGGCAATTAATCCTCAGTCGGGCCAACCCGCTACAGATCGCGAATGCTTAGTATACCGAGAAATATAGTTAACACCTTCCAGTCTATGCGTAAATTGCCATAAGCCTTCTGCAACAGATTATGCACAGATTGACGGTGAAGGTTCATGATCGCAGAAATTTGAGCAGGATCAAGGTCTTCATAAAATTTAAGATAAATGATCTCACGTTGCCGGGGTGGAAGATTGTTCAGGAGCTGCTGCAGTCGCAGCGTTACTTCTCTGTGGCTGTCATCAATCAACAGGTGAGTTTCCACATCAAACTCCATAATAAAGTCGTAGTTCTCGTCAAGCGTTTCATCCCTACTCCATTTAGATTTTTCTCGCAGGACCCTATTACGGATAGCTTTAAAAAGATAAGATTTGATCTTGTTGTCCTCATCAATATCAAAATTCCTGTTCCACAAGTCAAGAAAAAGCTGCTGGATACAATCTTTTACTACTTCCTCATCCTGACAAAACCGGATGCCAAAGTTAAAAAGTTGCTTAGCGTAGGTTCGGATCAGCGAATCGTAATCATACCGGCGTTTCTCCCGCCCGTCGTCCTGAAATCCAGCTGTATCCGTCATGATATTTGGCCTGTTTGGTTTTTACGCAGCATTGGTTGTGCCGGTAATCAAAACTAAAACTAGGGATTTTTTGGCAGTATGACAAATATCTACACAGGCAGTTGAAAGAATTAAACTTAAATATTAAAAGCTGAGCTGATAGTTATAAGCCACTGTTACTTTCCGCCAATGATTTGATCCACTGTATAGCGAGAGCAGTTGGCTCCTCCGACTTCAAAAATGAAGTATTGTGGCCCAGCCCGGGGAATAAACGGTACTCATACAATTTTCCTTCAGATTTAAGCTGATCAAGATGGTCTATGGAAAGTTGCACCGGAACCTGCACATCCTCGCCCCCAAAGAGCCAGAGTCCGTGAATCGAAAGTGAATTAAGGGCATCCACTGGATCTGTTGCAGAAAATTGATAGCGATCCGGATCATTTTTAATGTGCTGACGTACCTCTGTCTCAAGATGTGTCTCCCAAAAGTCTGGTTTACCCTCTGTGTAAAACTGGAATCGCAACTGTTCCAGAGTGGTTACTACAGGCCCGCTAAATATCACCATGAAACTTACTTGTTTGCTTTTTTTGGCTGATAAAGGAATTACCCAGCCTGCCTGACTCGCGCCTAAAAGCCCTAAAATGATATGCTTGCCAGCCAGGTGAGTCAGCAACTCTTTAGATGCAGCACTGGCATCTGCTGCCAGCAACTCCAGGTTAGCAGAATCAATATTGTTAGTTCCTATTTCAGGCCCGGCGTAAATACCGCCTGACTTTCCAACACCGCGTTTGTCATAAGTTAATACCGCAAGACCATGTTCCGCGAGCACCAGGGCCATCCCATCCATCCTCCTTTCCTGGCCAGACCCATGGACAAGTACTATCGCAGCATAAGGGTGTTCTGGCTTATAGACCGTGCCTTCCAATGTAATCCGGCCACTTTTAAACTTTACAATTTCTGTAGTAATCCCGGATTTTGATCCTGAATGGTCAATGGTTTGCGCAAATAGTTCAAATGTTAAACAGCAAAGCAGAAGAACGAGTGATGGTTTCATAAGAATTGGTTTACAATATCAACCAATATTACCACAGGAGAAATTCAGTTATTGATAAATGTGACGGACAGTACAAAAAATGTGACGGAAAGAGTATATCGACATTTGTATTAAAATTATAAGATTAGCCTACAAAATAGCCGAAGAGCACATCAGGCCTGGTAAAAACCGTCGGCAAGGTTTCCTGAATGGAATGATGATTATATTTCCTTGCATTCCCGGAACTGCAGTGAATAACCTTTTTCATTTTCCCTCCAGCCACTTCGCTCACCATCCCCACATGCCCGATTTTATCTTTGGCGCCATACACCACTATACAACCGGGTGCCGGTTCCGCTAATCTGTCGAATATTCCTGCAGTTGATTTCATGTCTGCTTCTATAGAATCCGTGTAGATCCAGCCACCCAAATTTTTGTAAAAAGGAATTGTTGTTTGCCTCGACAAACCCAGCACCCAACATACAAAACCACTACAATCGCAATATCCATTTTGTGAGGGGCTCATGGATGTTGCGGAAAGCCCGCCTTTGCCTAATTTATAATCAATGCTTCCCCCTACCATTGATTTTGCCCTTTTAATCAGCTCTACAATTGGTGTGGGACTCGCAAACAACGCATCCTCCGGCACATCTTGCAGGTTGGGAATTTTCAGCTGCAGGCCAATGAGCAGGTCATCCGGATTTTGCAGGTGATTCAGCAGAATCAGACTACTGATGGGAACGCCGAACTTTGCGGCAATTTTGCTAAGGGTATCTCCCGGAAGAACAGTGTATAACATAATATAAATTTTAGTAAAATATGCCGCAATGATCTGCCCATATCTCTCGCCACATCCCGATACACAAAGGCAGTTTAAGACTGCTAATCACCAGCCCTCTGACCAATGACACACAGCTGAAATAAATTTCACATATTCCCCTAACTTTTTCAATGACAAGTAGTTGCTATTTTTTTTTATTCGTATCTGCATAGCAGCAATTACTCAAGCGATAATATCACCGTCATATTGCCTTATTCAATTTGATTTTGCAGCAGAAATTAGGTGTGATTGTTATATTTACCCGGACAATTTACCTTCAAATCATATGAAAAAAATAGGGTTTTTATCCTTCGGACATTGGTCGGATCATCCGTCATACAATACCCGTACAGCGGGCGACACCTTGCTTCAGTCGATCGACCTCGCTGTTGCTGCCGAAGAAATTGGAATAGACGGCGCGTATTTCAGGGTACATCACTTTGCCAGACAATTAGCATCTCCTTTCCCTTTACTATCAGCTATTGGCGCTAAAACAACCAAAATAGAGATTGGTACCGGGGTCATCGATATGCGTTACGAAAATCCCCTATATATGGTGGAAGATGCTGGCGCGGCCGATTTAATCTCCGGAGGCCGGTTACAGTTGGGTTTGAGCAGAGGATCACCGGAACAAGTGATAGAGGGCTGGCGCAATTTCGGTTTTACTCCTGCTGAAGGAGAAACTGATGCCGATATGGGACGACGTAAAACACTGGAATTCCTGGCAAAGCTGAATGGTGAAGGTTTCGCAGAACCCAACCCGAATCCCATGTTTCCCAATCCTCCGGGACTCTTACGTTTGGAACCTTATTCCGAAGGACTGAGAGAGCGCATCTGGTGGGGCGCGGCTTCTAATGCCACAGCAGTATGGGCCGCAGAAAATGGCATGCACCTGCAAAGCTCTACCCTAAAATTTGATGAAAGTGGAAAACCTTTTCACATACAGCAGGCTGAACAAATCAGGCTATATAAACAAGCCTGGAAAAATGCAGGTCACCAGCATGAACCAAGGGTTTCGGTTAGCCGTTCGATATTTGCTTTGGTAAATGATCAGGACAGATATTATTTTGGGCAGGATACAGGGAAGTCTGACAAAATCGGTTATATCGAAAGCGACAAACGTGCAATCTTCGGAAGAAGTTATGCAGCAGAACCAGACCAGCTCATCAAGGAATTGGAGCAAGACGAAGCTATCCAGGAGGCGGATACAGTGTTATTGACTGTCCCAAATACTTTAGGAACAGCTTATAACATACATGTGCTGTCTGCTATTTTAGAACATGTGGCACCGGGTTTAGGATGGAGATAAAACACTTTTCTCTTTGAGCACTACCAGCATGTTGCTGGTAGTGCTTAATGGGTACATTATTACCTTCCCTTTCTTAACGTCTTTCATTGAATACACCCAGCTCTGCTATAGCAACTGATTGTTTTGATACGGAGAAATTCACCTTGATTTTTTCACACCATATCCGCTCAAATCTAAAAATACTCACCTTTTTATCCCCTTCTCTATCTGCTTTGATATCGCTCCATTTACCATTGGCAAAATATTGCAGGTTATAGCTTGCTTCTGCGGACTTGCCCATTGTTATTACCACCATATTGCAGGCTGCAGCACTATCAAAAGTTAGCTCATACCATGGGTTTTTCCCTTTCGGATTAGACACCCAGCTTGATTTAAAATTATCATCATTGGCGAAGTCCATAATATTCATATCATCGCTCCAGCTGCTATTACTACGGACGTTTTTCGCAATATTGCTGGAGATAACAGGCGAAGGATGCTGAGGTATTGGAGCCGGGTTAGCGGGTTTATTGTAAATTTTACCAATCTCCTTAAGGGCTTTCAGGGCATTGTCGTCAATTAATCCGTTCTTGTTGGGGGCAACATTGAGGATGAAGTTGCAATAAGCACCATTATAGGGAATGATGAATTTGTTGACTAGCTCATTCACATTTTTCAAAGGCGTATCAGGAAAAGAAGTCTTCCAAAACCAGTTTTCCTGAAGTGGCAGACAGGCCAATGCCGGAAGTTTGTTGTTTTCCTTGGAGATAAATTGCCCCGCACCCTGCTCATAGGACTTGATATCTGTGTAAAAAAGGCCTTCTGTAGGATATTTGGCAGCATTCAGATCCATCACCAAACAATTGGGCTGCAATGATTTGATCAGGTAATAGATATCTTCAAAAGGTACATCGTCATATGAAATCCGTGACCATGGCGCATCCCATCCATCAATAACGAGCGCAGTAATTTCCCCATAATTTGTGAGCAACTCAGTGATTTGCGCTTTGATCATCTTTATGTGATCGGCTGTAATCTGATTGGGGCGTATGCCATGATGGGTATCCAATATAGAATAATATAACATCACCTTCAAGCCGTTTTTGCGGAAGGCATCAGCGTACTCTTTTACCACATCCCTTTTTAGCGGCGTGTTCATCACATTGTAAGCTGTGGTTTTAGTGTCCCAGATCGGAAAACCACTATGGTGCTTGGTGGTGAGACAGCCGTAAGTCATGTTGGCCGACTTTGCCGCCTTCGCCCACTGGTCGGCATTGAGTTTAGGCGACTTGAATAATGAAGTTGCTGCATCAGGATCCGACCAGTCCTGATCCATAAAAGTTGGCATCCCATAGTGGATAAACATTCCCAGCCCCAGATTTACAAAATCTTGCTGAAGTACCGGAAGCGGTTTATTGGCCGACTTTTGCTGTGCAGCTGCTGAGTAAAACGATAAAGTAGCTAAAATAAGAAGTACCTGCCATAAATTCTTTTTGATCGTCATTATAAGATTGTTAAAATTTGATTTGAAACCTGAACCATCGCTGCGTGGTTAAATCAAACATAAGCTTTTTAATGATTTCATGAAAAGAATTTCTACGTAGTTATTTTAGGCCACCACAATATCTAGCTCAGTTAATTGAAAAAAGGGGTTCTAAGTCAAAAATTCACCTAAACGACACAGCTTTTCTGCTCGCTTTTATACCTGACTCCTTTGTTTCTCATAGTCTATTTTCCCATAATCCCCGTTAAAATAATCTTTATAAGCATTGGCAATCTCGGCTTTAGCGTTCATCACGAAAGGTCCTTCAGCAATGATCGGATCCTGATAGCGCTCACCGCCGAAAACCAAAATGTCAGTGGCACCATCGTTTTCATTTGATAATTCGACTGAACCTGCCTCTCTGTCAAATTCCACAAAATCACCGCCAATATATTTTTCATCGTTCAACGTGGCTGGCAATTCCGGCAAATAAGCCGCTACTTCGATATGCACAGGAAATTCAATGGAAAAGCTAACTCCAGGCTCCAGATGGATATGGTATAAAAACTGTTCTGAGTAATCAGGAATTGCAGATTTCAGATCTTCAAAAGCCCCAACAATTACTTTAATCCATCCTTTTTCGTCAGGTAACGATTTTACTGGTACTTCGTTTCCCTCAATTGCCATATATGCTGGTTTTTCTGCTTTAATCGCTGGCGGCAAATTGATCCAGAATTGAAAGGCATGCACCATTTTGGAATCAGTACTGGAATCATAATTCAACGTTTCATCATGAATAATTCCATTACCTGCCTTCATCCACTGCACGCCGCCAGAATGCACCATGGCATAGTTTCCATTACTGTCGAAGTGTTCATCTTCCCCGTTCAAAATATAGGTCAATGTAGCGATACCCCGGTGTGGGTGGGCTCCGGTTCCCTTTTTGTTCACCTTTTCCTGAATCTTTGGTGCAATATGATCCAAAAAAACAAAAGGACCAACTGCGTCAGCATACCTGTTTGCCAATATGCGGTAGATCTCCAGATCGCCGATATCTGCCCTTTGTCCCCTTGTGGAAAAACTACTTTGCTTTTTCATGTATAAAGTTGATTATCAATTATTTTACTATAATATCTTTGCTTCGCTTAGCCATTTCGCCTGATCAGCGGAATTACTTCTCTGCCAATCAGCTCAATAGATCGCGTTAACTGCTGATGCGTAAGACCGGCATTATCCATCTGAAAAGTAAAACGGTCTATCCCGCCCAAGGCCTCACTATGCTGCAAAATTTTCTCTGCAACTCTTTCCGGCCCGCCTACAATAAGCGCGCCCTGAGGAGCAATCAAGTTGTCGAATTTAGCTCTGGTAACCGGTGGCCAACCACGCTCGCGACCTAATTTGGTCCACAGTTCGGCATAGCCGGGATAATAATCCGCAATGGCCGACTCGTCGTCTACTCCTACATATCCGGGCGAATGGAGTCCAACTTTCAGTTCCTCCGGACTAAAGCCTGCTTCCTTTCCGGATTTTCTATAAACATCGACAAGCGGGCGGAAACTCTCCGTTTCGCCGCCGATCACAGCGACCATTAATGGAAGTCCCAACATTCCCGCACGCACAAAAGACTGCGGCGTTCCGCCTACACCAACCCAAACCGGCAGCTTTTCCTGAACCGGACGCGGGTACACTGCTTGCTCTTTCATTTCCGGTCTGAACTTACCAGACCAGGTTACAAATTCCTCATCCCGGATCTGCAGCAGCAATCTCAGTTTTTCTTTAAACAAGGCGTCATAGTCGTTGAGGTTATAGCCGAACAACGGATAAGCTTCAATAGCCGAACCACGGCCTACTACGATTTCCGACCTGCCATTTGAAATGATATCCAGTGTTGCGAAATTCTGGAAAACCCGCACCGGGTCTGATGTGCTCAGTACAGTTACCGCGCTTGCCAAACGAATTCTTTTTGTACGCGCTGCAGCAGCAGCCAAAATCATAGCCGGCACAGAGTCCAGAAATTCCTTCTTATGGTGTTCCCCAATACCGAAAACATCAAGTCCGGACTCATCCGCGGTGACTATTCGGTCCAGCAACTGATCCATGGCCTCCACACTGCCTAGCTGGTTACTTCCATACATCGCCGATGCAAAACTATCTATGCCTATTTCCATATTGTCCATTCGTATAAATTGTATATTTCACTTTAGCACTAAATATACGTTACTAATACGCTGTCCCAAAACATAACACCCTGGTATAAATCAGGATGTTATAATCATTGTCATATTACTTTGCTGGAACAGGCGTATTCAATAACTGCTGTTCCCATGCGTAAGCAACACCGGTTCCACCTGCATGCTCAATGAGCAAACCAGCCAAATTGGTAGCTGTTTCCAAACGAGCCCAGTCGCGTTGCCATTCTGAAGCTACCGCCAGCCAGTTGATTGGGGTAATTCCATGTTGCACCATACGGCGTACAGCCATGTCATGCGCTTCAACTGAAACTGCACCACAGGCATCAGTTACTACAAAAACATCATACCCTTCAGCTGCAGCCTGAATAGCTGGCATAGCCACACAAACCTCAGTCCACAATCCAGCAATAATTAACTGTTTGCGGCCACTCGCTGCTACAATATCCGTAACCGCTGGATCTTGCCAGGTATTGATAAATGTACGATTAATGGGCTTTTGCTCGGGATATACGTCCTGAATTTGTTTAATGATCAACCCACCACGTTCTTCTGTAACCGTGGTAAGAACGGTAGGCACATTAAAAATTTTTGCAGCCTTTGCAAGGCCAGTCACGGCATTGATAACCATGCTTGGTTCATGGCTATGGAGGTTAGCGAACTGGAATGGCTGATGATCGATGAGTACGACAATACTATTTTCCGGAGTGAGCAAGGCATCAAGGCCTGATTTTGATGTTGTTGACATAAGAGTGATTTTGTTTTACTGCTATAAAATTGAAAATAACTTTGTGTGAGAGCTGATGGAACCAAATGTCAGCATCAGGATATTGGAGAAAGATGATATTTGCCGTTAAATACCGTAGACAAATGTCTACTTGAGTGGAGACCCTATTTAAAAATTCATCTTTCAGTTCCCTGCGTCCGGAAGAGGTTACTTCTCATACGCCTATTGATCAAATATTTACAAAATAACGGTTAGTTTTCACTGGCATGAAAAAATAATTAACTCTATATTTGAGTAGAGGAACAATTATAATTTGCAAACATCTACTATCAAAAGATACGCGGGGCCAATATGTACGAAGCTTTTTTTACCTATCTGAAAAAATTCAATTCTGACCCACTTTCAGATCATGAAAAGGCATTACTGAAGCAGGCGTTTGTCCCTTCCAGGTTAAGGAAGAGACAATTCCTCCTCCAGGGAGGCGAGCGCTGCAAAAACTTCGCCTTCATCGTTAAGGGATCCATGCGGATGTATAGCATAGATGAGAAAGGTGCGGAACACATTGTTCAGCTTGGTGTAGAAGATTGGTGGATGGGCGACCGCGAAAGCTGGGTAATGAATACACCAAGCCTCTATCATATCGACGCCTGGGAAAACACGGAAATGCTCTTAACTACACGTGATCAGACCAATGAATTATTGAAGACGGTACCGGCTTTCTGCGAGATGGTTCACCAACTGGATGAGCGGAATCATATGGCCAATAACCGCAGATTAACCTCGTCGATCAGCGCCACTGCAGAAAAACGTTATGACGATTTTGTGAGCTGTTATCCCGAGCTAATGAGCCGTTTTCCTCAGCACATTATCGCCTCTTACCTCGGGGTCAATAAAGATACGCTGAGCCGTGTCAAAAGACAGCGCTTACAGAAATGATTTCACCATTCCCCCTAAGGTATAAATCGTGGAGTTGATGCTATCAATTGGTACAAAACAATGATCTACAGATACAGGAATATTACTGCCGCAAAAAATACCAAGCAGGTCCTTACCAACGCAACTGACCCCTCCCGCCCCAGAGGAAAGCAGAGCCTGATCGGAAACGAGCTACTCAGCCAGGTCAACGTGATTCTGGATAATCCTGTCTGCCATCGCCCGGGGGTAAATTGGAAAACATTATTCTTATAACATCGCTATCAGCTTCGTAATAATCTGATGCGTGCTACTATGAACGCTTTTTCCTGCAGACTGTCCCGCCCAGAGCGCTATAAAATCTGTGAGGTTATTTAGTTGCGCATGTGATCGAATCTTAGCCATCAGCTGATTTTGAAAAGTGTAATAAGGTATCGAAAGACCCTTCGATGCCATTCTAGTCATCAATTGATTTTCTATGCCACGCGCCCATTTGCCAGAAAAGGCCCTGGTTAATGTTGTCGACGTATCTTCAGCCTGCAATACGGATTTTTTGTAAGCCTCGCTTGCCAAACTTTCTTCAGCAGGGATAAACAGACTGCCGACCTGGATTCCCATTGCACCCAAAGCAAAGGCAGCCTTAACTGTCTTGGCATTGTAAATCCCTCCTGCCGCCAGTAAAGGCAATGTCAGCTCATCACTCACTTGTGGCAGCAATGAGAATAATCCTACCTGAGGTAAGTTACCATCTGATAAAAAACTGCCACGGTGGCCACCTGCTTCAGCGCCCTGTACAGTAATGATATCAGTTCCAGACTGGGCCAGTGCTTTTGCTTCAGCAACACAAGTTGCAGTGCCGATAATGATTGAACCGTTATTTTTTAAGGATGATACCACGTCAGCATTTAATTCACCGAAGGTGAAACTGACAACTGCTACACTTTCTTCGATGATGACATCAATTAGATCCTGGTAATAATAAAAGTGAAATGAGGCCAGGTCTTGTTTTTCAAATGGAATATCAAACTCCGCACATAGCTCTGCTATAAAATCTTGCATCGCATCTATGTGCACAGTGGAAATCTCTTTTGCTGGTGAGTGTGCAAAAAGGTTAACGGAAAAAGTTTGATCTGTAAGTGCTTTTGTAGCCCGGATTAGTTCACGCGCCTTTTCTGGCGATAAACCTCCAAGTGGCAGGGAGCCCAAAGCTCCAGCATTAGAAACCGCTGCCACCATTGCTGCGCTTGTCACACCAAGCATAGGGGCCTGGACTATTGGGTAAGTTATGTTTAATATATTTTTTAGCGATTTCATACATCATTTTTTTGGGGCAAGACAAAATTAATAGTATAGCAATGTTATCCCAACAGAAAAACGGATGCTTATAATATTGGCGCTATAACACTAGAAAAAAAATCATCGGGTAAAAAGACAGTTAATGCCTTTTTATAAGTCGAGTTCATCATAGAGTTCTGATGTCGGATCAGATTGCCAGAAAGCCTTAGAATTGATATCCATAATGGTCAGACGTCCCGAATTCCCCGCTCCTGTATCCAAATTATGGATATTAAATGCTTTTAATGGTTGGTCAGAATTGAATTTTGTAGTTGGGGTATGACCGATGTAAATCTCTTTAAAATCAGCTTTAACGTTTAAAGTTTCTCCATTTTCCTGACATTGGAATGCGTTTTCCCATAACTTTCTGTCCCAGCAATAATCTTCAGCATCTTGTGCGAAAAAGGGTAATCCTGCGTCAAAACCTGCATGTACAAAACATCTTTGTTGCTCATCAATGTAATAAAGCTTTTGGTTATTGAAGAACGTTTTATGCCTTTCGGGAATGTCCTTAGACTCCAGCGCACTTTTAAATCCACTTGTTGTAGGAAATAGACGGCCGCTTTTACCGGCGTGATCCAGGTAAGATATTAGTGTACCCTCACCACCATGGTTCCAGTAATAGGGATGAAAGTCGGTTTTTAAAAATTCCTCGAACCAGTCGTCATGATTGCCTTTGATAGCGATAAGATGTTTGATTTTCAATAACTCCTCAACACATTCGAAAGATTCAGGATATTTATCAACAACGTCGCCTAGCTGGATGAGGCAGTCGTTTTCATAATCAAAGCCTGACATTTCGAGACATTGTTTCAATGCTTTATATGCACCATGTATATCTCCCATTACCATTCTTCTCATACGTATATCCTTTCAGCTCACATCATTCAAAAATAAGGCCTTAATGCTGTAATGTACTTATTTTTTATTTGGAGCCAGATCAATTGCCTGCTCATGTGATGAAGTCATTTGGCATCGATTATTGTCAATGGCGAAAGCCTAAAGTTCAGTGATCACAGCAGCATATCCACCATTCCTGCTCAACTTAACCGGAAGCCTTGCATCTGACTTTACATTTTGAGAATTCTTTTTATAATCCATCGCCTGACGATCAGCATTAATTCCGTCCGAGAACGAAGTGATCTGATAAGAATTGCCTTTCTTCAAGAAATTCAGATCGAGTTCAAACTCCCGTTCTTTTCCATTGGTGATTCCGCCGATAAACCATTTGTTTCCCTTTCTTTTTGCTACAACGGCGAACTCACCAAGCTCTGCTTTCAAAGCCCTTGTCTCATCCCAGGTAACCGGTACTTGGGTAATAAAATCTGTGCATTCCTTATTGTTATAATATAGCGTCGGATTGTCACAGAGCATCTGCACACCGCTTTCAAAAAGAACAAAAAGCGCGAGTTGATATGCCCTTGTACCCACACTGGCCGCATTTGGTCGTTTGCCTCCATAAACATCCGGCTGCATATTGATCATTGCCCCGGGTGTAAAATCCATAGGGCCCACAATATTTCTAAGGAATGGCAGATAAATCGTGTTTTCTGGCTGGCAACCTTCCATTTGTTCCATACCTCTTACTCCTTCATATGAAATGACATTGGGATATTTATGTTCTAAACCTTTCGGGCTAAATGAACCATGAAAATCTACAAGAATATTATACTTTGCTGCCTCCTTTGCTACGCGTTCATAATAATTGACCATCCACTGGTCATTTCTATCCATAAAATCGATTTTCACTCCTTTAATGCCCCATTCTGCAAATTTCTTGAACAAGCCCATGTTTTTTTCAACGGTAAGCCAGGTGAGCCATAAGATGATATCAACTTTCTTTCCCTTACCATAACGGATAAGTTCATGCAAGTCTACTTTCTTATTTGGAAGATAAGGATTGTGAACACTTTCGGCCCAACCCTCATCCATAATGATATAGGGCACCTTATTTTTTGATGCAAAATCAATAAAGTACTTGTATGTTTCCAGATTAAATCCTGAGACAAAGTTAACGTCAGCCCCATAGGGAGACGCAGCATTCCACCACTCCCAGCTAACCTGTCCTGGTTTTATCCACCGGGTATCTTTGATTTCAGATTTTGAAGCAAGTTTTACAGGCAGCGTACTTTCCAATAATTCCCGGTCGTCTTTCGAAATGATAAAGTACCTCCAGGGATAAGTTCTATTGGCGTCTGTTTGAGCTATATAATCTGCTTCTTTGATTATCCGCATAAATCTGTCGCCCTCTTGTTTATCTTCGAGAGCAACCTTAGAAAACGTTCCTTTAAGCCCCTCAGCGCCATTAGCTTTTAGAAATAAACAAGGATAATCTGTCAGATCAGTTTCGGCGAAAAGCAGTTTGAAACCTTTTTTGGTATCTATAAGTGCGGGTAAAGTAGCCATTTGGTTAGCATCTTTCCATTCCTTGTAGGCAGGGTGGATATAGTTGGTTTCATAATTGGACGTAAAATCCTTTGCCGGCTGTAAATGCAGTGCATATTGGTCTGGCAGGTTCAGCGTTATATCTTCATCTTTTATTTGCACTTTAACATTCTTATTCCCATTTGTGATGATCCGATAGGCTATTCCATCATTATAGGCACGAAACTCTACAGAAACACCATTCTTTAAGTGAAGCACCATGCTGTTGCAGAGATCACTGATTTTCGAAAATTTCATAGGAATCACCGGGTTGAGCTCCCGTGATATACGTGATGATTTGACATTTGTGATTTTCAACTTCTTACCCTCCGGCACGCCTTGAATATTTAAACCCAGATGACATTGTTCCAAAAGTGCAATATCGTCACGGTATACACTATAATAGATCCGATCGGATACACTTATCTTTACTTTTACGGAGCCATTGGGCGATTTGAGCTCAGCCCCTTTCGCGCTGATAATTGTTAGAACTGAAAATATGATACTGAATAAAAACTTTCTCATGATGTTTAAACTGCTATAAAAATTCCTGTTCAAATTAATGATTTTTTAGCTAATTCAGTTTCCCATGAACAGGATTGTTGCAATCATACGCAGGCGACAGTCAAATAGAATCCAGTAATTGCCGTCCGATGGTCCTCAGAGCATGATTGCCAGAAAACCTAATGCGGTCTTTTCATAGATTGCGTAGTTTAATTATCACCACCATACTGGCGACAGTCTGAAGCGATATTGAAATAGAAAAGTTGATCAAAAGATCCGGCAATCCGTCATATTTTACCATTTGGTAAATGAACTGCAGACAAAATTCCGGAAATTTAGCGCATGGAAGAGTTCATCAATTATGTACTGCAATTTGGAAATCTAAACAAGCATCAGACGGATTTTATTCTCAGCAAAGCCAAAGTGGCCGAAATTCGTAAGGACGAGTATTTCTCGGAAGCAGGAAAAATTCCCAGGATGGTCGGATTTATTCTTGAAGGAGTAGTCCGTTTCTGCTATTACAACAACAAAGGTGAAGATATCACCCAATATTTTGTTGATGAAAACAACTTTGTTTCAGACCAGCAAAGATTCGAGGCGCAGATGGTCGCATCCGAATACATTCAGGCGGTAACCCATTGCCGGATGCTCACCTTTTCTAAGAAAGAATGGGACGAGATTGGAAATACCATTGTTGGCTGGGACGCAATCACTGGTCTGATCGTAAAAAATTGTTTGTTAAAAACGATTGAAAGAAGAAGTCCACTCGTCTCGGAGGATGCAACCGCCCGTTACTTATCTTTCATTGAGCATTTCCATGGCCTGGTTAATCGCGTGCCCCTGTCTTACATTGCCTCCTATCTCGGTATTACCCAGCAATCCCTGAGCAGGATCAGAAAGAATATCCGATAAAATAGCTTTTTACCAAATGGTAAAACTTTTCTTTTTTCAGATGGCAACCTTTGTATCATCATTTAAAGAAAAAGAAGATGAATAAAAAAAATTGTTTTAATTACAGGTACAAACAGTGGTTTTGGATGGCTTACAGCCAATTCTGTTGCAGCATTAGGACATAAGGTTTATGCGACGATAAGAGATACCCATGGAAAGAATGCCGATAAAGCGAAAGCGCTGGCAGCGATAGAAAATGTAACTGTGCTTGATGTATCCTTAACGGACGAAGCAAGTTTACAAAGTGCGGTTTCCACAATTATCAGCGCTGAAGGAAGAATTGATGTTCTGGTCAATAACGCAGGGATTAGCGGTTTCGGTGTGGCTGAAAGTTTTACCGCCGCTGATGTTCAGCAGATGTTTGATGTCAATACATTTTTTGTCGCTGACTACCAGGCTATCGCCGAAGTTCCGAAGAAAAGGTTTGCGGCCATGACCCAAATGTTTGAAACCAATAACCCAAATCCGCAGGATGTGGCAGATGCAGTAGTAAAACTGATCAACACATCAAAGGGACAAAGGCCATTGCGTACGGTGGTCGATCCATCTACCGGAGAGATTGTTGAAAGAGCAAATAATGCCATAGGTGCTGAATATGCCAACGTGATGAAGGTATTTGGCATTGAAGAATTATTAGGTTAAGCAATCATGGTTACCTACTAAACGGTTCCCTATCCCAGCGTTGAAAAGGAACCGTTTAATTATCACATTCTACCTTCCACATGCGCTCAGTTCTAATTTAGCGTGAGGCTTCCCAGGTACTCAGTGTCAGACACGTCTGTACCATCTGGCTTAGCAAAAAACATCCAGAAGTGAAGTTCATCCCCAAGGTAATAATTGCTCAGCCTCATCTCCATACCCAGCAGCCTTCTTTCTGAGGGGGGCCGGCGGGGAATACCGACCTTCCTATCATGAGTTTTACTGTAAATGATCACCTGTGCCTTGTCGTTGCCTGTTAGCTTGATTTTTGAAGTTGGGGGAACCTCCCAGGTTAACCTGACTATCCCCTCTCCCAATGCCATGAGGCTGGTTGACCACGGAATATCCAGCCTGCCCTTGCTAAAAATCAGCTTTTCATAATCGACAGCGTAGACGCTATCGATTTCCGTCAATGCATGATTGACTGCAAACTGCACAGCAGTTTGAAAAGCGGGCAAATCAGAATTTTTGGAATAAAAACCCACTTTCAGCTCTGTTGTGAATTGTGAAAGCAATTTTGTCACCAGAGTCAGTCTCTTCGACTGTGGGCTTAACTCCTCAGATTTTTTCTCACCTTTCTTAAGACTTTTAGCCGGTCTGCTACTGACCACCTGTAGTTTGCGCCAGCCCTTAAGGACAATACCCCCTACGCCCCCCCTGATATTACCCAGCGCACTGTTTTTGCGAATTATTCCCATGGTGTTGCCATTCTATCGAATATTGGATCATTGAAACCGAATTCTAATAGGGTATCAACAGGCTGTATTTCCTGCGCCCATTGCGCGGATAATAGATTTCCAATGGTTTCCGTGAATACTTTTTCTTTGGTTTTGTAGGTTACAAACTTTAAGAACTCTTTCTGTGGCTCACGTTCCCAGAATAGCAATCTTGGTTCATGACGGGCCTTTTCTCGCGACTGAGTTGCAGTTGTGGCCGCTATTGCGAACTCCGCAATCTGGTTTATTGCTGTGGTAGCCACAGTAGATGGTTTAGCTGGCAGTTCATGGTTTGAATTGTTATCCCATATCAATTGTCCTCCATATACCGTATCAGACACGTTTTTATGATCGTCAGACACAAAACATACAAATGTTTCAATCTTTAGCTTTTTCTTAAAAGTGGGCAGCTTGAAAAGTAGCTCACGCGCTGTCCTTTTGGCACCACTTATTACTTTGAAGGCCTGATTCTTTTCAGGGAAATAGACCACACACATCAGCTGATCATCGGCATCGGCATCGTCTGCCTGTAAATCAGCGTCCCAGCTGAATTTAATCGCATCATTGTTCAGCTCCGTTTTCAGGTTTTTCGGCTGGGGAATCGTACCTTTAGAAAGAACAAGTTTTGAATAGTCCAGTTCCAGGTTTGGATACGTACCTTTAATTGCCTGTGGGGTATTCAAAGAAACTGCCAGATTGTGGTTGCTCCAAGTTTGATCAGGCTTCTCAGCGTTCTTAAAACCGATTTCAAGGACATCCTTGACCGGCTTGAGGAACTCGCCGACAAGCTTCATCCGCATCTGGACTTCCTTCTGCAGTGGCGACCATGAAGTAACAACGCCGATGGTTCGGGTAACAATTTTGCCTAACCTGATGTAGGTTACTTTATTTCCAATTCTTCCAAGTGAGACGCCATCAGGGCCTCGATAATACTTTGCCATAATTTGATTTTATTTCAAGGTTTAACAATAGCAGACAAGATAGCTATAAGTTGTACATAAAACAACAACTATTTTATTTCCAATAAGTTATGAGTTTGAACAGACGTAAGGTTACAGCAGGGATCACGAAATGTTTGATAAGTACTAACCCCCTGGCAAACCCTTACCAAACCCTGTGCAACCCCTCACCAAACCTTTAGCAATGGCACCTTCAATACGACAGAAATCTTTGTCTGCAAGTTATTTGACTCTAGCTGTAAATAAGCTAAATATCTGTTCTACAGAAAGATTTCCTTGGTAAATTGTGGAGGAAAAAGGATCTAATTGAAGCTTTTTCTGAATTCTAATGGAGAAAAGCTCGTCTTCTTTTTGAATAGCCTGTTCAGGGACTGCGGATGTTGGAAACCTAGCTGATAAGCAATGTCAGCTACTGACAAGGAAGTTACTGTCAAATATTCCTTAGCGCGCTCTACAAGCTTATCCTGGATATGCTGTTGAGCACTTTGGCCTGTAAGTGATTTCAAAAGATCACTAAAGTAGTGCGGCGTAAGGTTAAGTTTCGCAGCAAGATATTCAACAGTGAGAATGCCGGACATCAACGATTCTTTCGATTCAAGGTAATCAACGATCAGTTGTTCCATCTTGGTCAGTACATCATGGTTTACAGCCTTTCGCGTTATGAACTGTCTTTCATAAAAGCGGTTGCTATAGTTGAGCAAAAGCGCTATCTGAGAAAGGATAACATCCTGGGTATGTCTGTCAATGTGCTGACACTCGTCATTGATCCTTAAAAGGATGTCATTAATATTCTTTTCTTCCCTTTCCGAGAGATGCAAGGCCTCATTTACCGCATAGGAAAAAAAACCATAGGTTTTGATCCCCGCAGCCAATGGATAGTTATATAAAAAATCGGGATGAAAAAACAGCGCGTAACCCGCAGCATCTCCCGAATCATAAACTGGCGGTTGATCAAGAGACAGTACCTGTCCCGGCGCAACAAAGGTCATCACGCCTTTATCGTAATCATAGTACTGCTGTCCATACTGCATCCTACTGCCCACATTCCTCTTCAGGGAGATACAATAAAAGTCTAAGGAAAAGTGCTTCCAGATCGAATCATCCACGACGCGTATATCGGCAATACGGACAACACTCACTAATGGGTGAAGCGGATCAGCCAGGGACAACAGACGGTGTTTCTCTGATATGGAATTGATAACTTTCATTGTTGATGGAAATATACGAATATAAAACAAACAGCCGGCCTACTGGTCGGCTGCTTGTTTGAGTTTACCGACACAGGATCTGCTTTCTGATCTCTTTTCTCGATTCCTCGGCCCCTATCTCCAATCGGCGATCATAAGCCGCCTGAGCATCCGGCGTAGCGATATAGGTGATCTGATCTTTATCATCCGTTGCAGCTTCATAAACCACTTTGGCAATATAGTCTGGTTTTACTGCCTGAGACATCATGCTTTCCGTCATCGTAAATAGTTTATCTTCCAATTCTTTGTATTTTGGAGACGTCCTCCTTTCCAACGACCTGCCTAAAAAGTCAGTCGCAACCGCGCCAGGTGCAACGGTCTTGATTCTGATATGATGCAAACCCAATTCATAGGACATGCTCTCCGACCAGCCTTGAATTCCGAATTTGGTAGCATGGTAAATAGAATGCAGTGGAAATGCCAGCAATCCGCCCATGGAGGTTGTACTGATAATTACACCTTTCTTTCGTTCGCGCAAATGCGGAATAAACGCATGGGTCACACGGATCACGCCTAGTAAATTAGTGTCAATTTGTTGAAGAATATCTTCATCAGTCAGGGATTCCATGGCACCCATCAGTCCATAACCGGCATTGTTAAACACCACATCAACCGGGTGCAGCGCCATCGCTCTTTTTACCGCAGTTGCGATTTGCTGAGGATCAGTAACATCAAGTGGCAGCAGCGTTACATGTTCAAGCTGATTTAGCTCTTTTTCTTCTGCTGGATTTCGCATTGTTGCAATCACATTCCAGCCTTTTTGCTGAAAATACTTTGCTGTCGCTTTTCCCATACCAGTCGATGCACCAGTAATAAAAATTGTCTTCATCATTTGTTCTAGATATAATGTAATTAATTCTGAGTTGACTGAATAAGTACAAAAATAGATTAACTAAAAGAGACAGGATTAACCAAACCGCTGTTTAGTGTAGCCCAATTAGCGATTTAACCGGATCGTTCCCCAAGAAATTTTCGCGTTGGATTGTTGAAGAACCTTTTAAAATACGTCTGTTTTCGGTAAAGGTGGCCAAGTGTGCAGTCTCTCTTCAGCCCACAACTGTGCGCTGAGCCTCCGAAATCGCAAAATTTTGCTACCTTTGCATTGTTTTTAATCACAATCTCGCTATTTAAATGCTCGTCCGGGCATTGCTTCTTTAATAGAAAATAGCACCATATCTTTTAAAAACCTCCGGGAAAATGCTTCTCGATTTCGACGTAAATGTTCTATCAGGCATTTGATCGCATGCGGCAATAAAGCTGGCATGTGTAAACTTTATTATGGTAATACGACTACAGCTAATATGCTGTTTGACGCTCTTCACGCTCTCTCCCCTGCTCGTGAAAGCCCAGGAAAATGACAGTACGAAAAATGACTTCATCCCCGGACATTTACCTTCTGGTAAGCCCATCATCCGGATAGGCGGCGCCCTGAGGTTTAACTATAACCTCTCCAGCTGGAAAAAAGAACAAGTGGCCAGAGGTGGCGACTTTGGCCTGGACATGTTCAGGATCAACGCCGATGTTTCCTATCAAAAGCTCGAATTCCACGCCGAATACAGATTTTACGCCAAATCCTCTGGCGGAAGCTTCCTCAAACATGGTTATGCAACCTATAATTTTAATGACAGTACCTATCTGGAAGGCGGACTGGTACAAAATCCATTCGGAAACACCACCTACAATTCTCACAACTGGTTCTTCAACCTGCCTTATTATGTAGGCTTCGAAGATAAGTTTTCGATGGGTTTTAAGTTTCATCAGCAGCGGAAAAGTTGGAGTTACGATCTTGCCTTTTTTAAGAATGCGATGGAGCTTGATTTTGGCGACAAAACGCAAACTGACCCGTCAAGGTATTCTTACGATGTTGCCGGCAGAAACAAGGAGCTGAACCAGGGTAATATCAAAACAGAATATATGCTCTCCCCCGGTAAAAAAATCGGTGTCTCGGCTATGCTTGGCGGCGTGTATAACATCCCGACAGGCAGAATGGGCGCACGATGGGCAGCAGCAGCGCACACCGACCTTAATTTTGGCAAGCTCAACGTGAAGCTGCAATCGATGTATTACCAGTATAACCTGGCCGACTCCGCGCAACACAAGGATGCTGTAGAGCTGGGTGCCTATGGCGCTACCTATAGCGTGGCACAGCGGGCGTTTCTGCATACGGCATCTTTTGCCTATACACAGCCGGTGCACATGGGACCGGTTACTGCGCTCACTTTCTATGAAAACTTCTCCTACATGGATAAGCCACAGCATGGATTTACGGACAGCCAGATGAACGTAACGGGTTGTATGGTAAGTGCCGGAAATTTGGTCACCTATATTGACTGGGCATCGGGCAGAAATCAGCCCTGGCTAGGTCCGGAATGGCAACAGGGCCTGTCGACAGGAAATCCTGATGCGCAATGGCACAGCCGCTTTAATATCAACTTTGGATACTATTTCTAAAGCATTTAACCCCATGGCTATCTATAGCCAGTAACTACGAACACACAAATGAACAAATATGTCAAAACTTAACGTTGAAGACCTTACGCTCATTTTCGGAAAGGAAAAAGAGCAGGCACTAACATTGTTAAAACAGGGAAAAAGTAAAGCAACGATCCTGAAAGAAACAGGTTGTACCGTGGCGGTTAAAAATGCCACTTTTAATATAGAAAAAGGCGAGTTCTTTGTCATTATGGGCTTATCAGGTAGCGGTAAATCGAGTTTACTGCGTTGCCTGAACAGACTTATTGAGCCTACATCGGGAAAAGTTGTACTGAATGACAGAGACATTACGCTGCTTAGCGATGATAAACTGCAGGAAATGCGCCGCAAAGAAATGGCGATGGTGTTCCAGAATTTCGGCCTGCTGCCACATCGCACGGTGATTGACAATGTGGCTTTTGGATTGGAGCTGCAACATGTTCCCCTTGAAGAAAGAACGCAAAAAGCACAGGAAGTAATTGACCTGGTGGGTTTGAATGGTTACGAAAAACAACATACAGCAGCCCTTTCGGGAGGTATGCAACAAAGGGTTGGCCTGGCCAGAGCACTGGCGAATAATCCGGAGATCTTGCTGATGGATGAGGCCTTTTCTGCATTGGATCCGCTGATACGCACACAGATGCAGGATGAGCTGATCGACCTGCAGAAAACGATGCAGAAAACTATTGTTTTTATTACGCACGACCTGGATGAGGCCATCCGACTGGGCGACCGTATTGTGATTATGAAAGATGGTGAAGTGGTGCAGATCGGTACGCCTGAAGATATTTTGACCAACCCGGCAAATGACTATGTTTCATCTTTTGTAGAAAAAGTTGACCGGAAAAGCATTATCACCGCCGCAAGCCTGATGTTTGAAAAACCAACCGTTGCGATATTCAGAAAAGATGGTGTAGAGGGCAGTTTGCGCAAGATGCGCAGTTCGGGATTGATTTCGCTGCCAGCTGTATCTTTAGATAAACATTTCCTTGGTTTTGTATACCTCAAAGACATTCTGGAATTAAAAGCGAAGGGTGAACATACGATTGAAAAAGCCATCATGAGCGATGTACCAGTTGCTTATCCGGAATATACCGTAGAACAAATGTTACCCTTTATTGCTGAAAATGGAAGGCCGGTGCCTATTGTCGACCGCCAGACGAACAAGCTGCTGGGTATTGTAGCCCAGACGTCGCTGCTCATTGAAACCACCGGAACTTCATGGGAAAATGTTACCGGAAACACAATTGATAACCTTCAAAAAGAAATTATATAATGATACACATAGGACCCTATATCGAACAATTTATCAACTGGCTGACACTCAATTTCGCAGAGTTTTTTAATGCCGTAAAGTATATCGTGGAAAGTGTGGTAAACAGCGTGGAATTCGTATTCATGTATCCCCCATTCTATGTAATTATAGCTCTGATTGCCTTACTCTCCTGGAAAAGAAGTGGGTTGGGCTTAACCGTACTCAGCATTCTTGGCCTTATGCTCATCTGGGCAATGGGTTACTGGCCGCAAACTATGGCCACACTGGCACTTATTCTTTCTGCAGCATTTATCGCACTGCTGATCGGCATTCCGTTGGGGATCTGGGCAGCAAAAAAACCATTGGCGGGCAAAATTATGCGACCGGTACTTGATTTAATGCAAACCATGCCTGCCTTTGTTTATCTAATACCCGCAGTGTTATTCTTTGGTCTGGGAAAAGTGCCCGGAGCTTTTGCAACAGTGATCTTCGCTATGCCGCCAGCTGTGCGTTTAACCAGCCTGGGTATCAGTCAGGTTCCCGCATCCATTGTTGAAGCGACGCGTTCGTTCGGCGCCACTCCGGGACAGCTTTTGTTTAAGGTAGAACTGCCAATTGCCCTTCCAACTATCCTTGCTGGCGTAAACCAAACGATCATGATGGCCTTGTCTATGGTAGTAATATCAGCAATGATTGCTGCCGGCGGACTTGGTGAGGTGGTACTTAAAGGAATCACGCAACTGAAAATAGGTGTAGGTTTTGAAGGGGGGATTGCCGTGGTTATTCTGGCGATCATTCTTGACCGTATCACACAGTCGTTCGGAAACGTCAAAAAATCAAATATCTAATGTTGTAGGATTTACAAATAAATATCTAATTGTAAAGTACTTACAACCAAAAATTCAATATCAGCGGATTCATGATCAATTGTCCTATATCATGGGATTTTGGATCAAGCATCCATTATTATTAAATAATTATATGAAAAAGTTAATCAGCGGGCTGTTCATAGCCCTTACAGTATTTAGTATAGTGTCTTGCGGTAACGCACCGGGCAGTAAAAAAATTACAATTGCCTATGTGAACTGGGCTGAAGGTGTGGCAATGACGCAACTGTCGAAGGTATTACTAGAGAAAAAAGGTTACGAGGTGGCGTTAAAAAATGCCGATGTGGCGCCAGTATTTGCGGCAGTTGCCGGTGGCGATGCGGACGTATTTTTAGATACCTGGATGCCGATAACACATAAAGATTATATGGAGACTTTCGGTCCGCGCCTGGAGGTTTTGGGAACAAGCTTTAGCAATGCACGGATCGGCCTGGTCGTACCTGCCTACATGAAAATTAACAGCATTACAGAGCTGAACGCCCATGCTGCGGAACTCGACGGAAAAATTGTTGGCATAGATGCCGGAGCCGGCATGATGGGAAAGGTGGAAACGGCTATTAAAGATTACGGATTGAAACTGGACCTTCAATCTTCAAGTGAGGCTGCCATGCTTGCTGTATTAAAGAAAAGTTACGCTACAAAAACGCCGGTAGTGGTTACCGGATGGGCACCGCATTATATCTTCAGCAATTTCGACCTTAAGTTCTTGGATGATCCTAAAAAGGTGTTTGGCGAGGTAGAAAGTATACAGATTGTTGCCAACAAACATTTTATGGTACTGCATCCTGAGGTTGCTGATTTCTTCAAAAACTTTAAACTGAATGATGAGGAATTAGGATCATTAATGTCGTCCCTGGCAGGAAATGAAAGTGAGCAAGCTGCTGTTGAAAAATGGATCGCTGATCATCAGGAATGGGTAGCGAAGATCAATACTTTTATCAAGTCGCCGACAAAATAGACAGAACACACTTTTATAAATTACACTGACAGGCAACCGCTTGTCATGAACAAATCTTTTCCGCAGGTCTGAGGATTATCATATCCCGACCTGACGGTGAAGATTTGTTGCAAAAAACCGCTTAATCGTTAATTTTGCGGTCTTAACATCAAAAATGGAAGAAAACGACTTTGTATCCATCTGGCTGCAGGAAACCGGAAACCCAGCAATTGAACAGTTGGGTGAATTGAACCAAATGACTATTTCTCACGTCCAGGCTGCTATCGAAAGAGGTGAGCTGTCTGATAAGAACGTAGCAATTGCCCTGGATATTAATCTGGATGAAATCCGCAGGTGGCTCAATGGAAGCCAGATTTTCAGCATCAAGACCATTCAGGAATTGACAGGTAAAATTGACGTATTGAATAGCATTTAGTGGCCAATATCAAATTGTTCCAATCACTATTGCATATGTTGAACCCATTATATTCCAGTAAAGACCCGAGCACAGGCAAGTCCGTTTAATTATGGGTTGTCAACTATCAGCCTTTTTAGCTTGCTTACTGTGAATAGTTGCAGTGACAATAGTGTTTATAATGTAGATGGTAACTAGCAAGAGGAGAATATCGCTAATTAGGTTAACATGAAAGAATTGTTGCCTTTGGAGGTTTGGATCGAAAGATTTACCTGTGAAGGTTTCCTGGAACGGAAACGGGAAGCCAAAACGAATGATATCGGGGGAGGTATTAGCCCCATCGTCATATATCATGGTCGCTAAAGCGAACACGAGGATAACGATTAGGCTAACTATGATCTTTCTTTTCATATCAAATAGATGAATATTTCCGGAATTATTATTGAAAATAATCAAATCTATCTGTTTAACCGAATCGCAATATTGCGAAATCTAAATCTGGTGCAAATTAGCGGTTGAATGTAATTAAGAATTACATTCAACCTGGTGTCGAAAAAAAAGCTTAATCAACCTTAAGCGCCAATAACTTTAACCAGCCATCAGAGGTGATATCGCCGTTTACGGCAAGTTTTATTGCAGGGAGATTGTCCTGTGTGGTATCGACAATGGCCACTGCCCAGGTATAGGAACCGGCCGGAACACCAACATTTGTCTTTAGCTCATAGCTCACCGGGGCATTCTTGAGCCAATCTGAAGGTTCACTCGCCTGGTCCACAATAACTTTCTTCACTGCTCCTTCATCATCCAATAACGCGAAGGCTACTTTGTACTTGAGATTGAACTGCGGAATATTATTTGGAAAATATCCCCAGCCCATGTTTCTCCAGCGGTGAGTAATGGTGGTTTCTGAATTACTATTGACTTTCTCAGGCAGGTATATCTGATCGGGATACAAGCGGTAACCTCCTTCGGAAATGAAACGCTGTACGAGCGAGAAGGATTTCTCAAACCAGGAGTTTGTTTCGCCACCGGCGCGGAAATCCATCATGTTCACATGCGCCTCGGCTGACGCATCAAACTCCCCCTGACGTACATCTTCGGGATGATTTTCCCGGTATTTGCCACTTGGGTCTGTCCAGTAACGGTGTGTGCCGGTTGTGATCCAGCCGCCTTCCATGATGATTGGTCGTTTATAGTTCCAGGTTTTGGCAAATTGCTTTTCCCAGCTTTGGTAATAATCAGTCATTCCGAAAGCATCCTGGCGCAGGCTATAGCCCTTCTCGATCATTTTATTCAAAAGCTTTTCGGAGTTTGCATTTACTGCTCCCCAGCTGGTGGGATCACCAATCACCCTGTGGTAATTGATCACCAGCGGTACCTGAGTGAAGGTACGTGCATACAGGTCTGAAACCCAATCGATCACCTCTTCTTTCATCACCTCTTTATCCTGCCCTGTCGGACTGTTGGGGTCCTGATAAACTACATTATGCGCCTCTCCCCATTTCCCAAGGCCGTAGGCATCGATAAATGAAGTAAGTTCTGTATTGTTGAAATCCTTTGCGAGCTCCTCGATAAAGCTGGTATAATAACGTCTAAAAATAGGATCCTGAGGTAATGGTGTAATTCTGGTTGGAAAAGCGCTATTCTCTACATAAGATTTAGCTCCCGCATCGAAAACAAATTGCGGCGTATTCATCCCCTGATCGCGTCCATCAACAACAATCCGGAATGCGATTGGCAAGCCACGGTCTCTGGCACCTTTGATCAGCCTGCCGATTTGAGAACCGGTATCTCTCCATGCATAGACACCGGGTGCCGGATTTAAAGAAGCCCAACTGGTACGCACATAACATGCGGAGGCATAGTCGATGACTTTAATCGTTTTGCCTAAATCGGGAACGTATAACTGCCTGTCCCAATAGGTATCATTATCAGTCCGGCCAGCGTACATCACCCAACCGTTGAGAGGATTACGAAAGACCGTATTTCTGTTGTATTTGGGTTTAACCAGCGTTCCTTCCGCAGCTTTGGTCACTTCCTGGTTATTTTTTTCACATGAAAACAGCAGCACACAGCTCAATGAGAGCAGTAGTTTAAAAGCCAAAACCTTATAATTTATCTTTTTCATATTGAATTTTTTGAATGAATGCAGCATGTTATCTTTTCTCTGCGAGAATGGTGTTGTTCCGCAAATCCATTACAAGGACATTTGTGC